>Ga0268265_10000170_pt1 | contig 78404 bp, 60 predicted proteins | sample KBSSwiS52_FD_190355 | JGI IMG/M metagenome (GOLD analysis project Ga0268265, IMG submission 190355) | Switchgrass rhizosphere microbial communities from Kellogg Biological Station, Michigan, USA - KBS Switchgrass S5-2 (SPAdes) (version 2) | ecosystem: Host-associated > Plants > Roots >... | reverse complement strand
ACGTGCCGGGGACCACGCGGCCGTCGTATACGTGCCGTCCGGATTGCCGCCACCATTCCAGATGGGGCGGTAGTCGGCGTCGTACAGCTGGACCGATGCGAACAAAGGCGCGCCGGTCAGCGCATCGACGACATGGCCCGAGATCGCCGCGCCGTGCTCGAGCGCAAAATCGATGCCTGCGATCGGAGTACCCGATTGCGTCGAAAAGACACTGCCGTTGGACACGCACACCGTTGGAATGCACGCGATGCCGGGATACACCTGGTCGATCAGCGGCGCATTCGCTTCGGCGGCGAAATAGAGCGCGTCATTGCCGGGCACGTAGAGCTCGTAATAGCCGTCTTGGTTCGCGATCGTGTCGTACGCGAGCACGACGCCGAGCGATCCCGCCCAGGCGTACGCACCGACCTCGGCACCGCTGACGCCGATGCCGCTTTGCGCATCGGTGACGCGTCCGCTGACGATAACATCCGGATGCAGCGTGAAATCGACACCGGAGGCGGTCGAGCCGCCCGCGATCGCGATCGCTTGTCCTTCCGTCGCGGGTGGGCATGTGTCTTGGCAGACGATATCCGGAAATATCTGGCTGCCGTCGCCGAACGCGGGACTCGCGTCTATCCCGACATAGAAGGTGCCGTCCGGAAGGCCGGCTACGCGATAAGTGCCGTCGGCATTGGTCAGGAATCCGGTGGAGTCGAGGCGATCTCCATTCTGATCGTAGACGGTGAGGAGCGCACCGATGTTCGTGAGCGGCTGGCCGGTATGTCCGTCGTGCAAAGTGCCGGATATCGAGCCACCAGCATGGAGATCGAAATCCCTGTTCGTGAGATTCTCGCCTGCGATCGGCGCGACGGGGTCGTACGACTGATCTCCGGCAAGAGCGCCTTGGTCTCTATGGTCGAAGCATTGGCGGATCCAGCCGAATGCGAGGCCGCCGGCGCATACGCGGTAGCCCGCTGCTGAGTCGACGGGCATCAAGTACCTGCCGTCGGAACCCGTTTGCGCGCTGAAATAGAGTTCCCATCGGCCGGACTCGTAACGTTCGGCGGAAACCTGCGTGTTGGCGATCGGTGCCACGGAGCGCACGGTGCCCGAAATCGTCGAATCGGTCGCGCGGACCGATAGCGGCAGCGCGACGAGGCATGAGAGAAGCGCGACCGCCGCAGTGGGCTTGCTCGGACTGAACATCGACGACTCCCCGGCGAATCCGTCCGCTATTTTCTCGAACGACAGTATCCGCGCGCCCCGCGCCTCCGACAAGACAACGAGCTGGCATCCCGATATGGGCGCATCGTGCAGAACCGGGCACAATTCGCCTCTGCGGCTCCGATACGATCCCTCGCGTGACCCACTACTTCGTCGACATCAACCCGATCGCCTTCTCGATCGGCCCGGTCCAGGTGCACTGGTACGGAATCATGTACCTGATCGGCTTCGCCGCCGCGTGGTGGCTCGGGCAGCGCCGGCGTGCGGCCGGGCGCTTGCCGGTGACGGCCGATCAGTTCTCCGATCTGGCGTTCTATCTGATGCTCGGCGTGATCCTCGGCGGGCGCATCGGCTACATGGTTTTTTACGACACGAGCGAGCTGGTCCAACATCCGGCCAGCCTGTTCCGCGTCTGGGAAGGCGGCATGTCGTTCCACGGCGGGCTGCTCGGTGTGCTCGCCGCGGCGCTGATCTGGACGCGGCGGCGCAAGCTCAATTTTTTCGATGCGGTCGATTTCATCGCGCCGCTGGTTCCGATCGGGCTCGGCCTCGGCCGACTCGGCAATTTCATCGGCGGCGAGCTCTGGGGACGCCACACCGACGTGCCGTGGGGAATGATTTTCCCGCGTGCGCTGGAATCGCTCGAGAAGACACGCGATGCGCTCTACCAGATGTATCTCGCGGGCGAGCTCGACAACGAGGCGCGGCATCCTTCGCAGCTATACGAATTCTGCCTCGAAGGCATCGTGCTGTTCGCGGTGCTGTGGCTGTACTCGCGCAAGCCGCGTCCGCGCTACGCCGTGTCCGGATTGTTCGCGTTGCTGTACGGCCTGTTCCGCTTCTCGGTCGAGTTCGTACGCGAGCCCGACGTGCAGCTCGGCTTCGTCGCATTCGACTGGCTGACGATGGGACAGATTCTTTCTATCCCGCTGATCCTCGTCGGCGTTATCCTGTTGTGGATGTCGCGCCGCGCGCCGACGCTGTTGCCGCCGGCGGCCGAAGCGGCGCAGGATATTCCGCAGAAGAAGGCCGCCTGATGCGCCAGTATCTCGATCTGCTTCGCCACGTGCTCGAACACGGCGCCGAAAAATCCGATCGCACCGGCACCGGCACGCGCAGCGTGTTCGGCCGGCAGATGCGCTTCGACCTCGCCGAAGGCTTTCCGCTGGTCACGACGAAGAAGCTGCACCTGAAATCAATCGTGCACGAATTGATCTGGTTTCTGCGCGGCGAGACCAATATCCGTTATCTCAAGGACAACGGCGTCTCGATCTGGGACGAATGGGCCGATGCCGACGGCGATCTCGGTCCCGTCTACGGCAAGCAGTGGCGATCGTGGTCGTGCCCGGACGGTCGCGTCGTCGATCAGATCGCCTGGGTCGTCGAGGAGATTCGTCGCAATCCGGATTCGCGCCGGCTCATCGTCAGCGCGTGGAACGTCGCCGATCTTCCGAAGATGGCGCTGCAACCCTGCCATGCGCTGTTCCAGTTCTACGTCGCCGAAGGCAGGCTTTCGTGCCAGCTCTATCAGCGCTCCGGCGACATCTTCCTCGGCGTGCCGTTCAACATCGCAAGCTACGCGCTGTTGACGCAGATGGTCGCGCAAGTGTGCGGCCTCGCGCCGGGCGACTTCGTGCACACGCTGGGCGACGCGCATCTTTATTCGAATCATTTCGAGCAGGCGCGCCAGCAACTCGCGCGCGATCCGCGTCCGTTGCCCAAGCTCGTGCTGAATCCCGACGTGCGCTCGCTGTCCGACTTCCGCTATGAGGACGTCGCGATCATCGGCTACGAGCCGCACGCGGCGATCAGGGCGCCGGTCGCGGTTTAGCCTTGCAGTCGCGCACGCAGCGGAAATACACGGCCGCGCCGGGATAATCGACCGTCATCACGAAGTGCGACAGCGCATTGCCGCCGATCGCGCCTTCGATGCGCTGGTCCATCATGCTCGACATGTAGTCGTGGAAATTCTTGTCGGGACGCCACGTGAACCAGACCGGCCCGATCTTCGCGCCAGCGATCTCGACTTCGGGCACTTCGATCATCGGCGAATCCGTCTGCGCCTGTGCGCCTTCGATAACGCGCCATTGCGGATGCGCGGTGCGCCAGGCCTGGAACTGGCTGTCGACGATCATGCTGGTCGCGCGCTCGGCGGGGCCGTGATCCGCGAGCGCCTGCAATGCCTTGGGCGTGAGCGTCGTCATCGCGCCGGTGTCGAGGAGCACGTCGATTGGCTTGCCGTCGACGCGGATCGTGATGCGCGGAAAATTCATCGCGCGCTCGCCGTCGCCGTCTTTCCTGAAACCGAGCGCGATGCGCGTCGCCGAAGCGTCGGCTTTCCATTCGTCGCCTTCGAGCCGCAGATGCTTTCCCGGATAATCCCAGGTCCACACGCGTCCGCCGAACCATGCCTGGCCGAGCATGCCGTCTTCGCTGAAACCTTGCTTCTGCGCCATGTCCGTCGGCATGACGCCGAACTTGGCGCCGTTGCCGAGCGGTGCCGGGATCCACGCTTCCATCTTGAAATCCGGAAGCTCGGCAAGCTGGCGTTTCGACGGGCTGCCGTCCGGATTGGGCGGGCCGGAAACCGTCTCGGCTTTGATGTCGAGGCGCTCGACCGCCGCGCCGGTCAGGAAAAGACCGCCGCCAGTGTCGGTGTAGAGCGTCATCTTCTTGCCGTCGATCGTCTCGGGCGTCACCCGAACGAGATCGGCTTCGAACACTGCGGGCAGCGTCGATGGCGTGTCGGCAGCGGAAAGTCCGAGCAGTACGAGCAAGGCAGGCGTCATCGTCGTTCCCCGTGGCGATTGCGATGCGGCGACTATGCGCAAGCACTCGCGGTGGCATCAGTGTCGGAAGTCTCGCTTTCGAGGCGGCTGACAGGCGCGCGCGCGATCGTCACAATGCGCGAATGCTCTCGCTGATCGCCGCGCTCGACCGCAATCACGCCATCGGCCGCGGCGGCGAGATGCCGTGGCACCTGCCGGACGATCTCAAGCGCTTCAAGGCGCTGACGCTCGGCAAGCCGACGCTGATGGGCCGCAAGACGGCGCTCGCGATCGGCCGCGCGTTGCCGGGCCGAACCAATCTGGTGCTGACGCGAAGCGGCGAGGCGCCGTTCGCCGGTCAGCGCGCCGTGCGTTCGATCGACGAGGCGATGGCCGTCGCCGGCGACGGCGAGCTCGCCGTGATCGGCGGCGGCGAGGTCTATGCGCTGGCACTACCGCACGCGACGCGACTTCACCTCACCTGGGTCGACACGGCCGTCGAAGACGCTGACGCGTTCTTTCCGCAATTCGATCCGCGCGAATGGATCGAGATTTTCCGCGAAGCGCACGCCGCGGATGCGCGTCACGAATTCGGGTTCGCGTTCGTCGATTACGATCGACGCTGAAGGTGGTTCAATCCTGTTCTTTGCCTTGTGGCGGCTTGCGATCCGATTTGATCGCGACGAATTCGGGTTCCGCGCCGGCATCCAGGCGCAGTGCCGTCAGCGATCCGCCCCACACGCAGCCGGTATCGATCGCATACACGCCAAGCCCGCAGAAACGACCGAGCGTCGACCAATGTCCGCACACGATGCGCACGTCGCGCTTGGATTGTCCCGGCACTTCGTACCAGGGATAGAGTCCGGGCCGCTGCGTGCCGGGCGCGCCTTTCTCGCCGAACGCGATGCGCCCGCGCACGTCGCAGTAGCGCATGCGCGTGAACACGTTGATGCTGGCGCGCAGGCGATCGACGCCATGCAGTTTCGGATTCCAAAGATCCGGCTTGTTGCCGAAGAGCTGCTTCAGGAGGCGCCGATAGCCTTCGCCGCGCAAGCGTTCCTCGACTTCGCGCGCCGCTTCGATGGCTTGTTCGATCGTCCAGCGCGGAAACAAGCCGGCGTGCACGAGCAGGAAACCGAGCTCGCGATCGAGATGCAGAAGACTGCACTGACGAAGCCACGCCAGAAGCTCGTCGCGATCCGGCGCGAACAGCACCTCGCGCAATTCCGGGTTGACGCGCGCCTGATCCTCGCGCTTGCGCTCGGCGACGGCGAGGAGCGAGAGATCGTGATTACCGAGCACGACGGTCGCGCGATCGCCGATCGATTTCACCAGTCGCAACACGGCCAGCGACTGGCCGCCGCGATTGACCAGATCGCCGCAGAACCACAGGCGATCGCTGGCGGGATCGAAGCGGATCTTTTCGATCAGGCGGACAAGTTCGTCGTGACAACCTTGGATATCGCCGATGGCCCAGGTCGCCATCAGTGCAGCGTCCTCGGCACCGATAGCACGAACGCGGGAATGTCGGCCGCGAAATGCGTGCCGTCGTCTGCGACCATCTCGTAGCTGCCGCGCATCGTGCCGAGCGCGGTCTCGAGCACCGCGCCGGACGTGTATTCGTAGTCGTCGCCCGGACGCACCCAGGGCTGCTCGCCGACGACGCCGTCGCCGCGCACTTCGCGCACCTTGCCGTTGCCGTCGGTGATCACCCAATGCCGCGACAGAAGACGCGCGCCGACCGTGCCGCGATTCTCGATCGTGATCGTGTACGCGAACGCGTAGCGGTTGTCGGACGGCGCGGATTGATCGTCGAGGAAACGCGTGTCGACGGAGATCGCGATGTCGTAGGGTTTCCGGTCGGTCATGGGCTGATTTTCCGTGAGCGGCGCGCTTCGGGCAAGGAGGACGCTCGTCCCGCCGCGAATCGCTTCGTTTCGCCGGGGAAACTAGGGGTTTTCCGCTGCGATCGTCCTCGCCAGCGCGACAAACGCGGCCGGCGCCAGCTGCTCGGCGCGCACGCGCGGCTCGATGCCGGACGATTCGATCTGTTCTGCGCTGGCGACGCCGTGCAGCGCATTCGCCAGCGTCTTGCGCCGCTGTCCGAACGCGGCCTTGACGACGCGCGCGACGAGCGCGCCGTCGACGTCCGGGCGTTCCGCAGGCGGACGCGGCGTCAGGCGCACGACGGCCGAATCGACTTTCGGCGGCGGACGGAACGCGCCGGGCGGTACGCGCAGCAACGGATCGACGCGGCAGACGAGCTGCAGCATCACCGAAAGACGACCATAGACCTTGCTGCCGGGCGCGGCCGCCATGCGCTCGACGACTTCTTTCTGCAACATGAAGTGCATGTCGGCGATCGCATCGATGTGATCGATGCAGTGGAACAGGATGGGCGAGGAGATGTTGTAGGGCAGGTTGCCGACGACGCGCAGGCGCTTGCCGCCGGCGAGCGCGGAAAGATCGACGCCAAGCACGTCCTCGTTGATGATCGTGAGCTCGCCGACGCCTTCGGCGGCGGCGCGAAGGCGCGGCACGAGATCGCGATCGAGCTCGATGACGGTGAGCTTTCCGAGCTCGCGCAGCAGCGGCAAGGTCAACGCGCCGTCGCCGGGTCCGATCTCGACGACGTCATCGCTGCGGCGCGGCGCGATCGCGTGCACGATCTTGCCGAGGATGCCGGGATCGTGCAGGAAGTGTTGACCGAAGCGTTTCTTGGTAGCGTGGCGTTCTAACGAAGGGGCATGCGACATTCCCGCATCGTAACGCCTTTCGCGCCGCGCTCCGCCGATCGTCAGCGCGTGGCGAGCTCGAGGGCGAGATTCGTGGCGGCTATAAGGCTGCCGGCATCGGCGTTGCCGCTGCCGGCGACATCGAGCGCGGTGCCGTGATCGACCGACGTGCGCACGTAAGGAAGACCGAGCGTCACATTGACCGCGTGGCCGAAACCGGCGTGTTTCAAGACCGGCAGGCCCTGATCGTGATACATCGCGAGCACGGCGTCGAAGCGCGCGAGCTGCGCGGGTACGAAGGCGGTGTCGGCCGGCAGCGGGCCGACGAGATCGAAACCCGCCGCGCGCATCTGCGCGATCGCCGGCGCGATCTCGTCGATCTCCTCGCGGCCGAGATGGCCGCTCTCGCCGGCGTGCGGATTCAAGCCGAGCACGGCGATGCGCGGTGCGGCGATGCGAAAGCGCGCGATCAGGTCGTCGCAGAGGATGCGCAACGTGCGCACAAGGCTCGCGCGCCGGATCGCCGCGGGCACGGCGGCGAGCGGCAGGTGCGTCGTCGCGAGCGCGACGCGCAACGCGCCGCCGTTGCGCGCGCCGGCGCCTGTGCCCGTCGTCAGCATCATGACGACGTCGCGGCTGGCGCGCTGCGCGAAGAATTCGGTGTGGCCGGTGAACGCGACGCCGGCATCGTTGATGACGCCTTTGTGCACGGGCGCGGTGACGATCGCCGCGAACTCGCCGCTGGTCGCGCCGTCGGCGGCGCGCGCGAGCGTCGCCAGCACGTACGGCGCGTTGCGCGGATCGAGCGTTCCGGGTGTCGCGGCGACGCCGAGCGACATCGGCACCACGCGCAGAGAATGCGGCGCGCGCGCGGTGATGCGCGAATCCGGCGCGTAGGTTTCGATGCGAAGTTCGACGCCTGCGGCGCGCGCGGCGGCGGCGATGAGATCGGGATCGCCGATCGCGATGAGATCGGCGGCGACGTCGGTCGCGGCGAGCTTGGCGATGAGCTCGGGCCCGATGCCGGCGGGCTCGCCGGCGGTGAGCGCCAGGCGCGCAAGTGCACTCACCATCACGCTCCGCGCCGAAGGCAGGAATTCCCGCGCGCAAAGCGCGTGCGCGGGAATGTCCTCATGCGATCAGGACGCGCCGGCTTTCGGCGCCGCATTCGGAGCGGCTGCGCCGGGCAGGCGGATCTCGACGTAGGCTTCGCTGCGGATCTGGCGCAGGAAGCTTTCGTACTCGTCTTCGCCCTTGCGCTGGAACAGCATGCGCTTGGCTTGGTCGCGCTGCAGATCGGCGGTCTTGTCGGTGTTGCGCGTATCGACGAGCTGCAACACATGCCAGCCGACTTCGGTCTGGAACGGCTGCGAAATCTCGCCGTTCTTGAGGCTCTTGATCGTCTCGGCGACGCGCGTGCCGTAGGCGTCGCCCGAGAACCAGCCAAGATCGCCGCCGAGGCGCGCGGTGGCATCGTCCTGCGAGGCTTCTTTGGCGACCTTGGCGAAATCCTCGCCGCCGACCAGACGCTGGCGCACGGCTTCGGCTTTCTTCTCGGCTTGCTCGCTGTTCACGAGCTCAGTCGTCTTGATCAGCACGTGACGCGCGTGATACTCGGTGACCATCTGCGCTGCGTTGTCGTCGCGCTTGCCGATGACCTTGATGATGTGGAATCCGTTCGGGCCGCGCAGCGGCGCGGAGACCTGGCCTTCCTGCATCTTGTCGGCCATTTCGGCGAACGCCGGCGGCAGCTCGTCGCCGCTGCGCCAGCCGAGATCGCCGCCTTGCAGCGCGTTCTGCGCGTCGGAGAAGCGAATCGCGGCGGCCGAGAAATCCATGCCCGAATCGATCTGCTGCTTGGCGTCGGCGGCCTTCTTCTGCGCCGCTTCGATCTGATCCGGCGTCGCGCCATCCGGCACCGCGACGAGGATGTAGCCCAGGTGCAGTTGGCCGTGATGCATCGCGCCGTTCTTGAGCAGCGTGTCGACTTCGGCGTCGCTGACCTGCACTCGGCTCTGCACGACGCGCTGGCGGAGGTGATTGACCGTCAGCTCTTCGCGCACGCTGCGGCGGAACTGCTCGTAGTCCATGCCCTGCGATTGCACGGCGCCGCGCAGCTGCGAAAGATCCATCTTGTTTTGCGCGGCGATGTTGGTCAGCGCTTCGTCGACTTCCGTGTCGGATACCTTGACGCCGGTCGAGTCGGCGCGCGCGACCTGCAGCTTCTGCAGGATCAGGCGATCGAGCACCTGCTTTTCGAGCACGTCGCGCGGCGGCAGCTGCTGCGGGCTCGATGCGTACTGCGCTTGCACGCGGCCGATCTGGCGATCGAGCTCGCTCTGCAGCACGACGTCTTCGTCGACGATGGCGACGATGCGGTCGAGCGGCTCGTTGTTGACGGCTTGCGCGTTCGCGCGAGGCACGGCCGCGCCGGCGAGGACGGCGAGGGCGAAGGCGGCGATAAAAGTCTTCATGCGGATTCCGGGGTTTTCCAGCGCGATAGTTTCGCAGAGTCGGCGGGTGCGGCGCGTGGGCCGCCGCCGATCGTTAAGGCGACAGTCGGGAGCCTTTGGGGTTCCCGGCCTCGCGGGCGCCGGCGTCGCCGGCGCGTCCAAGTCATTGATAACCGAGGATAGCACGGCGCAGGAAGTCGTCGGTCTTCTGGCCGATCGAACCCACGCCCTTGAATTCGAGCTCGAAATAGACCGCGTTGTCGGTGTCGCCTTCGACGTCATGGATCCAGTGCCGCGCCAGCACGCGCCAGGCGATGCAGCAGCTGTCGTGCTCGATGCCGACGAAGCGCTCGAGCGTGCGCCCGTCCTTGCCGTGCGGATCGGTCGGCAGCGCCTGCGGATCGTTCAGCGCGTAGTTCCAGCGCGCGATCAGGCGCCAGCCGTCGGTGATCGGCACCAGCGTCGAGACGTCGACCTGCTCGAGGAAATCGCGCCGGAACCGATACGAGAAATTGACGAGCCCATCGCTGCCGAAGCGATTCTGCAGCGTCACCGCGGAAAGATCGGTGCGCTCGGAATTCGGATTCCACTGCTGATCGAGCGTGATGCGCCAGCGGTCGGAGAGATGCAGGTCCAGCTCGCCGTCGTAGGTCGAATCGGTGTAGTCGGTCGGCGGCACATTCGGCAGCTGCACGCGCTGATCGGAGAAATAACGGATCTGGCCGATGCTTGCCGACAAGCGCTCGTCGCCGGTCGCGTCTTCGAGGAAGCGCGTGGTCAATGCGAGCGAGAGATTGTTCGCGTCCATCTGCCGGTCGGCGCCGACGAAGCTGTTGGTGCGGAACAATTGGCCGAAGCTGAACGGGATTTCCTGCGTGTCGAAGATCGGCAGGTCGTCCTGGTTGCGATACGGAACGCGCAGGTAGTACGCGCGAGGCTCGAGCGTCTGCGTCCATGCTTCGTCGGCGATCGTCAGGCTGCGCTCGAAGATGAGTCCCGTGTCGAGGCTGAAAATCGGCACGCCGCGGTGCACGTTGTCCTTGGTGACCAGCGGATTGTTCGAATAGCGAAGATTGTCGAGGTTGTACGTCGTGTAGCGATAGCCGAGCTGCGGACGTATGAAATACGAAGCGGTCTCGATCGGAAACGCGAGATACGGGAACAGATCCAGGCGCTGGCCTTCGAGCGCGTGATCCTTGGAGAACGCGACGAATTCGGAATTGACGCCCCAGGTGAGATCGCCGAGGAACGCCTGCTCGCCGGTGAACGTCGCGCGCGGAAGTCTTCGGTACGGCTCGTACTGTTCGGCGATCGTCGGATCGACGATCTGGTATTCATCGCCGCCGATGCTCGCGTTCCACCAGTCGCCGTGGCCGTTGAGGTACGCGCTCGACGGCAAGAGGCTGATCGCCGAGCTGTAGAGACCGCGTCCGAAGTCCTCGAAATAACGATCGTCGGACGCGCGGTTGAGGTTGACGCCGACGCTCCAGTTATCGTTGATGCCCGTGCTGTCGGTCCACTTGTACCACCAGCGGTTCTCGGGCAGCGAGGCGTCGAAGAGATCGTTCTCGTCGTCGACCTTCTTGTCGTTCGGCAGGTATTCGAACGAGAAGATTCCGGTGCTGGAGTCGGTCAGGTAGCGGAACTCGCCGCCGAGCATCAGGCCGCGATCGGTCATCAGGCGCGGCAGCAGCGTCGCGTCGTAGTTCGGCGCGAGGTTGAGGTAATACGGCAGCGTCAGGTCGAAGCCGCGCTTGTCGCTGTAGCCGATGTCGGGAAAAAGGAAACCCGACACGCGCCGGTCGTCCAGCGGGAAGCGGGCATACGGCAGCCAGAACACCGGCACGTCGTGAATGCGGAACGTGACGTCGTGTCCGCGGCCGATGCCTTCGTCCTGATCGAGCTTCATGTCCTTGGACTTGAACGACCATTGCGGTGTCTCGACGCCGCAGGTCGTGAACGTCGACTCGGTCATGTCGGCGTGGGTCTTGTCCTGCATCACGGCGCGATCGGCGACGCCGTTGCCGCGCGATGAGAGGAGCTGGTAGCGCACGTTGTCGAGCGTGCACTGATCCTGATCGGCGTTGCCCTTGGCGTTGTCGGCCGACATCAGCATGCCGCGATCCTGATAGCGCACGTGGCCGGTCGCGTCGTAGTCGGTCGTCTCACTGTCGTAGACGATCTTGTCGGCGCGCAGGAGCTGATCCAGCCGCTCGATCTTCGCATCGCCCTCGAAGATGTAGTGCTGGGCATCGGTCGACTGTGTCGCGTTGGCCTCGGCGTGCGCCGCGACGCTCGCGCGGTCGCCTTCGGTCGGCAGACCCGCGACGTAGAAATCGAGCAGATCGTTCTTGTCGCACATCGACCAGTCGATCGGCTTCTTCGGGCACTTCAGCACGCCGAGCGGGCAGCTCGGGCCCGGGGCGTCGTCCGCGTGAGCGGTCGCGATCAGACCCAGGGCAAGGCTCAGCGCCGAAGCGAGGCGCGCAGGACAGGAAATCGGGAGCACGGAACCGCTTTGTCGGGACGCGAGGGTCGCTAGCTTGCCGAAACTGCCGCTTGGCGGCAAACGAGGAGGGAAATCCCCAGCGCGCTCAAGGCTCTTGCGCGCGCGGACCGCCGAGGCCGGTGTCCATCGGCGCATAGCCGGCCGGCACTTCGAAGCGCGCCGCCTCGATCGGGGCCCGGTCGATCCGGAGCGTCGCGCGGCCCGTTTCGCGCCCCGAGGCGTAGCAGACGCGGCGGATCAGCACGCGATCGTCGGCCTCCTTGCGCAGCTCGTCCGGGACCAGGCTGTGGCTCCAGCCCTGGATCGCTTTCGAGAACCGCGCGACGCGGCGCGACTCGGCGTCGCCGAGCTTGAGCGTGCCGGTCGTCGCATAACAATCCTCGCGCAGCATCTCATCGCCGCGCAGATGCTCGCGACGTGTGCACGTGATGCCGTCGACGTCGATGTCGCCCGCGTCGCGGTCGATGCGCTGCGGCGCTGGCGCCGGACGCGCGCCTTGCGGCATCGACGGCATCATCATGCCGCCGTTCGCCATCGCGCTTCGCATCTGCGCCTGTTGCTCGGGCGGCAGGCTTGCGATGTTCTGCTCCATCATCTTCTGCATCATCTGCACGCTCTCGGCGCTCATGCCCGGCATCTGGCCGTTCTTCATTGCTGCGGCGAGCTGCTCGTGCGTCATCGCTTGGCCGTTCGCTCCGGCCGGCGCGCCGCCGAGCTTCGTGCCGTTGCCGCAATCGATAGCCTCGTCCGGCTGGCGATCGCGATTTCCCGCATCGGCAAGGCCGGGGCAGAGGGAGTGCGCCATCTCGAACGGATCGATGCCGCCCTTGTTGCGCATCTGCTTGCGCAGGCTCGACATGATGTCGGCCTGGAGATCCACCGCGTCCTCGTCCATCTCGACCTGCATGAACGTGCGCGAGCGGTGATCGATGAAATAGCCGAGCTTTTCCGCGCCGTCGTAGATCATGCTGCCGCTGCCGCCGCCTTGTTCGGCATCGGCGCGCAAGTAGTAATCCTTAAGCTGCACGCTGTCGAAGTCGCCGGCGCAGCCGCCTTCGCTGCGATACGAAATCGTCGCGTCCGCGAATGCGCACGCGGGCGCCGCGAGCACGCACGCGGCGACGAGGATTCTCAAGTTCACGATCATCGGCGCGATCCATCCGCATTGAAGGTTTTGCGCGTGGTGTCGCGCCGTTGCGTTTCCTTGTGCTCGAACGCGGCGACGCACGCGTCGCGCCGCACCATCACGCATTCGAGGTAATCGATGATCTCGAGCACGGCACCGCGCACGGCTTGCGCGTCGGCTTCGTTGTCGATCATGCGAAGGCCGGCATCGGCGCGCGTCAGATCGATCGTGGTCGCGCGATCGTTCGTGTGACCTTCGATCGTGCGCGCATAGCTCACCTCGCCGCTGCTCGTGTCGACGACGCGAAGATCGAGCGCGAGATAGGCGCCGTGATCGGTCTGCTCGATGCGCGTTCGGCGGAACAAACCGCCGCTGACCTTCGTTTCGGTATCGGGCTCGAACGCCGTGATCGTGCCCATGACGAGATATTGCGCGCCGGTGAGCTCGCCGATCTTCGCGCCGTCGCCGGGCTTGAGAACGCCCGATTGCGCGAGGTTCTGCTCTTCGAGGATCGCGTACAGCTTGCGCCGCTCGACGACCGTGAACACGTCGCGCGCGGCAAGCTCGCTCGCCAGCATATTGGTGACGACGCGGCCCATGCCGCCCTGGAACGGCATCGCGCCGGTTTCGTCCTGGAATTTCAGCACGGCCAGCACGGGCTTCGCGACCGCCGGCGGCGACGCGATCGAAGCGAAGCACGCGACGAGCCCGAGGGCGAGCCACAACCCGCGGCGTCTTCGACGAATCCGGCATGACATGCTCGTGCTCCCCGCACGTTCGCCGCGCCTATGATAGACCGGACCGGCGCTCATCGAGTCGTTTCGCCGCGGGCTTCTCCTAAGTCACGCAACGAAGCGCGCGCAGCCATCACGAGTGGCTATCGCCCGGCCAAGGGACTACGCTGATCGCGCGGCATTTCCCGGTCGGGGTAGGGCGGGACAATACGTCATGGGCGGCGAGAGCGCCGGCGGTGTATTCGCGGGGCTCGCGGAGCGGCGCTTCGTGCGCGCGCAGTCGCAGGGGCGCCTGCGCACATGAACACGCCGCGCATCGCACGCATGGAAGCGCTGTTCCACGCCGCGCTCGAGCGGCCGGCCGGCGAGCGCGCGGCGTTCCTCGCGACCGAAGAATCCGATCCCGAGCTTCGCGCCGCAGTCGAGCGTCTCATCGCGCATCACACGCAGAGCGACGCGCGCTTGCGAGTGGCGCTGGATTCGGCCGTCGGCGACGGCACGAGCCCGTCGCGCCATCGCGTCGGACCGTATCGTCTCCTGCGCGAGATCGGCGCCGGCGGCATGGGCACGGTGTATCTCGCCGAGCGCGAGCTCGGCAGCACGCGCCAGCGCGTCGCGCTGAAATTGATCCGCGATTTTCCGAGCGCGCTCGCCCGCGATCGTCTCTCGCGCGAGAGCGCTCTTCTCGCCGAGCTCAATCATCCGAACATCGCGCGCCTGCTCGATGCCGGCGAAACCGCCGAACGCGTGCCGTACCTCGCGATGGAGTACGTCGAAGGCGTGCCGATGCACGTATTCTGCGCGGAGCACGCGCTCGATCTGCGCGGACGCCTGCGCCTCTTCGCCGAGCTGTGCCGCGCGGTGCAGCACGCTCATCAGCATCTGATCGTGCATCGCGACATCAAGCCGAGCAACATTCTCGTGCGCAACGACGGCGCGCCGGTGCTGCTCGATTTCGGCATCGGCAAGCTGCTCGACGCGGCCAGCCGCGACGCGACCGCGACGCATGTGTTCACGCCCGCCTACGCCGCGCCGGAACAGATCGCCGGACGCGCGGTGACGACCGCGACCGACATCTACGGGCTCGGCTGCGTGCTGCACGAAATCCTGACCGGACGCGCGCTGCACGATGTCGTCGAGAACGGCCGCATCCCGCCGCCGAGCGCGGTGGACGGAACCGCGCGCTCGCGCGCGCTGCGCGGCGATCTCGACACGCTCGTCGGCAAGGCCATGCGCGCCGAGCCCGAACGGCGCTACGCATCGGTGCAGGCATTGTCCGACGACGTCGAAAATTATCTCGCCGGGAGACCCTTGCGCGCTGCGCCCGACAGCGTCGCGTACCGCGCGCGCAAGTTCGTGGCGCGGCATCGCTACGCCGCGATCGGCGTCGCGACGATGATTGCGCTCGCATCGATCTTCGTGTGGCGCCTGGATGCCGAAACGCGCCGCTCGCGCGTCGCGGAGGCACGCGCCGAGCGCGAAGCGCATAGCGCGGTTCGCTCGCGCGATTTTCTGGTCTCGCTGTTCGAGGCCGCCGCGCCCGACAACGCGCTCGGACGATCGCTGAGCGCACGCGAGCTGATCGACAAGGGCAGCGCGCATGTCGAAGCCGAGCTCAAGGAAGAACCCGAAACGGCCGCGCGACTCGGCCTCACGATCGCCGGAGTCTACGCCGCGCTCGGCGATCCGAAGGCCGCGATCGCAAGCGGCGAGAGCGCGCTCGCGCTGGTGAGTAGCGACACGCCCGAAAGCGGTTTGTTGCGCGCCGACATCCTGGCCACGACCGCGGTCGAATACGACAACACCGAACGTTTCGACGACGCGCGGCGTGCCGGCGAGGAGTCGCTGGCCTTGCGTTTGCGCTACGCGCCCGAGGATCACGAGAAGATCGGCGTCGCGCTCGCCGGTTGCGCCGCCGCGGCCGTGCGTCATGGGCAACAGGATGCAGCGCGCGCGTATTTCGACCGCGCGATCGCCGAGTTCGCGAAAGCGCGCAAGGTCGATCCCGCCAATCGCGCCGAAGTGCTGCGCGGTCTCGCCGAGCTCGACGTCAACGAAGGCAAGCTCGCCGAAAGCCTCGCCCACGCCAAAGAATCTCTGGCGGTGCTGGCAGACTTGCCGGCGGAATCTCCGGCACGCATCGAATCCTGGCGCATGCTGGCGCGCGCGCAGATCGAGAATGCCGATGCGCCGGCGGCGAGCGCGACGCTGGAGCACGCGCTCGACGTCGCGCATGCGGCGCTCGGCGAGGACAGCTACAAGGTCGCCAACATCGAGAACGATCTCGCCGTCGCGCTGAATCCGCAGGGCCGCTATCGCGAGGCGATCGCGCATCTGGAAAAATCGATCACGATCACCGGCACGCTGCGGCCCGGCGCGCGCGTGGCGACGGCGTTCTCGACGATCAACCTCGGCAGCCTTTACGAAAGCCTCGGCGATTACGCGAAGTCCGAGACACTGATGCGTGAGGGCATTGCGGCGATCGAGGCGGAATCGCCGGACGAGCCGCAGCTCGATTATTTCCGCGGCAATCTCGCGCGCACGCTGATGCTGCGCGGCGATCTCGCAGGCGCGCGCGAATCGATCGAACGCTCGCTGCGCGGCATCGGTGCGCGCGACGGCGAAAAGAGCTTCGGTTACGCATTCCAGACGTTCCGTCTCGCGCGCATCGAATTCGCCAGCGGCAATGTCGATGCGGCGACTCAGGATCTCGACGATGCGTATGCGACGCTGGATCCGATGCTGCCGCCGCAACACGCGCTGCGCGTGCAGATCATGGCGCTGCGCGGCATGCTCGCCAAGCGGCGCGGCGATCTCGATGCAGCCAAGCAGGCGCTCGAGAATGCCGAAAGCGACGAGGCCAAGCTCGCGGACGCCAATGCGATCGATCTTGCGATCATCCGCATGCGCCTCGCCGGCACGCTGATCGCGCGCGGCGACTTCCCCGCCGCGCGCAGCAAGCTCGATGCGTCTTTGCCTGCGCTCGAAAACGCGCTGCTTCCCGAAGCCGTCGAGCGCATCGAAGCGAAATCGGTCGCGGCCGATCTCGATCGACTCGAGGCGGCCGCGCGGCATTGACCGCGCGGCATCGCTTCAGGGCGCCGTGTTCGAATCGAAGCCGTGGCGGAAGATCGTGTCGGGCAGACCGAACTCGACGGCGAGGAAATCCTGGTTCGTCGTCGGCGCCGCAGTGCCGACCGCCCAGAAGTGCGCGCCGTCGATATCGTTGACGAGCCCATAAACGATGTCGTCGAAATCCGATACGTCGACCATGCGCTTGCCGAGATCGCCGAAATAGCGGTCCACGCTGCCGTCGGCGTTGTAGGAAACCAGCGCCAGATCCGTGCCCGACGCGCCGGTGCTGATGCGCGCCGAACCTGCCGCGACCAGGCGTCCCCATGGCATCCGCGTCAGCGCGTAGGCGATGTCGTCGCCGGGTCCGACCGCCGTCGTGGTGAGACCGCCGGTGCCGAACGATGGATCGAGCACGCCGTTGCTCAGGTAGCGCGCGACGACGAAGTCGCGGCGGCCGTCGGCGACGATCGTCGAGCCCGCGATGACGATGCGCCCGTCAGGCTGCAGCACCATCGCGTTGGCGATGTCCTCGCCCGTTCCGACCGGCGTGCGCGTGATGCCCGCGGTGCCGAAACCGGCATCGGGAGAACCGTCGACGTTGAGACGCATCACGAGCAGCTCGCTGTTGCCGGCGCCGAAGGCGTAGCCCGCGATCAGGATCTTTCCGTCCGGCTGGATCGCGAGCGCGCGCGCTTCGGAGTTGCCGTTGACCGTCAGCGCGGCGTTGATGTCGATCTTGCCGCCGCTGCCGAACAGCACGTCCGGCTGGCCGCTCGCGGTATGGCGCGTCACCGCGACGTGCGAAGGACCATCCTCGGCGGTGAACCCGGCCGCCACGATCATGCCGTCGGCCTGCACCGCGACGGCATTGCATTGGTCGAACAGCGAGCCGCCGGGACCGGATTGCAAGAACGAAGTGACCGCGTAGCCGACGCCGTCGAAGCTCGTATCGAGCGAGCCGTCGTCGTTGAAGCGCGCGACGACGAAGTCGTAGGCGGTGCCGACGCTGAAGAACATGCCGCAGGCGACATAGCGCCCGTCGTCCATGCGCGCGAGCGCGCGCAGACCGTCGCCGAGATTGAGGCTGAGGTCCGCGTCGGCGATGCCGCCGATGCCGAAGCCGCCGTCCAGGGCGCCGCTCGGCTGGATGCGCGCCAACACCGAGAAATTGCCGCCGGCCGAGCCTGCCATGACGATGTTTCCGTCGGGATCGAGCACCGCCGCTTGAGCGGCGTCGGCGATGCCGCTGATCGGTATCGTCACGCGCACGCCGTCTTCGCCGGGCGCGAGCGCACGGGCATACGGGGATGCGGCAAGCGCGGCGAGGAGCGCCGCGGCGATGCCGCTGCGCTTCGAACGTGAAACAGAGGCGATAACGGTTGAAAGTGTCATGACGTCGATTCCCCCAGTGAGAGTGGCTGCCGTCGCGACAAGCGGTTAACCTGATCGCGCTCAATTCCCTAACTACGGGGAAGCGGGGGGCGGACCATCACGGGTCATGAGCGCCGGACGCGCCAGCGATGTGACCGAGCTGCTCGCCGCGTGGCGCGCGGGGGACGCTGCCGCGCCCGATGCGCTGGCGACGCTGGTCTACGAAGAGTTGCGGCGCATGGCTGCGCGGCGCCTCGCCGGTGCCGTGGATCGTCCGCTGCAGACGACCGAGCTCGTGCACGAAACGTTCGCGCGGCTCCTCGAGCATCCGCTGAAGGCCGCCGATCGCAGTCATTTCTTCCGCACCGTCGCGCTGGCGCTACGCCAGGCGCTGGTCGACGCGATCCGAAGGCAGCGCGCCGAGAAACGCGGCGGCGGCGCGGTGATGGTCACGCTGGATGCGGCGGATGAGATTTCCGGCGCCGATCCGCAGAACTGGCTCGCGGTCGAATCGGCGTTGAAGGCGCTCGAGACCGAAGACGCGCGCAAGTGCCGCGTCGTTGAGATGTCGCTCCTGATGGGGTTGTCGCAAGCCGAAGTCGCCGAAGCGCTCGACATCTCCGTGCCGACCGTCGAGCGCGATCTGCGTTTCGCGCGCGCGTGGCTGCGCGAGCGGCTGGCGGCATGAGCAGCACGCGCATCGAGCGCATGGAATGGCTGTTCCATGCGGCGCTCGAGCGACCGATCGCCGATCGCGCCGGATTTCTCGCCGCTGAGGAGAACGATCCGGACCTGCGCGCCGCCGTCGAGCGGCTGCTTGCGCACCATACCGAAGGCGATGCCGCGTTGCGCGATGCGCTGACTGCCGTCGTCGTCGAGACGCGCGCGGCGCCGGCGCGCGAGCGCATCGGCGCGTATCGGCTCGTGCGCGAGCTCGGTGCCGGCGGCATGGGCACGGTGTTTCTCGCCGAACGCCAGCTCGGCGACACGCGCCAGCGCGTCGCGCTGAAGCTGATTCGCGGGTTTCCGACCGTCGAAGCGCGCGCACGCCTCGCGCGCGAGCGCACGCTGCTGGGCGAGCTCAATCATCCGAACATCGCGCGCCTCCTCGATGGCGGCGACAGCGAAGACGGGCAGCCGTATCTCGTCATGGAGTACGTCGAGGGCGATGCGCTGCTCGCGTATTGCGCGGAACGCGCGCTCGACATCGAGACGCGCCTTCGATTGTTCGTGCAGTTGTGCCGCGCGGTGCAGCACGCGCATCAGCATCTGATCGTGCATCGCGACATCAAGCCGAGCAACGTGCTCGTGCGCGAAGACGGCACGCCCGTGCTGCTCGATTTCGGCATCGGCAAGCTGCTCGACGGCACCGAGCGCGACGCGACCGCGACGCGCGTCTTCACGCCGGCGTATGCGGCGCCCGAGCAGCGCGAAGGCCGGCAGGCGACGACGGCAAGCGACGTCTACGCGCTCGGCTGCGTGCTGTTCGAGCTTCTCGCCGGCACCGCCATCGCCGATCGTCCGGACGGAGCGTCGCTGCCGCGGCCGAGCACGGTCGCAAGCGATGCGAGTGTTGCGCGCCGCCTGCGCGGCGATCTCGACCGCATCGTCCTCAAAGCGACCGACCCGACACCGGAGCGGCGATACGCATCCGCCGATGCATTCGCCGAAGACATCGGCCGCCATCTCGCCGGCCAGCCGGTCGGCGCGGTACCCGACAGCGTCGCGTATCGCGCGCGCAAATACGTCGCGCGGCATCGTTGGGGCGTCGTCGCCGCTGCGCTGGTTGCGTTGATGGTCGGTGGGTTCATGTGGCGTCTCGCCGTCGAACGTAGCGCCGCGATGCGCCAGGCGACGCGAGCATCGGCGACGCGCGATTTCCTGGTTTCGCTGTTCCGATTCGCCGATCCGAAAGTGCATCAAGGCAAGCCGCCGACGGTGCGCGAGCTGCTCGATCAAGGCAGCGCGCGGCTCGGCACCGAGCTTGCTGGACAACCCGAATTGCATGCCGAGCTCAACGACGCGCTCGCGGAAATCTACGGCGACATCGGCGAGGACGACGCATCCCGCAAGGAAATCGAAAGCGCGCTGAAGCTCGCGGGAAGCGACAGCGATCCGGAGCTGCGCGCCCGGCGCCTCGGCCGGCTCGCGCGCATCGAGCTCGCCAGCCGCGAAGGATTCGCCGACGCGCTAGTGCACTCGGAACAGGCGCTCGGCAACATCGAAGGACGCAACGACGAGCACGCGCGCGAGTTGCGCTCGGAGCTTTTGAACACGAAAGGTCTCGCGCTGACGGCGCTCGCTCGCTACGACGAAGCGGCGGCGAGTCTTCGCGCTGCGCTCGATCTATTGCCCGGCCTCGGCGCGAATCAGGACGAGGAACGCGCGAACCTGCTGCAGCATCTGGTCAAGCTCGAGGTCATGCGCGGGAGCAACGATTCGGCACTGCGTTACGCGGCCGATGCGGAAGCCGCCGTGATCGCGTTGCGCGGACGCGATCATCCGGATGCGATCAAGGCGATAGAGTTGCGGGCGAGTCTGCTGGCGCGCACGAACGATCTGAAGAACGCCGAGCCGAGATACCGCGAGGTTCTGGCGCAGCAGCAGCGGCTCTACGGCGAGGACAGCGCTTACGTCACTAAGACCAAGATCGCGCTCGGACGCGTGCTGCTGCGCGAGGATCGTGCGAGCGAGGCCTTGCCTTTCCTCGACGACGTCAACGCGCGCTGCGAGAAGGCGAACGACACGGCGCACGTCGATCCGATCTGCACGCTGGCCTTGCGGCTATGGGGCGAAGCGCGTGCGGTCGCCGGCGAGCCCGCGGCAGGCGTCGTGGCCTTGCGCAAGGCGGTTGCGCAATGCGCGCCGGAATCGGACAACGACGACGGCATCTGCAATCTCACGCGCGTCTCGCTGGCGCGTGCGCTGTGTCTCGACGGCAACATCGAAGAAGGTGCGCGCCTGATCGAAAGCGTGCGCGCGCCTTTGCTCGCGCAATCGTTCACCAGTCCACAGGAGCGCGCGATGATCGAGCGCATCGGGCGCGAGTGTGCATCGAAGTGACCGACGCTCAGGCCGACATCAACGCGCCGACGTGTGCAGTGACGGATTCGCGCAATGCCGTGAGGCTATAGCCGCCTTCGAGACTCGACACGATGCGGCCTCGCGCGTGTTTGTCCGCAAGCTCGGCGAGACGCGCGGTGATCCAGGCGTAGTCGTCGCCGTCGAGATTGAGATTGGCTAGCGGATCGAGCCGGTGCGCGTCGAAGCCGGCCGAGATCATGACGAGTTCGGGCGCGAACGTGTCGAGCGCGGGAAGCACGGTGTCGGTATACGCCGCGCGGAAATCGGCCGATCCCGCGCCGGGTTTCAGAGGCGCGTTGACGATATTGCCGGCGCCGGTTTCGCTGCGCGCGCCGGTGCCGGGATAGAGCGGCCATTGATGCGAGGAGGCGTAGAGCACGCGTGGATCGGACCAGAAGATGTCCTGCGTGCCGTTGCCGTGATGCACGTCGAAATCGACGATCGCGACGCGCGAAAGACCGTGCGCGGCGATCGCGTGCGCGGCGCCGATCGCGATGCTGTTGAAGAGACAGAATCCCATCGCGGTATTCGGCGTCGCGTGATGTCCCGGCGGACGCACCGCGCAAAACGCGCGTCGCGCTTCACCCGCGACGACGGCATCGACGGCCGCGCACACGCCACCCGCGGCGCGCAATGCCGCCTCGGCCGAAGCGGGCGACATCACGGTGTCGGGATCGAGCCGGCGCCAGCCGGTCGTATCGGACTCGTCGAGCACTTCGCCGATCAGGCTTTGCGCATGCACGCGTGCGATCTGCTCGCGCGTCGCGCGCGGCGCCTCGTTGCGGGCCAGCGCGGCGAAACGCGGATCGTCGAGCGCTTCGAGCACGGCGGCGAGCCGCGAAGGCGATTCCGGATGCCCTGGACCGGGATCGTGCGCGAGGCAACTCGGATGCGTATAGACGAGGCAGCTCATGGCTTGGCGTCGAGCTCGGGCAGCAGGGGACCGAAGACGTCGCTCGCTTCGGTTTCGGAAAGGCGTTGCGCGTCGGCGCGTGCCGGTGCGCCGAGCCAGCTCGGGAACGGCGTTTCCTCGGTGCGATGCGCGCCGCTGTCGGAATGGATTTCGCGCACGCGCGCGAGGCGCTCGCGCGGAAAGCGCTCGGCGAGCCGCGCGAGCGCCGGCCACAGGCGCTCGTGCACGAAGCTGATCTTGCCGCCGACGAGCCGGCAGGTGAGCACGTGCGGCGAGGCGCGCACGGCGCGCGTGATCGCGAAGATCGCGCGGCTTTTCGGATGCGACCACCAGCTGCCGCGGATCGTTTCGCCGGCGACGGCGTCGGCCAGCGAGGGAATCGCGCCGTGGCGCGCGGCTTCGAGCACGATGCCGTGCCGCTCGACGAAATCGAGCGCCTCGGCGGCGCTCATTTGGCGCGCTTGCGGCGCTCGTGCTGCCACAGCACTTCGCCGTGACCCGACGCACGCGCAAGCACGCGCGCGATGACGAACAGAAGATCGGAAAGGCGGTTGAGATATTGAATCGCCTCGCTGCGCACCGTTTCGCTGCGCGAAAGCGTCACGACCTCGCGTTCGGCGCGACGGCAGATCGTGCGCGCGAGATGGCAATGCGCCGCCGCGATACCGCCGCCGGGCAGGATGAAATCCTTCAGCGCCGGCAGCGTGTCGTTGAACGCGTCGAGCGTTTCTTCGAGCCGTGTGATGTCGGCATCGTCGATCATCGCCATGCCGGGAATGCACAGTTCACCGCCGAGATCGAACAGATCGTGCTGCGCCTGCGTCAGCACTTCGGCCACGCGCTCGGGCACGCCGCTCGCGAGCACGAGGCCGATCGCGCTGTTGAGCTCGTCGACGGTTCCGTAGGCGGCGACGCGCGCGGAATCCTTGTCGACGCGCGTGCCGTCGCCAAGACCGGTCGTGCCGTCGTCGCCGGTGCGCGTGTAGATCTTGGAGAGTCTGTTGCCCATTTCTTTAGCCCTCCCCTTCAAGGAGAGGGTTGGGAGGGGATGGTTTCAGCGCCTCATCCGCGCAATGTGCGCGAACCGCCCTGCGCAACGCCGCGAATCTCGCGCGCCGCCAGCACCACGCCGACATGCAGCACGGCAGCGATACCGACATACATCGCGCTCGTGCGAAGGTACGGCAAGTACCAATCGCCGAGATTCTCGATCCAGCCGCCAAAGCTGCGCACGCGACCGGCCGAAAGCCAAGTGTCGCTCAGCCAGTAGTAGCTGCCGTTCGAGACGAGATAGCAGACGCTGACCGCGACGACGAGCGCGCCGGCGGCGAAGCCGAGCGAACGCACGCTCAAGCCTGCGTAGTGGCGGCGCAGCCATGATCCGCCGAACCACATCGAAAAATATGCCGGCAGCAGGAACCAGTACGCGATCGAAACGCAGTAGTGGCTCCAGAAGTTGATGCCCTGGCCGGTGATGACGATGAAATCGATCAGCACGGCCAGCGCGACGAGGATCGCGAACGCCGCACGCGAAAACACATCCGGCCCGCGCAGGTAAAACCCGGCGATGAAGAACACCGCCCACGAGGCGTCCGGCAGCGCGGCGAAATGATTGACGCGCGTCGCCGCCATCACGATCGCGAGAATGGCGAGGATGCCGGCGCGCTGCGGGGTGGAAAGAGTCATTGGGGATCCTTCGTGAAACCGTCGCTCATTCTACCTGTCCGGCCGCGCCGAGGCGAAATGCGTCAGGTCTCGGTCTGGAAGCGCGAGGCATTCATGTAGCGCACCTCGAACTGGCCGCCGCGATAGCCGATCGCGCTGGCGTGCGTGTGATCGACCGTCAGCGCCAGCGCGCGCGCCGGCGGCAGGCCGAGCGCATGACACAAGAGCGCGCGGATCGAGCCCGCGTGCGCGATCGCGAGCACGCAATCGTCCGGGCGCGTCGACGCGAGCAGCGCCGAGAGCCAGGCGCCGGTGCGGCGGATCAGATCGGCGAAACTCTCGCCGCCCGGTGCTTCCTGGATCACCCAGTTCTCGGTCCAGTGGCGAAAACGCGTCGCATCCGAGGTGGCGATCTCGTCCCAGCGCTTGCCGTCCCAGGCGCCAAGATCGACTTCGCGCAAGCGCGCATCGGCCAGCGGCTCGATCGCGAAACGCGCGGCGAACACCTGCGCCGATTGCTGCGCACGCTTCAAGTCGCTGGCGAAAAGGAATCGCGGCGCCGCGCCATCCCAGCTCGCGGCGAGGCGCTGCGTCGCGGTGAAGCCTTCCGCGGAGAGCGGGGCGTCGGTATGGCCGAGGCACAGTCCCGCCGGCGCTTCGACGGCGCCGTGGCGCGCGAGGATGAGGTCCATCGTGAGGAAAGCGATGCCGGTCGGGCGGGGCGTCGAGCGTAACACCGGCAGGCGTCAGCCCGTGACAGCGCGGCGACAGAGTATTTCCGTCGCGCGTCGGACGCGATGCGCGCGCGGGACCATAATCGGGGCTCGTGCGAGGTTCGTCATGAGCGTTTCACGCCGGGTTCTGGTCGCCGCCGCCGTTTTGGTCGCGGTGTGCGCGCTGATCTGTCCGGACGGTGCCGCCGCGGGAAGCGGTCGCGCGGACGTCGCGTGGCGGCAGTTCCGCTTCGATGCCGGCCGCACCGGATTCAATCGTTTCGAACACGTGCTCGACAGCGCGAACGTGCCGTTGCTGTCGAACGTCTGGCAGGCGCAGCTCGGCCAGCTCGTGTTCTCCTCGTCGCCGGCCGTCGTCGGCGGCGTCGTCTACATCGGATCCTCGGATGGAACGCTGTGGGCGTATCCCGCTGCCGGCTGCGGCGATTTCCTGTGCACCACGCCGCTTTGGCAATCGACTTCGCTCGCGCAGATCATCGATTCGCCGACGGTTGCGAACGGTATCGTCTATGTCGGATCGCAGACCTCGTTCTTCTCGAACGACGGATTGCTGAGCGCGTTCGCGGCGTCCGGTTGCGGAAAACCGGTCTGTGCGCCGCTCTGGCAGGGCATCGCCGGCAAGGAATCGATCCTCGAATCCTCGCCGGCAGTGGGCGGTGGATTCGTCTACATCGGTGCGTTCGACGGGCGCCTTTACGCGTTCGACGCGAACGGCTGCGGCGCGCCGACGTGTCTTCCGGTGTGGACCGGCACGACCGGCGGCACGATCGAATCTTCGCCGACGATCCGCGACGGCGTCGTCTACGTCGGTTCGGACGATGGACGTCTATACGCCTTCGCGGCCGCGGGCTGCGGACGACGCGCATGTGCGCCGATATGGACGGGCGCGATCGGCTATCCCGTGTTCGATTCCTCGCCTGCCGTCGCCGATGGCGTCCTCTACATCGGGTCGGCGCACGCGCTTTCGGCCTTCGACTCACACGGTTGCGGCGCGTCCGAATGCCAGCCGCTGTGGCAGGCCATCGACGACACGCAATTCTTCAACGGATCGCCGGCGCTCGCCTACGGACGCGTGTACATCGGGCTCGAATCGGGCATCGCCGTCTATGCGGCCGAGGGCTGCGGCGCGTCCTCGTGCGAACCGCTGTGGCTTCTCTTCGGCGTCGGCTTCCAGGCGATCGTGGGCTCGTCGCCGACCGTCGCCAACGGCGTCGTCTACGCCGGCCGCAACACCGGCGAGGTGCTGGCGTGGTCGGCCGAGCCGTGCGGATCGTTCATCTGCGACAACCTCTGGAGCGCGATGACGCACGACGTCATTGTCAATTCCTCGCCGACCGTCGTCGACGGCAAGCTTTACATCGGCAGCGCCGACAATCAGTTCCCCGAGGACATCCAGGGGCGCATCTATGTCTTTGCGCTGAAGTGACCGATTCGGCGCCGCGGGCGCGAGCCGGTATCATCGCGCGATGACCGAACGATTCGACATATTGATTGCCGGCGGCGGCCTGGTCGGCGCCAGCCTTGCGATCGCGCTCGACGGCGCGGGATTGCGCGTCGCACAGGCCGAAGCCGTGCCGCCGCGCGCGGACCTGCAGCCGAGCTACGACGAGCGCAACCTCGCGCTCGCCGGCGCGAGCGTGAACGCGCTTCGCGCGCTCGGCGTGCTCGATGCGGCAGCGCCCGCGGTTCCGATCCAGCGCATCCACGTCAGCCGTCGCGGCGATTTCGGTGCGGTGACGTTCGATGCCTCGGAGCTCGGCTTCGACGCGTTCGGCGCCACGATCCCCGCGCGCGAGCTCGGCAATGCGCTGTTGCGGCGCCTCGACAAATGCCGCGAGCTGGTACGTCTCGCACCTGCCGAGGTCGTCGGCGTCGAAACGGGAGACGATGCGATCGCCGTCACGCTGCGAACCAGCGAAGGCGAGCGCATCGTAAGCACGCGTCTTCTCGTCGGCGCCGACGGAACGACATCGTTCGTGCGCGGCGCGCTCGGCATCGACGTCGAGCGCCACGACTACGGCCAGTCTGCGTTCGTGACGACGGTGACGACCGAACGTCCGCTCGACGGCGCTGCCTACGAGCGCTTCACGGATTCCGGCCCCGTCGCGCTGCTGCCGCTCGGCGGCAATCGCGCGGGATTGGTGTTGAGCGTCGCGGCGGAAGATGCCGCACGCGTCGGCGCGCTCGACGATGCAGCTTTCATCGATTTCGTGCATCAGCGCTTCGGTTATCGCGCCGGACGCCTTTCGCGACCGGGCCGGCGCAAGCCCTATCCGCTGACGCGCGTGCTCGCCTCGCGCACGACCGCACCGCGCGTCGCGCTGGTCGGCAACGCAGCGCAGACCGTGCATCCGGTCGGCGCGCAGGGATTCAATCTTGGCCTGCGCGATGCGTTGACTCTGTCGGAGCTGCTGCGCGAAGCCACGATCGCGAAGACGGACGCCGGCGACGCGGATCTTCTCGCGCGCTACGCGGAACGACGCCGCGAAGATCGCGATGCGACCGCGCGTTTCAGCGACGATCTCGTGCGCCTGATGGGCAACGATTTCGCGCCGCTGCGTCTGCTGCGATCGGTCGGTTTCCACGCGCTCGATCGTATCGCGCCGCTCAAGCGCCGGTTCGCTTTGCGCGGCATGGGTTTTCGCGGCGACACGCCGCTGCTGGCGTTGATGCGATGAGTCGGCGCGGCGATCTCGACGTCATCGTCGTCGGCGCAGGCGCGATCGGCACGGCGCTCGCGCTCGGACTCGCGCGCGACGGGTTCGATGTCGCGCTGATCGAAGCCGGAGCGCCGAAACCTTGGCGCGTCGAGGACGATGTCGATCTGCGGGTCGTCGCGGTCGCATCGGACGCGCGCGATCTGCTCGAGGATGTGGACGTCTGGAAGGCGATCGCCGGTGCACGCATCGGCCCGTATCGGCGCATGCGCGTGTGGGACGCGAGCGCGCCGGGCGAGCTTTCTTTCGATGCCGCAGACGAAGGCAAATCCGCGCTCGGCTGGATCGTCGAGAACAAGCTGATCCAGCATGCGCTCTGGCAGTCGATCGCGGGCGACGCTCGCGTACGCGTGCTGTGTCCTGCCGAAGTCGTCGATGTCGAGAACGCGGACGATGCGGCGACGGTGACGCTTGCCGACGGCACGCGGCTGCGTGCGCGCGCGCTCGTCGCGGCCGACGGCGCGCAGTCGCCGGTGCGCGAGAAGCTCGGCATCGCCTGCACCGATCGCGACTACGCGCAGCGCGCGGTCGTCGCGCACGTCACGACCGAACGCTCTCACCAGAACACCGCGTGGCAGCGCTTTCAGCCCGGCGGACCGCTCGCATTCCTCCCGCTCGCCGACGGGCGCTCGTCGATCGTGTGGTCGCTGCCGAACGAGGAAGCCGCGCGCGTGCTGGCGCTCGACGAAGCGGCGTTCCGGGCCGAGCTCGGCTGCGCGTTCGATTTCCGCCTCGGCGAAATCACGGCGGCGACTTCGCGCGCCGCGTTTCCGCTGCGGCTTCGCCTCGCGCAAACCTATCTCGCCGGACGCTGCGCGCTCGCCGGCGACGCCGCGCACGTCGTGCATCCGCTGGCGGGGCAGGGCATGAATCTTGGTTTTCGCGATGTGGCGTGCCTGCGCCGCGTGTTGCGGGAAGGGCGTGAGCGCGGCAGCGACATCGGCGCGGCGCATGTGTTGCGCCGTTACACGCGCGAGCGGCGCAGCGAGAACGCGTTGGCGGCACGCGGGCTCGATGTGATCCATGCAGTGTTCGGTTCCGACAATCTCGTCGCCGTGGCGACACGCGGGGCGGCTCTGGCTGCTGCCGATCGGCTCGTACCGTTGAAACACCGTTTGATGTCGATCGCGTCCGGACGCCGGTAGCTATTGCGCTTTGTGGCATTTTTAGCGGGTTGCGAACGAGGCGCTTCGTTCCGCGGCACGGATCGTGCTTGAATATCCGCGAATTTTATCCGCGGATTGTCCGGGGATTTCAGGGGAAGGCTTCGATGAGATCGATCCGGGCGTTTGCGCTCGCCTCGCTGTCGATTGTGAGCGCGCTGGCAATTGCCGGCCCGAGCAGCGTCGCTACCGGATTTCGCTCGGCCGCGCCAATGAGCACGGAGCGCGCAAACCAGACGGCGACACGTCTTGCGGACGGCAGGGTGCTCGTGACCGGTGGCGCCGTCTCGATTCCCAACCAAATCGTCTACCTTGCAAGCTCGGAGCTCTACGACCCGAGCACAGATGCCTGGCAGCCCGCCGCTTCGCTCAGTGTCGGAAGGTACGGGCATCGTGCGTTGCTGCTGCCGTCGGGTCAGGTGCTCCTCGCCGGAGGGCGGGTCGCTGATGTCTCGGCGGTGACGCGCGCGAGCGAACTTTACGATCCGGCGACCGACACGTGGACCGCGGCGCAATCGATGAATTGGCCGCGCGCGTTTTTCAGCGCGACATTGCTGACGTCGGGATATGCGTTCGTCTGCGGCGGTACGAACGGCATCCACCCGAGCGACACGTGCGAGCTTTATTTCCCGAGCCTGGACCTGTGGCGGTCCATCGCCACGATGAGCGTCGCGCGCTCCGCGCACACCGCGACGCTGTTGCCGTCAGGCAAGGTCCTGATCGCAGGCGGCCAGAGTTTGGACGGCGTGCAGGGCGCATTGGCCACGGCGGAGATTTACGATCCCGTGACGTACAGCTTCGCGCCGGCCGCGCCGATGATCAATCCGCGCTACGGTCACACGGCGACGCTGCTGCCTTCCGGAAAAGTGCTCGTGACCGGCGGCGGCGCGGACGGGCAGTACCTTTCAACCGCCGAGATCTACGACCCGGCGCTCGATCAATGGACGCCGGCCCCGCCGCTGTCGACTCCGCGCATTCAGCACACGGCGACGCTGCTGTCGTCGGGTAAGGTGCTCGTCGTTGCAGGAGCCTATGGCGTCGATCTCGAATCGGCGGAGCTGTACGATCCGGAAAGCAATTCGTGGCGGCCGGCCGGCCATCTTTCTCGCGGACGCTATGCACATTCGGCCACGCTGCTCGAAAGTGATCGCGTTCTTTTCACCGGCGGGATTTCAAACGCGGGATACCTGCGCTCGGCCGAAATCTACGCGCCGGAGACGACGACCGCGATCACGTCGATATCGGCCGCGACAACCGTGGTCGGCGAGTCCTATACGGTCAGTGTCGCCGTAAGCGGCACCACGGGCACGCCGACCGGCAGCGTGATGGTTGCGGACGGCAACGGTGCGGCATGCGGACCGGTCGTGCTGTCCGGCGGCGTCGCGTCCTGCGCGCTCGCTTCGAGCGTCGCCGGCGAGCTGACATTGACGGCGAGCTTCGAACCGGGCGACGGCACGTCCGATCCGAGCGCCGGAACGGCGCCGCATGCGGTCGACGCCGCGGCGACTTCACTGGCGTTGACGCTGGCACCGGAACCCGCGCATCCGGACGAGGAGATCGTCGCGACGATCCTGCTGACGGTCGACGCGCCCGGCGCCGGTGAGCCGACGGGCGTGGTCGTCGTCTCGCAACCCGACGGCGGAGCATCCTGCACGATCGAGCTCCCCGAAACATCTTGCTCGATGCCGCCTTCGACCGTGGGCCTGCACAGCGTGCACGCGGTCTATGTCAGCGACGGCAATTTCCTCGAGAGCAGCACCGACGCGGAGCATCTCGTCGAGCCTTATGCGGTCGATGTCGAGATTCCGAGCGTCTCGCCCGAGCCTTCGATCGTGGGCCAGGAAGTGATGGTCAACTACATGGTCACGGCCGAGGAATCCGCGCCCAGCGGGCTCGTGACCGTCACGGCGAGCACCGGCGAGAGCTGCACGGGATTCGTCATCGACAATTTCTGCACGCTCGTATTCTCCGTCGACGGCCCGAGAACGCTGACCGCGACCTATGCGGGCGATGCGACGCATGCATCGGGCACCTCACCGCCGGTCTCGCACAACGTCATCGAAGCCGACACGTCGCTCACGATCACCGGTCATTCGCCGGATCCCTCGCTGCCGTTCCAGGCCGTGACGGTGTCGGTCCAGTTGATGGTGGTCGGGCCCGGTGGCGGCACGCCGCACGGTTCGATCGACATCGGCGACGGCGTCGATTCGTGCATGATTCCCGAAGGCGCTTCGTCCTGCGATATCGTGCTGACGACGCGCGGTCCGCGCACGCTGACGGCGACGTACGGCGGCGACGGCGACTACAACCCGAGCAGCGCCGCAGTCTCTCATCGCGTCAATCAGCTCCCGATCGTCGCGAATACGAGCTACGCGACCAGCGAAGAGACGTTGTTGGACGTCGGCGCAACACAAGGCGTGCTTTCAGGCTCGGTCGACCCGGACGGCGACGCGCTGTCGGTGGCGAATGCCGGAACGATGAAAGCATCCGGGATCGGCGGCACGGTCGAGCTGCGTGAAGACGGCAGCTTCCTCTATACGCCGCCGCCCTTGGCGACGGGCAAGGCCGAGTTCGGATACCTCGTCAGCGACGGATACGAAACCGTCGGCGCGACCGCGACGATCACAGTAGTGCCGAAAGTCGACCTCTCGGTCACGATCGACGACGACAGCGGTTTCGCGCAAGGCGGCTCGAGCGTCGAATACAGGATCCTCGTCGCGAACGCAGGACCCGGCGACGCGATCGGCGCGCGCGTTCGCGATCTGATTCCGTCCAATCTCGCGGATGCCGTTTGGACCTGCACCGCGAGCACCGGCGCCAGCTGCACGGCGAGCGGCAGCGGCGATATCGATGATTTTGCGAATGTTCCGAGCGGCGCGGTGCTGGCCTATGTCCTGACAGCGAATGTCGCAGCCGACCCGGAGATGCCCGTCGTCAACACGGTTTCGGTGACGGCGCCCGCCGGCGCGATCGATTCCGATCCGTCGAACGACAGCGCGACCGATGTCGACGCGACCGGCCTCTTCGCCGACGGATTCGATCGGATCGACGCAGACGCCCAAGACGCGGCTACAGGATCGCGTACACGATGACGCTGGATACCGCCGTCATCGGAGGCGTCGACATGATCCAGCGAGCGTTCGATTCGGACAACGGTCTGCGCGCGGCGGTCGTCCGTTTCGGTTTCTCCGCGGTCGATCGGGCTGTTCCGCTGAAGCAGTTCTTGGCCGCGGGCCGCAATTAGCCAAGTGGATAAGCGCCCTTGTGCAATATGAACGCGGCATGATCCTTGCTCCGCAGAGCGCTCCGGGACGCTCGGGATAAGAGGAAATTTTCATGAACGGGTTTCTTGCGCGCCGCTTCGCGGCGCGTGCGGGCTGCGCACGTCTGTCGCTGTCGGTCTTTCTTCTCGCACTCTCGATATTCGCGGCGATACCCGTCGCATGGGCCGACGGCTTCTCCTTCGGGCCTCTGCTTGCTACCCGGCGCGAATCTCACTCCGCCACCTTGTTGCCTTCAGGCAAGGTGCTCGTGGTCGGTGGCTACAACACCTTAGGCAATCTCGCCAGCACCGAGCTCTATGATCCCAATACGGGAACCTGGAGTGCGGGCGCCTCGCTCGCAACGGCCCGCGACCAGCAGACCGCGACCCTGTTGCCCTCCGGCGAGGTGCTCGTCGTCGGTGGGCGTGCTAGCGATGGTCAATCGGCGTTGAGCAGTGCTGAGCTCTATGATCCCACGAGCGGTACGTGGCATCTGGCAGCCGCGATGTCCGATGCGCGCTATGGACATACGGCGACTTTGCTGCCGTCGGGCAAGGTTCTGGTCACCGGTGGTTTCACCCCCTACGTTTCCTTAGCCAGCGCGGAAATTTACGATCCTTTGAGCGATACATGGAGTCCCGCGGCCGCACTCAGTACGGCGCGCGTGAGCTCTGCCGCGACTTTGCTGGCATCCGGCAAAGTACTCGTCAGCGGCGGCTACGTCGGTGCCAGCTATCTGAGCAGCTCGGAAATCTACGATGAGGCATCCGACACATGGACTCCGGCGGCGTCGCTGAGCGAATCGCGTGCCACGCACACGTCCACATTGCTGCCGTCCGGCGACGTCTTGGTGGCGGGCGGAACCAGCAATAGCGGCATGCGGACGAACGCGGAGCTGTATGACCCGGATGCCGATATCTGGACACCGGCCGGCACCCTCAGCATGGCTCGCTACCTTCATACCGCGACCTTGCTCCCGTCGGGCAACGTCCTGGTGGCAGGAGGCTATTACGGGAGCGCCGCGCACGAGGACTTGTATATCGCATCCAGCAATTCCTGGGTTTCGACGGGCGGGCTCATCATTTCGCGCAACGCACACACCGCGACGCTGTTGTCCTCCGGCAAAGTGCTCATCGCCGGCGGCTACAACGGCGCTCCGCTGCAGTTCACGGAGTTTTACGACCCTGCGAGCACTACGCAGACGACGGTGGTCTCGACGGCGCCGGCGACAACGGTCGCCGGGCAGAGCTACGACGTCGGCTTCACCGTAACCTCGGCAGTCGGCGCACCGCCGGGAAGCGTCATTGTCAGCGACGATACGGGAGCGAGCTGCGGACCGGTGATTCTGAGCAATGGCGCGGGCTCGTGTTCTCTGGTGTCGACGAGCGCGGGCCAGCGCACCGTGACTGCGAGCTATGTGCCCGACGATAGCGCATCGTTCGCTGCCAGCAGCGGCACTGCGACGCAGGAAGTGGACAAGGCGGATACCACCTTGCAGATCCTGAGCGCCGATCCCGACCCGAGCTTGCCGGGCCAGGCGGTGAGCGTGACGGTCGCATTCGCGGTCGTCGCGCCGGGTTCCGGCACGCCGAGTGTGCCGATCGTGGCAGGCGCCGGCGCGGACTACTGCGACATTCCTCAAGGCAGTACCAGCTGCACCGTCACGCTCAATACGGCGGGCATACGAAGCCTCGTTGCAAGCTTTCAGGGTGACGACAATTTCAACGGAACGTATGCGACCACCGAGCACATCGTGAATACGCCGCCGGTGGCCGGGGACGACCACTATTCACTCGACGAAGACATGTCGTTGAGCGTGTCCGCGCAAGACGGCGTCCTTGCCAACGACAGCGATCCGGACGGCGACACCCTTGTGATTCTGAATACAGGGCCTGGCGCCGTCGGCGGCATCGGCGGCCAAATCGTCCTGAATCCGGACGGGAGTTTTACTTATGTTCCGCCCGCCAATGCCAATGGGACGGCCACCTTCGAATATTTGATCAGCGACAACGCGGCGACGGTGACGGCGACGGTGACGATCGACGTGGCGCCGGTCAATGATCCGCCGCATTTTGCATTGGCCGCCGATCCGAGCTGGCCGCCCGGCGCATCCGGAGCGAAAGTGCTGCCGGCGTTTGCGCAGGTGACCGACTTCGGCGCGCCCGACGAGTCGGGTCAACACGTGCAAGCCTGGCTGGTCAGCAAGATCGATGATCCCGAGGGCGTCATCGTCGGCAACGCGGCCATCGCGATCGATGGCACATTGAGCTACACGTTGAGCGGCCATGATGGAATCGCGACGTTCGAAGTTCGTCTGCAAGACGACGGCGGCACCGCAAACGGCGGCAACGATACGTCGCCCCAACAGACGTTCACGATTACTACTGCGACCGGTGCCGATCTCTCGATCGCCATCGACGACGGCACCACGTTCGCGATCGGCGGCGATCCGCTGCTCTACATGATCACGGTGCGCAATCTCGGTCCCGACAACGCCAGCGGCGCGCACGTGTTCGACCTGCTGCCATCGAATCTCGTCGATGCGACGTGGACCTGCACGCCGAGCGCGGGCGCGATGTGCGCCGCGAGCGGAAACGGCGGCATCGATGATCATGTCGACATGCCGAGCGGCGCGACGCTGGTCTACGAGCTGACGGCAACCGTGTTGGAAAATCCCGAATCGGCGGTGGACAACGCCGTGTCGGTCACGCCGCCGTCCGGCGTCACCGATGTCAATCCCGCCAACAACAGTGCGACCGATATCGACGCGACCGGCATCTTCGCCGACGGTTTCGATGACGCCGCGGACGAGGAAGACGGCGCGCTAAAGGATCGCGTAAGTGATGACTCCGCAGACCACCGTCATCAAAAGTAGGCCGACGATGAAGATCGCGTCGGCCGCGCGCTCGACCCGATACATGCGCTGGGCGCTGCGCGTACGCAGCGCCCAGTAGGCGAGCAGGCACGAAGCGAGGAAGAGCAGTGCGTCGGCCGCGAGGAGGTCGTCGGCGATCGTGTCGACCTTCATCGTCGCGATGACGACGCGGATCAGGCCGATGACGGTGAGGCACACGCCGACCAGCGCCGCGGACGCGGTAAAGATGTGGATGCAGATATCCGCTTCGAGCGCTCGTTTTTCGTTGTGCGGCGGCATCTTGTGATGAGACCTTGCCGGCGGCTCGGAGTTCATGGGCGTCAGGCGCGCCAGCGTTCGAGCTTGGGAATGCCGCGCGTGAAAATTCCGCTCATGAAGCGCGGGAAGCCCATACCGGCGAGCTTGTCGCGCACGCGTTCCTGCATGTCGCCGACGCTGATGTCGGGCAGCACGAAGCGGCCGTCCTGGTAGCAGTGGCTGCAATATTTCGTGCTGCGCGACCCGTCGGCTTCGCTGCCGCCGCCGCGTGCGTCGCGCTTGAGCGGCATGCCGCAGCTTTGGCAATTCCTGTAGGCGGAGCTCATATGCCGGCCTCCGAGGAAGGTGAGCGAAGTCTACTCCTTGCCGCGAAATCGGCATGTTGCGAGACCAAAGGCAAGTGCATTTTCTCTCGCAGAGGCGCAGGGATCGCAGAGGAAAGCAAAAGGCGCTTTGATCAAAGAGCTTTCTTCTTTTTCCTCTGCGATCCCTGCGCCTCTGCGAGAGAAATGCTCTTCCGCTTTTGCCGGAACACCATCCGTCATTTTTCCCAGCGATAGTTGATGCCGGCGCGATTGCCGGTCGTCGCGTTCTGCGCTTCGAAATTCCAGCGCTTGCTGAAAAGATACTTCAAGCTCACGACTTCGCCCGGCGTGAAGAGGCCGACGCCGTAGCTGAGATAGAGTTTCGGCGAAAGATATTTGCCGACCGTGAACGCAGCGCCGCCGAGCGCGGTGTTGTCGGAGACGCCGGCCTCGACGCCGACTCTCGCGCCGATGCCCTTGGCGAGGAGATCGCCGCCGGCGCTGCCGAGCGCGCGTGCGGCCGAGCCCAGCATGTCGCCTTCGCCGCTCTTCAAACCCGAGAGCGGTTTTCCGGTGATGAGATAGGAGAGCGCTTCGGATTGTTCCATCGCGGGCTCGGAGAAAACGGTCAGCACCGGAACGAGCGCAGTGCCGCGCACTTGCAGGCCGGCGGTGATCGTGTCGTCGAGCTGGCCTTCGGAAGCGCCGAGAATCTTGCGCACGGCGCGGATGTCGAGGCCCGGGTTGTCGAGCGAAGTACCGGCGAACAACAGTCGTCCGGTCTCGATCTTGAGATCCTGTCCGTACGCCTTGTACGTGCCGCCGACATTGAGCGTGCCGGTGCCGGTCGCGACGCGTCCGGGTCGCTGGTCGACGGCGAGCTGTCCCGCAATCGATCCGTCGAGACCGAAGCCTGCGAGCTTGACGTCGTCTCCAAGCTTGACCAGCACGGCGACCATGACCGGCAACGTCTTGCCCGGCGCGGGTTGCTCGGCGTCGACGACGACGACATCCGGCGACACCTTGTTGACGCCGCCGCCGGGCAGCTTGCCGAGATCGACGTTCGCTTTCGGAATCGAAACGCTGCCGCCGACTCGGATGTTCTCGGTGCTGCGCTCGATCGTGACATCGGGAGAGACGACGACGCGCGCCGCGGGAATGTCGGCGGCGAGGAAATTCTCGCCCTTGATGCTGGCTTTCGCTGGCGCGTCGCCGGCGATGCCGCCGCTGCCGGACAAGGTCAGCGAGCCGTCGCCGGATTTGAGCGTGCCTTCGAGCACGAAATGCTCGGCGTCGGTCGCGCGCACGCTGATGTCGCCGTCGTGGAGCTTCAATCCGGCCGATGGAATCTCGGTCGCGAATTCCTTCAGCGCCAGCGATCCGTTCAATTGCGGCGCGGCCGTCGTGCCGGCGAACGCGTAGTGCGCTTCGACGCGGCCTTTCGTGTTGGCGACTTCCGGCGTCAAGAGCTCGACGAACGCGAGGCTGTTGAGCGTCGCATCGAGCTTGCCGGAAAGATTCTGCGCGGACCCCGGCGCGCCGGAGAGCGTGACGTCGCCGTCGAGCTTGCCGTCGTGATCGAGCGCGGCGCGCAGCGTGGCGTGCGTGGATTGCGGCGAAAGATTCGCGTCGAGCGCGAGGCCGGTGTACGCGATCAGAGGCTGGTTCGCGTTGTCCGGATACGCGACGCTGCCTTTGTCGGAGGCGATCGTCGCCTGGCCGTTCAAGGCGCCGTTCGCGTCGCGCTTGATGTCGCCGTGGCCGGCGATGACGCCTTCGACGCGCAGAGGCGCATCAGGCGAAGCGAGCTTCATGATGAGCGCAAGCGGCAGCGCGTCGATGCGATAGCGCGCGGCGAGCGCGCCGTCCGCGCCGCCCGATCCCGCGATGCAGAGTTTCGGACCGCCGCCGGCGAGGCAGATGTCGGTTGCGGTGAACGCCTTGCCGTCCCACGCGAGCTGCGCGGGTTGTTCCAGCGCGAGCTTGGGCGCGTCCTTGATCGCAAGATCGAGCGATTTCAGCGTGCCGTTCCAGCGGCCGTCGTCCTTCGAGCTTCCCGACAACGCGAGATCGGCCGCGAGCGGAGTGCCGGTTGCGACGAGTTTCAATTCGTGCGCGTCGCGACCGCCGCCGGCGTCGATGTCGAGCGTCTCGAACGCGAGCGTTCCGCTGGTGACTTTCGTCGCCTTCAATGTCGCGTTGCCCTGCGGCGGCTGCAGGCTCGCGATGTTGGCGACGATATCGAGCGTACCGACACGGTTCGAGGCTTGCGCGATCTCGGTGCCGTGCGCGGTTCCGGAGATCGCGAGCTTGGGCCATTTGCCCTGCACGCGGAATTCGCCCGAAAGATTGCCGGCCGTGTCAGGCAGCCAGTCGCCGAGCGATGCGATCGCGAGCTTGATCGTCGCGTCGGTTTCGTTACCGCCGCGGCCGGTGACGTCGACGCGGCTCTTGCCCGACGCGAGCGAGAGCGTGCCGTCGACGATGTACTCAGGCTTGATCTTGAGATCGGCGTTGCCGGACACGGGCCGCTTGCGCAAGCTGCCGCCGAGCTTGTCGAGCTTGATCGTCGCATCGGGACCGCGATCGGTCATCGTGCCGTCGGTGGCGAGATCGAAATCGAGCGCGCCCGGCCATTCGGCGGCGAACGCGCCGGGATCGAGCGCGCGCGCTTTCGCCGTCAGCTGCCAGCCGATCGCAGGTTTGAGCTTGATCGTGCCTTGCGCGTCGAGGCCGCCTTTCGCCTGCTTCAACGCGAGCTGCTTCAGCGCGATCGCATCGGGCGTGCCGTCGAGATTCAACGCGATGTCGGCGAGCTTGCCCGGCGGTCCGATCGCGAGCGCTCCTTCGGCGTGGAATTTTTCCGCGCTGCCGGATGCGTCGAGCTTGCCGTGCGTCGCGAGCGCTTGGCCGGCGAGATCGGGCGGCAGCTCGACGCCGTCCCAATCGAGCGCGATCGTCGCGGATACCGGCTTCGCATCGAGCTCGACGACGCCGTTCGCGTTCAAGGTGCCGGCGGCTTCGGGGCTCTTCAGCGTCAGCGATTCGATCGAAAGTTTCTGGCCCGCGAGCGCGTAGCGCAGCGGATCGATCTGCACGCGGTGCTCGTTGACGACGATGCCGCCGTTGATCGCGCCGCGATTCCTGTCGCCGGAACCTTCGATCGAGATCGCGAGTGCGGCCAGCGTCGAATCCTTCTGCACGCGCTTGGGATCGAAGCGCGGCACGTCGATCTTCGCGGTCCACGGAAGGTCGCGCGATTGCGTCAGCGTCGCGACGATGTGGGCCGGTGTCGGCGAGGTGAGCGCGAGGTCGATCTCGGCTTTCTTGCCGTCGCCGGTCGCCTTCAAGGTGCCGGCATATTCGTTGTCGGCGACTTTCCAGTGGAACATCGTCTCGCCGTTGCCGGGATAACCTGCGAGCGACGACACCGTGCCATGAAGATCGACGCTACCGTCCGGCGCGCGCAGCACGAGCTGCTTCACCAGCGCGCCGTCGCGCGTCCACGCGCCCGCGAGATCGAGACTGTCCGCGGCGAAGAGCGGCTGGCCGTCCTGCGTGATCGTCACTTTCGACACGTTGAGGCGATCGAGCAGCACGTCGAGCGGTGCCGCAAGCGAAAACTCGGCCGCAGGTTGCTCGGGTTTCGGCGGCAGCGTCGTCAGCGCGACATCGACGTCGCCGATTTCGAGATTCACGACATGCGCGCGCTTGCCGATCAACGCCCACGGCGCGATGTCGACGAGCACGCGTCCGATCTTCGCGTCGACGCCGCTCGCGGGATCGCGATAGCGCACGTGCGTCAGCGTCAGCGGACCTGCGAGCCGGCCGCTCGATGATTCGACGACGAGCTTTCCTTCCATCGCGCCGGTTGCCCGCGCGAGCACGAAGCGTGCGCCGGATTCGGTGTTGAGGAGCGAGTAAAGCGCGATGGCGGCAACGAGGACGAGCGCGACGAGGGCGATCGCGAGCCATTTGAGGAGACGAGTCGCGGCGAAGCCGCGCGGTTTCGCAAGACTTGCGGCCATCCTTATCCTCACCCGCAAGTTGGAGAGGGGGATTGACGTCGCCTCTCCCGCTTGCGGGAGAGGCCGCCGCGCGTCGCGCGGCGGGTGAGGGAAGTCGTGGAACGCCGTCTCGAGAGCGTCCCTCACCCCAACCCTCTCCCGCAAGCGGGAGAGGGGGAAGGTCACGCGCAGCGGCGCGTGCTTCTTCATAGATCCGGCCCGATCACGACGTGCAGCTCGACGCCGTGATTCTCGCTGTCGTGCACCGGAAATCCGAGATCGACGCGCACCATGCCGACCGGCGAACGCCAGCGTGCACCGAAGCCGACGCCGATCTTCTGGCGATAGTCGTTGATCGTCGTGAACGCATCGCCGGTGTCGACGAATGTCGCGATGCCCCAGTTCGGCTTGAAGTAGTACTCGTATTCGGCGCTGCCGACGATGAGATTCTTGCCGCCGATGATGAGATCTTTGCAATCCATGTTCGGATGGTCGGCGCAGCGTGCGAGCGCGACCGGAACCAGCGCGTCGGGCAGCGGCGGCCCGACGGTCTGGAATGCGTAGCCGCGGATCGAGCGGTCGCCGCCGGCGAAGAAGCGCAGCTCCGGCGGCAGCTTGTCGAAATCGTCGACGCGCGTCGCGCCTAACGATCCGCGCGCGATGAAGCGCGAATGCTCGCCGATGCCGCGGATCCATTTCGCATCCGCGGTGATCTGCGCGAAGCTCGTGTCGGATACGAGGCCCTTCTGGCCGACGCGCGTCGCGAACGTCATCGACCAGCCGCGGCGCACGAAGATCGGATCGTCCGCGCTCTTGCGCGCGATCGACGCTTCCGGATAGAGCAGCGTCGTGTGGCCCTGGATGTTCGCGACATCGAAATCGCCGGTCAGGAACTTGAGTCCGAGCGTGCGCGTCCACGCGTGCCACATCGCAGAATCCGTCGCGGCGAGCCCGAGCGTCTTCGACGTGCTGGTATCGGTGTCCTCGTCGCGATAGGTCGCGCCGAAATTGAGGCTGTGGTTGTGTGGTCCCGCCAGCGGAATCTGGTATTGCGCGCCAACCGTCGTCAGGCGCTGCGCGACGATCGTCTCGATCTTGAGCTTATGTCCGCGCCGGTTCACCCAGCGCCGCTCGACGCCGCCGCGCACGCCAGGCCCCGTGTCGGTGCCGATGAAGAGCCCACCGGTGTAGATCGTGCGCTTGGCCGGCGCGAGCATGACCTTGATCGGCACGATGCCGTCGTGCGCTTTCTCGGCATCCGGCTGCACCTGCGCGATCGAGAAATAATCGGCATCGATCAGGCGCTGCTGAAAACTCAAGAGCTGTTCCTGCGTGTAGAAGTCGCCTTCGTGCCACGGGATGTAGCGCTGCATGAACGCGTCGGGGAACTGTCCGCCCTCGAATTCCGTCCCGCCAAGGCGATATCGCTGACCGACTTTCCACGCAAGATGGATGTCCGCGGTGCCCGCCGACCGGTTCACTTCGACCTGATGCGAGACGAGCTCCGCGTCGAGATAGCCGCTGCCGAAGAGCGCGGCCTGCAACGTCGCCTTGCTCCTCTCGTACGCGGCGTGATCGAGCGGTTGCCCTTTCGCCGGCACAAAGGCAGAGATCGCTTTCTGCACCGCGCGCTGGCCGTCGGCATCGCCGTCGAGCTTGATGTCGAGCGCGCCGACACGCACCGGATCGCCCGTGGCGACGTGCAGCACCGCGATGTAATCGCCGGCCTGTTCTTTGAGCTCGCCCGTCACCTCGACGCGGTAGTAGCCGTACGGCTCCAGCGACGAGCGAACCTGGTCCGCCGCGCGTTCATACAGGCGGTGCGCCTGCGCGGCCGTCACGTCGCGCGTGCCGTACTGATTGATCTCCAGCCCCGCGAGCGCCGCGTCGCGCAACACCCCGTCGACGCCGTCGAGCTGCACGCTGATATGAGCAGCCTGCGCCGTGCCGGCCAGGACCAGCAACGATGCGAACAGGCAGCGAGCCATGCGGCGCTGGCGGGTGTGACCGTCGGACGTCGGCATGCCGGGAGTTATAGCAGGTACGGCATCGCGGGCGCGTTAGCTGCGTCGCGGGTTGGTGCGCGCGCGCATCGCCCGATGCGATGTTCTCATTGAACCCAGATCGCGTTGAATCGCAGTGTGTCGCCGCTACGCGAACCGCGCTCGGGAATGGTTTCGCTACATCAGGACGACTAATCCTGCGGCACCGTATCAAACCCATCCGCCGCAATCGTATCGACCGCTTCGTCGTACGCGACGACGATGTTGTCGGCGCCGAGATGCCAGCACGAATCGAACGTGATGTCGTCCGGGCTGACGACGAAGAGGCGAATGCCGTCGATGTTGTGCATCAGGTCCTGCCAGGTGTAGTTGTCTTCCGGCGGCGCGTTCAGGACCCAGTTCGATGGAACGTCCGTCGCATCGCTCGGGATCGGGAACGAGACGGTCTGCCATGCGTACGGTCCGCCGGGTGTCGGCGGTCCGTCTTCGGTGTGCGCTTCGATAACGGCGCCGCCGGGGTCGCTGTGGAGGTCGATGAATTCGAGCGTGAAGAGGCTCGGCGTGTCGGAGGTCGGATGGCAATTGGTCACGTCCGACGTGTCGAGCTGCTCGACGTCGAATCGTGCGGAGACCAAGGTTCCGCTCGCCAGCGCATCGCTGAGCGCGGTGCCTGACGGTGGAATCGAGGTCAGGTTCGGGTGATCCGAAAAGTAAGGCACGCCGCTGTCGAGCCACGCGCCGGGATTGCCCCCATCCGGTTGGATGATGAACGCACCGCCGCCGTTATTCGTCCATCCCCATTGGGCGGGGTTGGTGCCGGCTTCGAAGGTATCGATCACTTCCGTCGCATGAGCGGCGGGAACAGCCAAGGCAAGCGCAACTACAACCAGGCGCATCGTTCGTCTCCCCATGTCCCGAAGCGGCGTTCGGGCGTTCATCGAGACTGGGCCAAGCGCGTGCCGGAAGTCTTTCCAGTTCGCTTCCAGTTCGGTTCCATGCGCGCTTGCGTTGCGAAAAGAGCTCAGTGTGCGGCGGATGCCATCGTCGAACGGCGCTTCGGCGGCGCCAGGAGATCAGCCGGCACCTCGCGATCGCCGGCCAGCGCGCGTGCCTGCGCGAGCGCTTTCGCCCACGCTTCGGACTGGCCGAGCGCATGGAACAGGCGAACCTGCAGCAGCGCGGACTCGTAATCGCGATCCGCCCACGGCGACACGCGGCCGATCACGTCGCCGGCCTCGCCGAGGCGGCCTTCCTGCAGCAGCCAGGGGCCGAACGCATCGGTGACGAGGCCGACGTCGGCGGGCTCGCCGCGGCTCTCGGCCATGTCGAGCGCCTGCTTGAACCTTCGATCGGCCTCGGCGGCATCGTCGCGGCTCGCCGCCCATTCGGCTTCGATCAGCGCCTGCACCGGATAGACCGGCGGCTTCTCGAACCGGACCCAGGTTGCGGCCGGCGGCTCGATCGGCCGCTGCGGCGAGGATGCGAGCACGGCGCGCTGATAGACCAGCGCGATCTCGGCGACGCCTTCGCCGAGATCATCGCTCGGCGGCGGCAGCGAGAGCGCGCGTCGCGCTTCGGCGGCTGCGGTGGTCGGATTCGCTTCTGCGAGCGCAAGGCGCGCGCGCAGCGCATGCAGGCGTCGCGCGACGAAGGGATTTGCGTTCGACGCATCGGGCGGCAACGTGCTCAGCAACGCGCCGGCATCGCGCAGACGCCCGAGCGCGAGGAACGCATCGACGCGATCGAGCGTCAGGTTCAAGCGCTGGTTCGGATCGGTGACGCGCTCGGCCAGCGCCCAGCTGCGATCGCTCGCGGCGAGCGCCTCGGCGGGTTCGAGCAAAGCCTGGTGGTTCGACGCGAGGCTTGCCAGCGTCTCCATCAATTCGTTGATCGCGCCGAACCGCTCGAACTCGGTAGCGGCGGTTTCGAGATAGCCGATGGCGCGATCGGGATGATCGCGATTCATCTCGAGCGCGCCGAGATCGGAGTCGACGCGCGCGATCGCCAGCGCGTCGCCGGCCTGTTCGAGCTGCACGCGCGCCTGGCCGAGATCGGCGAGTGCAGGCGCGAAGTTGCGCCGCATCGCGCGCGATATACCGCGACCGGTCAGCGCGCGGCCGAGCTCGGCGACGTTCGGACGATCGCGCAACAGCGCGATTGCGGCATCGTAGTCGCTCTCGGCGCTTTCGTAATTGTCCTGGCGGATGTGTACGGCGCCGCGTCCGTCGAGCACGCGCGCGCGGAACAGCGGATCGTCCGCGGCAGGCTCGGACAGAAGCGACGTCAGCGAGGCTTCGGCTCGCGCGTATTCGCCGGCGCGGAAGTCGATCTGCGCGAGCCGGTAGCCAAGCTCAGGTTCCGAATGAGCAAGCTCCGGATCGGAAATCAGGATCGCGCGCGCAGCTTCAAGATCGTTGCTCAGCATCGCGGCTTGCGCATGCTGCAGGCGCTCCTGCAGGCCGCTCGCGTACGGCGGATCGGGTGGTCGCGCGCGCCCGAGCCGTCCCAGCATGCGGTCGGCGGCGTCGCGCGCGGCATCGAGCGCGTCGGGCCGCGCCGATTCGGTCTTGAGCGTCGTGCCGTCGGCCGCGGTCGCGATCAAGTCGACGGTCCAGGTGTCGTGCGCGCGGACCAATCCGCCGGCGACGATCAGCGCCGCGGGAGCGACGCGCCGGATCGCGACGACAGCCGCTGCGGGATCGTCGCCGTGCACGTTCTGCAAGAGCGCGACGATGCTTTCGCTCGGCGGCACCGCAAGCCCGCTTGCGCGCAGGCGCTCGGCGACGAGATCCATGACGCCAAGGCGCAGCCACGCGCTGTCCGCATCCGCGCTGACGCGAAGCGGCAGCACGACGGCGCTTTTCTGTCCGCGCAGCGCTTCGAGATCGGCCGGTGCGTCGACCGGTGTCATGCGCAGCAGCAGCACGATGGCCGCGACGACGGCGATCGCGAGAAGCGCGAAGCCAGCGATCACCGTTTCGCGCTGCCAGCGCGCTGCGCGTGGCGGAATGTCTGCGAGCGGTGCACTCGAGACGGTAGGCGATTCCGGAATCTCGGCTGACGTCGTCGGTTCGGCAACCACCGTGGACGCAGGCGCCGCTTCGCCGACGAGGGTGATCTCGGCAACCCAGCGGTAACCGAAGCGCGATACGGTACGGATGACGTTCTGCGTCTGGCCGTCGTCGTCGACGGCGCGGCGCGCACGCAGGACCGTCTGCCCGAGCTGGGTGTCGGATACGTCGACGCGCTCCCAGATCGCCGCGACCAGCTCGTCCTTGCCGACCGCGCGATCGCGGTGCTCGACGAGATAGGCCAGGCAATCGAACGCGCGCGGCGAGATCGCGACCGCGACATCGCCGCGCTTGAGCTCGCGCGTGCTCGGGGTCAGCGTGAAGTCGCCGAAGCGAAAAGTCGCCGGAATCATTCCGGCACGTTAGCCCGCGCCCGCCGGCTTGGCGAGCGTCCGCGAGGCAGGACGAGGCTGGCGCGCCGCGAGGCGGGTTGGAGTCGATGGTTCTTCATGGTGGGGTGAGGACGGAGAATCGGATCAAAAGGTCGCTGCGCGTCAAAAGCGGACACGGCCTTGGGGAGCCTTTGTGACGCGCCTGCGCCAAGTGTCAATGCGGCGTGACGAGGTGCCCGTGAAGTTGCATCGGTCGCGTGAATTTTCGCACCGATCGCGGGTTCCGTGCGTTTTTACGCGTGGCGCGTCGTTTGCAGGAAAAGCCCTAAACGACAGTTAGCCTCGCAAGAATCCGACTCCCATGAAGCAGTTCGTTCTCGCCGGTCTCACGCTCACCGACCGCACTACGCTGATCCATCAGCTCGGCAAGGGCGCCGCGGCCCTCGACGAAGCCTGGTCGGGCCATGACGGCACCTCGCGGGTCGACCTCGTCATCGTCGATCTCGAGCAATTCGCCGGCCGCACGGCACGCATCCGCGCGATCGGCGAGAAGACGGGCTTCGCGGTCGTCGCCGATCCGGACGCCGATGTGCTGGGCGCGGATCTGGTGCTGCGCCGTCCGCTCACGGCGGACACAATCGTCAACGTCTTCAATCGCGCTGGCGTCGTCGTGCCGAGCGTCGGTTGCGCTCCTGCGGTTCCCGCCACTGTCGCGACGACATCGCGCGGTGTTCCGCCTGCGGACATGGAAGCGGCCAACGATCCGGCGGTCCCGGCATCGCGAGCTTCGTTCCACACGCCGCGGCGTGAGCGCAACTGCACTGACTTCGGCACGCTCGTCCAGCGCGGCCCATTGTTGATCGAGCGGCCCGGCTTGCCGCGGCTCGTGCTCGACCCGGCCGCGGACGCGTGGCACGCGAACGCTCCGCTGTCGCGCCTCGAGCCGTACTTTCTGGATCCGCTGAAAGGCGCGGAATGCCGGCAGATTCCGCGCTCGCGCCTGGACGAGCTGCGCGGCGCCGCGCCGGCGCGTCCGCTCGCGCAACTGTATTGGATGGGCGCGATGTTGCGCTCGAACGGTTGCCTGGCTTCGCATCTGGATCCGGGCGGCACGTACCGCGTGCAGCGCTGGATGCCGATCTACGGCGAATACCGCAAGCAATATCGCATCGCGACGATGATGCTGCGTCCCTCGCGCCTGCATGAGATCGCGCGCAGGGCGGAAGCGACGATGGTCGAGGTCTTCGACGTGGTCAACGCCTACGATGCGATCGGTCTGCTCGAATGGCAGCCGCGCCAATCCCGTCATGCCGCCGCCGCGGCCGCAGCCGAGAAAACTGTCGATCGGCCGCGTGCTCCGGCCACGGCGCAGGGCGCGCGGCGGCTTCTCGCCGCCGCGCTGCTCACACGCTGAAGTCAAGCGTCAGCGTTTGCCGCCGACCGCGGCGTTGCACTGCACTTCGACGCGCGCGCCGAGCGCAAGGCCGCTGGTCGCGTACGCCATGCGCGCCGGGAAGTGCTGCTTGAAGTAGCCGCGGTAGATTTCGTTGAAGGCCGGCCAGTCCGCGATGTCGGCGAGCGCCACCGTGCATTGCACGACGCGATCGAACGAAGATCCGTGCCGCGCGAGATTGGCGCCGATGTTGTCCATCACTTGCTTGGTTTCCGGCTTGATGCCGCCCGCGATGAGCTTGCCGCCGGCATCGAGGCCGATCTCTCCCGAGAGATAGAGCATGTCGCCGGCCCGAACCGCTTCGGAGAACGGCAGCGACATGCCCGGCGGACCGTTTTCTTTCGCGTAGAAATCGAGGTCGGTCGCTGCGAACGCGCTTGCGGACAAAGCGAGCGCCAGCGCGGCGGGGGCGAAACGCAGAAAGTGGACAGGCGGCATCGGGATTCTCCGTCGGTGCCGCCCGCCCCGAGGCGCTGCGGCTACATGTGCAACATCGGCGCAAGGCCGATGATACCTACGATGATGAGGTAGATCGCGACCACGTAGTTGAGCAGGCGCGGCACGATCAGGATCAGGATACCGGCAATCAGCGCGATCAGCGGCTGTACGGCGACATGCAAGGACATGGGAACTCCTCGGGATCTTCGGCGCCGCGGCGTGCGGGCCGTCGCGGCAAGGTACGCGATCTGGATTAACGCTGCGAGAACGGAGCGAGTCGCGCCATGCGCTCTTGATGCACCGCAGAAAAACCGCGCGTGCCGCTGAACGAATCAAGGTGGTACCGGCCTCTTCACGTCGTGCCCCAAAACGCTGTAACTTGCGAGCGCGTCGGGGGACGGCGCGCACTGCGCAGGGCAGGGCGAGCCGGCGATTCGAGATCGCGAATGGCGACGCGCGCGCGGAATGTCTGGGGATTCGGAGAGTGGCTGTGATCTCGTCGGACGGACTGACGCTGCTGATGGTCGAGGATCAGCGCTTCGACGCGATGCTGTTGCGCAAGCAGCTCGCGACGCCCGCGATCAATGCCGAGCAAGTCGATCACGCCGAGACGTTGGCCGGTGCGATCGGGTTGCTCGGACAGCGCGAGTACGACGCGGTGCTGCTCGATCTCGGCCTCTCCGATTCGGACGGCGTCGCCGCCGTCGAAGTGCTGCGCGAGCGGTTTCCGGCGGTCGCGATCGTCGTGCTGACCGGCCGCGACGAGCAGCGGCTTGGCCTCGACGCGATGGCATCCGGTGCGCAGGACATGCTCATCAAAGGCAGCTTCGACGCCGATCTTCTGGCGCGCGCGCTGCACTACGCGATCGAGCGCCAGCGCCTCAAAGGCACGCTGCGCCAGAGCGCCGAGGAAAACCGGGTCCTGTTCGAGAACAATCCGTTTCCGGTCTGGGTCTACGACGTCGATACGCTGCAATTCCTCGCCGTCAACGACGCCGCCGTGCGCGAGTATGGCTATGCGCGCGAGGAATTCCTCGAGATGAATCTTCTCGACGTGCGGCCGGCCGAAGAGCGCGAAAAAGCGCTGGCGTCGATTCGCGCCGCACGCAACATGAGCTTGACCACGCAGGAGTGGCGGCACCGGCGCAAGGACGGCAGCGTGTTCGACGTCGAGATCAACGCGCAATCGCTCGAGTTCCGCGGCAAGGCCGCGCGCATCGTGCTGGCGCGCGACATCACGATGCGAAAGCGTGCTGTGAGGGCGCTCGAGATCAGCGAAGGGCGTTTCCGCAAGCTCTTCCAATACAGCCTCGGACTCATCTGCACGCACGATCTCGACGGCATTATTCTCTCCGTCAACCCCGCATGCGCGCGCGCGCTCGACTATTCGGTCGGCGATCTCATGGGCAGAAAGCTTTCCGACATGATGCCGGCGCAGCTGCGCCCGATTTTCGACGACTACCTCAAGCGCGTCGCCGCCAACGGCGTGGACTCGGGGCTTCTGCAGCTCATTGCGCGCGACGGCAGCATGCGCATCTGGCAATACCACAATATTCTCGACAGCGATGCCGACGAGCCTTACGTGCTGGGCCATGCGCAGGACATCACCGAGCGGCGCATGTACGAGCACAAGTTGCGCGAGCAAAGCACGCACGATCCCTTGACCGGTTGCTACAACCGCCGTTTTCTCGATGAGGAAGCCACGCGGTTCGGCGCTCGCATCTGGGGCTGCATCCTGATCGATCTGGATCACTTCAAGCAGATCAACGACACGATGGGCCACGAGCGCGGCGACGAAGTGCTGGTCGGCATGGCGCGCTTCCTGATGCAGAACGCGCGCAGCGCGGACGTCGTCGTGCGCATGGGCGGCGATGAATTCCTGATGCTGCTGGACGATGCCGACGAGACGATCACGCGCCAGATGGCCGAACGCTTGCGCGAGGACGGCCGCCATCACGCGCCGTCAGGTTTCACGATCGGCTGGGCGGTGCGGCAGGAAGGGGAGAAAGTCGACGCGACCATCGGTCGCGCCGACAAAGATCTTTATGCGGTGCGCGCATCCGTGCGCGGCAAGATCAGTAGCGCTCCAGACGGCCGTTGACGACGCGCACGCGGTCGCCCTCGCGGATATCCGGATTGGCGCCCTGAGTGACCGTCACGCGACGGCCGTTGTCCATGTCGATATTGAAGCGCCACGCGTAGTTGCTGTCGCGATTGTTCTTCTCGACCTGATGGCCGATCGCGCCGCCGGCGACAGCGCCGCCCACGGTGGCAGCCGTGCGCCCGTCGCCTTTGCCGATCTGGTTGCCGAGCACGCCGCCGGCGATCGCGCCGATCGCGGTGCCCGCGCCAAGGTGCTTGTCCTTGTGCTTGATCTGCTGGACGTTGGCGACCGTGCCGCAATTGCCGCAGCGTGCGTCGTAGCCGTCGCGCGCGATGGCGCTACCCGAGCCCATCACGGCGACGCCGAGCAATGCGCTGATGACGAGATTCTGAATTCTCACGATATCCTCCTGCAATCGTTGCGGACCCGTGCGATTCCAACAGGCGCGTGCTGAATTGCGGGGGAACCCCGGCTTGCGCGCCGCTGAACGGATGGTTCCGTTCAGCGGCAATGTACGCAGGGAGCGGCCTTGGAACTGCGACGCAGGTCGCTCGCGAACGATCCGGCTCCGCTTTTAGCGCGCGGGCTTTCGGAACAAGAGCACGAATCGATCGGTCTTGCCGACCATCGGTCCCTTGTAGGTGATCTGATCGCGCTTGTCGTCGGGCATGCGCAGCACGTCGCTCGCTGATACGAACTCGAAGCCGTGCGCTTCGAAATCCTTGCGCGCGAATGCTTCGTCGATGCGATGCAGATCCTGCGCCGCCGAGCTGCCGGTGCCGGCTTTCGCCGAATGATCGACTAGGAGCACGAAGCCGCCGGGCTTGAGCGCGCGCGCGATCTGATCCAGCACGGGACCTACGTCGATCTTCGGCCAGCCGTTTTTCGGATCGACCCAGTAGAGATCGTGATAGACCTTGACCAGGATCGCCGCATCGAGCGTCTTCTCGCCGAGATTCATCGCCGCCATGTCGATGGTGCGATGTTCCACATTGGCCAGATGATGTTTGTCGATGCGCTCGCGCCACGCGTTGTTGACGAACTTGTCGTAGCCTTCGTTGTTGAGCAGCAGCACGTGGCCTTGCGGGCCGACGATATAGCTCAGTAGCTCGCTGTAGTAGCCGTCTGCGGCGAGCACGTCGGCGACGGTCATGCCGGGCTTGATGCCCGCGATGCGCAACAGTTCGGCGGGATGATCGGTGCGATCGCGCTTCTGATCTTCGGCGCTGCGTCCGGCATGCGCGACTGCGTCATCGTAGACATCGGCCGCATGGGCCGTGGTGGATACGAAAGGAATCGCGCAGAGCGCAAGAATCGCGGCGGCGCGGAGCATCGTCGTACGGGCTCGAAACATGATGTTCTGCCTTGGGGATGCGCAGGCGGTTGGCTGCGCGGCTATCGTACGCAGGCTGGCGCGATCGTCCTGTGCCGGACGATCGGGTCGAGCGCCTTTCGCGCAATTTCCGTCACCGCTTCGGGCGGAATCGCGCATCGCGTTGCTAGTCTTCTTCGACGCGCGGCCGGTACGCCTCGGTCAGCTGCTTCTGCACTTGCGCGGGCACCGGCTCGTAGTGGCTGAACTCGATCGCGTAGCGACCCTGTCCGCCGGTCATCGCCTTGAGCTCGGTCTGGTAATCGGTCACCTCGGCCAGCGGCACCTGCGCCTTGATGATGATCTCGCCGCCGCGCAGCGAATCCGTGCCGCTGATGCGCGCGCGCTTGGAAGCAAGGCCGCCGGTGACGTCGCCCATGTGCGCGTCGGGCACGAACACGTCGAGATTGACGATCGGTTCCAGCACCTGCGGCTTGGCTTTCGCGATCGCGTCGAGGAACGCTTTCTTGCCGGCCGTGATGAACGCGATTTCCTTTGAATCGACAGCGTGATATTTGCCGTCGTAGACGATCACGCGTACGTCCTGCAGCTGGTAGCCCGCGACCGCGCCGTGCTCGAGCACCTGGCGCACGCCTTTCTCGACGGCGGGAATGAACTGGCCGGGTATCGTGCCGCCTTTGACTTCGTCGAGGAATTCGAAACCGCCGCCGCGCGGCAGCGGCTCGACGCGCAGGTACACCTCGCCGAACTGGCCCGCGCCGCCGGTCTGCTTCTTGTGGCGATGATGGCCTTCGGCCCGCGCCGCGATCGTTTCGCGATACGCGATCTTCGGCGGTCGCGTCTTCACCTCGACGCCATAGCGTTCCTTCATGCGTTCGAGCATCAGCTTCAAGTGCAGATCGGACAAGCCGCGGATCACGCTCTCGTTGAGCTCCTTGTTGTGCTCGACGCGAAAGCACGGATCTTCTTCGCCGAGCCGGCCGAGCGCGGTGGCGAGCTTTTGCTCCTGGCCCTTGTGCGCAGGTTCGACCGCGAGGCCGAACATCGGCAGCGGAAAGTCGAGCGGCTTCAAGTGAATCTGATCTTCGTCGTGCGAATCGTGCAGCACCGCGTCGAAGTGAATCTCCTCGATCTTGGCGACAGCGGCGATGTCGCCCGGAATCGCCTGATCGATCTCGACGTGATCCTTGCCCTTGAGCTTGAAGAGGTGACCGACCTTGAACGGCTTCTTGCCGTCGTCGATGAAAAGCTGCGTGTCCTTCTTCACCGTGCCCTGATAGACACGGAACACGCTGAGCTTGCCGACGAAAGGATCGTTGACGATCTTGAACACATCGGCGATGACGTGCTTGGAAGGATCGGGCGCGGCTTGGATCGGCTGCGCATTCGTGCCGGTGCCTTTGACGAATTGCGGCGGATTGCCTTCCTTGGGATTCGGCAGCAGCTTCGCGGCGAGCGTCAACAATTCCTTGACGCCGACGCCGCTGCGCGCCGAGACGAAACAGATCGGAACGAGATGACCTTCGCGCAGGCACTGCTCGAACGCATCGTGCAATTCCTGGCCGGACAAACCTGACTCGCCTTCGTCGAGATAGTGGCCCATCACGGTCTCGTTGATCTCGACGACCTGGTCGATGATGTGCTGATGCGCGTCGGCGACCGACGAGAAATCGGATTCGCCGCCCGGCTGGAAGAAACAGTCGACGATGGCGCTGCCGTTCTTCGCCGGCAGGTTGATCGGCAGACATTCGCTGCCGAACTCGTCGCGCAGCGATTCGACGATGCCTTCGAGGTCGATGCCTTCGTGATCGATCTTGTTGACGACGAGGATGCGGCAGAGATTGCGCTGCTTGGCGCGATCCATCAGCCGCCGCGTCGAGTGCGCGATGCCGGTCACCGCGTCGATGACGATCGCGCAGGTTTCCACCGCAGCGAGCGCCGACAACGTCGGTCCGCGGAAATCGGGCGATCCGGGGGTGTCGATGAGATTGATATGGGCATCGCCCGCGTCGATCGACGCGATCGAGGTGCCGAGCGAATGCTTTCGTTCCTTTTCCAGCGGGTCGTGATCGGACACCGTCGTGCCGCGCTCGACCGAGCCTGCCGTCTGGATCGCGCCGCCGGCATGCAGCAGGGCTTCGAACAACGTTGTTTTGCCGGCGCTCGCTTGGCCTGCGAGTGCGATATTGCGGATGCTTTCGGTGGTGTAGGACATGGACGGCCTCCGGTGCGCGGCAAAAGAAGGACCGGCGGGATAGGCACGCAACCCACCGGAGCCATAGACTTGTCCCATCGCGGAACAGGGTCAAGACGCAATGCGCGAAAACGGCGTCCGGGCGACGACGGCCGTCTGCGTCCACGGCGCCGGCGGCGGCGGATGGGAGTGGGGGATCTGGGCGCGCGTCCTTGCGGTGCGCGGATTCGCCGTCATTGCGCCCGATCTGATGCCGGCGCAGGCCGGCATCGCCGCCACGACGTTCGAGGACTATCGCGCGCAGGTCGCCGACTGGTGCCGGGGCGCAGGCGACGGCGTCGTGCTCATCGGCGCCAGCCTCGGCGGTCTCCTTGCGCTCGGCGTCGCAGCGGAGGTGAAACCGGCCGCGCTGGTCCTCGTCAACGCATTGCCGCCCGCGGGCGTCCTCGCGCGACCTTTATATGATGCGCGTCCTGCCGTCGTGCCCTGGGGCCGCGAGCGCTCGCTCGTCTCGACGCGGCGCGCCATGCCCGATGCGGACGATGCCGCGCGACTCTACGCCGTGCGCCGCTGGCGCGACGAATCCGGCGCGGTGCTCAATGCCGCGCGCGAAGGCATTGCCGTCGATGTGCCGCGATGTCCGACCCTGGTGCTGGCCGCGGAACTCGACGCCGATGTGCCAGCCGCGGCGCAAAGATCGCTCGCGGTGCGCCTTGCCGCCGATTGCCGGCTCGTTCCCGGAGCCAGCCACGTCGGCCCGCTGCTCGGCCGCGGCGCCGCCGAAGTCGCGACGAGGACCGCGGATTGGCTGCACGAACGGCTCGCCGCCGATGTCGCTTAACTCCGCTTTAGCGCGCGCTCATCCCCCGCTCACTATGCTTCCGGCCGTTCGCGGCAGCCGCAGCCTTCGTGATTCCACAGCGCCCGTCCCGCCAGCCGAGCATGCAGCGTAACGTCGGTGCGGAGCCACGCCTCAGCGAGGCCGGCCGGCTGCGCTTCGCGAGCGATCGCGAGCCGTGGCAGCGCAGCCTGCGCTGGAAAATCGCGCCGCGCGATCGTCGCCTGCTTTTCTTCGGCCTTCTCGTCGCGATCGTCCTGACCGTGATCGAGCTCGTCGGCTTCGGCCTCGGCATGCAGCGCCAGATCGCAAACCAAGTGAAGCCGCCGCGCCCGCACACGGTCGAAGTCGTGCTGATCGAGCCGCCGCCGGAATTGCCGATTCCGCCCGAACCCGAGCCGCCGCCGTTCGTGCCGCGGCCGAGCAAGGTTCGCGTCGAGGCGCCGAAAGTGAATCTTCCACCGCCGCCGCAACCGGCCGAAGAAGACAGTGACGCGATGCGCGCGCGCATCGGCGAAAGCGGTGCGGCTGCCGCGCCGCGCCTGTTCAATCCGGACGGATCGATCCAGCTCGGTGCGCCGCTCGCGCCGAAGAGCGCGCCCGCGAATCCGCAGGAAGCGGCGAAACAACGCTGGGCCGAAATCGAAAAGCGCGGCGACAATCCGCTCGACTGCAAGCGCACGCGTTTCGCGCGTGCGTTCAAGCGCGACGAGTCGGTCGGCGACGAAGTCTCGCGCAAATATCTCAAGTGGATTGGCCTTGGCGATTCCGAGGCGATCCAGCATCGCGCCGAGCAACGCGAAAATCGCGCGGCCGAAGGCTGCGATCCTGCGAAGTGACGACATCGCGCGTTCACGCAGCGAAAGAATTCTGAAGGTTCATAGCGAATTCACGCGTGGAGCCTCGCATCGCGCGATCAGCGCCGCGCGCGTTCACGATGAACGAAACGATTAAGAACCGATTCACCGCTGCACGCCAACATGTGCCTCCCGACATTGGACAAGTCAGGAAATACTTGTCGAGGAGACCTTGCAATGAAGATCAGCCCCAACCTGAAACAGCATCTGAGCCCGCTCATCGTCGCGGCGGCTATCGCGGCGTCGCTTCCGGTCGTCGCGCAGGCGTACGACGATGACGACGTCGCGGTCCGCGGCGACACGCGCTACGACACGGCGCGCGTGGTGAAGGTCGACGCCATCGTCAATCACGCATCGCGACCGGTCAGCCGCGAAACGTGCTGGCAGCAGCCGACCAACGAATATCGTCCGGGCTACACGTATTACCGCGACGACAATGACGACGGCCGTCCGGAATCGGTGACGGTGGGCGGCGGTTATCGCACCACCGGCGAAGTCGAGCACTGCCGCACGCGTACCGACTGGAGCACGACCGACCGCATCCTCGGCTACGAGGTGACGTATCGCTACGGCGGCCGCGACTACCAGACGCGCATGGACCACGATCCGGGCGATCGCATCCGCGTGCGCGTGAACTACGACTACAGCATCGATCCCGAAGATTGATCGAACGACGGATTGATCGGAGGGGATTTCGTGACGGGGCTGCAAAGCCCCGTTTTTTTTCAGTTCGATTCGGCGGGTGCGGGTTGTGGCTGCGATTCCTGCGCCTTTTGCGCCGTCACCGTAACCAGCGTCATGAACGCCTCGGTCGCATTCTTGCAATTTTGATCGCTCTCGTTGAGCGAGGGATATTTCTTGCACTCGGTCAGCTTGGCCTGAAGCTCAGGACCGTGGCCCATCCACCATTGCGCGCTGTGGATTTCCTCCGTGCATGCGGAAAGTCCGAGAACGCTCGCGGACACGATGCCCGCGGCGAAGATCTTGCGATAGGAAGTCGTCTTGCGATAGGAAGTCATGGCGATCTCCAACGAGTTTGTGCGGGATGTCGTCTGCGTCATGCGGCGGATACGCGATCGTCGCGTTCGACGAGCTGATCGTCGATCCATGCGCAGAGCCGGCGGATGCCGTCCTTGAGATGTACGCGCGGTGTCCAATCGAGCTCCGTGATCGCGCGCTCGATCGTGCACGCGGCATGGCGCACGTCGCCGTGGCGGAACGCGCCGTTGACGCGCGGCTGCGGCGCGCCATAGAGCCCGGCGATGAGCCCGGCGAGCTGCTCGATCGTCGTCGGCGTTCCCGAACCGATGTCGTACGCATCGCTCGGCGCTTCCTTCGCGCGCAGCGCCGCCATGATCGCGGTCACGACGTCGCCGATGTAGACGAAGTCGCGCACGATGCGGCCGTCCTCGTACACCGGCACGCTTTCGCCTTCGCGCGCAAGACGCGCGAACAGCGAGCAGATGCCGGTGTACGGATTGTGCAGCGACTGTCCGGGTCCATAAACGTTCTGCAGTCGCAACACGAGCGCATTGACGCCGAGCGCGCACGACCAAGCGCGCAACACGTGCTCCTGCGCAAGCTTGGTCGCGCCATACACACTGATCGGTCGCGGCTCGGTCGTCGTCGCGGAAAACGGCAACGGCTCCATGCCGGGGAAATCCCATTGCTTGCGTTCAAGCTGCGCGCGTGAGCGCTGGCCCGGATAGAAAACGATGTCGCGATCGCGCCCGCGCCAGGCGCCTTCGCCGTATACGGCGCGGCTCGACGTCAGCACGATGCGTTCCGGAATGCGTCGATGACGCGCAAGCGCATCGAGCATCACCGTCGTTCCGGTGACGTTGACGTGCGCGTGCCGCGTCGCTTCGAGCAGCGATTGTCCTGTGCCGGTTTCGGCGGCGAGATGCAGGATTGCGGTCGGCGCGACGTCGTCGAGCACGGCATCCCAGACCTTCGCGTCGGTCACGTCGCCGACGACGAGCTCGACTCTCCGATCCAGCGCGTTCGGCCGATGCCGCTGCGAATGGACCTGCGGATGCAGGTTGTCGATCGCGACGACCCGATCAAACTGCTGCGCGAGGGAGGCCGAAGCCGCGCAGCCGATGAATCCTGCGCCTCCGGTCACGATACACACGCCATGCGACATGCTGATACTCCTTGGCCATTGTTTCTCCCCAGATGTTTCTTGTTATCGATCGCGTGCGGGCGCCGCCGCCACCGCAGGTGTCCTCGTCGCAACGACGGCGTCGGCACCTGCTGAAGGCGCGAGGCATCCGCCGGTCCGGATCTCCACCGAACTCACCCGCGCATGCGCCGCCGAGCGGCTGATGACGAGCGGTTCATCTCGTTGTACCCGAGCGACCTTAAAAAAGAGTTCATTTCTCCCTTTGGAGAAGTTAATACGAGCAGGCTCGATCGTCGCGGCATCCCCATTCTTCACGCTGAGCTCGCCGTCGGCGTCGCCTTCGACGCCGATACGAATGACGGCGAAGCGGTCGATTCCGTCGCGGAGCGCAAGACGATCTTCGCTGCCGTCGTCGCTCCGCTGCATCCTCGCGGCGTCGCCCGACCATGCGTCGAGCGGTTTTTCGTCGGCGCAATCGAAGGCGGTCGCCGCGCGCCAGTAGTCGGCGTTGCCGGCAGGTCCGTTGAGATACCGCTCGGTCACGACCCAGAGAACGATATCGGGCCGGAACTCTTCGACGAGCCCGGCGAGATTCGGCCACGTGCCGGGTTGGCCGAGCCGGTGATCGACCTGGTGCGTCATGAAGTACGAATCCTGCAGGAACGGCGACAGCGAATTCGCCGACGAATCGCGCAGCACCAGCACGCGCAGCCGGTTGGGTGCATGCTCGTTGCGCGTCGTGCGCGGCAGGTCGAGAAGATCGGTCCGCGCGCCGCCCGGCAACGGCGCTGTGCTGTCGTCGGCATTGACGACGAGCGCATCGGAGAGCGGCGTCTCGAGCTCGTATTTCGTCCATTCGTTCGTCGCGTCGAGATTCAGCATGCCGGCGAATTCGTTCTGCTCGTCCGAGACGTAGACCGACTTCAGTGCGCGAAGGTTCGGCGCAGGGAGCGGCACGTAACGCGGCAGCTCTGCCGCGATGCGCGTCCACGCGACCCACGCGCCGTAATCGGTCCAGTGCGAATTCAACGCGGAATACGTATCCGCGTGATTGCGCGCCTCGCGCAGCGCATCGCGCACGTCGATCAGCGGCAGCGATTTGCCGGCGGCGAGAACGCGATCGAGCGAATGCACGCGCGCCGTGCCCTGCGTCCACCACGGCAGACGATCCGGATAGATCGACCATTTGGCCGGCGCGATCACGATTGCGGACGCGATGTTGCGCCGCGCGAGCCAATGCGTCTCGGCCTCGAAGGTGCCGGTCCACTCCGCCACTTCGCGATCGTCGAGCACGCGCCGGCCAAGCGCCTGCGCGATGTTGTTGTCGAAAAGATCGCCGAGGAACACCCAGCCGCCGCGGCCGACCAGCGCCGCGCCCGGCCGTCCTGAAACACCCAGCGCATACAGCGAATCGTTGTAGAACGCGACCGCACGATTCCAGAGCGGCGTCGCCATGCGCAGGCGGTTGCGCTCGGTTTCGAATGACGATGGATCGTGCGAAACGCGTGCGGCGAACGTGCGCAGCTGCGGCGAGCACAGCACGGCGACAATCGGCGCCCATATCGCGGCGAGGAAGGCGAAGTAGACGAGCCGTCGCGTCGTGAATGCGGGCGCGTCCATCAGAACCGGAAATACAGGAACGGGCTGTACGCGCCCGACAGCACTTTCGTGCTGGCGACGGCGAACAGCGATGCGAAGGCGGGAGCGCCGACCCAGGCCGCCGCGCGCGGCGTCAGTCGATCGCGGAAGTACGCATAGACCGGCATCGAGAACACGAGGCCCGCACCGATCGCGAGCGCCTGCTGTGCATTTAGGTATTCGCCAACCGGATGCGTGTTTACGCCGGGTGCGAAACCTGCCATCGCGCCGAGCATTGCCAACGCATGTCCGAAACTGTCGGCACGGAACAGGACCCAGCCGAAGAGCACAACGAGAAGCGCATACGCGTGCCGCGCGGCGCGCGGAATGCTGCGCTGCTCGAAATCGAGCGCGCGCTCGATCACGATGAACGCGCCGTGCCAGAGGCCCCAGACGACGAACGTCCACGCGGCGCCGTGCCAGAGGCCGGTCAGCGCGAACACGACGATGAGATTGACGTACGTGCGCGCAGCGCCGCGGCGGTTGCCGCCGAGCGAGACGTAGACGTAATCGCGGAACCACGACGACAGCGTCATATGCCAACGGCGCCAGAATTCGCGGATCGACATCGACACGTATGGATAATTGAAGTTCTCGGGAAAGCGAAAGCCCATGATCAGCGCAAGGCCAATCGCCATATCCGAATACGCCGAGAAATCGAAATAGATCTGCAGCGCATAGGCGACGACGCCGAGCCACGCGGTGCCAAACGAAAGCTGATCGGGCGGCAGCGCGAAGATCGCATCCGCTGTCATCGCGACGGTGTCGGCGATCAGCACTTTCTTGCAGAAGCCAATGACGAAGCGCAGCGTGCCTCTGTAGCGCTGCTCGTCGTCGACATCGCGCGAGCGAAGCTCGGCAGCGACATCCTTGTAGCGCACGATCGGACCTGCGATCAGCTGCGGAAACAGCGTCTTGTACGTCGCGAACTGCAGCAGACTCGACGTCGCGGCGATCGTTCCGCGATAGACGTCGATCAGATAACTCATGCCTTGGAATGCGAAGAAGCTGATGCCGAGCGGCAGCGCCGCATTGACGATCGGCACGAGATGATCGTTGCCGAACGCGGCGCCGAGCGCATCGAGATTGCGCGTCAGGAACCCTACGTACTTGAACCAGCCGAGGATCGCGAGGTTGAACACGAGACCCGCGATCAGCCACGCCTTCGGCGAGACGCGCACCGCGGCCCCGGTTTCGATCTGCGCCCGCGCGATGCCGATCAGGTAGCCGAATCCGAAATTGCCGACGACCGAAGCAAGCAGCACGAGCGTGCCGGCCTTGTCGCCGAAATAGTAGAAAGCCAGGCTCGCGATCAGCAGGCACGCATTCTTGAAACGCCGCGGCGCGAGTTGATAAAGAGCGAGGAAAACCGGCAGGAACAGGAATACGAAGAGGTACGAACTGAAGACCATCGTGCGCGCTCGTAACTCAGGCTTCGGTGCGGCGTGCGCTCTGCGACAGCGCGCGCGACGTCGCGCGGCCGGATTTCCACGCGTTCGCGATGCGGCGCGAACGGTGCAGCAGCGAGCGCTTCAACGCGAACGCGAGCCCGGCGAGCGCAACGCGCACGCGCGGCGGCGAGGACCAGTCGGAAACCTGGCCCGGCGCCTGCGGCGTTCCGTACATCATCTGCAGCACCTGCGCGCGGATGTCGCCGCTGCGAAAGCAGCTCGACAGAAGCTGCAGCTTGTATTCGAGCTTGGTGTAATTCTTCGCGGCCTGGCGCGCAGTGAAAACGCAGCGCGTCGAGTAGCCTTCGGCCTGCGCGCAATACGTGATCAGGCGCTCGATCGCGTGCGGAAGATCGCTGTCGCCGTAAACCGCCTCGTCGAACTGCTGCCAGCGCCACGGATGTTCGAAAAGGCGTTTGAGCGTCGCGGGACGGAACCAGAACATCGAGCCGTATGTCGCGATCGGCGTGTGCGTATCGAAGTTGACGCGGATGTCGAGCTGCTTCGCCAGCGCTTCGACGCGCGGCCGATTCAAGAACCATGCGTGCCCCAGCGTCGGATAGCCGATGTGCACGGTCGGTGGAATCGCGATGCCGACGTTGGATTCCCGCTCGAAAAGATCGAACAGATTCGCTATGTACCCTTCCGATCCGAGCAGATTGTCGAGCAGGTGATGCTTGAAGCTGTCGGCGCGATTGGCGCCGTCCTGCAGCGATTTCTTGCTGTGGATGCGGCAGAGGAGACCGTAGGTGCCGGACAGCACCACGTCGCGCTGCGCGATCAAGAGCGCCGACATGTCACGGCCGAGATTCGATTCGACGGCATCGACGCGGAGCGCGCCGCGGTCGAATGTCGCCAGCCGGCGCTCGATCTCGCGCTTCTTGTCGGCGCTGTCGGTCGTGATGAAAAGATCGAACCGGCAGGGAATGCGATTCGCATGCTCGATCATCTCGTCGAGCATGTCGATGTAGTAAATGTGCGCGAGCACTCCGACGCGACCGAACGACCAGCGGCTCGTGCCGTCGTGCGTCTCCGGCAGCACGTCGAGCAGCTCGAGGTTCGTGTACAGCGTGCGCAGGTCCGTCGTGCGCAGCGCGTTGCGCGTGATCAAGTCGACGTCGTAGCTCGAATGCCGCGCGACGAGATCGAGCGCGCGGCGCAGATCGATCGCTTCGCCTTCCATGTAGATCGGATCGTGGAAGAACGGGCGCCGCTTCAGGATCGGGCAGCGCCGCTCCATCATGCGATCGACCTCGAGGAACAGCGGATGCACGGTCTCGAACGCATCGGGATCCATGTACAGCGAATGCCGAAAACCCTGCGCGGCGAAATGCTGCGTGAAGCGCGCCTCGTGATGCTCGATCGAATCGAGGTACGAGCGGATCATCGGCATCCTGGCCCAGTACGACCAGAACGCGTCCGATTCCAGCATCGGCCGGCGCACGGCGATGAAATGCGACTGGATGTGGAACGGCAGAACCTCGCCGCCGGTCAGAGGATTCGGGCGGCATTCGCGGTGCGCGGTGATGCCCCAGAAATCGCAGTCGCGTACGTCCATCGCGTCGAACATCTCGGCGAGCGGAAAAATCGGCGCGTAGAAGGTGTAGTTGAGGAGGATCAGCTCGTCGTATTCGTGGGCCGCGTCGCGGCCGAGGCGCTCGATTGCTTCCTTGTAGGCCCACACGTCGAAGCCGACGTTGTCGCGGATCAGCACGTCGTCGGACGCGGCGCGAAGCGCTTCGAGCCCGGTTGAGTCTGGCCGTCCGTTGCAGACGACGACGAGCTTGTCGACATGCTCGCGGAACGCCTGTAACGCAACTGTCACGTACGGATCGACGACGCCGTTCTCGTCGTAGAAGAGATAGATCGCGATGCGCTTGGGCAAACGCGTGACAACGGAACGGGGCGAAGCGGACATCGAGGCTCCGTGAACGTGGACGACGGCGACCCCCAATCGTCGCGGCGAAAGAATCAAGACGTACGAGCGCGAAGAATCGTCGCGCGCGCCGATCGGCGCGCCGCGATTTCGCCCAACGCTCTGACATTATGAATCGGGCCGTGGTTCAATTTGCGTTATCGCAGCAATTGATCTTTTTTACGCTTGCGCATCCTGAACACGCTCGCGGCTATCATCGGCGGCTCCGACGATGGCGCACTGCCTCGAAATGCTGAGCCTGCCTTTCCAGCCCTTCATCGAACATCCCTCGCTGCTCTGGGAAATGACCAAGCGCGATGTGCTCGGCCGTTATCGCGGCGCGAGCTTCGGATTGCTGTGGGCGCTGTTGAGCCCATTCCTGATGCTGTGCGTCTACACGATCGCGTTCGGCTTCGTCCTCAAAAGCAAATGGCCGCACGCCGTCGATAGCAAGGCGAACTTCGCGCTCATTCTCTATGTCGGACTCATCGTGCACGGCTTCTTCGCCGAATGCCTGGTGCGCTCGCCGCAGCTCGTGCTCGGCAATCCGAATTTCGTCAAGCGCGTGATCTTTCCGCTCGACGTGCTGCCGTGGTCGATGATCCTGTCGGCGACGTTCCACGCGCTGGTCAACATGCTCGTATTCGTGATCCTGCACACGATCACCGCCGGGCCGCCGCCGTTGACGGTGATCCTGTTTCCGATCGTGCTGCTGCCGCTGATCGTGCTCGCGGCGGGCGTTGCTTGGTTCCTCGCATCGCTTGGTGTTTACCTGCGCGACGTGAACCAGATCATGGGCGTCGTCGCCGCCGCGCTCTTGTTTCTCTCGTCGGCGATCGTGCCGCTCGATGCGCTGCCCGAGCGCTATCACCTCCTTTTCCGCCTGAATCCGTTGACTTTCATCATCGACCAGGCGCGCAACGTGGCCTTGTGGGGCGTCGCGCCGGACTGGGCCGGGCTCGGCATCTACGCTGCGATATCGGTCGTCGTGATGTACCTCGGCTGCGCATGGTTCCGCGCGACGCGAGCGGGTTTCGCCGATGTCATCTGACGATATCGCGATCCGGCTCGCGGGCGTCTCCAAGACGTTCTCGATCTACGAGCGTCCGCATCATCGTCTGCTGGCGATGCTCTTCGGCACGCGCTGGCGCACCTGGCACCGCGATTTCCATGCGCTGCGCCGTATCGACCTCGACGTGCGCCGCGGCGAGACGCTCGGCATCGTCGGTCGCAACGGCTCGGGAAAATCGACGCTGCTGCAGATCATCTGCGGCATCCTCACGCCGACCGAAGGCACGGTCGAAGCGCGGGGACGCATCGCCGCGCTGCTCGAGCTCGGCGCCGGATTCAATCCCGAATTCACCGGCCGCGAAAACGTGTTCCTCAACGGCGCGGTGCTCGGCCTCACGCGCGAGGAAGTCGAAGCGCGCTTCGACACGATCGTCGCGTTCGCCGACGTCGGCGATTTCATCGACCAGCCGGTCAAGACGTTTTCGAGCGGCATGTTCATCCGCCTCGCGTTCGCGGTCGCGATCAACGTCGAGCCCGAGATCCTCGTCGTCGACGAAGCCCTCGCGGTCGGCGACGAAGCGTTCCAGCGCAAATGCTACGCGCGCATCCAGCGCATCCGCGAGAACGGCGCGACGGTGCTGTTCGTGTCGCACTCGGCCGGTACGGTCGCCGAGCTGTGCGATCGCGTCGTGCTACTCGACGCCGGCGAGATGATCGCGCTCGGCGCACCGAAGCCGGTGATTTCGCGCTATCACAAGCTTCTGTATGCACCGGCTACTGATTCTCCGGCGATCCATGCGCACCTGCGCGCTGAGCTCGAGCACGGCGGAAGTTACGAAGCTCCGCCCGTTCACGACGATCGTCATCACGCGGCATCGCCGGTTGCGGTCGACGAAGCCGACGGCTACTACGATCCGACGCTCGTCGCCGGAACGTTGCGCTACGCGGCGCAGGGCGCGTGCATCGAGGACGCGCGCGTCGAAACGGCGACGGGCCGCCGCGTCAACGTGCTGCGCGCGGGTCGCGAATACGTCTACACGTATCGCGCTCGCTTCGAGCGCACGGTTTCGCTGGTGCGCTTCGGCATGATGATCCGCACGGTGTCCGGCCTCGAAATCGGCGGCGCGGCGTCGGCGGTGCACGGTCGCGGCGTCGATCTCGTCGAGGCCGGCAGCGAAGTGCGCGTCGCGTTCCGTTTCCGCTGTCTCCTCGGCGCCGGAACGTACTTCCTCAATGCCGGCGTGCTCGGGCGTCTCGCGGAGGAAGAAGTATTTCTCGATCGCCAGGTCGACGCGGCAATGTTCCGCGTCATGCCCGACGTCGAGCGCCTCGCCACCGGCATCGTCGACTTCGACGTGGAACCTATGGTCGATATCGAAGTCGATGTGGTCGGCATCTAGCGGATCGACGACAGCATGAGCGAGAACGACATCGACCGCGCAGGCGCCACGCCGATCCTCGTGCTCGGCATGCACCGCGGCGGCACGTCCGCACTTGCGGGCGTCCTGCAGCGCCTCGGCTTCGATCTTGGGTCCACGCTGATGGAAGCGGCGCAAGGCGTCAACGACAAGGGATTCTTCGAGCACCTCGATGCGTTCCGCATCCACGAGCGCCTGCTCGCCGCGCTCGGCCGCTCGCGCTTCGATCCGCGCGAGATGCCCGCCGGCTGGCAGGAACATCCGGCGTTCCGCATCGCGGTCGACGAAGTCCGCGCGTTGATCGAGCGCGATTTTTCACATTCGACGTATTGGGCGGTCAAGGATCCGCGTCTTTGCCGCCTCGCGCCGGTCTGGCTCGCGGCGTCGAGCGCGCTTGGCATCGAGCCGCGCGTGCTCTTGATCGTGCGCCATCCTCTGGAGGTCGCAAGATCGATGCAGGCGCAGCATTGGGTCGTGTCGGCGGCGCGCTCGCACCTGTGCTGGCTGCAGCACATGCTCGAAGCCGAGCGCGCGACGCGCGGGCTGAAGCGTTCGCTCGTGGTGTACGACGACCTGCTTTCCGATTGGCGCGGTGCGCGCGCTCGCATCGGCGAAGATCTCGATCTCGAATGGCCGGAAGCGGCATCCGGATGCGATGCCGACGTCGACGCATTCCTCGATGCGAGCGAGCGCCATTTCGACGTTGCGAATCTTCCTGCGAGCGATGCGGGAACTGAAATACCGCAGCTCGCGCTCGATGTCATCGCTGCCTGTCGCGATCGCGACGCGACGCGCGCCTGGCAGCGCATCGCGGAAATCGGCGAGAGCTATGCGCTCGGTGCTGCCGCGTTCGGGCCGTGCCTGGACGAGGCGATTGTCGAAGCGTCGCTCGCGGCTTTCGAGATCGGACAAGGCCGACTCGCCATGCCTCTCGCAGCGGAGGGAGCCAGCGCGCGCTTCGATGCGATCGACGCGGCGCTCGGCGGCCTCGCTGCGCGCCTCGCGCAGCACGAGGAGCTGGCCGCAACGCAATCGATCGCCGCCGTGCAACTTGCCGATGTTGCCGAACGCGTGCGTGCGCTGGGGGAAAGGCTATCGGCGTTGCAGGAGGAGACCGGCGCTGCGGCGAGTCTGTCGGCGGAATCCTCGCGCCGTCACGCGGACGACATACGCGCGCTGCGCGAAACGCTTGCGAATCTGATCGCGGAGATCGAACGCCTCCGTACTGCGGCAGAATCGCGCTTCAGCTTGCGCAAGTTGTTCGGTGCTGCACCGGAGGCTTGATCTGGCTCATATGTCGCTTGGACGCTTGAGACAAATCGTCCTCTTTGTGGAGCGATGGTGAGCTAAAGCCACCTGGGTTCGAGCAGATCTCTCCCAAACTCCCCGCAGCTCGCTGTTCTTGCGCGAGCTGAAGCGGGGCTCTCGATGACGGCGGTGCGCCGCGCGGCTCGGCAGGCCGAATCGCTGAGCTGTACTTCCGCGGACCTAGCAGCGCCATTTCTGGCGGGTTTGGTCCCTGCATCGCGTAGCTATAAGCATCGATGAGGAAGTCAGGCGCGTGCTCTGACAGGTGCCCACGACTGTGCTTCACGTGGTCGAACTCTGGCAGATGATCAAGGGAGAGCATACAAATCATGCGCGGTATCAGGACCGCAATACTCATTGCCGCACTCATCGTTGGTGCGACCCCGCATATCGGGCGCGCGTACGATGCTCTCCTATCAAGTTCCTTTGACGTTGATCGGCCGATCAACGATTCGGAAGCCGCGCGATTCCTGCAGCAAGCCACGTTTGGCACCACGCGCGAGGATATTGCTCATTTGCGCGCCGCGGGATATGAGGGCTGGTTAACGGAGCAGATGGCGGCAACGCCTTCGCTTGAAATGCCCTACCTCGAATGGTTTTCCCAGTCGGGAACCCCTTATCAGCAGGAACGCGTGGAGGCCTGGTTCTTCCACGCGTTAGGCGCGCAATCACTGATTGATCCCGGTACCGTCCATCGCGATCAGCTGCGACAACGCATGGCGTTTGTCCTGTCTCAACTGTTTGTCATTTCTGATCGATTGGCGCTCATCGGAAGAGAACCTGAGGCGACGACGTCCTATTACGACCTTCTGATCAGTCACGCATTTGGCAACTACAGGGATCTTCTTGAAGCGGTCACTTTGCATCCGGCAATGGGTAACTACTTGTCGATGTTCCGGAATCGAGCGCCCGTGCCGGAACTGAATATCCGACCCGATGAGAATTACGCTCGGGAAATCCTGCAACTGTTTTCGATCGGCCTTACGCACCTTCACATGGATGGGAGCCAGGTGCTCGTGGGCGGCCAGACAGTGCCGACTTACGATCAGGACACAGTGCGCGGATTTGCACACGCATTCACGGGCTGGAACTGGCATGCGTGCGCGAACTGGGATTGGTGTTCGCCCGATTGGATCGCACCGATGTCACCCATGCCGGATTATCACGATGCCGACGCCAAACAGTTGTTGGTATACGACGGTGTCCAGCTACCAGGCGGAGTGCTGCCTGCCGGTGGAACAGCCCAGTCGGATCTGTCGGCGGCTCTCGACAGCGTATTCTATCATCCGAACGTCGCGCCCTTTGTCGCAAGGCACATCATCCGGCAGCTCGTGACCAGCAATCCGACGCCGGCATACATTGGGCGCGCGGCTGCAGTATTCGCAAATGACGGCACCGGAGTGAGAGGCAATCTCGCTGCGGTCGTTCGCAGCATCCTGCTGGATCCCGAAGCCCGTTATGGACAGTTTCAGAATCCGCTTACGTTCGGGAAGCCGCGTGAGCCGCTGTTGAAGCTCACGCATCTATGGCGGGCGATGCATGCGAGCGCAGCGAGTCATCGTTTAAAAGAGTGGAATCCGGAACTCTCCCTCTATCAGGCGCCACTTCGTGCGCCGTCCGTATTCAACTTCTTCTCCCCCACGTACTCGCCCGTGGGTGAACTATCGGGTATGGGTCTCGTCGCTCCAGAGTTCCAGTTGCTGACGGACAGCGGTCTAACCGCTCAAACGAACGAGTTCGGCAGAGATATCTACTACGCGTACATGGGCAATCCGTCGAACGATGACGATGACATCGTGCTCGATCTGTCCGAAGACATGCCTTTCGCTGCAGTCGCCGAGGCACTTGTGCTCCGGTACGACACGCTGCTTCTGGGAGGGACGATGTCGGTGACGCTGCATGACGTGCTCATCGAACGGTTGTCCGCCATCACGCCTGCGACAAGTAGCGACTACTTGCGTGAACGCGTGCAAGAAGCGCTCTACCTGATCTTTGTTTCCCCCGACTATGCCGTTCAACAATAAGAGGTGGACGATGGACCGTCGAAATTTTATTCGTACGACCGTTGGCTCCTTGTTGGGTACTCGGAGCCTCACGTCGGTCTTCGGCCAACTGGCACTGATGGAAGCATCCAGCGCGCTGAGCGGCCCGGTCTTCCCCGACTACCGAGCGCTTGTATGTGTCTTCATGCTGGGCGGGAACGACGGCTTCAACACAATCGTGCCGATGAGCGGCGGCGCGCGCGCGGCTTATGAAAGCTCCCGCGCGACGCTGGCGCTCCCGGTCAGTCAGTTGCTGCCATTGACCCCCGCAGCGGACGGGGGAGCATCCGATGGGTGCAGCTATGGTGTTCAATCATGCCTCTCGGCACAGGATACGGTTGGCGCGGAAGGTTTGAGAACATTGTTCGACACTGGACGCGCGGCGGTCGTGTGTAACGTCGGTGCGCTCATTCAGCCTACGACCAAAGAGGACTACCAGACAAAGGGATTCCCGTTGCCACCCCAACTGTTCTCGCACAATGACCAGCAGACTTACTGGCAGACGTGCGGCGGAGCCGGGGACATCGGCTGGGGTGGGCGCATGGCCGATCTGCTTCATGCTGCGAACGAAAATATGGCTGTTCCATTCAGCATCAGCGCCAGCGGACAAGCAACACTACTGCGAAGCAATACAACGAGTCCCTACGTTGTTGGCTCGAACCATCTGGATGCCATGGAATTCATCGATGGTTCCGGTCACGGTAGTACACGGGTCGCGTTCGAGCAATTGATCGCCCAAGGAGGGCAATCGCATGCTTTGGCGTCGGAATACGCGAACACTGCGAGGCGCACGCGTGAAACGTATGCGCTCATGTCTGAAGCGCTGGCTGCCGCGCCGCCACTGGCGACGGAATTTCCGTCGAGTCCGCTGGGCAGGCAACTCAGAATGGTCGCGCGTCTCATTTCTGCACGTCAGAGTCTCGGTTTGAAGCGCCAAATTTTCTATGTGGAAGCAGGAGGGTTCGATACGCACGATAGTCAGCTGATCGATCATCCTGGCCTGTTGTCGGATCTGTCCCAAAGCATGCACGCGCTGTATCTGGCTACGCAGGAACTAAACGTCAGCAACAACGTTACGACGTTCACGAGTTCCGACTTTGGAAGGACGCTCTCATCCAATGGCGACGGCTCAGACCACGGGTGGGGCTCGCACCATATCGTATTGGGCGGTGCGGTCAGAGGGCAGAGATTCTTCGGAGACATGCCGGACCTTACCGCCGGCGGAGCACTGGATGCGGGGTGGGGTCAAATTATTCCGACGAGCTCGATCGAGCAGTTAGCTGGAACATTAGGAAAATGGCTGGGCCTCACAGATTCCAATGTTGCACAGATATTCCCGAATATCGTCAATTTTCAACTTCGAGATCTTGGGTTCATGGCGTGACTTTCCCTTACGGTCGGCGCCCTGCGTTGTGGGAATCGGGTCGCGCGATCTGCAAGGCCGGTTTTTCGCACCAAACGTGATGGGCCGGCGTCAAAGCATTCGCATCAGCTCCGGCATGATCGGAAGCTTGCGCACGCGCACGGTCGTCGCCGCGTAGATCGCATTCGCCAACGCCGGCGCTGCGCTCGGAACGCCGATCTCGCCGGCGCCGCGCGGCTCTTCGGTCGATTCGACGATCTCGACTTCGACCGCTTCGGGCGCCTGCGCCATGCGCATGACCGGATAATCCGGAAAATTCTTCTGCTGCACCTGGCCGTCTTTGACCGTGATCGCAAGATGCAGCGCGGTCGATACCGCGTCGATCGTGCCGCCCATCATCTGCGCTTCGACGCCGAGCGGATTGACGACGCGGCCGATGTCGACGACGCAGATCGCGCGATGGATCTTGAGATCGCTGCCGACGATGGAAACCTCGAATGCATGCGCTGCGTAGCCGCCGAACGTGAAATGGCAGGCGATGCCGATGCCGTGCCCATCGTCGCGCTTGGCGCCCCAGCCGATCTTGTCGGCGCAGCGCGTCAGCACGTTGGCGAGACGGCCAGTGTCGAACTCGGATCCGCCGTGACCGGAGTACGGAAGCTTGCGCGGCTCGCCGAGCATCGCAAGACGCAGCTTGACGGCGTCCTGTTTGGTGATTACCGCGATTTCGTCGAGGAAACTCTGCACCGCGAACGCATGGAACGTGTGGATCGGCGCGCGCCACCAGCCGCGCGGCATGCCGGAGTCGACGCCGAAGAACGTCTTGTCGAGATTGGCGACGAGCCCGGCGGGAAAATCGTCGGGCTCCAGGCAGCCGGTGTAGATCGGACGCTTGCGCATCGCGGGCTCGCGATACGGGCGCGGCGTTGCGGCGCAGTGATGCGTCCAGCCGGTGACGTGCTTTTTCTTGTCAAGCGTCGCGGTGAGCGCGTGCACGCCGAACGGGCGATAGAAATCGTGGCCGAGATCGTCGTCGCGCGTCCAGATGAGCTTCACCGGTTTGCCCGCGGCTTTGGCGATGAGCACGGCCTCGGCGACGAAATCGTTTTCGAGACGCCGGCCGAAACCGCCGCCGGCTCGCGTCATGCGGATTTCGATCGCGCTGCGCGGAATGCCGGTGAGGCGACTGATCATTTCCGAAGCGCCGTCGGGACTTTGCAGCGATGCGATCAGGAGCGCGCTGTCCTGCTTGAGATCGATCAGCGCGCCCGGCGTTTCCATCGTCGCGTGCGCGAGGAACGGCATCTCGTAGCGCGCCTGCACGCTGTAGCGCGCCTGCTTGCGCGACTTGGCGATATCGCCTTCGCGCCGCACGGGCACGCCGTCTTCGTTGCGGTCGAGGAGCTCGTTCGCCTTGGCAGAGAGCGCGCCGGTCGATTCCTTCGACCACGGACCTTCTTTCCAGGTCACCTTCAAGGCTTCGCGGCCCTTGATCGCGGCCCAGGTGTTGTCGGCGAGCACGGCGATGCCGGCGGCGAGCGGACCGTCGAACGGCTGGCCGGGTTTGGGACCGGGAATCGCGATCACGTCGCGCACGCCGGCGACGCGACGCGCGTCGCTGTCGTCGAGCGTATCGAGAGTGCCGTCGAGATTCGGACAGCGCAGCATGACCGCGGTCAGCGCGCCCGCGAGATACGCGTCGATGCCGAAATGGCTGCGGCCGGTGACGATGTCGCGCGCATCGGCGACGCGCGTCGGCTTGCCGATGATGTGGAATTTGTCGGGTGATTTGAGCGGCGGCGGTTCGGCGGGCGGATCGATCGACGCCGCCGTGCGCGCGAGCGCTGCGTAAGTGAGCTTACGACCGTCGCCGGCGATGACTTGACCTGATTCGGTGCGCAGCTGATCGGCGGGAAGATTCCATTCGCGCGCGGCGGCCTGCACGAGGAGCCAGCGCGCGGTCGCGCCGGCGGTGCGCAATTCCTTCCAGCCGTCGGAGACGCTCGTGCTGCCGCCGGCGCCTTGATCGCCGTAGCGGTTGGATGGGCCTTTCTCGGTGTCGATGTATCCGTACGGAAGTTGGATCACGCGCACTTGCGACCAGTCGACGTCGAGCTCCTCGGCGATGAGCATCGGCAGCGAAGTCATGACGCCTTGTCCGATCTCGCAGCCGCGCGCTCCGATGACGACGCGATTGTCGCGCTCGATGCGAAGGAACGGGCCGAGCTCGGTCAAATCATCGCCGAGCAATTCGTCCGGCAGGTCCGCCGCCGCGTTCGCCCAGCGCATGCCGACGACGAGCGCGCCCGACGCGGTCAACGCGACCGCGAGAAAGCGACGACGTCCGGGATTCGGAGCTTCGCTCATGATTTCGTGGCCTGCATCGCTTCGGCGGCGCGCAGGATCGCGCGGCGGATCCGCGGATACGTGCCGCAGCGGCAGATGTTTCCGATCGACGCGATGTCATCGTCGCTCGGCTTGGGCTTGCGCTGCAGAAGATCGACCGCAGCGACGATCTGCCCGGCCTGGCAATAGCCGCATTGCGGAACGTCTTCCTCGATCCAGGCTTGCTGCACCGGATGCAGCGCGTCGCCGGCGAGGCCTTCGATCGTCGTGATCTTGTGTCCGGCGGCAGCCTGCATCGGCGTCAGGCACGCGCGCGTCGCCTTGCCGTCGAGCAGCACCGTGCACGCGCCGCAGGCGCCGATGCCGCAGCCGAATTTCGTTCCGGTAAGGCGCAGCGAATCGCGCAGGAACCACAGGAGCGGCATGGCCGGATCGCCGTCGTGATCGTACGGCTTGCCGTTGATCGTGAGCGTCAGCGGTGCGGGCGGCGCCGCGTGCGTTTTGCTCGGCGTCTCGCTCTGGCGCTCGGGTTGACCTTGCATGCGACTGACTCTCCACACGATGCGTAGTGCGGAATTGTCGCATCCGATGCAGCGAAGGCACAGGGTTCGACACGAGTCCGGCGCAAAAACGGAGCGTGTTGGCGATGCCTTTCCCCCTCTCGCGCTTGCGGGAGAGGGCAGGATGAGGGCGTGCGACAGCGTTCGTTGAAGGGGGCGCGCCGAGCGATGCCGGGGTGGATCTTCGGGCGGGGTACGGCATCGCCCGGCGCGCAAATCAACTTCCGCAGTTCGGGCGTCGCGCGGCATCCATGCCGCTCGGCGCCCGGTGCACGCAGGAGAGGGATTTCTCCTGCGTGCTGGTCCGGATCGGGCAAGAGCCGGACCGGCGGCCCATCCTTTGGCCGTGCAGGCCTCGCGGCCCAACGACAGCAGGTCTTCCACGTCCCGCTGCCGGCGTTCGTCCTTGCCGACGGTTCGACTCGCTGCTTACTGCGTGCAGTCGAGCTTGGCGCTGCTGTTGGCGATGGCGACGTCCGCGGTGATGAGGCCGCCGGTCGAGTTCAGCGTCAGATGCATCGCATTGGATGTCTGCGAGCTCATCGTCACGCCGTCGCCGCCCATCGTCTGCTCGTTGAGCACCAGCGTCGCGCCGGCGAGGCCGAGCTGAGCGAGATCGATCGTCGTGTTCGGCGGCGGGTTCAGCGGAATATCCGGAACCGGCGTGCCGAGGATCGTGATCGCGATGCCTTCGAGCTCGGTGCCGTTATCGCCCGGATCGCCGCTCGGGCCTGGCGAGAGGTTGCCGACGTCGAAGCCGTTGAAGAACGTGATGTCGTCGAGCGTGGCGGTGCGCTGCTGGCCTGCGTTGAGGCAGTAGCCGAACATCGACGAGCTCGAGCGGATCAGGTCCGCGGTGATCGAGAGCACGCTGGTGCCGATCAGGTCGACGACGGAAAGATTGAAGTCGAGCACCGTGACTTCGGCGCCCGCCGCGGAGAATGACGTGCCCGGCGCATATTGCGCTTGCGATGCGATCGCGCCGGTCGACACGTGAATCAGCGGCGTGCCGATGTCGGTCGACGGCACGGAATTCTCCTGACTCGTAGGCTCGGTCGCGTTATCGAATCCGACCGGCGCCTGCGGAAGAACGTCGAGTTGAGCCAAACCGAGAAGATCGATGTGGATCGTCTGATCCTTGGCAGCTGCACTGCCGGTTTCCGCGTTGACCGGCATCGCTGCGAAGCCTGCGAATGCTGCGGCGATGAGAATGGGAAGTCGCGCACTGCGGCGCGAATAGCGATAACGTGTCATGACGAGCCCCTCGTGATTCCTTGCCTGCGGACCCACCATCAGGTACGCGGGGCACGCGGGCAACCTGTCAATCCTTACAGGCACAAGCCTCGCAAAGATTCACGCCAAGGCGATGTTTGATAGAGAAGAATGTCGACCTCAACGCACAGTGAAGAGCGCGTCAAGGAAGATGTCAGGGTGGCGTGAATCGAGCTGGATTTCGAGTATTTATTTTATTTGTATACTCAATACAGCGCCGGCGCGAGTGCTTTCATGAACCGATATCTTTGCGATCCAGCACGCGCCGCCAGATGAAGTACACCGGCAGCCCCGCAACCGTGATCAGCGCGCCCATGCCGGCATCGAAGGGATTGCGCCACACGGTCACCGCGACGACCCACAGAACCGCGGCAAGAAAGATAAGCGGCAGCAGAGGATAGAGCGGAGCGCGGAACATCACCGCCTCGCTGGTCTGCGTGCGTCGATACCAGAACAGCGTTGCGACGACGGCCGCGTAGCCGAGCCAGTCGCCGGTCGTCGAATAGTTGAGAAGCTGATCGAACGTTCCGGTCCACGCGAGCACGCAACCCCAACCGGCGAGCATCAGTAGCGCGATGTTCGGCGTGCGCCAGCGCGGATGCAGCTTGCCGGCGACGCGAAAGAACACGCCGTCCGCGCCCATGGCCTGGAACACGCGCGCCGCGCCGATCAGCGAGATGTTGCAGAAGCCGAACGTCGAGATCGCGATGCCTGCGGCGATCACGCGCGCGCCCGGCTCGCCGAGCACGCGGCGCATCAGATCGGCGGCGGGTGCCTTGCTCGCGGCGAGCCCTTCGTGGCCGAGCACGGCGAGATACGCAAGATTCGCGAGCAGGTAGCACGCGGCGACCAGCAGCATGCCGAAGAACAACGCGCGCGGCAGATTGCGCTGCGGTTCGCGGATCTCGCCGGCGATGTTGTTGACGTAAGCCCAGCCGCCGTACGCGAACAGAACCGGCAGCAGCACGCCGCCGAGCGCGAGCGGATTCAGCGGCGCCGGCGGAACGCTCGGCGGCGGCGCGCCTTGCGCGACGAGCCCGATCGCGATCAGCGATGCGATCGCGGCGAGCTTCAACACCGTCAGCACGTTCTGCGTCAGTGCGCCGGCGCGAATGCCGAACCAGTTGATGCCGGCGAGGAACACGATCGACGCGACCGCATAAGGCCGCGCATCCGCGAGCTGGTAGCCGAGCGCGGCTGCGCCGTACTGGACGAACACCGTCGCGACCGCGGCGAGGCTGCCGGAATAGTTGACGACCAGCATGTTCCAGCCGTACACGAACGCGACGATGAGCCCGAACGCCTCGCGCAGGTTCACGTAGCCGCCGCCCGCGTTCGGCCGTCGCGCGCCAAGCTCGGCGTAGCAGAGCGCGCCGATCAGCGCGAGCACGCCGCCGATGCCCCACGCGATCAATTGCTCGGTGCCCGATCCGGTTTGTCGCGCGATCGCCGCTGGCGTCAGGAAGATGCCCGAGCCGATGACGCCGCCGATGACGACCATCGTCGCGTCCCAGACGCCGAGGCGGCGCGCGTAGGTGACCTGTGGTTCTTTGGTTTCGCTCATGGTTCCGTTCCGAATCGCATCGTGCCTTCGATGCAGGTCACGCACGCGCCGCCGATCATCACGGCGCCGCTCTCGGGATTTACTTCGACGTGCACGTAGCCGTTGCGATCGACTTCGCGGCCTTGGCTCGCGCGATAGCGCGAACCGATCGAGGCGAGCCCGCCGCTCGCGTGCAGGTACGCGCCGATCGCCGCGTTCGCGCTGCCGGTGACGGGATCTTCGTCGATGCCGTCGGCGGGACAGAACGCGCGCACGGCGATGGCAGCGTCTTCCGCGCTGAACTCGCGTCCGAACACGGAAACACCGACCGACTTCGTGCGCGTCGTGATGTCGGCGACGAGCACCTGATCTGGCTTCAGCGAGCGCACGGTTTGCGCGTTTTCGAGCTCCGCGATCAGCCATACCGCGCCGACATCGACGACGCGCGGCACCGACACCGGCGCCGCGCCGAGCGCTTTGCTCAAGGGTTCGATCAGCGTGCTGTCCGGCGGCGCGAGCTTGGGCGTCGGCGCCTGCACATAGATGCAGCGCGATCCGGAACTGTCGTCGATCCGCACCGGCAGCACGCCGGCCGCGCATTCGAGAACGAAATCGGTCCGGTCGCTCGGCAGCCGGCCGGCCTCGAGCAGCGCGTGCGTCGCGCCGACCGTCGGATGACCTGCGAAGGGCAGTTCCTGGCGCGGCGTGAAGATGCGCACGCGGAAATCGGCGCCGGGCGATGTCGGCGCGAGCACGAACGCCGATTCGGAAAGATTCGTCCAGGCGGCGAAGCGCTGCATCGACTCATCGTCGATGCCGTCCGCGTCGAGCACGACCGCGAGCGCATTGCCGTAGCCGGCGCGCGTCGTGAAGACGTCGACCTGCGCATAACGACGAGCGCTCATGCCGCACCGACGCGTGGACGTATCACCGACATGCCGCTCCGTTATGAGGTTCGTCCACGGGATGCGCCGCATGATGCCCGAGTTCACTTGCTTTCGTCTGCCCCGTCGGCGCCACCGAATCGCCTCGCTTGCGCCTCCGTCGCGTCGTTCCATTGCGTTCTGCTGCGCTGCACGAAAGAATGCGTGTTCGATTCGTACGTCCCTTCGATCAGAGAGCTCGCTTGAAGCAGGAAAGTGAACGCATGCCGCAGCCCGATGCCGCGGCGACCGCCGATGCGTGGCTCGTCGTCAAGTTCGGCGGTACGAGCGTGTCGACCCGCGCGCGCTGGGAAAACATCCGGCGCATCGCCGCGGCGCATCGCGCGCGCGGCCGGCGCGTCGTCATCGTCGTGTCGGCGCTGTCGGGCATCACCGATCTTTTGAAAGCGATCGCGGAATCTCGCGGCGACGACGCACGCTGCCGCGCCAGCCTCGACACGATCGTCGCGCGTCACGAAGCGATGCTGCGCGAGCTCGAGCTGCCTTCGCGCGATGCGCTCGACGTTTTCCTCGCGACGCTCGATCGACTCGTCGACGATCCGCGACGCCAGCGCGCCGATCTCGCCTGGCAGGCCGAGGTGTTCGCCCTCGGCGAGCTGATGTCGAGTACGCTCGGCGCGGGATTCCTCGGTCTCGGCGACAACGGTCTTCCGACCGCATGGCTCGATGCGCGCGAATTCCTTCGCGCCGAATCCTTGCCGAACCAGAACGCGTGGGGCCGATATCTTTCGGCTTCGGTCGCGGCCGTTCCCGATGCCGCGGTCGCGCGCGCGCTCGCCGCGCGAGGCGACGTCTTCATCACGCAAGGTTTCATCGCGCGCAACGCCGACGGCGAAACCGTGCTGCTCGGCCGTGGCGGCTCGGATACGTCGGCCGGTTATTTCGGCGCGTTGCTCAAGGCCGAGCTGGTCGAGATCTGGACCGACGTGCCCGGCATGTTCAGCGCGAACCCGCGCCAGGTGCCGCAGGCGCGGCTTCTTTCGCGGCTCGATTACGAAGAGGCTCAGGAAATCGCGACGACCGGGGCGAAGGTGCTGCATCCGCGCGCATTGAGTCCGCTGCGTCGTGCCGGCGTGCCGCTCGCGATCAAGGACACCAACCACCCGCATCTCGCCGGCACCGAAATCCGCGCGGCGGCCGCCGATGCCGCGCCGTGCGTCAAGGCGATCAGCTCGCGCAAAGGCGTCACGTTGGTGTCGATGGAAACGGTCGGCATGTGGCAGCAGGTCGGCTTTCTCGCCGACGTGTTCGGCGAATTCAAGCGCCACGGTCTTTCAATCGACCTGATTGGCTCCGCCGAAACCAACGTCACGGTGTCGCTGGATGCGACCGAGAATCTGGTCAATTCCGATGTGCTGTCCGCGCTTGCAGCGGATCTGGCGAAAGTCTGCCGGGTCAAAGTCATCGCGCCGTGCGCGGCGATCACGTTGGTCGGCCGCGGCATGCGCTCGCTGCTGCATCGCCTGTCGGGCGTGCTGGCCGAGTTCGGCGCGCTCGACGTGCATCTCATCAGCCAATCGTCGAACAACCTCAATCTCACGTTCGTCATCGACGAGGCGCTGGCCGACGATCTGATTCCGCGCCTGCACGCGCTCCTGATCCGCGCCGACGCGTTGCGCGCCGAAGACGGCGCGGTGTTCGGTCCGAGCTGGAGCGCGATCGTCGATGCGACGAAAGCCGTGGCGCGCGAGGAGTGGTGGCGGCGCGACCGTGCAGCGCTGCTGGCGCTCGCCGAAAAAGGCACGCCGCGCTATGTGTATTCGCTCGCGAAAGTGCGCGAGCAAGCACGCGCTTTGCGTTCTCTTTCGCCTCTCCCGCTCGCGGGAGAGGCCGCGCCGGGAGGCGCGGGTGAGGGAAGCAGCGCGAGCCGTTCCACACGTAGCGAGATCGTCGATCGCTGGTGGTACGCGCTGAAGGCGAATCCGCATCCCGACATCCTGCGCGCCCTCGACGAAGAAGGTTTCTCGTTCGAGTGCGTGTCGCTCGCCGAGATCGAAGCCGTGCGCGCCGCGATTCCGGGCATCGCACCGAATCGCATCCTGTTCACGCCGAACTTCGCGCCGCGCGAGGAATATGTCGCCGCGCTCGACGCCGGCGTGCGCGTGACGCTCGATGCGCTGCATCCGCTGCAGCATTGGGGCGAGCATTTCGCCGATCGCGAGATTCATCTGCGCATCGATCTCGGCGTCGGACGCGGACATCACGACAAGGTCAAGACCGGCGGCTCGAGCTCGAAGTTCGGACTGGCGCTCGATCAGATCGACGAGTTCCGTGCGCTTGTGCGAAGTCGCGGTGCGCGCATCGTCGGACTCCACGCGCACCTCGGCTCCGGCATCCTCGATGTCGCGCACTGGCGTTCGGTATACGCGCAACTCGCAAGCCTCGCCGAGGAATTCGGCGGCATCGAATCGATCGACATCGGCGGCGGACTCGGCGTGCCGTCGCGGCCGGACGAAGCGCCGCTCGATCTCGCCGCGCTTGGCGAAGCACTGACCGAGGTCAAACGCGCGTATCCGCAATTCGAATTGTGGCTCGAGCCCGGGCGCTATCTCGTCGCCGATGCGGGCGTGCTGTTGACGCGCGTCACGCAGACCAAGCGCAAAGGCTATGTGCATTACGTCGGCATCGATGCCGGCATGAATTCGCTGATTCGCCCAGCGCTCTACGAAGCCTGGCACGAAATCGTCAACCTCACGCGCATCGACGAGGACGGCAGCGAGATGGTGCAGGTCGTCGGTCCCATTTGCGAATCAGGCGACGTGCTCGGCTCGAACCGGAGATTGCCCGCGTGCCGCGAAGGCGACGTCGTGCTGATCGCGCAGACCGGCGCTTATGGTGCGGTGATGGCTTCGCGCTACAACCTGCGCGAACCGGCCGAAGAAGTGGTGCTGCGATGAGCCTGCCCGATCCGCGTCAGGCGCGACGCTTCCGCTTCGTTCGTCGCGATTATGAAAACGGCGTCGCGACGCTGGTGTATGCGTTCGACGACGGTCCGGAGTTGATCGAGCGCATCACGTTTCCCGATGCGCCCGCGTTGACGGAGCAACGTGGCGACGCGTTCGAAGCCGCGCTCGATCTGCTGCATCTCGTCGCGGGTGTCAGCTATTACAAAGCAGGCGTTCCGGCGGAGATCGCCGTCGAGACCGGCGCGCTCGATGTTGCGATCGCGGAATTTCTCGATGCGTTGTATTTGCACGGCCTCGGGGAGTTCGCGTATCAGAACAAGCTTGATCTGCGTCGGCGCATCGCTTTTCTCCCTCCCGCTCAAGGCGCGTCTTTTATCCCTCCCTCTCAAGGGGAGGACAACGCTCTTCTCCCTCCCCTTCAAGGGGAGGGTCGGGGAGGGGATGGTGTTGATGCGACGTCGAATACTGCGAACACCAACACCATCCCCACCCCAACCCTCCCCTTGAAGGGGAGGGCTTTAGAAGCAGCACCCTTGAAGGGGAGGGCTTTAAACCTGGATCTCCCGCGTCGCACGCTCGTCCCGATCGGCGGCGGCAAGGATTCACTCGTCAGCGTCGAGCTCCTGAAAAGCGCGAACGATCCCGCGACCGCGGTCTGGGTCGGTAATTCGCCGCTGATCGAAGCCTGCGCGCAGCGAACCGGTTTGCCGATGCTCAACATCCGTCGCGATCTTTCGCCGCTCCTGTTCGAGTACAACAAGCAGGGCGCGTACAACGGGCATATTCCGGTCACGGCGATCAACTCGGCGATCCTCGCGGTCGCGGCGATCCTGTATGGCTTCGATGCGATCGCGTTCTCGAACGAGCGCTCGGCGTCAAGCGCGACGCTCGAATACGAAGGCCAGCCGGTCAATCATCAATGGAGCAAGGGCTGGGAATTCGAGCGCGGATTTCATGCGCTGCTGAAATCGCATGTCA
>Ga0268265_10000169_pt1 | contig 78493 bp, 75 predicted proteins | sample KBSSwiS52_FD_190355 | JGI IMG/M metagenome (GOLD analysis project Ga0268265, IMG submission 190355) | Switchgrass rhizosphere microbial communities from Kellogg Biological Station, Michigan, USA - KBS Switchgrass S5-2 (SPAdes) (version 2) | ecosystem: Host-associated > Plants > Roots >... | reverse complement strand
AGTCCCGGCGGCGCCATCCTTGCGTTAAAGTTGCCTTTGCCGATTCCGCGTACAACAGCCAGAGAGTAGTCGACGCCACCAGCATCGACATCCAGATCGTTACCAAAATCGCCGATCAGAAGGGTTTGGTCGTGCTCCCACGACGCTGGGTCGTCGAACGGACATTCGCATGGCTCAATCGAAATCGGCGCCTTTCTAAGGACTTCGGTGCAATCCATACGATCGGCTACAGCGTTACTCTACGCCGCAGCTGTCCAGCACCTCATCCGACGCCTGGCTCGTTGCGCATGAGATTCAAGACGGACTCTCAGATCCGACTCGAATCCAAAGGGAGGGGAGGGGGAGGGAGTCTTGCGGTCCGGAGGGGTAGCGGTGGGCGCTGCTTCGGATGGATCCAGGATTAATCGCCAAGATGTTGATCTTCGGTGAAATCCTCAAACGCATCGAGCGCGCCGCGACCAATGGTGAGCGTCTCCATCTCGACGTCGTACACGTCCGGGCCCTGGTGACGTCATCTGTCTATGTCGCGCTGCTCGAGTTGAAGGCGCAGGAGTTCGCCAGCCAATGGCACGTCGACAAACACCCGCAAAATCCCCAAAGAAATCCGCAAAACGCACTAGGCGAGTTGCGCCCCGCATCGAACTTGGTCAGTTCTGGCTCTGGTACCGCAGCGACAGAGACGATTGGAACATCTGTTGGCTCGAAGGCCGGACCACACGCCGAAAGAGTATCGGTACCTGAGGCGGCGCGGCGGGTCATCCGCCACAGGCAGCGCAGGACACCCTAGCTGAGTATCACCTCCAGCATGGCAAGCCACAGCCGGAGCCGGTTGCGACTACTGAGGTGCTGGTGGAAGACATCACGAGGCGTTGGCTTGCCGAGCACGTCGTGGGCCTCGCGGCGCCAGAGCGATATGCGAACTCCGCGCTCGTTCTCGAACGCTTTTACGCGAATCAGCGGGCAATCGGCAGGATGCCCGATCCATTTACGGCGGCATCGGTCTCGCCGGCCTTCGTCAGGGAGTTCATCCAGTTCCGGACCAGAGAGGGAATCTCGCCGCCGACTATCAGCCGCGACCTCAAGGCTCTTCGCGGCCCGCTCAATTGGGCGGTGGCCGAGAACATCATTGCATGGGCGCCGCGGATCGCGGACGTGAAGGGCAAGGCCAAGGCGCGCGAACTCGAATATTCGCCCGAGCAGGTCGCCGCCATTTTCGATGCGGCCGCCGCCGACCCGCGGCGGCGACATCTGCTGCTATACATGATGATCTTCCTGTCGACCCTTGGCCGCAGTGAGGCCATTCTCGAGCTCGATGCGGACAGCCAGATCCGCAAGGGTCTGATCCACTTCAATGCACCGGGACGCGAGCAAACGCGAAAACGTCGCTCGGTGGTACCGATCGCGCCGACACTCGCGCCCTGGCTCGAAGGCGTGCGAAGGTGATACGATACAGGGTTCCTGCTTCGCCCGCTCGGGTCGCACGTGGCGCCGATCCTTGGTGGGAGTATGACGTGTCCGACATTGGCAAGTCGTTCGAGAAATGTCTCATCCTTGCGGGCGAGGCGCATCCCGAACTCGGACTCAGTCGGCAGGCTACCGATGCGGCCGGAAAGCCGGTCTGGCTCCCGCCGCGCCGCAAGCTCAAGGAAGTTGGGCGCCGGCCGAAGATGATCGGGATTGGCACGCCGAACACTCTGCGCCATACGATCCACACCTTTCTCGCGGCACACGGCGTTCCCAAGGCCCAAATCGACACTGCGGCCGGTCATGCGACCGGCGAGGGAACCGGTGATCGCTACAACCATCTGCGGCCGGGCTATCTCAAGGCTTTCATCGCAGGAATCGAAGCCTTCCGGGCCGAAGTCGCTTGTTACACGACTGTGCATCTTGAGGTCCGCCGGTGAGCTGACCCATCGACCTCATGATGACGTCCCCGCCCTGGTACAGGGATGAAAAGGCTGCCATTGCCAGGAGGTGTTTAGATTTGTTCTGGTGTAAGCCGTGAACGCGGACAGTCTGACATCCGGTTGTTCCAGAATTGAAAGAGACGCGCGGGCCGCGCATCGATGGCTCGCGTGACGCAGCAGGTCCTAACGCGCCGCCGAGACCGGCTGCGCCGCTCTCGTGCGCGCTTCATGGACCTGGCGTCGAATGATGCCGAAAACAGCATCGGTCCGGCACAACACGATTTCGCTCCATTGAAGCGGGCCTCACGCCCATCGTGTGGAGTGTGTCCCGGACGACCGCGGCCCGCTTTCGCAAGCTATCGTAAGGTAGCTCCGGCTCGCTCAGGAATGGGATGTGGGTTGGGAGCTTGCGAGTTTGAGCAGGCATGCTGCGAAGCGCAGCCTTTGTCATCGGATCGTGCTGCCGACAGCGACGATTCCTTTTGGCTCGGGCGCTTCGTTACAGGAGAAGGACTACCAGACGGCGCTTGGTGAAAACCGCCAAGGCGAGAAGTGAACGCACTGGAAGTGGTTCATGTTTCCGCAGCTCAGAGGTCTCGGGCAAAGCGCGGCGGAGCGAAAATTTGGCATGGCGTCACTGGAGGCTGCTCGGACTTATCTGGGCCATCGGGTGCTCGGTCCCCGCTATCGGGAAAGCGTCGGCGCGCTCCAGGACTTGGCCGGCACGAGCGCCGAGATGGTGGCCGGGAGTATCGACGCCCCGAAGCTGCGGTCGCCGCTCCGCCTGTTCGGCGAAGCGAGGTTTCGGCGCTGATCAGGGCTGCGCTCGACCGGGAGTTCAAGTGCGTGCCGACGACGCCAGCTTGCAGATGTTGCGGCTGGCCAACTGACGCGACCGAATCGTCATCGTGCGTCTCGACCGCGTGCCTGCGACCGAGATCCGCATTGCGTTGGGCGGATCGACACACAGGCCGGCCATGCGACCGAAGACGGTGTCGGCGGCTTTCTACGACCAATTGCTGACCGGCATACCGAAGGCCATACATCGCTGGCTTAGACGGTTTTTGGGCGGCAGCCCGTTGCCCGGCGAGGCACTCTGGAAGTTGAAAGTGGTTTGATGCGTGCCCGCCGGTGGCTGTTGGAGCGCCTCGGTTCGTCGCAACCAACGGTCTGCGATACCAAAAATGTGCCCGAAAAGGGGCGTTTGCGATACCAGTGCGATACCAAACGAGAATTTGATCCCTGTTTGTTCTAAAACCACCAAGGCAATTTCCAGAGTTTCTCTGGTGTAATCAATGGTTTGCAGCTGGCGCACCCGAGAGGATTCGAACCTCTGGCCTCTGCCTTCGGAGGGCAGCGCTCTATCCAGCTGAGCTACGGGTGCGTGCTGCGGCGAGCGTTAGCAAAGGGCGGGCGGGTCCGCCACCCCCCTGTGGGCCGCTATTTTTTCGCCGGCTTGATCAGTTCGACTGGCTGGAACTGGCCGAGGCCACAGCTCGCGCCGCGCTGGAGGCCGGAACTGTAAAGGACGGTGATGATGTCGGTCGAGCAGAGTTCGCTGAGGGAGGTTTCGTAGGCGAAGCGCTCCTCGAACCCGAGCTGCGGGCAGTCATATGGCAGCGTGTTGCGGTAGACTTTCTTGCCCAGCATGTGGAAATCGATGACCTTGTCGCCGTGGACGCTGGTGCTCTGGATCGACCGCAGCGGGATACAGCTCTGCGCTTCGCCGATCGGGGTGGCGGGCGGCGGCGTGCGGCGATCGGCGGCGGTGGCGAGCGCCATGCTGCCGGCCAGACAGATCGCGGCGGTGGCGAGAATCGGATTCCTCATGATGGCACCTCTTCCTTGGTTCGCTTTTGCTCGGGTGGTTCTGACTTGGGTCTGAACGCGCAGAGATCGCTGACGATGCAGCGCCAGCATTCGGGCCTGCGCGCCTTGCAGACATAGCGGCCGTGCAGGATCAGCCAGTGATGCGCGTGCAGGCGGAATGGCTGCGGGACTACTCTCTCCAGCTTCAGTTCGACCGCCAGCGGCGTCTTGCCTTTGGCGATCCCCGTGCGGTTGCCGAGTCGGAACAGATGGGTGTCGACCGCGAAGGTTTCGTGCCCGAAGGCGACGTTCATCACGACATTGGCGGTCTTGCGGCCGACGCCGGGCAGCCGCTCGAGCGCGTCGCGGTCGGGCGGAACCTGGCCGTCATGGTCGCGGATCAGCGCTTCGGACAAAGCGATGACATTCTTCGCCTTGGCGTTGAACAGCCCGATCGTCTTGATATGCTGCTTGAGCGCGTCCTCGCCCAGTTCGACCATCGCTTCCGGTGTCGTCACTTCCTGAAACAGGCGGCGGGTGGCCTTGTTGACGCCGATGTCGGTCGCCTGCGCCGACAGCACGACCGCAACCAGCAACGTATAGCTGTTGACCGATTCCAGCTCGGTCTCGGGCGAGGGATTGGCCTCCGCCAGCCGCCGGAAGAATTCGAAGATATCGGCTTTCCTCATAGGCCGAGCACGTCGTTCATCGTGTAGCGGCCGGCGGGCTTGCCGGCGAGCCACAGCGCCGCCTTGATCGCGCCCTTCGCGAAGATCGTCCGGCTCTCGGCGCGGTGGCCGAGTTCGATGCGCTCGCCGTCGCCCGCCAGCACGACCAGATGGTCGCCCGCGACCGAGCCGCCGCGCAGCGAGGCGAAGCCGATCGCGCCCTCCGCCCGCGCGCCGGTCACGCCGTCGCGGCCACGCTCGGATGCGGTGGCGAGGTCGAGCTTGCGCCCCGCCGCCGCCGCCTCGCCCAGCAGCAATGCTGTGCCCGACGGCGCATCGACCTTGTGGCGGTGATGCATCTCGACGATCTCGATGTCCCAGTCCGGCCCCAGCCGCGCCGCGGCTTGCCCAACCAGCGCCGCGAGCAGCGTGACGCCCAGCGAGGTGTTGCCGGTCTGCAGCACGGCGATCGATTTCGCGGCCTCGTCGATTGCGGCGTGATGGCCATGTTCGAGGCCGGTGGTACCGATCATGATCGGCTTGTGCGTCGCCATCGCCGCCGCCAGATTCGCAGCGAGCGCGGCCGGCACCGAGAAATCGATCAGCACGTCGGCGGTGCGGGCCAGCCCGGCGACATCGCCGCCGGCATCGATCCCGCCGGCCACCGGCACGCTCGCCTCCGCCGCCGCCGCCGCGATCGCCTGGCCCATCCGTCCCGCCGAACCCAAGATTCCGATCGCAATCATTCGCTATCCTTATCCTCACAGACGCCATCGCGTCGGCATTCCCGCATTGGCCGACGCTTTAGGACAGGGTGATGATGCTGGACAGGGGGCGCGGCGTGGCGGAAGATTGGCTGCCCGACGGGAGAGAGTGATGCGAGACATATTGGAGCGCCAGCGTGCGGCGTTCGTCGCCGAACTGCCCGTAACGGTCGCGGCGCGCAAGGACCGGCTGCGGCGCGCGATCGCGATGCTCAAGGATAATGCCGACGCGTTTTGCGATGCGCTGAACGAGGATTTCGGCGGACGCAGCCGCGACCAGTCGATGGCGACCGACATCATGGCGTCGGTCGGCGCGATCAAACATGCGCTGGCGCACGTCGATCGCTGGATGCGGCCCGAGGCACGCAAGGTCCAGTTTCCCCTCGGGCTGCTCGGTGCCCGCGCGCGCATCGAATTCCAGCCCAAGGGCGTCGTCGGCGTGATCGCGCCATGGAATTTCCCGGTCCAGCTGGTGATGGGGCCGATCGCCGGCGCGCTGGCGGCGGGCAATAGGGTGATGGCGAAATCGAGCGAATATACGCCGCGCGTCGCCGCCTTGTTCGAGGCGGTAGCGCCCGACTATTTCGCGCCCGAGGAAGTGACGTTCGTCAGCGGCGGCCCCGAAATCGGCAAGGCGTTCGCCGAACTGCCGTTCGATCATCTGATCTTCACCGGCGCGACCGGCATCGGCCGCCACATCCTCCACGCCGCCGCCGACAATCTCGTGCCGGTCACGCTCGAACTCGGTGGCAAGAGCCCGACGATCATCGGCCGCTCGGCCGACATGGCGCGCGCGACCGGGCGGATCGCGCTGGGCAAGATGCTCAACGCCGGACAGATCTGCCTCGCACCCGACTATCTCTATGTGCCCGACGATCGCGTCGGCGACGCCGTCGCGGGCCTGAAGCAGGCGGTGGCGGGCATGTATCCGACGTTGCGCGACAATCCCGATTACGCCGCGGTGATCAACGATCGCCATCATGCCCGGCTGACCGCGCATCTCGACGATGCCCGCGCCAAGGGCGCCGAACTGGTCGAGATCAATCCGGCCAGCGAGGATTTCAACGCCACCAACAGCCGCAAACTGCCGCTGACGCTGGTGCTCGACCCGACCGACGACATGACGGTGATGCAGGAGGAGATTTTCGGACCGATCCTGCCGGTCAAGCGCTATCGGCGGCTCGATGAGGCGATCGACTATGTGAACCGCCACGATCGCCCGCTCGGTCTCTATTATTTCGGCAGCGACGGTGCCGAGGAACGCGCGCTGCTCGATCGCACGATCTCGGGCGGGGTGACGGTCAACGACGTGATCTTCCATGTCAGCATGGAGGATCTGCCGTTCGGCGGCGTCGGTCCCTCCGGCATGGGTAGCTATCACGGCCAGGACGGATTCAGGACGTTCAGCCATGCCAAGGCGATCTATCGCCAGCCCAGGATCGACGTGGCGAAGCTGGCGGGACTCAAGCCGCCTTATGGCGCGGCGCTGCGGCGAACGGTGGCGCGCGAGATGAAATGACCTTTTTCTCCCCTCCCTTTCAAGGGAGGGGCCGGGGGTGGGTGCGAGGCGTAGCCGAGCTTGCCGCGACAGCGGCGACAAAAGCGCCCGAGCCGGCATCGAGCCGGCCCTGGCGCTCGACCCACCCCCAGCCCCTCCCTTGAAAGGGAGGGGAGCAGGAAAGAAGAGGAAAAATGATGACAGGGAAGATCTACGTCGGCATCGGCGGCTGGACCTACGAACCGTGGCGCGGGACTTTCTATCCCGAGAAGTTGCCCCACGCGCGCGAACTCGAACATGCCGGCACGCGTGTGACCGCGATCGAGATCAACGGCACCTATTATCGCCTGCAGTCCGCCAAGAGCTTCGCCGGCTGGGCGAAGGCGGTGCCTGATGGGTTCAAGTTCAGCGTCAAGGCCTCGCGCTATTGCACCAATCGCAAGGTGCTGGCCGAAGCCGGCGAGTCGATCGAGAAATTCGTCGGGCAGGGGCTGGTCGAACTCGGTGACCGGCTCGGCCCGATCCTGTGGCAGTTCGCGACCACCAAGCAATATGATCCCGACGATTTCAAGGCGTTCGTCGGCCTGCTGCCGACGAGCCATGAAGGGGTGAAGCTGCGCCATGCGGTCGAGCCGCGCCACGAGAGCTTCCGCGACCCCGGCTTCGTCGCGATGCTGCGCAAGGCCGGCGTGGGTCTGGTGTTCGCCGACGCGACCGATCATCCCTGCTTCGCCGATTTGACCGGCGATTTCGTCTACGCCAGGTTGCAGGACGCAAAAGAAGACGAGCCGACCGGCTACGCGCCCAAGGATCTCGATCGCTGGACCGGCATCGCGCGGGCCTGGGCCAAAGGCGAGGTGCCCGACGGATTGCCTTATGCTGGCGCGCAGGACGACAGTGCGGGCGAGCCGCGCGACACCTTTGTATTCATGATCAACGGCGCGAAGATACGCGCGCCCGCTGCCGCCGAAGCGATGCTCGCAACATTGAAAGGATAGGGGGCCCGCCTCGTCGAAGGCCACCTCGTCGAAGGCCACCTCGTCGAAGGCCACCTCCTCGAAGCCAGGCGCGCCACGCCGGCTTCACTCCGTGCTGGTGACCTTTTTAGCCGCCGCGCTGCTCGCCGTGCCGGCCGCCTTCACGACGCCGTCGACGAGCGTGCTGATCTGCGATCGCGCCGCATCCTTGTTGATGCCCAGCGCATCGAGCTGCTCGACACCCGCCGCGCGGGCAGCCTTGGCGGCGTCGGTGGCGGTCTTGTTCACCCTGCGGCCGACGTCGCCGAGATATTCGTCTTCGCGCTTCGTCTTCGGCAACAGCGCGCCCGCCAGTGCCCCCAGCGCGATGCCGCCGATCAGCACGGTCAGCGGATTGTCCTGCACGGTCTCGCCGGCTTTCCGCGATGCCGTAGCGGCACCGCGCTTCGAGGCGGCAACCGCATCGCCCGCCTTGACCTTCGTTGCCTCATAGGCCTCGCCAGCCTTGGCTTTGGTGGACTCATAGGCCGCGCTGGCCTTGGCCTTGGTAGCGCCGATCGCCTCGCCTGCTTTCACTTTCGCCGTACCGGCGGTGTCGCGCACGACTTCTGCGGCGTGGCTCGCGGTCTCGCGGACTGCATCGGCTGCCTGGGTTGCGGTGTCGCGCACGGCTTCCGCCGCGTGGGTTGCGGTATCGCTGGCATAGGCCTTGGCCTTCTCAACGCCTTCGCTGACCTTGCTCATCGTCTCATTCTCCTGTCAGCGGCGGGACACGGATCACCCCGTGCCTTCGCCGATCATGCGGTGGTTCAACTCTTCGTCGTCCGTTTCGGTTTCGTGACGAAACAGCGCGCCGAGCGCTTTCCATAAACTGTCTCGGAAAAGCAGCGCGAGGACACCGACAACGAAGCCGGCGGTCGTCGCGGGCCGCTCCCTGATCGCCTCGATCGCCTCATGCGACCATATTGCGGCTTTTTCCTTCAACTCATCGGTCGCTTCCCGAATCAGGGCCTTCGGCGTCAAACGCTTCTGCAGGGAGATCAACGTTCCGGTCAGCCGTGCGCGCGCCTCGTTCGACAGCTTTTCAGCAACCAGCAATTCGTCAAGCGCCCTGCTCATATCGTAAACTCGCTCGGCTTGGCGTCGATATCTGTGACTCGGCGCAACTTGTTGATTGCGATCTGGACCAGAATCCACGCCACCAGCAGCGACCCGATCACGACGGTCGCCACCGCGATCGGCCGGCCCACCATCGGAATCAGGATCAGGATGAACCCGATCAGCAGCGCGATCGCCGTTGCCAGCATGATCACCATGGCCACCGCGAGCATGATGATCGCGCTGCGTGCTGCAACGAGCCGCAGGATTGCCTGCGCCCGATACAGCTTGATCTCCGCCCGAACGAATTGCTCGCTGTCGTCGACGAGCCGCGACAGCAAGGCGCCGATCGACGCTGCCTCCGCGCGACCGCCCTGAGGGTCGCCCGGTCCTTCAGTCTCGATCACCCGATCGCCTCAGACGATCGGGGGCGTATCGGGATACTCGTCCTCGGTGACGGGCGGCGCTGTGGGTGCTTCGCCGAGACCCGCCTTGACCAGTCGTGCGAACACGAAGCCGATCGCCGCGGCGGCACCGATCGCCAGCGCCGGGCTCTTCTTGACGAAGCCGCGGGCATCCTCGAACAACTCGTCGACTTCCTTGCCGCGCAGCTGCGAAGCGATGCCGGCGACGGCATCGGCCGCGGTCCGCGCATAGCCGCCATATTGATCGCCGAGCCGGTCGTCGACGGCGTTGGCGGCATCGTCGATCAGCTTGGCGAAGCTGTCGAGCGCGCTGGTCGCCCGGTCCTTGCCTTCGGTCGCGACCTCGCGCGCCTTGTCGGTCGCTTCGCCCTTGAGCTTGCTGACCTCGGCGCGGACCTTGCTGCCGGCTTCCCTGGCGGCCGCTTTCGTTTTCGCCACGGCGGGCCCTGCGGCCGCAGCGACCTTGTCGGCGGTGGCCTTGGCGGCCGGCGCGGCGCGTGTCGCCGCCTTCTTGACGGGTTCGGCCTCGATCGCCTGGGGGCCGTCGGGGAGGGTTGCGCTCTCGTCGGTCATGTCGTCCTCGCACAGTCGAAATGGAAAATCGTTGCAATCCGACAACTATCGGCATCGCCGGGCGGTTCCCGCACCTGCCATAATTGCCTAAGCCGGCGGGCGCGGATAGAGGCCTGCGCACACATCCTCCAGCACCCAAAGGAACGCAACCGAAATGACCGCGATCATCGACATCCGCGCGCGCCAGATCATCGACAGCCGGGGCAATCCGACGGTCGAAGTGGATGTGAGTCTCGAAGATGGCAGCTTCGGCCGCGCCGCGGTGCCGTCGGGTGCGTCGACCGGCGCCTATGAGGCGGTCGAGAAACGCGACGGCGACAAGACGATGTGGCTGGGCAAGGGCGTTTCGCAGGCGGTCGATGCGGTCAATGGCGCGATCGCCGAGGCATTGCTCGGCATCGACGCCGAGGATCAGGGCGAAGTCGACGCGACGATGATCGCGCTCGACGGGTCGGATAACAAAGGCGTGCTCGGTGCCAACGCGATTCTCGGGGTCAGCCTCGCCACCGCCAAGGCGGCGGCGGACTCGCGCGGACTGCCGCTCTACCGCTATGTCGGCGGCGTCTCGGCGCATCTGCTGCCGGTGCCGATGATGAACATCATCAACGGCGGCGCGCATGCCGACAATCCGATCGACTTCCAGGAATTCATGATCATGCCGGTCGGCGCGCCGACTCTGTTCGACGCCGTCCGCTGCGGCTCCGAGATCTTCCACACGCTCAAGAAGGCGCTGCACGACAAGGGGCTGGCGACCGCGGTCGGCGACGAGGGCGGCTTCGCGCCGAATCTCGCGAGTCCGGCCGACGCGCTCGACTTCATCATGCGCTCGATCGAAGTCGCCGGCTACAAGCCCGGCGACGACGTCGTGCTGGCGCTCGATTGCGCCGCGACCGAATTCCACAAGCAGGGCGCCTATCATCTCGAGGGCGAGGGCAGGGTGCTGAGTTCGGCGGAAATGGCCGCCTATCTCGCCGATCTGTGCGCGAAATATCCGATCGCCTCGGTCGAGGACGGCATGGGCGAGGATGATTTCGAAGGCTGGAAGATCCTGACCGACCTGATCGGCGACAAGGTCCAGCTGGTCGGCGACGACCTGTTCGTGACCAACCCGACGCGCCTGCGCCAGGGCATCGCCGACGGCCTCGCCAACTCGCTGCTGGTCAAGGTCAACCAGATCGGAACGCTGACCGAGACACTGCAGGCCGTGTCGATGGCGCAGCGCGCGGGCTATACCGCGGTGATGTCGCACCGCTCGGGCGAGACCGAGGATTCGACGATCGCCGACCTCGCGGTGGCGACCAATTGCGGACAGATCAAGACCGGCAGCCTCGCGCGGTCGGACCGGCTGGCGAAGTATAACCAGCTGATCCGGATCGAGGAGGAACTGGGTTCGGTGGCGCGTTATGCAGGACGCGATATTTTCAGCTGAGGGCTGCGCAAACCCCTCTCCCGCTTGCGCTAAGCGATGCACATATCTCCATTTTCGGCAATGTTTCAACCGTTTAAGCCCCTCCCCTTCAGGGGAGGGGTTGGGGTGGGGGAGTCAGAAACCTTGCTCGATATTGACGGAAGCGAACCAAAAAGTGGCGGAAAAGCTCGCTTCGCTCGCCCCCACCCCAACCCCTCCCCTGAAGGGGAGGGGCTAAGTCCTGCGCGATCCAAAGATGTGTGCATAGCTTAGCGCAAGCGGTAGAGGGCAGGAGCAACCAGCTTCCCGATGCGACGAGTCGCACAGAACCCGCTTGATTCCGCGAGTCGCATGTGATTCAAGGGGACGTGGCAAAACCGAACAAGCTCAAATCCCTGTTGACGTCCGCTGCGGCTCCCGCGCTGTCGCTGCTCGTCATCACTTTTTTCGGAGGCTATGCCGTGCTGGGTTCGAACGGCGTGCTGGCCTGGGGCGATTATAATCGCCAGATCGGGCTGCGGTCGACCGAGCTTGCGAGGCTCGCCGACGAGAAGGCGGTGCTCGCCAATCGCGTGCAGTTGCTCGATCCCAAGCGCGCCAATCCCGACATGGTGGACGAACTCGTCCGCAAGGAACTGGGCGTCGCCCATCCCGATGAGGTCATCGTCCACCTCAAATGATCGCCAAATGATCGCCTGCCTCGAACCGCGGCGGCACAAACGGATTCGTTCGGGGCAGGGCGTTGCGCATGCCCATATGCCCAGCCTATAGACGAGCGCACTCGACGTAGGGCTAGGGGACAAGGCTGTTGGCAAAACCACCTTCCACGCGGCGCGGCAGGCCTGCCGCCGCCGATCCGGCGACCGCGGCGGCGGCACCCGCCACCCCGCCCGCACCGACCTCGAATCGCGAGCGGCCGCCCGAGCCGAAACGCTATGAGGCGACCAAGGAAGAACTGCTCGCTTTCTATCGCGAGATGCTGCTGATCCGCCGCTTCGAGGAGCGCGCCGGCCAACTCTACGGCCTCGGCCTGATCGGCGGCTTCTGCCATCTCTATATCGGCCAGGAAGCCGTTGCGGTAGGCCTGCAGTCGGCGCTCGAGGTCGGCAAGGACAGCGTGATCACCGGTTACCGCGATCATGGCCACATGCTCGCCTATGGCATCGATCCCAAGGTGATTATGGCCGAATTGACCGGGCGCGAAGCCGGCATCAGCCGCGGCAAGGGCGGATCGATGCACATGTTCTCCACCGAGCATCGCTTCTATGGCGGCCACGGCATCGTCGGCGCGCAGGTGAGTCTCGGCACCGGGCTGGCCTTCGGGCATAAATATTCCGGCGATGGCGGTGTCGCCATGGCCTATTTCGGCGACGGTGCGTCGAACCAGGGCCAGGTCTCCGAGAGCTTCAACATGGCCGAGCTCTGGAAGCTGCCGATCATCTTCGTGATCGAGAACAATCAATATGCGATGGGCACCAGCGTCAATCGCTCCTCGTCGGAAGATCAGCTCTATCGCCGCGGCGAGAGCTTCCGCATTCCCGGGCTGCAGGTCGACGGCATGGACGTGCTCGCGGTGCGCGGCGCCGCCAATGTCGCGGTCGAATGGGTCCGGTCGGGCAAGGGCCCGATCCTGCTCGAGCTCAAGACCTATCGCTATCGCGGCCATTCGATGTCCGACCCGGCCAAATACCGGTCGCGCGAAGAGGTCCAGGCGGTCCGCGAGAAATCCGATGCGATCGAGCTCGTCAAGAAGGATCTCGAAAAGCTCGGCGTCGGCGAGGACGTGCTGAAGGATCTCGACAAGGAGATCCGCAAGATCGTCACCGACGCGGCCGACTTCGCGGAGACCTCGCCCGAGCCGCCGGCTTCCGATCTCTATACCGACGTTCTGGTGGACACATACTGATGGCAGTCGAACTGAAGATGCCCGCGCTCTCGCCGACGATGGAAGAGGGCACGCTCGCCAAATGGCTGGTCAAGGAGGGCGACGCGGTCAAATCCGGCGACATCCTCGCCGAAATCGAGACCGACAAGGCGACGATGGAGTTCGAGGCGGTCGACGAGGGCACGATCTCGAAGATACTGATCGCCGAGGGCACTGACGGCGTGAAGGTGGGCACCGTCATCGCGCTGATCGGCGGCGAAGGCGAGGAGGCCGCCCCCACAGCCAAGGCGGCGGCACCCGCCGCTGCGGCGCCTGCGCCTGCGCCCGAGCCGGCGAAGGACGCGGCACCGAAGAAGGCCGAGTCCGGTACGGCAAAGCTCGTCGTCGAAGCGAAGCCGCAGGTCGCCGATCCGGCGATCCCGGCCGGCACCGAGATGGTCAGGACCACCGTCCGCGAAGCGTTGCGCGATGCGATGGCGGAGGAGATGCGCGCGGATTCACGCGTGTTCGTGATGGGCGAGGAAGTCGCCGAATATCAGGGCGCCTACAAGGTGACGCAGGGTCTGCTCGACGAGTTCGGACCGGCGCGCGTGATCGATACGCCGATCACCGAATATGGCTTTGCCGGCGTCGGCACCGGCGCGGCGATGGGCGGTCTCAAGCCGGTCATCGAGTTCATGACGTTCAACTTCGCGATGCAGGCGATCGATCATATCGTCAATTCGGCGGCGAAGACCAACTACATGTCGGGCGGCCAGATGCGCTGCCCGATCGTGTTCCGCGGACCCAATGGCGCGGCGAGCCGGGTCGGCGCGCAGCACAGCCAGAACTACGCGCCCTGGTATGCGGCCGTGCCCGGCCTGATCGTGATCTCGCCCTATGACGCCGCCGACGCGAAGGGGCTGTTGAAGGCGGCGATCCGTTCGAACGACCCGGTCGTCTTCCTCGAGAACGAACTGCTCTACGGCCGCAGCTTCGACGTGCCGAAGCTCGACGATTATGTCCTGCCGATCGGCAAGGCGCGGATCATGCGCGAGGGCGGCAGCGTCACGCTCGTCAGCTACTCGATCGGTGTCGGCCTCGCACTCGACGCGGCCGAGAAGCTGGCGGCGGAGGGCATCGAGGCCGAGGTGATCGATCTGCGGACGATCCGCCCGCTCGACACCGCTTGTGTGCTCGCCAGCCTGAAGAAGACCAATCGCATGGTCGTGGTCGAGGAAGGCTGGCCGGTCTGTTCGATCGCGAGCGAGATCATCAGCGTCGCGATGGAGCAGGGCTTCGACGATCTCGACGCGCCGGTGCTGCGCGTCACCAACGAGGATGTCCCGCTGCCCTATGCGGCGAACCTCGAGAAGGCGGCCTTGATCGACGTGGCGCGGGTGATCGCGGCGGTGAAGAAAGTGTGTTACCGGTGACGGCCGCCGCGCAGGGCTGCGCGGCGTTGACCGGATTCAGGAATCATAGACGGTACAAAGCGCCTGCGGCGTCGACGTGCTCGCCCGCTTGAGCACCTGGTCGACCCGTTGGCGGACCGTGTAGGCAGCGGTATATTTGATCACCGTGTTCGAGATCAGCTTGCTGCTGAAGATCGGCTGATAGTCATAGGCAAGTTCAACGAACATGATCGGCGCGCCGTCGATGGCCGAGATCTGGTTGCCGGCCGGTCCGATCGCGGTCGGAGTCGCGACGTCGTAGCCAGACCCTTGAGCGCCATAGCTCGACGTCAGCGTCTTCAGTCCCTTGCAGCGCTGCCAGCGGATATACATTCCGCCCTTCGAATTGCGTTCGACGCTCGACAGGATGATGCGCCCATTGGTCGTGACGTTGTAGCCACCGCCATAGAGTTTTGCCGCAAGCATCACCTCGTTGACGTCGGCCTCGTCGATCGAATCGCGGACTCGCGCGGCGTTGTCGGCGACGATCAGTGCGATCTGGCTCATCTTCGTGTTGACGATCGCATAGTTCGAGATCTCGACGCCGAACAGGCCGACCGTGACGAGAATCGGCAACATGAACGCGAACTCGATGATCGCGGTGGCGCTGGTGTCGCGACCGATGGCCGCGAGGCGCATCAACCGGCGGGGCATGTCGTCACCGTAGGCAGGACCTGCGCCGCATAGGGCTGGTTGCGAAGCACCGCCATCGACTTGATGGTGATCGTGTTGGATCCGCCGATGAAACTCACGATTGGAACCACCCGAGGATAGCTGATCTGGACCTCGTAATAGGTAATATCATCGGCGCCACCGAGACCGGTCTTACCCATATCTGCATCCCACGATCCATTGCCATTGATGTCTTCGAAGCATTCACCCGAATCATACTTTCCGTTACTATTGGCATCCTTGTATTTTTCGGGCTTGCCAACGCCAGAATAGTTCGAATAACTCTTGCGAGAGAAGGTAAAGGTGGCTGTTTGAGCAATTTTCTGCACCTCGGTTTTCACCTTGTTGTCGATCGCCGTCGTGTCGCCGTTGTCGACGATCGTCGAATCGCGCGCTGCCTTCTGCACCGTGCCGTCCAGGATTGCCTTGACATAGCTTTGATAACCGAGGTCGAGCGTTCCCAGCAGCAGCACGCACATCGGCACCAGGATGAAGCCGAACTCGACGATGGTCGCGCCCCTCTCGTCGTGCAGGAGCGCCGGGATCGGGGTGCGAATCCTGCTCATTTCGTGATCCGCAGCGCGCCGATGGCCTTGCCGATCTTGATGAATTCGTCGCTGAGATCCGAACTGCCGCCTACCTTGGAGAAATGCGCTGCGTCGGTTGCGCAATTGGGCAAGAGTGTATCGTCGCCATCTTCCTCGAACTGCACCACCCAGACGGTGACACCCATTTTCTTGACGGCCTCGCACATCAGCGCGAACCGCTGCCTGTGCCGGGCGACGAGTTCGCTGTCCGACGTGCCCGTGTAGGTCGCCTTGCTGAAGCGCTCGGTGCCGTACATCGTGTAGCGGTCGATCGAGGCGCCGCTCGTGTCCATGATGCCGTCGGTCATGAAGATCAGGTGTTTGTTGACTGCGATATTGTTGTAGCTCTTGGGGTTGCGGTTCGGACCGCTTTCGCCGGGGAGCGGCACGTTGAACACGCCCTGCTCGGGAGCGATCATCTGCGCACCCCAGATCATGCCGACATCATGATAGGTGCCGCCGCTCGGATCGAGGCTGTTGATTATGGCCTGGAACTTGGCGCGTTCGGTGGTCGATCCGGGTGCGTCGTAATATTCCTTGAGATCAGCCGATGGCGCGGGGCAGGAAACGAACGACTTGGTCAGCGCGGTCGTCGTCTGCCGCTCCGACGAATTGTCGACGCTCGGATCGGCGGGTTGCCATTGGGTGGTGCTGTCGGCGGATGTCGGCAGCAGGTCGATGTCCATATCCTTGGCTGTGTCCGGGATCGTCGTCGTCGACGACGTGATCGCATTGGATGTCGCCCGATTGGTGATGCAACCCTTCCAGGTGTCGGTGAACCAACTCGCCGGCTTGACGGCGCTCGTTCTCAGTGTCGCGCTGATGCATTCTCTATTTGAATTGTATCCACCGGTGCATTCGTAATACGTGAATGGATTGCGGATGTAATTGGGGCTGCGTGCATAGAGCAATTTGCCGATATTGACGTTCTGCGAATAGGGAATGATGCCGTACCTCAGGCGGAGATTGCGGTTGTAGAGATTTTTCCCGATCGGCTCGAGCGTCGTGTAGAGGTCCATTGCCGCCGCCTGAAGCGCCGCCAGACGCGTTTCGCCCGTCGAAATTGTGCTGGCCATCGAACCGGTGGTGTCGAGCACCAGCACGACATCGGTGTTGACGAAATCAAGCTTTGCCTTGCAGGTGACCTCGAGGTCGAGGCTCTTGATGCCGAACAACTGCATCACGCCGGTCGGCAGCTTGGCCGACGCGTTGCCGGTGACCTGGCCCTCGCTGTCGGCCGTGTAGGTGCGGACGGGGGTATTCGAACCGAATGCGGCCGTCGGAAAGTTGAAGTCGAAATATTTGTTCGCCTGCGCCTTGGCGGTATCGGTCAGCACGACCGTGGTCATTGCTGCACGTCCGGCGATCGCGCCGGAATCGCAGGCCTGTTGCAAACGCGCCTTGGTCATATAGGCGCGGCTCATGTCGATGCCGGAGCCGATCATCGCCATCAGCGGGATCAAAGCCGCGCCGACGATCACGAGCGTGTTGCCGCGCGTGTCGACCGCGATGTGGCGAACGAAGCGTCCGAGCCGTGATTTGAGATTGATCAAATGCTGGTATGCGGTCATCATGCAAAATTCCCACGAGATGCGGCTTTCCGCACCCTCCCAATACGCTCATGGGGCATTGCAGCTAATTTCGATTGAAGCGACGGGGTTAACCGCGCGTTGACCTTGTTCGCGCGTCGGGACTGCGCCACCGGTGCATGATGGACCTGACCGACATCCTCGCCGCCGATCCCGATCGTGCGATCATGCTCGCCCATGTGCCGGCGCCGCGGCGCGTGGCGCTAACTGCTTTGTGGCGGCTGGATATCACGGGCGCGGAGGTCGTACGGACGACCAGCGAACCGCTGATCGGGCAGATGCGCCTGACCTGGTGGCACGATGCGTTGACGGCGCTCGACGCCGTTCCGACCCATGCCGAGCCGTTGCTGGCCCAGATTGGGACAGTCGTCGAGACAGGCCAAGCGTGCGGTGCGGACCTCGCCGCGGCGATCGTCGGCTGGGAGGTCCTGCTCGAGCCGATGCCGCTCGCTGAGGCATTGCTGACCGAATTTGCGAGCGTTCGCGGCGAGGGGTTCTTCGTGGCTGCATCCCGGATACTGGGTGCGTCGGACCAACGCGTGGCGGCGGCCGGGCGCGGCTGGGCGCTGGTCGATCTCGCTTGTCATATCGGCGATGCCGAGACGCGGACGACGGCGCTGGCGCTGGCCGAAGCGCCGCTGGCCGAGGCGCTGGCGGCGCGCTGGCCTCGCGCGTTGCGGCCGCTCGGCATGCTCGCATCTTTCGCCGAAAGCGATCGCAAGGCCGGCAAACCACCGGGGCGTGGCGGCTCGCCCGCACGGATGCTGCGGGCGTTGCGCTTCAGGCTGGCGGGACGCTGAGGATCGCGCTATTTTCGGGACCGGCGGAGGAAGGCTGATGGTCAGGTGGCTCGCAGTTGCTGTCTTCATGGTGCTGATGATGGGGGCAGGCATTTTTGCCTATGAGAGCTTCATGGGTCGCGATCCTGTCATTCCGCCCGCGCCCGCCATGATGACGACGGCTGCGGCCGCGGAACCCGAAGCGGAATCCGCGCTGCCGATCGCGAGCGCGAAAACGCGTGAGGAAAAAAGATTCGGGCGCTACGACAAGGACAAGGACGGCGCGGTCACGCGCGCCGAATATCTGCTCAGCCGGCAGAAGGCGTTTGCCAAGCTCGACCGCAACGGCAACGGTCAGCTCGAATTCGAGGAATATGCCGTCAAGGCCACCGAAAAATTCGCGACCGCCGATGCCGACCGCTCGGGAGCGATGACGCCGGCCGAGTTCGCGACGACGGCGGTGAAGCGCAAGCCCAAGCCGGTGTCGGCCAATTGCCCGCCGCCGCGGTCGGCCGAACCCGAAGACGGCGATAGCGCGACCTGAGCCCTCCCGCCGGGCTCTCGCGCCTCAGGCTGCCAGCCACGCCTCCAGATCGCCCTTCGCGCGCGCGGTATATTTCAGCTTGCGCTCGCCCTTGCGGCTCTTGCCTTCGACCGGCGGGAACAGGCCGAAATTGACGTTCATCGGCTGGAAGGTTTCCGCCTCGGCGCCGCCGGTGATATGCCCGAGCAGCGCGCCCAGCGCAGTCGTCGGCGGGGGCGGCGCGAGCCCGGTGCCGGTCAGTTCGGCCGCGGCGAAGCGGCCGGCGAGCATGCCGATCGCGGCGGATTCGACATAGCCCTCGCAGCCGGTGATCTGGCCGGCGAAGCGGATATGTGGCGCGCTCTTCAGCCGCAATTCGCCGTCGAGCAGCTTGGGACTCTGGATGAAAGTGTTGCGGTGGAGTCCGCCCAGCCGCGCGAATTCGGCCTTTTCCAGCGCCGGGATCGTCCGGAACAGCCGGACCTGCTCGGCATGTTTGAGCTTGGTCTGGAAGCCGACGATGTTCCACAACGTTCCCAGCGCATTGTCCTGCCGCAGCTGGACGACGGCATGCGGCCAGCGCCCGGTGCGCGGGTTGTCGAGTCCCACCGGCTTCATCGGGCCGTGACGCAATGTCTCGGGTCCGCGCTCGGCCATTACCTCGATCGGCATGCAGCCATCGAAATAGGGCGTGTCGCGCTCCCAGTCCTTGAACTCGGATTTCTCGCCGGCGAGCAGCCCGGCGATGAAGCCGTCATATTGCTCGCGGTTCATCGGGCAGTTGATGTAATCGGCACCGTCTCCCTTGTTCCAGCGCGACTGGAACCAGGCGATGTCGAAATCGATGCTGTCGCGATGGACGATCGGCGCCAGCGCGTCGAAGAAGGCGAGCGCCTCGGTGCCGGTCTCGCCGGCGATCGCGGCGGCGAGCGGCGCCGCAGTCAACGGCCCGGTGGCGATGATCGCGGGGCCTGCGGGCAGCACGTCGACCCGCTCGCGCACGAGCGTGATCCGCGGATGCTGCGCGATCGCCCGGGTCACGGCGTCGCAATAGCCCTCGCGGTCGACCGCGAGCGCCGACCCTGCCGGCACGCGATGGGCATCGGCGGAGCGCAGGATCAACGATCCCATCGCGCGCATCTCGGCATGGAGCAGGCCGACGGCATTGCTGTCGGCATCGTCCGATCGGAAGCTGTTCGAACAGACCAGTTCGGCGAGACGGTCGGTCTGGTGCGCCGCCGTGCCTTCTACGCCGCGCATCTCCGACAGGCGCACGGCGATGCCGGCCTCGGCCAGTTGCCACGCCGCTTCCGATCCGGCGAGGCCGCCGCCGACGATATGGACCTGATATTCGGTCAATGTCTTGCTATGTCCTTCGAACAGGCTGCGAGGGCCCGGCAATCAGCGGGCGGCTTTAGAACAGGATGGCACGGGAGGCGAGCATGATCGATCATGTGGGCATAGCGATTACCGACATCGTGCGGTCACGCGCATTCTACGAAGCGGCGCTGGCGCCGCTGGGGATCGGCCTGATCATGGAGATCGGTTCCGACCTGACCGAAGCCGGCGGCACCGCGATCGGCTTCGGCGCGGACGGCAAGCCGTTCTTCTGGATCGGCGACAATGAGCGCGTGGGGGAGGGCACCCATATCGCCTTCGCCGTCGACAGCCGCGATATGGTCGACGCCTTCCACGCGGCCGCGCTTGCCGCGGGCGGCACCGATCATGGCGGGCCGGGATTGCGGCCGCATTATCATCCCGATTATTACGGCGCGTTCGTGCTTGATCCGGATGGCCATAACATCGAGGCGGTGTGCCATAAGCCGCGCTGAGGTCAGCGGATCGGCGCAGGGCATGGGCCGATGAACGGCGCCCGGCTGCTGCCTTTGCTGGGGCTGCTCCTCGCGATCTCCTATCCCTTCTATCCGGTTGCCATGGTGCCGGCGGCCGTCGGCATCGCGTGGAAGGGCGCCTGCGTCGCCATGCTCGCACTCTGGGCCGTGAACGAGGCGCGCGATCCCGATGGATGGCTGTTGGCGGCGGTGATGGCGCTGGGCTCGCTCGGCGACATGCTGATCGAGATCAGCTTCACCTTCGGCGCACTGGCCTTCATGGCCGGCCACGCCGTCGCGATCCTGCTCTACCTGCGCAATCGGCGAGACGCCTTGTCGTCAAGCCAGCGGGCATTGGGATTGCTGATCGTACCGGTGACGGTGCTCCTGGCCTTCAGGCTGCCCGCCGACCGCGCATCGGCGCCGGGTGTCGCCGTCTATGCGCTGTTCCTCGGCGCGATGGCGGCCGCGGCCTGGACGAGCCGCTTTCCGCGCTACCGCGTCGGGCTTGGGGCGATGCTGTTCGTCGCCTCCGACCTGCTGATCTTCGCGCGGATGGGGCCGCTCGCAGGATCCGCTTTGCCGCGGCTGGGCATCTGGCCGTTCTATTTCGCCGGGCAGTTGCTGATTTGCACCGGCGTCATCGGCGTGTTGAGAGCGCGGCGCGCCTCTTCCTGATCTCGCCGTCGCGACCGCTACGTCCGGGCGCCAGAAGCGCGCGCAAGCAGTTGCTGGCGAACGTCGATCGGCGAGGCGACGAAGGGGTGATTGCGTGGCCTGGCGGCCGAGGTTATAACTTCTGTATGACCAAGCCGCTCAAGCTCATCGCCATCGGCAATTCTACCGGTGTGATCCTGCCGAAGGAAATATTGGCGCGTCTCCGGGTGGAGCAGGGCGATTCCCTGTCGATTGCGGAAACGCCATTTGGCTTGGAGCTGCGCCCGCACGATCCCGATTTCGAGGAGCAGATGGCGGTTGCCCGCGACGTCATGAAGAGGCGGCGCGCGGCGTTGCGCGAACTGGCCAAATAGTCATGGCCCGCGATTGGCGATGGGTGAGCGAGGCTGCGGCGCTCGCGGCTCATCATGAGCAACTTGCCGAGCATGGCGGTGCCGACGGAATACGTGATCGCGGTCTGTTCGAGAGCGCGATGGCGCGCGCTCGAAATCTGGCCGCATATGCCGAACCGGACGCCGCCGCGCTGGCTGCGGCCTATGCGTTCGGTATCGCTCGCAACCATCCCTTCATCGACGGCAATAAGCGCACCGCGATGGTCGTGAGCGAGGCATTTCTGGGCTTGAATGGCGTGGCGCTCGACGTGACGGATTCCGAAATCGTGATCACTTTTCTCGCGCTTGCGGCCGGTGACCTTACCGAAGATGCGCTGGCCGAATGGTTCCGCGCGCGGATCGTGAAGGCCTGACAATCATGCCCACCCGCATCTTTACCATCGGCTATGAAGGCGCGACGCAGGCCGAATTCATCGCCGCGCTGCAGGCCGCCGGTGTCGAGCAGATCATCGACGTCCGCGCGGTGCCGCTATCACGCAAGCCGGGCTTTTCCAAGAATGTGCTCGCCGCCGGACTGAAGGAAGCGGGCATCTCTTATGTCCACTTCAAGGCGCTGGGCACCCCGCCCGAGGGCCGTGACGCGGCGCGCAAGGGCAATCGCGCCGGACTCGAGCGGGTTTATGCGGGTCAACTCGAATTGCCCGAGGCGCAGGCGCAGGCGGCGATGATGCTCGATCTCGCCGCCCAAAAACCGAGCGCATTGCTCTGCTTCGAGCGCGATCCGGGCATGTGCCACCGGACGCTGTTGCTCGACGCCGTGGCCGGCGGCGCCGAGGTGGTCGATCTGTTCGTGTGAAGTTTGGGCACGCGGAGCAAAAGTCCGGGCAGAGAAAGAGGCAGTTCCCCGGCGAAGGCCGGGGCCCGGAAGTCACACGCTCCGAGTGCGCGACTCCTGGGCCCCGGCCTTCGCCGGGGAACTGGATATTCTCGAACTCTCGGCCGGCTTTTGCTCCTCTTACGTTTTCTCCACGGACATAACCGCCGTCATCGGCAAAACCCCATAGACATGCGGAAACAGCGCGCCGCCGCGTGACGGTTCCCAGCGAAGGGAATCGCCGAGCGCCGCCAAGCCGACGCTGAGAATGACGAGCCCGGTCTGGCCGGCAAAATGCTTGTCGAGCGTGCCCTGCAACTGGTCGCTGGTCGACAAATGGATGTATCCGTCGGCGATATCGACGGGGGCGCCGTGGAAGGCGCCCGCCGTCTCGAACGCCGCCCACTGGTCGGCCGTCAGAATCTTCCAGGCAGTGGTCGGGTGGTTCACTCCGGCGCCGCCTCCGCTGCCTCGGCCTCGCCTTCGTCCTCGTCGCTTTCGTCGATCTTCGCCGCGCCGACGACATGTTCGTTGTCGGCCACGTTGAACAGGCGCACGCCGGCGCTGTTGCGGCCGATCACGCGCAGCGAGTTCAGCCCCATGCGGATCAGCTTGGCCTGGTCGGTGACCAGCATCAGCTGCTCGCCGTCATGCGCCGGGAAGCTGGCGACGACCGGACCGTTGCGCGCGATATTGTCGATATTGCCGATGCCCTGGCCGCCGCGGTTGGTGCGGCGATATTCATAGGCACTGGTGCGCTTGCCATAGCCATTGGCGCAGACGGTCAGGATGAACTCCTCGGCGGCCGCGAATTCGGCCATCCGCTCGTCCGACAGCTTCTGCTCGGGGGCGGGCTTGTCCGGCGAGCGTTCCTTCCACGGTGCGGCACGCAGATAATCCTCGCGCTCCTCGGTGGTGGCGTCGAAGCCGCCGAGAATCGACAGCGAGATCACCTCGTCGCCCGGCTTCAGCGTGATCCCGCGTACGCCGGTCGACGTGCGGCTCTGGAATTCGCGCACGGCGGTCGATTCGAAGCGGATCGCCTTGCCCTGGCGGGTGGCGAGCAGCACGTCGTCGCTCTCGGTCAGCAGCGCGACCCCGATCAGCCGGTCGTCAGGTCCATGTTTCGAGGCATCGTCGTCGAAGCGCATCGCGAACTTGCCGTTGCTCGGCACGTTGGCGAACGCATCCATGCTGTTGCGGCGGACGCCGCCCTGCGCGGTCGCGAACACGACGTGGAGCTTGGCCCACTCCGCCTCGTCCTCGGGCAAGGGCAGCACGGTTGAGATCGTCTCGCCGGTCGCCAGCGGCAGCAGGTTGATCATCGGCCGGCCGCGCGTCGTCGGCCCGCCCTCGGGCAGCCGCCAGACCTTGAGGCGATAGACCTTGCCGTGCGTCGAGAAGAACAGCACCGGCGTGTGCGTGCTGGTGACGAACAGCCGGGTGACGACGTCCTCGTCCTTGGTCGACATGCCCGATCGGCCCTTGCCGCCGCGCTTCTGCGCGCGGAAGGTGTCGAGCGGGGTGCGCTTGATATAGCCGCCGAGCGTGACGGTGACGACCATCTCCTCGCGCTCGATCAGATCCTCGTCGTCGATGCCATCGGCGGCGGCGGTGATCTCGGACTTGCGCGGGGTCGCGAATTCGGCCGCGATCGCATCGAGCTCGCCTTCGAGCACCTCGTAGAGCCGCGCGCGGTTCGAGAGGATGAAGAGCAGTTCGCCGATCGATGCCGCCAGCTTCGACAGCTCGTCGCCGATCTCGTCGCGGCCGAGCGCGGTCAGCCGGTGCAGGCGCAGGTCGAGGATCGCGCGGACCTGGAGGTCGGACAGGCGATAGCTGTCGCCCTCGACCTCATGTTCGACCGCCTCGACCAGCGCGATATAGGGTGCGATCTCGGCGATCGGCCAGTCGCGCTCGGCCAGTTTCTGCCGTGCCTCGGCCGGACTCGACGACCCGCGGATGATCTTCACCACCTCGTCGAGATTGGTGACGGCGATGACCAGCCCGAGCAGGATATGGGCGCGTTCGCGGGCCTTCTTGAGTTCGAATTTCGACCGCCGCGTAATGACTTCCTCGCGGAACTTCACGAAACATTCGATGATGTCGCGCAGGGTCAGCACTTCCGGCCGGCCGCCGCGGATCGCCAGCATATTGGCCGGGAAACTGTTCTGCGCGCTGGTGTGGCGCCAGAGCTGGTTGAGCACGACGTCGGGCGTCGCGTCGCGCTTCAGATCGATGACGATGCGGACGCCCAGCCGGTTCGATTCGTCGCGGATATCGCTGACGCCCTCGATGCGCTTGTCCTTGGCGGCCTCGGCGATGCTCTCGACCAGGCCGTTCTTGCCGGTCTGAAAAGGGATTTCGGTCAGCACGATCGAGCGCCGGTCGCCGCGGCCCTCCTCGATCACATAGCGCGAGCGCATGATGATCGAACCCTTGCCCGTCGTATAGGCGTTGCGCGCGCCGCTCTTGCCGAGGATCAGCGCGCCGGTCGGGAAGTCCGGGCCGGGGACGATCTCGTGCAGTTCCTCGGACGTGATCGCGCCATTGGCGATGTACGCCTTGCAGGCGGCGATGACCTCGCCGAGATTGTGCGGCGGGATGTTGGTCGCCATGCCGACCGCGATGCCGCCGGCGCCGTTGACCAGCAGGTTCGGCCAGCGCGCGGGCAGCACCAGCGGCTCCTCGCGCGAACCGTCATAGTTGGGGCCGAAATCGACCGTGTCCTTCTCGATATCCTCGAGCAGCGTCATCGTCACCTTGGCGAGGCGCGCCTCGGTGTAACGCATCGACGCGGGCAGATCGGGATCCATCGAACCGAAATTGCCCTGACCGTCGATCAGCGGCACGCGCATCGACCAGTCCTGCGCCATGCGCGCCAGCGCCATGTAGATCGCGGAATCGCCGTGCGGGTGGTAATTGCCCATCACGTCGCCGACGATCTTGGCCGATTTGCGATAGGGCCGGCCGGGGACGAAGCCGCCCTCCTGGCTGGCATAGAGGATGCGGCGATGGACCGGCTTCATGCCGTCGCGCACGTCGGGCAGCGCCCGGGCGACGATCACCGACATCGCATAATCGAGATAGCTCGACTTCATCTCGTCGACGATGTTGATCGGGCGGATATCGGAGGAGTCGGCGAGTGTCGTCTCGTCGGTCAAGGCGATGCTTTCGGAAGATGTGATGGAATGATGACGGTCTTAGCCGAGCCGGCACCGGAAGACCAGCCTCGCGTGCACGCGCGCACGCACGCGAGACGCGAGCCTGAGATGGTCGTTCAGCCCTGAGGATGGGTCATGGCGCCGTGACAAAAATTCGCGTGACCGGCCCGCTTCCGGCCGTGACGCTAATTCCGGATGAACCGCCACAGCCTGTCGGTCGACGTCTTCGCGTCATAGGCATAGCCGTCGCTGCCGAAGGTCTTGAGCGCGTCCGGGTCCTCATGATGATGCTCGCACAGGAAGCGCGCCATCATGCCGCGCGCGCGCTTGGCGGCGAAGCTGTTGAAGCGCAGGCCGTGGGGGCCGATCTCGCGGAAATCGATCGTGATCACGCGGATGTCGTCGGGCAGCCGGCCCTCGACCGCGCCCCAATATTCGCGGCTGGCGAGGTTGACGATCGTGCGCGATCCGTCGTCGCGCGCATCCTGCGCCAGCAGGTCGGCGATGCGATTGCCCCAGAAGCCGTATAGATCGCCGCTGCTGGGCGCCCATTTCGTGCCCATTTCAAGGCGATAGGGGCGAATCGCGTCCAGCGGCCGCAACAGTCCGTACAGACCCGAGAGGATGCGGACATGGCGCTGCGCGAAGCGGATCGCTTCCTCGCCGACGCTGCGCGCCTCGAAGCCGGTATAGACGTCGCCGGCGAAGGCAAAGATCGCCGGCCGGGTCGGCATGCCGTCGAAACCGCGATAGCGTTCGACGTTGAGCGTCGCGAGAGTCTCGGAGATGTCCATCAGCGCGCGGAGGCGCTCGACCGACAGTTCGGCGGCGGCTGAAGCGAGAATCGCCGACTCTGCGGCGAAGCGCGGCGAAGTTTCGTCGGCGGCCGGAAACGATTTGGCGTAGTCGAGCGTTTTCGCGGGGGACAAGGTTGCAAGCATGAGGGCGCGGGCCTTAGCCATGGGCGACCATGGCCGCAAGCGGTTCAACGCCGGTTCACCGTCAAAGCGGCATTGGCCCCGCAGGCGGCCCGGACAGGCAATCGGGAACCGCATGGATCGGGCCGGTTGGACTTGTGCCGTCGGCCCGGCCGGATTAGCAGGCCGCAACGAGGATTTTGCGGCCTGATTGGGCGACGATCAAGGAGACTGGAAGGCATGAAGCTGATTTCGAAAGCCGCGATGGCGACGGCGCTCGCGCTCGGTTCGATCGCGATGCTGGGCGCGCCGGCGATTGCCGCGAAGAAGGAAAAACCGCCCAAGGCGCCCGAGATGAAGCTCGGCAAGGAGGTCCGCGCGGCGCTCGGCGCAGCGCAGACGGCCAACAACGCCGGCGATTTCGCGACGTCGAAGGCCAAGCTCGCCGAGGCCGACAGCTTCGCGAAGGAGCCCGAGGAGCGCTACTGGATCTCGCAGATCCGCCTCGAACTCGGAACCAAGGCCAAGGATCAGGCGATCCAGGCGGAAGGCGTCAAGGGCGCGATCGCGAGCGGGATGCTGCCTGCCACGGAACTGCCGCGTTTCAATTTTTTCGCCGGCAAATTCGCTTATGATGCGAAGGATTATGTCGGCGCCAAGGCGGCGCTGAGCGAATCCGAACGCCTCGGTTATCAGGACCCCAATCTCTACCTGCTGCTCGCCGAGGCCAACTTCAAGACCAACGGTGTCGCACCCGGTCTGGCCTATATCGAAAAGGCCATCAAAGCCGAGCAGGCGGCCGGCAGGACAGTGCCGCAGGATTGGTATGCCCGCGCGGCATCGGTCGCCTACAGCGCCAAGTCGAGTGCCGACACGATAAAATGGACTCGCCTGCTGGTGAAGGCGTATCCGACCACGGACAATTGGCGCAGCGCTTTGATCATCTATCGTGATTCGACCAATCCCGACAATCAGATGATGCTCGATCTCATGCGGCTGATGCGTCTCACCAAATCGCTGGCCGGCGAGAAGGACTATTACGAATATGCCGACGCGGCCTTCTCCCGCGGTATCTATGGCGAGGCGAAGTCGGTGATCGACGAGGGTAAGGCCGGCGGAGCGCTCAACGCCAGCAACCAGGCGATCAACGATATCTATGCGCAGGCCAGCGCCAAGATCGCGGCCGACCGGAAGGAACTGGCGGCGGCCGAAAAGGAAGCCGGCACGTCGAACAACTTCAAGATCGCGTCGGGTACGGCCGATGCCTTCATGGGCTATGGCGAGGATGCGCGCGCGGTGCCGCTGTATCGCATCGCGCTTGCCAAGGGCGCGCCCGACAAGGATACGATCAACACCCGGATCGGCATCGCGCTGGTGCGCAGCGGCGATATTGCCGGTGCGCGCACGGCGTTTGCCGCGGTCAATCCCGGCGGCCCGCGCGGGCCGCTGATCTCCTATTGGACCCTCTATCTGGATCAGAAGCAGGGTGGGACCGCTGCGCCGGCAGCGCCTGCCGCGTCGGGTTCCTGAGTTCGCACGGAATGTGAAGAACGCCCCCGGAACAGCGGTTCCGGGGGCGCTTTTCGTTCACGTCAGTCGACCGGCACGCCCGGCAGCAGTTTCGACGACCGTATCGTCAGCGAGGTCTTGACGTTGGCGACATTGGGCGCCGGCGTCAGTTGCGTGGTCAGGAATTGCTGGAACGCCTGGAGATCGTGCGCGACGATCTTGAGGATGAAGTCGATCTCGCCGCTCAGCATATGGCATTCGCGGATCTCGGGCAGCGCGGCGACATGATCCTCGAATGCGCGCAGATCGGCCTCGGCCTGGCTTTTCAGGCTGACCATCGCGAACACGGTGATCGAATAGCCGAGCGACGGTGGGTCGAGCATGGCGTGATAGCCGCGGATGATGCCGGCATCCTCGAGCCCGCGCACGCGGCGCAGGCAGGGCGGTGCGGTCAGGCCGACGCGCGAGGCGAGTTCCACATTGGTCATCCGGCCGCTGTCCTGCAGCGCCGACAGGATTTTTCGGTCGATCTCGTCGATCAGAGGCGATGGCATGCAAATTTCCGTTCAGAAGGTTGCGCATAGGAATAATAAAGTTGCGGCCGATTGCAATTGTCCCACATTGCGACGAGCGATAATTCCGGCTTTACCCTGTGCCTGACAGGTCGTTATCGGTGTCGACGGGGCCGGCCGACGGGGCCGGCCCATGGCCTTGGGCCGGGGAGTGCGCGCGTTGCGTTTCGACGACATGATCGCAACCGTTCTCGGCCATACGCCGCAGGACGGGCCGGCGCGCACGGCGGCATGGCGTCAACTCGTCGACCTTGCCGCCCAGGCGCGCGATTCGGGTGATCGCCTGCTGTCGAATGCGGTCTACAAAAGGCTGTCGGCATGGCGCAGCGACATCCCCGAGGCGCAGCGCGCGACCGCGGCGCGGTCGCTTGCCGGCCGGCGGCTGAGTCCGCGGCTGGTGGAGTTCTTCGCGACCGACCGCGCGCATATTGCCGCCCCCCTGCTCACCTCGGTACCGCTGACCGATGGCGAATGGCTGGCGCTGCTGCCGCGGCTGACGCAGACCGCGCGCTCGCTGGTGCGCAATCGCCGCGATCTCTCGCATGAGGTGCTTCAGGCGCTGGCGAGTTTCGGGGCATCGGATATCGCGATCGCGGCGCCGCTCGAATCGCCGCGCCAGCTCGAGGACGAACCGCCCGTCGTCGAACCCGTTGTTGCCGAATCGCCGCTCACCGCGCCGGCCATCGACGAATCACCCCTGGTCGAACCGGCGGTCGACGTTCAGGCGCGCGAAACCGGGTCCGTCGTGATCCCGTTCGTCGCGCCGGCCGATCATGGCGATGCGCCGGCCGACGACGGCGCCGCGGTCCAGATCAGCGACCTCGTCGCGCGGATCGAGGCGTTCCGGCGCGAGCGGTCCGCGAACCCGCCGGTCCGCGACCGCCAGCTCCCGGTCGAACGCGTGCTGCAGTTCGCGTTCGAGACCAGCGCCGATGGCGCGATGGCCTGGATCGACGGCGCGCCGCGCGGGCCGCTGATCGGGCTTTCGATCGCCGCCGCGGCGATGCCGGGGCTGGGCGGCGTCGATGGCCAGGTCGCCGGCGCGTTCCGCCAGCGCGCGCCATTTCGGGACGCGCGGCTGATGGTGGCGGGCGAGGGGCCTGCGTCCGGCGCCTGGCGGTTGTCGGCCGTGCCCTGCTTCGATCCGGTGTCGGGCCGGTTCGAAGGCTATCGCGGCACGGCCCGCCGGCCGCGCGGCGACGAGGAGGCGGCGCCGCAGCCGGCGCATATGCTCGGTTCGGGGCATATGTTGGGTTCAGGATTGGCGCCCGATTCGCTGCGCCAGCTCGCGCATGAGCTCAAGACGCCGCTCAACGCGATCATCGGCTTCGGCGAAATGATCCACGGCCAGGTGCTGGGGCCGGTTTCGACCGGTTACCGCGATCAGGCCGGCACGATCGTCGGTGAAGCGATGCGCGTGCTCGGCGCGGTCGAGGATCTGGACATGGCGGCGCGGCTCGAAAGCGACGCGCTGCCGATCGAACCCGAGGCGATCGACGGCGGCGCGATGGTCACCAAGGTCGCGCGCGGCCTGGCGGCGCTGACCGACGCGCGCGGCGTCCATCTAGCGGTGTCGGTACCGCCGTCGCTGCCGACGCTGGCGGTCGATCGCCGCGCGGCCGAACGCATGTTGCAGCGGCTGATGGCGGCGGCGGTCGGGCTGTCGGGGCAGGGCGAGCGGATCGCCGTCACGGTGGTGGCGGCGGGCGATACGCTCGAGGTGATCGTCGATCGGCCACAGGCGCTGGCGGGACTGGCCGAGGCCGAACTGCTCGATCCCGGCTATTCGCTGGCCGGCGACTGGCCCGACGCGCCGATGCTCGGCCTCGGCTTTTCGCTGCGGCTGGTGCGCAGCCTGGCGGAAGCAGCGCGCGGACGGCTGATGGTCGACCCGGATCGCTTCGCCTTGATCCTGCCCGCCGCAGCCGGTAGCGCCGAGGGCAACGAGGAGAGGGGCTGAAGTCGTTGCAGGATCGCCGCGTTTCGGCAAAGCGAGTGGGGGACGGCAATCGCAGGCTCGACCGTCCGTCGCGCGCGAGCGACCGGATCGTCCTGCCCGACAGTTTCGGGACCCGCTTCGCGATCTTCGTCGATACCGAGGAGGAGTTCGACTGGTCGGCGCCGCGCCGGCGCGAGAATCGCGCGACGCTGTCGACCCGCGCGATCCCGGCCTTCCAGCAGCGGTTGAGCGCGCATGGCGTGAAGCCGGTCTATCTGATCGACCATGCGATCGCCGACTGTCCGCGCTCGGTCGCGCTGCTGCGCGCCATCGCCGAGGCCGGCGAGGCGGAGATCGGCGCGCAGCTCCACCCGTGGATCAACCCGCCGTTCGACGAGGCACTGACCGACGCCAACAGCTTCGCGGGCAATCTCGATCCGGCGCTGGAGGCGGCCAAGGTCGCCGAACTGACGCGCTTGATCGAGGCCGGTTTCGGGCGGCGGCCACGGGTCTATCGCGCCGGCCGCTATGGCGTGGGACCCAACAGCGCCGGCATCCTGACCGACGCGGGCTACCAGCTCGATGTCTCGATCCGCACGCATTACAATTATGCCGCGCAGGGCGGGCCGGATTTCGCCGCGTTCGGTGTCGATCCCTATTGGGCGGGACCCGAGAGCGCGTTGATCGAACTGCCGCTGGGCGCCGCGTTCACGGGCCGCCTGCGCGGTTATGGGCCGACCTTGTTCCACCGGCTCGGCCGCTGGTCGGCGGCGCGCGGCGTGATGGCACGCACCGGCCTGCTGCAGCGGATCGCGCTGACGCCCGAGGACATGCCGATCACGGCGGCGATCGAGGCGGTCAAGGTGTTGCTGGGCGAGGGGACCAGGCTGTTGAGCTTCTCGTTTCACTCGCCGTCGCTCGAACCCGGCCACACGCCCTATGTGCGCGACGCCGCCGATCTCGCCATTTTCCACCGCTGGTGGGATGCGATGCTGGCGCTGCTCGCCGCGCGCGGCGTGACGCCGGTCGGGGCCGGCGAGATCATCGCGGCGGCCTGGGACGCACGCGCGCGCTGACATGGTCTTGCCACCCGGCCTGCGGCTCCGCTATCGCGTCGCCAGATGAAGGCGGGGCCCGTAGCTCAATGGTTAGAGCTGGCCGCTCATAACGGCTAGGTTGCGGGTTCGAGTCCTGCCGGGCCCACCATCGTCGCCCACGCCTTGCGCCGGTTACCGCGGCGGGATCGTCATCTTATAACCGAAATGCGACGGTTCGAAGCCGAGGCGCTCGTAGAACCGATGGGCATCGACGCGCTTGCGGTTGGTGGTCAACTGAACCGAGGCGCAGCCGTGTTCGGCACAATACGCCACCGCCCACTGCACCAGGCGTTCGCCGAGCTTCTCGCCGCGGCGGCCGCCGGCGATACGGACGGCCTCGATCTGGCCGCGCCATGCGCCCTGGTTCGACAGCCCGGGAATCAGGCTGATCTGGAGCGTGCCGATCGGCTCGTCGCCATCGACGGCGACGATCAGATGCTGACGGGGATCGGCGCGGATCGCTTCGAACGCGGCGAGATAGGCGGGCGCCAGAGGGGTCGAAACATCTTCCCGGCCCGCGCCCAGCATATCGTCCGCCAGCATCGCGACGATGGCGCGCAGATCCCCGGCCTCGGCCTCACGATATCGGATGTCGCTCATCGCAGCATCGATACGCGGCGATGGCTGTCGCATCAACGTCCGTGCCTGGTTTCGTCACCCTCTTGCCCGACAGGCATCCAAGCGCGTAAGGGGCGCAGCGTCGGGGAGTGGCGCAGCCTGGTAGCGCATCTGCTTTGGGAGCAGAGGGTCGCAGGTTCGAATCCTGTCTCCCCGACCAGCACCTCGTTTCAAGAGGTCCCAGCGGCTGGACTTGCAGCGCAAGCCGGCCTGCTGAAACGCCCTTCCATGGCGACGACGTCTCGTCCTCGCCACGGAGCGCGCCCTTCCTGTCCTGTCTCGCCGCCGGATCAAACCGAGTAGAAATCCACCACCGTGGGGATCACGTCGTTGAGCAGCAGGATCTTCTTGGACGCGATCAGCCAGCGCCCCTCGATCCGAACCAGCCTGTGCTCGTAGCGGCCGAAGAAAACATGCGTGCGATCGGCGCGGACATCGCGCAGGTGTACGGTGAAGCAGGCCGAGGTCTCCGCCGACTCGTCGCCGCATTGCAGCAGCAGGACATTGGTGATGCCGTGCACCGTGCGAGGGCGCGGCGTCGATGCGACCGATTGACCGCTCCGGGCACGCCAGACCCGGTCCTCAAGGTTGCGCCGGCCCCGATAATAGATCAGCGACAGCTCCGTGTCGGGGTCTTGGGTGGGCTCGACCTCGTCACGCCATGCCGGCATCCAATAGACCGCATCCTGGCTGTACAGGTCCAGCCATTCCGCCCACGCGCCGCTGTCCAGCAGCAGCGCCTCGCGATAGAGGAACTCGGCCGCCGCTGCCTGATTGATCGGTTCGTCGCTCATGCCGTCGCTCCGGCGAGGCGTCGCGCCCATTCGCGATAATAATTATGAAGCAGGGTCTCGTCACAGAGCTGCGCGTCGGCAAGCACGCTGCGCCCGGGCGTCATCCCCAGCGGCTCGGAAAAGGCATTGCCGCCGCTGCGGCTGGCCGTCATGCCGCGCCCGTGACCCTGCAGCCAGGGTTCGACCCGGCTGGCGAATCCGGCCTGGCAGTTTTCGTAAGATACGGTGTCATCGGGTGTGGCCATGCCGCTCGGGTTGAAGAAATCCTCATATTGGCGGATCCGCTGACGCCGTGCGGCCGCGCTTTCGCCCTTGGGAGCGATGCACCAGGTCCGCATCTCGGTCCGGCGCGCCGAGATCGGGCGAATGACGCGAAGCTGGCTCGAGGCATTCTCGGCGATCTGGAGATTCGGGAAGATCGTGAGATTACGCAGGTTGAACATCCAGTCGCGCCGTTCGCGGCCGACCCGCGCTTCCAGCGCGTCGGCGCTTTCGAACAGCGGCAGCGCGTCCGAGACGCCGATCCGGCCCCAGTTCAGCACATGGCCGCCCGGAAAGCTGTAGCTGCCGCCCTGGATGCCCGCGGCATCCTCGCTCCAGGCAGGATTGTCCTCCCAGACCGAGCGGGCGACGGCCTGGTCGGGCGCCTCCTTCCGCTTTTCGAGCACGCGGATGTAGGACGGGTGGGTCGAGGTGAAGTGATAGGCGTCCGAGCAGTTTTCGAGTTGCAACTTCCAGTTCGCGTCGAACGTGAAGGTCACGGTGCCGGGCACCAGTTCGACGCCTTCGGTGCTCTGGTCCGCGACGAGGTCGAGCAGCTTCGCCGCTTCGCCGAGATGCGCCTCGAGCGGCGGCACGCCGCCGGCCAGACTCCCGAACAGGAAGCCGCGATAGTCGCCGAAGGCCGGAAGCGGAGCAAGGTCGTGGCTGTCGTCGTCGAAGGCGGCGGCATAGCATCCCGCTTTCTTCCACTTCACGCCGGTGTTGCGGCCGGCGCTGTCGAACGTCCAGCTGTGATAGGCACAGACATGGAGCCGGGCATTTCCCGTCTGGGTCTGCGCGATCCGCGCGCCCTTGTGCGGGCAGGTGTTGACAAAGCCGCGCAGCATGCCGTCGCGGTCGCGCATGACGAGGACCGGCACGCGGCCGATCGCGGTGGTGAAGAAATCGTTCGGTCCCGGCGCTTGCGACGCAAGCCCGAGAAAAACCCAGCCGCCCTCGAAGATATGGCGCATCTCGAGGTCGAAGATATTGGGATCGTCGAAGATCGCCCGGTGGACGCGAAACACGCCGTCGGCCGGCCGGTCGTCGATCAGGTCCGCCGGGTTCGGCATCTCGGTCATGTCCTTCTCCTCGCGACGCTCAATCGACCGCGACTTCGACGAGTGTCGGCCGATCGGCGGCGAAGGAGCGCGTCAGCGCTGCGTCGAGCTGATCCGCATGCCCCACCCGTTCGGCGGCCAGCCCCTGACCTTGGGCCATCGCGCAGAAATCCAGTGCTGGCAATTGTGTGCCGACCATCTGCTGAAGCCCGAAATGGCGACCGAATTGCGCCAGCGCCTCGTAGCGCCCGTTCTTCACGATCACGAAGCTGATCGGAAGCCCCAGCTGCGCCGCGGACCAGAGGCCCTGAATCGCATACATGCTCGATCCGTCGCCGAGCACCGCGATCACCCGCTCGCCGGGTCTGCCGAGCGCGACGCCCACCGCCGCGGGCAGTCCGTGCCCGAGGCCGCCGCTGGCGCAGGTGTAGAAGCCGTCGCGCCTCAGGATCGGGAGCCTCTGATGCATGGCCGCGCGGCTCGAAGGCGCTTCCTCGACGATGATCGCGGCTTCCGGGCGCAGCGCGGCGATTTGCTGGAGCAGATAGGCGTCGGTGAAGGCGTTTCCGTCGAGCCGCGCCGGGAGGCCACGCGCCGGTGCCGGCACGCGCGCAACGGGCGCCGGTCCGTCGAGCAGCGCCTTGATCGCGAGCCTGGCATGCGCGACGACCGCCATGCCCGCCGGCGCCCACGCCGCTTGCGCCGGGTTGTCGACGATCTGGAACACCGCCGCACCGGCCGGCACATGCGGGCCGAAGCCCTCGGTATGGTAGAGCGAGAGCGGTCCGCCGATCACGAGGATCAGGTCGTAAGGATCGAGTGCCCCCACGATCGCCTCGCGGCGGGGATCGAGGAAACCGGCGAACAGCCGATGGTCCTCGGGGAAGGGGTTGCGTGCCGCGAACGGCGCCACCCACACGGCCGCCTGATGCCGCTCGGCCAGCGCGACCGCCTCATCCCACGCGGAATCACGCGCGACGCCGGCGCCAAGCACCAGCGCGGGCCGTTTCGCCTCGGCCAGCGCCGCCGCGATCTCGGCCAGTGCCGCCGGATCACCCGGATTGCGCATGGCGACCCTGCGCGCCGCGACCGGTGCACAAGGCCGGTCCCAATCGTCCACCGGCACCGAGACGAAGGTCGGGCCGCGCGGGGGTTCCATCGCAACATGATAGGCGCGCGCGATCGCCGCGGGTACGTCCTGCGCGCAGGCCGGCTCGACCGCCCATTTGACGAAGGGACGGGGAAACTCGGTCGCGCGCTCGGCGAACAGGAACGGCTCGTAGCCGAGGATCGAGCGCGCCTGCTGGCCGGCGGTGACCACCAGCGGCGTCTGATTCCTGTACGCGGTGAAGATGTTGCCCAGCGCGTGTCCGACGCCTGCCGACGCGTGGAGATTGACGAACGCGGCGTTGCGCGTGGCCTGTGCATAGCCGTCCGCCATTGCGATCACGATCGATTCCTGCAGCCCGAGGATGTAGCGGAAATCCTCCGGAAAATCCCGGAACATCGGCAGTTCGGTCGAGCCCGGATTGCCGAACACCGTCGTCATCCCGAACGCGCGCAGCAGCGACAGCATCGCATCGCGCACCGTTGGATTTGCCTCGCTCATCTCGCCTCCCACGCGATTTTCAGACCAATGCCGGAAAAGCGCCATTCGGACTATTGCAATATGGCGACGAAGCCATGCTAATAACGCATGGATTTCCACTATCGCCAACTGCGCGCTTTCCTCTCCGTCGTCGATGGCGGAAGCCTCGGGCGCGCCGCGGCGATGGCGCATCTCAGCCAGCCGGCGCTGAGCCGGCTGATCGGCGACATGGAGGCGCGGCTCGGCCAGCGCCTGTTCGAGCGGCACAGTCGCGGCATGGCGTTGACGGCCGCGGGTGAGGAACTCGTGCCGCACGCCCGCCATTTGCTGTTCGCGATGCAGCAGGCGGTCGATGCGCTCGACGCACTCCGCGGATTGAGGCGAGGCACGGCCCGGATCGGCGCGGTGGCGACCATCGTGCGCAGCGTGCTGCCACCCGCGATCGGACGGTTGATCGATGAGGCTCCCGGGTTGCGGGTCGCGTTGCTCGATCGTCCCGACAGCCAGTTGCTGGCCGCCCTGCTGGGTCGCGAGATCGATCTGATGATCGCCCCGCACCTCCTGGAGCAGGAGGGCGTCACGATGATCGCCGAGTGTCGCTACGACGACAGTTACACGACGGTGTGCGCCACGAACCATCCGCTCCCGGCTGCAGCGTCGCTCGCGGACCTCGCCGATCAGCGCTGGGTCATGCCGCCGCGCGGTGCCACGCCCCGCTCGCTGTTCGAGCAGATGATGCAGCAAGCGGGCGCGGGCCCGCCCGAGATCGCAGTGGAGACCAGTTCCATCGGTGCCATGTTGTCGCTGGTCGCACAGACGCGCCTGCTGGGCTGGCTTCCGCTACCACTGGTCGCCAGCGAAATCGCCGCGGGCACGTTGCGCACGCTCGATGTCGCGGCATTGACCCTTCGCCGCCGGTTCTTCGTCTACCGCCGGGCGCAGGGGTTGCTGCCATCGGCCGCGGCCCGCCTGCTCGAATTGCTGCCGCTGATCGCCGCACCGAGCCCATGAACCTGCCCACTCCAGACCGCGGGGAACCGAAAATCATGAAGAGCAGTCAGCGGGTAGCGATTGTCGGAGCGGGCGCGATGGGCTGCCTGTTCGCCACCCGCCTGGCCTCGGCTGGCGCCGAGGTCACCGTGATCGATGTGGATGCCGCCCGCCTCGCGGCACTGGGCGAGCACGGCATCACGCTGAGCGACGACGGCGGTGAGCGGACGGTGGCTGTCGCGGCTCGAACCGCCGTCGACGCGCGCGGCCCGGTCGATCTGCTGATGCTGTTCACGAAGGCGATCCACAGCGCCGCGGCGATCCGCTCCGCCGCGCACCTCGCTGGGTCCGACACCTATGTGCTGACGCTCCAGAACGGCCTCGGCAATGCCGAAGCGATCGCCGAAGTGCTGCCGGCCGAGCGCATCCTGGTCGGCTTCACCGACGTCCCCGCGGATCTGGAAGGGCCGACCCGCGTCTCGTCGCATGGCGACGGTCGCATCTGGCTGGGCGGGTTCGTTGCCGAGGCGATGCCCGGGGCGGAGCGGGTCGCGGCGCTGTTTCGCCGCGCCGCGTTGAACGCGGAAGCCGACGCACAGGTGCAGGTCGCAATCTGGGAGAAGGTCGCGTTCAACGCCGCACTCAATTCGCTCGCGACCGTCACCGGTCTCACCGTGGGCGGTATGGACACGCCCGCCGGACGCCGCATCGCCGCGGCCGTCGTCGGAGAGGTGGCCGCGACCGCAGCGGCACGCGGCATCCTGGTCGACCGCCCCAGTATTGACGCCAAAGTCGCCCACGCGCTCGCCCATCATCGCGGTCACAAGGCATCGATGCTGCAGGATCGGCTGGCCGGCCGCCGTACCGAGATCGAGACGATCAACGGCGCCGTTGTGCGCTTTGCCGAAGATGCCGGGATCGCGGTACCCGTCACCGCCACGCTCGCGGATCTCGTCCGCCTGATCGAGCAGCCCGGCTGAGTGCCGAGGATGATGGCTTTCAAATTGACGTCAGGCGATTCTTCTTCGCACGGGTTGTTGTCTGAACCCGCGGCGAAGTGCGCCGTCGCGATCCCGGAATGTCTTTGGTGCCTGATCGTCAGCCCCTGAGCAACCGGTGCAGCGACTCGACGACCCGGTCGATCTCGCCGATCGTGTTGTAATGCACCGGCCCGATGCGGACCCCGCCGCCGCTGTCGAGAATGCCGAGCCGGCGGTTCGCCTCCAGCCCGTAATTATGGCCGTCCCACACCTGGATGCCTTCAGCCGCGAGCGAAGCGGCGATGTCGGCGGACGCCATGCCGTCGGCGACCAGCGTCACGGTCGACACGCGACGGTCGAACGCGGCGGGATCGGTGATGCCGAGGATGCGGACGCGGTTGAGACCGCGCAGGCCGTCGACCAGGCGTCGGGCGAGCCCGTCGTCATAGGCCTTCATCGCGTCGAACGCCGCGGCCAGCCTCGCGCGCAAACCGGAATCGGCGTCCAGCCCGCCGACCATGTCGCCGACGCCGGCGATATAGTCGATCGCGCCATGGATGCCGGCGAGCGTCTCGCGGCTGGTGGTGCCGGTGGTGAAGCGCCATGGCAGATCGTCCGATGCGGCGCGCACCTTGTAGGCGCGCAGCGTCTCGAGGATCTCCCTGCGTCCCCAGAACAGCGCATAGTGCGGGCCGAAGAATTTATAGGCCGAGCAGACGAGGAAATCGCAGTCGATCGCCTGCACGTCGATCAGGCCGTGCGGCGCGTATTGCACCGCGTCGACATAGACCAGCACGCCGGCTGCGTGGGCGATGCGCGCGATCGCCGCGACGTCGTTGATCGTGCCCGTGACGTTGCTGGCAAAGCAGACCGCGACCAGCCGGGTGCGGTCGGTCAGCAGCCCGCGCAGATCGTCGAGATCGAATTCGAACGTCTCGGGCGAGAAATCGAGCCAGCGGACGACGAGGCCGCGATCCTCGGCGAGCATCAGCCACGGCGCGACATTGGCGTCATGATCCATCCGCGAGAGGATGATCTCGTCGCCCTCGCGGAAACTGGCGCCGATCGAGCGCGACATCGCGAAGGTGAGCGCGGTCATGCTCTGGCCGAAGAACACCTCTCCGGCATGGCGCGCATTGACGAAGGTCTCGGCTGCGCGATGCGCCGCATCGACGATCGCCCCGGCCTCGATCGAGGTGTCGAACGCGCCGCCGAGATTGGCGTTGGCGTGCAGCATCACGTCGACCATCCGTTCGGTGACGCCGCGCGCGACCTGGGTTCCGGCGGGATTGTCGAGGAAGGCGACGGGCAGGCCGTTCTTGATCCGCCCGAGACCCGGGAAGTGCGCGCGAACGCGCTCGACGTCATAGTGCATGGCCGGCCCCTATTGGCGCGTACTGGAACTCCCACGCGCCACTGCTTCGATCGAGCGCTTCTATCCGGCAAGCGGCGGGCGGGAAAGTCTGCCGAAGGTCAGGGGCGAACGCGCGCCGGGTCAGCGGCACAGGTCGATTGCAGGCTGGTCAGCACGCCGCCCCAGGCGCGCGTGAACCAGGCCTGGGATTGCCGGTATTGCGGCGTGTCGAGAAAGCCGAAATGGCGGAAGCTGACGTGCGAGCCTGACGCATTCGGCGAGATACCGATCTCCACCCAGGTCGGCAGAGGATCGGGGCGGCGCATCTTGTCCACCGCGAACGGCGGTGCGTTGCTGCCCTTGCGGTCGTCTCCTGCGAAGACCACCCATTCGAACGCGAAGAAGCGGCCGGGTTCGCCGGCCAAAACATGCGCGCCGGCAGTGCCGTGCGTCAGCCCGCGCGGATCGTCGGCGGGGAAGAAGATGATCGTATAGGGTCCGCCGACGCCGCCGATCTCGGCAGCCGGCGCGAAGAAGCTTTCGGCCCCCGCCTCGGTCGCCCAGAGCGCATAGGTGCGCGCCGGATCGCAGGCGACATCGATATCGAGGGTGATGCGATGGCCGGTGTCATGCTTGCCGGGCAATGTTCCATCGAGCCGGCTCTCTAGCGCCGCATCGGACGCGCTGGCCGTGGCCGTCAAAATGAACGCAAGCAGAAGAGCCGATATCCGCATCGCGACCTCCGTGGGTTGATCGATCAACCCAGTTACGCTAGAGATGCGGCGATGGTCAAGTCACGAGGACGGAAATCTTGAACGACACGCGAAACCGGATCGTGGAGGCAGGGCGCGAGCTGTTCGCGCGCCGCGGTTATGGCGCGACGAGCCTGGCGGATCTGCGCGACGCCGCGCGCGTCCATAGCGGCAGTTTCTATCACGCCTTTCCAACCAAGCAGGCGCTGCTGATCGCTGTGCTCGAACATTATCGCGACAATATCGACGATCGCCTGATCGGGCCCGCCTGGCGCAACGTCGACGATCCGGTCGAGCGGGTGTTCGCGCTGCTGGCGCGATACCGGCAGTTCCTCGAAGCGAGCGCACTGATGTTCGGCTGCCCGATCGGTTCGATCGCGCTGGAATTGCGCGAGCCGGACGAGGCGGTTCGCGCGATGCTGGCCGCCAATTTCGACGCCTGGATCGGACGCGTAGCGACCTGCTACGAGGAAGCGGCGCGCCGGTCGGGCAGACCGGTCGATGCCCGCTCGCTCGCGATCTTCACGCTGACGACGATGGAGGGCGCGGTGATGCTGGCGCGGACCTTTCGCGACCTGGCGCAATTCGACACCGCGATCGATGCGCTGCGTGCGTATGTGAGGCAGGTGTTGGGGTAGGGCGACCGATTTTGCGGTGTTCGTGCGCTGCCTCCGCATGAAAAATGGCAGTTCCCCGGCGAAGGCCGGGGCCCAGGAGTCACACGCTCGGAGCGCGTGAGTCCTGGGCCCCGGCCTTCGCCGGGGAACGAGAATACTGGAATCCGCGCCGCATTTTGCACTGATCGGGCCGTGCGGATCGATTGCCGCCGATCATGTCATGTAATGTCCACGACACGGCGCACTCGCCTCGATTAGCGATGGAACCGCCGGTCGCCGCGCCCTCAGGCCGCGCAGGCCGCCTCACGCCCCGATCCGAGCAGCCGGCCGTCGGTGATCGAAATGCCCGGCGTCTTCACGATCGCGAAGAAGATGGTCTGGCCGGTGACGATGTCGATTTCGTCCCGGTCGGCCTTGCCGTCGGCGATCATCACGACATTGCCCTGCGACAATTGCTCGCGCCACCGCTTCAGCTGGTCATGCTTGCTGCAATCGGGATCGCGGACGCGGATCAGGCCCTCGAGTTTGCTGCCGAACGCGTCGCGCCAATGATAGTCGCCGGCCTTGCCGAACGCGTGGCTGAAGCCGCATTCATTGACCATGCGGTGGCTGTTGAAGAAATCATGCTCGCCGACGACGGCGAACGGGATCGTGCCGCCGCCGTTCCAGACCACCATGTCGCCGACCGCGATCGTCAGTTTCGCCGGCGTGACCGTGAAGCTCTTGCCGGCGGTCGAAACGTGGAGATTGTGCTGCGCCATCGCGGCACCCTTGCGGCCGTCGCTCGCGGCGTGGACGTGGATGGCGAACGGATGGTCGGTCGCGATCGCCTGGGCGTGGCCGGGCACGACATTGTAGCGATAATCGCCGGGGCGCATGAAGCGCTGGGCATAGCAATCGGCGCGTCCGAGCGCGCGGCTGTCGAGTTCGTTGTACATCGGGCGGCTCCCAAAAATCAGGCTGGGGGGATCAGGCGGGCGAAATGTCGGCGGTCAGGACGAGTTCGTCCTCGCCGCTGTTCGTCACGCTGGCGGTGATGGCGTCGATCGTGACGTGGACGGCGGGATCGACCGGCCCTTCGACCGGCAGCACCTCGAACAATTGCGGCTGCTTGTAGACCGGGATTTTCAGCCCGCTGACGAACGGCGTCAGGATCGGTCCGAGCAATCCGGTCACGCCGGCGATGCCGATCAGCGCGAGGATCGTGTCGACCGCGATCGCGAGGAAGATGCCGATGAACGGGATGGCGAGCAGGATCGGCGCGACCGCTGCGCCGATCGCGGCGAGCAGCAGCGCGGTGGTCGCCCCGAACTGCAGATTGGGCACGCCGACGATCACCGCCTGCACCGTCCAGACCCCGCCCGTCAGGCTGATGTCGAGCCGGAAGTCGCCGGTCGCCTTGATGAAGTCCGAGAAGGACACCGGCACGCTGATCGTCGGCCAGTCGATGCAGATCCGCGGCGTGCAGACCCGGCCGACGCAGGGGATGTCGATGCACACCTGCGGCAGGCAGAAATCGGGCAGGATCGTGCTGAGATCGATGCCGAAGCTGAGGTTCAGCGACCAGTTCACGCGCAGATCGACGACGCGGACGATGTCGGGCGGGATCAGGTCGATGTCGCCGTTCACAAGCGTCGCGGTGACGGCGTAGCTGGCGACGAAGGGCCCCAGACTGTCCGATCCGCTCGCCGATTGCGGCGGGATCAGTGCGATTGCGGTGTCGATCAGGCTGTTGGCCGCGGTTTCGTCCACGGCTGCGATGATTTCCGCCATGGCGGTCTCTCCTTTCGTGATGGGTCAGACGATGCCGCGCACCTTGATCTGGTCGTCCTCGATCAACGGGCCGACGATCGGCACGAGCTGGAAGGCGCCGGCGCGCAATGCCCTGAGCGGCAGGCGGATACCGGCGAGCACGGCCTGCAGGATCATGAACAACAGGCATTCGAGGAAGGATTCGAGCTCGTCGGGCTTGATGTCGACGATCTCGACTGCGTCGACCGCCAGCGCGATCGCATCCTCGCCGGTCGAGGCGAGGACATGTTCGAGATGGCCGACCGCGAAGATGCGCAGCTTGAAGCAGGTCAGTTCGCTCAGCGGATGCGTGTCGTCACGCCTGGGATCTTTGGGCTGGTCAGTCGGCTGCTCGCGGCCCTGCTCGCGGCCCTTGTCCGGACGCGGCGGTTTGGGATCGATCCGGATCCGGCGGCATTCGATGCACAGCTCGACATCGAGCGCGGCACTGAACTGGCCGGGGCCGAGGTTGAGTTCGGGCGGCAACGGCCGCGTCTGCTTGAACAGATCGACCTGCGGGATCGACATCCGCAAGCGCCACTGGATCCCGCCGGGCACGCCGGGAAACTGGATCGCGTCCATCCGCGTTTCGGCCACGGTGGTCACCGGCGTGAAGGCGGGCGAGCCATAAGCGAGATGGTGCGGGCGCGCGGTGCAGAAGGCGGTCAGCGCATCGTTGAGCGCGTCTTCGTGGATGCTGGCGAAGACGGTTTCGGCCTGGGTGAGACTCATCTCTATCTCCTTGAGTGGTCGAGGCTTGGTGCCGATGTCCGACGGCCGCATGGACGCATCCGCCTCATGCCGGGCACGAAGCGGCAAGCAGCGCGCGCAGCCGCCAGCGGCCGGCGAATCGCAAGCGAAGATATCGTTCAATAAGCTGCCAGTATGAATCGGATCGATGCGCGCGACCGATGGTTACCCCGAAATTAATCAGGGCAACCCCACATGTCCGATAGTGTCTTTCAAATCTACGTAGGCCGGACTCTGGTCTCCAGCGCGTGACGAAGATTTAAAGGGGTCGTTTCGCCGCCGATAGGAGAATTTCGACATTTGCGACGAGCCGCAATTGCTTGCGACGAAGCGTTGCGAGCGACCCGGTGCCAGGCGCGCCGGACCGGTCTTTTCAGCGCCAGCTCGGTCCTCGACTACGTAACAAACCGCATAGCGACAGCCGCGCCAGCAGACCATCCCGGGCAACGGGAGCGTGCTTCATCGTCGATGGGCGCAATCGCTTCGCCGAATGCCGGAGAAAGACATCCCATGGAAAAGATAATGAAGGCGGCCGTCGTCCGCGAATTCGGCAAGCCGCTCGTCATCGAGGAAGTGGCGGTGCCGATGCCCGGCCCAGGCCAGATCCTCGTCAAGATCGCCGCGACGGGCGTTTGCCATACCGATCTGCACGCCGCCGAGGGCGACTGGCCGGTCAAGCCCAGTCCGCCGTTCATCCCCGGCCATGAAGGCGTCGGTCATGTCGTGGCGGTGGGCGCGGGCGTCAGCCATGTGAAGGAGGGCGACCGGGTCGGCGTGCCCTGGCTCTACACCGCATGCGGGCACTGCGGGCATTGCCTGGGTGGATGGGAAACCCTGTGCGAGGCGCAGCAGAACACCGGCTATTCGGTCAATGGCAGTTTCGCCGAATATGTGATCGCCGATCCCGATTATGTCGGCCGGCTCCCGGCCAATATCGGCTTCGTCGAGATCGCGCCGGTGCTGTGCGCGGGCGTCACCGTCTACAAGGGGCTCAAGCTTACCGACACCAAGCCGGGCGACTGGGTGGCGATTTCCGGGATCGGCGGGCTCGGCCACATGGCCGTGCAATATGCCAGGGCCATGGGCCTCAACGTGGTCGCGGTCGACATCGACGACGCCAAGCTGAAACTGGCCGAGGACCTGGGCGCGGCGCTCACCGTCAACGCGCGCAACACCGATCCGGCGGCGTTCATCAGGAAGGAGATCGGTGGCGCGCAGGGGGTCCTGGTGACGGCGGTGTCGCCGATCGCGTTCCAGCAGGCGATGGGGATGGTCCGCCGGGGCGGCACGGTGTCGCTCAACGGCCTGCCGCCGGGCGACTTCCCGCTGTCGATCTTCGACACCGTGCTGAATGGCATCACCGTGCGCGGTTCGATCGTCGGCACGCGGCTCGATCTGCAGGAAGCGCTCGATTTCGCCGCCGCCGGCAAGGTCCGCGCGACGGTCGCGACCGACACGCTGGAGAATATCAACGCCATCTTCGGCCGCATGCGGCGCGGCGAGATCGCGGGCCGCATCGTCATCGACTTCGAACAGGCAGCCCAGGGACTGGTTGATCATGCTGAAGCTGCGTCGGTTACGGCCGGACAGTCGCCGATGCTCGTCGAGCCGGCCTGACACGATCGACATCAAAGCGCCGTCGCCATGCGGCAAGACGGGATGAGGGCGACTTGAAACGGGCTTCAGTCAGGACATGAGAGCGCCTTTCAGGCTGCAGGACGCCATGCACTGCGCAGGCCGGGCGGCGAGAATGCGAGAGACGGTGAGGGAGGTCATGACTTTGGCCCGTCTCCGCGTGGCAGGAGGCTCATGATCGTGACCGCGCCCAGGCCGGCCATCACTATGGCAATCGGACGATTGTGGACGACCGTCATGAGGACGCCGGTGACCATCGGAAACAGGCCCAGCACCCCGATACAAAACCGGGTCAGCGTGGGGTTCCGGGCGGGTTGCGTGCGTCGAACGAAATGGTGGCTGGTGTGGGGCATGAAGCTGGACCTGATGTGAGCATGCGAGCCGCTGATGCGGCGTTCGCGGGAACCGGACGCTGGCGTCGGACCAGGGGCCGATGACGCCAGCGCCGCGTTGAGGGGTGGCTGGCTTGCGCGGCCTAGAAGCGCCAGGTGATTCCGGTGAGCAGATGGTGGCGCTCGAAGCGACCATCGCCATCGCTCAGATCCAGATAACGATATTCGATCCGGGCCGAAATGCGGTCGGTCAACCTGCGCTCGAGACCGCCGCCGACGAGCCAGCCGTCGCGATTCTCAGAGATGCGCGTGGTTCCGGTCGGTGCAACCACCGTCGTGCGGACGCGATCATTGGCGTAGCCGGCGCGGCCATAGATCAGCGTCGAAGGCGTGGCGAGATAGCCGGCGCGGGCGGTAACATCGACCGACCGTTGCGGATCGAGCATGACAGGGTCGACCGCGGCTCCGCTGCTCACCGCATCGCTGGTGCCGGCGCTCACACCCAATTGGGCGCCGAGCACGAAATTCCCGATTTCCTTGTCGTAGGCGGCATAGCCGCCGATGATCGGGGAGTCCTCCGAAGCGTCGACGCTCACCACGCCGAGATCGGTTTCGGGATTGCCGACCCTGGTCTCCACCCAGCCCGCCTGGACGCCGATCGACGGCCCGTCGAAGGTCTGCGCGTGGGCTGTATTCGTCATGGGCAGGGCCGAAACCAGGGCGCACAACGAGATCGAAACAGTCTTCATTCCAGTATATCCTTGAGATGACGCGGCCGATGCGAGCAATACGATGTTGGACGGCGCGTTGAGACAGCAACAAGATTGACGTTCTGAACAAGTATATTTGTTCCTATGGTATTTGTTATCCTCTTCGCTCTTCAGTGAGCGCCACTGGTGTCGATCGGACCCTTGGGCTTCGGAACCAGCCAGATCAGCGTGGCGGCAAAGCCCAGGCAGATCGCGATCACGCCGAACATGTTGAGCGTTGCGAGCATGACGCTCTGGCCCTCGACCACCATCGACAGCAGGTTGACCGAGGCGTCATGCGGCATGCCGGCAGCGTCGGCGGTCTCGAGCAATGGCCTGCCGTTGGTCATCGCGCCGGCGAGTTCGGTCTGGTTGAAGCGGGTTGCGTTCGACCAGCCGCTCTGGATCAGCGAGGTGGCGAAGGCGCCCGCCAGGGTCCGCATGAAGTTCGACAGGCCGGCGGCATTGGCCTGCTCGTCGGGGTCGACGCTCGCCATCGCAAGGCCGGTGACCGGCACGAAGAACATCACCATGAACACGCCGGTGATCAGCATCGGCCAAGCCATCTGCAGGAAGGTCACATCGGGGGTGAACGTCCACATCCGCCAGACCATGATCAGCCCGAGGCCGAGGACCCCGGCACAGACGATCAGCCGGGGATCGAACGTCTCGCAGGCCTTGCCGACGAACGGCGCCGACAGGACCGCGAGAATGCCCATGATCCCGGTCGCGTAGCCCGCCCAGGTGGCGGTATAGCCCATGTTGGACTGCAGCCAGAGCGGCACGATGACGATGCTGGCGAAGAATCCGCCGAAGCCGACGGCGTAGGTCAGGGCGGCCCCGACGAAGCCGCGGTGCCGGAAGATCCTGAGGTCGACGATCGGGTTCCTGTCGGTGAGCTCCCAGATCAGGAAAGCGATGAAGCCGATCGCCACGACGATCCCCAGCGTGCGGATCTCGACCGAGGCGAACCAATCATGGTTGCGCCCCTCGTCGAGCATGATCTGCAGCGCGCCGACCCAGATGACGAGCAGAGCGAGGCCGATCTTGTCGATGACGGCCGGGCCACTCGGGTCGGGCTGGCCCTTCAGGAGCATCATCAGGACGAGCCCGCCGCCCGCGGCGACCGGCACCTTGATGAAGAAGATCCACGCCCAGCCGTAATTGTCGCAGATGATGCCGCCGAGGATCGGCCCGGCGACCGGCCCGACCAGCGTCGTCATCGCCCAGATCACCGTCGCCAGCGTCGCTTTCTCCTTGGGGAAGATGCGCAGCAGCAGCATCTGCGACAGCGGCATGATCGGGCCGCCGACCAGACCCAGCAGCACGCGCGTGCCGAGCAGCATGCCGAGCGAGCTCGACAGGCCGCACAGAAGCGATACCGCGGCGAAGGCCAGATAGCAGGTGATGAAGGTGCGCTGCGCGCCGAACTTCCTGGCCAGCCAGCCGGTGAGGGGAACGGTGATCGCCTCGGCGACCGCGTAGGAGGTGATCACCCATGTGCCCTGCGACGACGACACGCCCAGATTGCCGGCGATCGTGGGGATCGACACATTGGCGATGGTGGTGTCGAGCACCACCAGGAAATTGCCGAGTCCGATCAGGATCGCGGCGATGTACAGCGGCGCTCCGGTCAGCGGGGCGGAGTCGGGCCGTGCTTTGATGGCTGCCGTCATGGCTCATACTCTCTGCGAGATGAAGGCGGTCAGCCGGAAACCCGGATGTCGACGTTCATCGACAGGCCGACGCGGAGCGGGCGCTGGGTCACTTCACGCGGATCGAGCTTGATGCGGACCGGCAGGCGCTGGACCACCTTGATCCAGTTGCCCGTCGCATTCTGCGCGGGAACGAGCGCGAACGCCGCCCCGGTGCCGCCGGAAAATCCCGCGACGGTGCCGTGATAGACGACATCCTCGCCGTAGAGATCGGAGGTGAGTTCGACCTGCTGGCCGGGACGCACGTTGGCGAGCTGCACTTCCTTGAAGTTCGCGTCGACATAGGCGGCCTGGACCGGCACCACGACCATCAGCATCGCGCCCGCCTGGACGCGCTGGCCGACCTGGACCTGACGTCGCGACACCACGCCCTCGACCGGTGCGCGCAATATGGTGCGCTCGAGATCGACCCGCGCCTGATCGAGCGCGGCGCGCGCCGCGAGCACTTCGGGATTGTCGTCGACCGACGCGTCGGCGATCAGCACGCGGTTGGCCTCGCGGGCGGCGATCGCCGCATCGCGGGTCGCGGACGCCTGTGCCCGGCCGGCCTCGGCCGAGTGGAGGTTGGCGGCGGCCGTGCTGAACGCGTTGCGCATCGTCGTCAGCTCTTCGCCCGAGATCGCGCCCGAATTCGCCAGCCCTTCGCGCCGGGCGAGATCGATCCGCGCCTTTTCGAGGTCGGCGCGCGCGGCCACGACCGCCGCTTCGGCCTTCATCTCGTCGGCATGCCGGGCCGAGATCTGGGCGCCGAGGCCGCTGTCGTTGGCAACGAGCCCGCGCACCTGGCGGATCGTGACGGCGAGACCGGCTTCGGCGCGCGCCACCGCGATCCGGGCATCGGTATCGTCGAGCCGGACCAGGATGTCGCCACGGCGAACCTGCTGCGCATCCTGGACCAGGACCTGCTTGACCGGGCCGCCGATCAGCGGCGTCACCTGCGCGACATCGGCGCCGACATAGGCGTTGTCGGTCACGACGTGGTGCGACCCGACCAGCGTCTCATAGCCGTAACCGGCGCCGCCGATCACGGCGATGGCCGCGGCGAAGCCGCCGAACAGGCGCATGCGCCTGGCCTTGCGCGCCCTGGCTTCTTGATCGGCGGGGAGCGGATCGGCCTGGACTGGGTCCGATTTCGTGAAATTATGTTCGATGACGGACATGGATTGGGTCTCCTCTTAAGAATGAAAGCCGCCGCCGAGGGCGCGGATCAGGTTGACGTCGAGCGCGAAGGCCCGGGTTTCGAGCTTTGCGACAGTGAGGCGCGATTCGAGCACGCCCTCCTCCGCCGACAGCACGTCGAGATAGGTCGACAGCCCTTGCTGGTAGCGAAGCCGGGCAAGACGATTGGCTTCTTCAAAGTCGGCCAGCGCGCGGCGCGACTCGGTCAGCCGCGCGACGAGCATGGACTGGCTGGTCAGCGCATCGGCGGTCTCGTGCAGCGCCGCGATGACCTGGCGATCGTACAGCGCGATCGCCTCATCATATTGACCGCGGCTCGCACGGTACCGGCCCTGCAGCGCGCCGCCATGGAAGAGGGGGAGGCTGATGGCGGGACCGGCGCTGCCAAAGGCGGATTGATCCTTGAACAGATTGTCGATGCCGAAGGCCTCGAAGCCGACCAGCGCCCCCAGATTGACGTTCGGGTAGAAGTCGGCGCGCGCGACCTTGATGCGCTGCGCGGCGGCGTCGGCGCGGGCGCGGGCCGCGGCGATATCGGGCCGGCGGCCGATCAGATCGATCGACGCGTTGTCGGGTATGCCCTGCATGTCGAGCGCGGCGATCATCGGGCGACCGATGCTGCGGCCACGGTCGGGTCCGGACCCGACCAGCGCGGCAAGCGCGTTGTTCGCGAGTTCGATCGCCTCGTCGGTGGCGGCCAGATTCGCGTGGGCCTGCTCGAGCCGGCCCTTCGCCTGGCGCATCGTTGCATCGGTATCGAGGCCCCGGCCGACACGCTGCGCGACGAGCTGCAGCGTCTCGGCGCGGATGTCGACGGCCGTGCTCAGGCTGTCGTGCTGCGCATGGAGCGCGGCCAGCTCGGCCCAGGCAGAGGCAATGCCGGTGGTGAGTGCGAGCCGCGCTTCCCCGGCATCATAATGCGCCGCCTGCAAGTCCAGTTTGGCGGCACGGAGCGCCGCCTTGTTCTTGCCCCACAGGTCGAGGTCGATCGAGATGCCGAGGCCCACCGTCGCGCTGTCATTCCAGCCGGCCGGCAGGATGTCGCCGGGAATGTCGTTGTTCTTGCTGAGCTTCACGGCCTGGACGGTGCCACCGGCGTCCACGGTCGGGGCGAGCGCCGCGCCCGCCTGCCGGGCAAAGCCGTCCGCAGCCCGGATGCGCGCCGCTGCCACAGCGAGGTCGGGCGAACCGGCCAGCGCCTCGTCGATCAGCTGGGAAAGCTGGGGATCCCGATAGTGCCGCCACCAGCCCTCGCCCGGCCATTCCGCGCCGGTTCCGGCCAGCGTCCGGGCAGCGGCCGCCATGGGCGCCGTGCGCGCCACGGTCATCGGTCCCAGGTCGGGGACCGACGCACAGGCGCTTGTGCAAAGCGCAAGAAGGAGGGCTGCGCGGCGACGCCGCGCACGAAAATAGGGGATCATTGCAGATATCCTGTCTCGGAAGGTGGTACCGTACGGTCTAGTCCATTTTTGAATCGCTTGTCAACGGGAAAAATGGACCCTACGGTACCGCTTAGATTAGAAGGAGTTAGCGGCGGTGGCGCGATTGAAGTCCGATGAGAAGCGCCGCGAGATCGTGCGAGTCGCGGCGCTGGCGTTCCAGGAACTGGGTTATGAGCGCGCGTCGATGCTGACGATCGCGGAGCGCCTGCGTGGTTCCAAGCAGACCGTCTACAACTACTTCCCATCCAAGGAAGATCTGCTTCGCGCCGTGCTCGACCTCGAAGTGGCCGAGGTCGCCGACCAGGGGCTGGAGACGCTTCTGGCCGAACCGGATCTCCGAAAAGGCCTTATGGGACTCGGCCGGATCTATCTGACGCGACAGCTTGCCCCGCTGGCGATTTCCAACATTCGCACCGTCGCGACGCAGCCGGCGGAATCGCGGATCGGCGAGGCGTTCTACCGCGATAGTCTGTGCGTGGCGTGGAAGCGTGTCGCGGATGCGTTCGCGGCGCTGATGGATGCCGGCAAGCTCAGACGCGCCGATCCCTGGCTTGCGGCGATGCATTTCAAGGGGCTGATGCTTCAGGATCTGCTCGAGCGGCAATTGCTCGGTGCCGCGGCCACGGTCGATCCGGGGGAAGTCGAGGCTGCGGCGCGAGACGCTGCCGAGGCCTTCCTGATGATCTATGGGCCGGGCGAGTCCGTGGCGGGGGCGGAGGCCCTGGCGTAACGGAGGCGTTCTATCGCCGCGCCACTTTCGAAGCTGGTAGTTCCGTCCGACTCGCTTCCCTTGATGGGGAAGGGGCCCCATTCCGGCATTGACAATTAATGGACTAGACCGTACGGTACAAAGCTTGTCCCGGACCGGAGAGCAGAAACCGAATGCGCGTGCGTACCGACACAAAGAGAAACGAGATCATCCAGATCGCGGCGGAACTGTTCGATGCGTCGGGGTATGAGCGCACGTCGATGTCCGCGATCGCTGCGCGGCTGGGCGGGTCCAAGGCGACGCTGTACGCCTATTTCGAGTCGAAGGAGGCGTTGCTCCGGGCGATCCTCGATCGCGACGTGAACGCGCAGGCCGACCGCCTGATGCAGGAGTTGATGTCGGAAAAGGATTTGCGCAGCGGCCTCATCCGCCTCGGCATCGCCTATCTCACCGGTCAACCGGCGCGGGCGGCGAGCATCCGGACCGTGTCGAACCAGCCGATTGCGCGAGAGTTTTACGAGAATGCGCTGCGTCCCGCGTGGCAGCGCCTGGCCGACCGCTTCGCGACCATGATGATGGAAGGCCGGCTGAAGTTCGCCGATCCCTGGATCGCCGCGATGCACTGGAAGGGCCTCAACGACTGGGACACGCTCGAGAAGTACCTGCTCTGCGCGAGCGCCGGCCCCAACGCCAACGACATCGTGAGCGCCGCGACCGCGGCGGCGGATGCTTTCCTCAATCTCTATGCCGATCCGTCCGAAGCGAGGCAATTGCCGGACTGACCGCTGCGGCATGAAACCCCGGTCACGCGCTCCAGTGGACATCGATCGCCTGTTCCGCTTCGGCCAGCACGCGGCCGATGGGGGTGGGGGACAGCGGGCCGTCCTCGATCGCCTTCTCCAGCAAGGCGCGCTTGTCGTCGCCGGTGATGACGATCGTCAAGGTTCGCGCCGAGACGATCGCCGCCCGGCTCAGGCTCACGCGCGCGACCGGCGCCTCCTTCGGCAGCGGATCGGGCATCACCCCCAGCGCCCACCGCGTCTTGGGGCCGGACAGGGCCTCGTCGAGATCGGGGCCGGGGAAGATCGACGCGGTGTGACCGTCGGCGCCCATGCCCAGCCAGACCAGGTCGAGCGGCCAGTGCAGGTCCTGGAGACGCGCATCGGCGGCCTTGCCGGCCGCGCGATAATCGACCGCCGCTTCGCTCACGATCGGAAAGACCCGCGCGCCCAAGGGCAGGAAAGCCTTGGCGAGCACCGCGACGTTGCTCAGCGGATCGGTCACCGCGACCACGCGCTCATCGGTCGGAATGATCGTCACATTCTTCCACTTGAGCTTCTTCGCGGCGAGATGCGGGTAGATCGCGAGCGGGGTCTTGCCGCCGGGCAGGGCGATCAGCGCCCGGCCGCGCGCGTCGAGCGCGCTCTCGATGATGAACGCGACGTCGCCGGCCACCGCCTCCGCCAGTTCGTCCGCATCGTCATAGTCCCACCACTCGGCCTCGATCATTCCAGTTCATCCCCGTCGATTTCGCTGCGTGATCGCAGCCGATGGCCCCTGAACGCCGACAGCACAAGCCCTCTGCCGAACGGGATTGGAGCCGCGTGAAAATTGGTCGCCCGGCGATGATTTCAAGCGTGGGTCGAGACCCCGCACGTCGGCGGGATCGACGCGATCGCGGCTCTTCCACGAAGCGTCGCGTCAGCGATCGGACGCCTGCGGCGCGCCATAGGTCATGTTGGGCCAATGTGGGGTCCGGCCACGCCCTCCGCGCAAAACCTGTTGCATTCCAGGCTCTTGGCGGCGGGTATTGGCTCCCTGAGTAGGATTCGAACCTACGACCGTCCGATTAACAGTCGGATGCTCTACCGCTGAGCTATCAGGGAACAGTGCGGAGGCGGGCCTATAGCAGCGGGTCCGCGGCGATTGCAAGCGCTCTCAGACGGCAAATTGCTCCATCGTGATCCGGTCGTCCAGCGCATGCTCGGGATCGAACAACAGGCTGAGCGTGGAGGTGCGATCGATCTCGATCGAGACGGTCTCGACGTCGCGGACTTCGCGCTGGTCGGCGACCGCGCTGACCGGCCTCTTCCTGGGCTCGAGCACGCGAAAGCTCGTGCGCGCGCGCTCGGGCAGGATCGCGCCGCGCCAGCGCCGCGGGCGGAACGGGCTGATCGGCGTCAAGGCGAGCATGCCAGACCCCAGCGGCAGGATCGGGCCCTGCGCCGAGAGGTTGTAGGCGGTCGAGCCGGCCGGCGTCGCCACCAGCACGCCATCGCACACCAGCTCCTCGATCACGACCCGGCCGTTGACCGACACTTCGAGCTTCGCGGTCTGGCGCGTTTCGCGCAGCAGCGAGACTTCATTGATCGCCGGCAGCTCCACTTTCTCGCCGTCGACCGTGGTCACCGCCATCCGCAGCGGCGTGACGTTGAACGGCTTGGCGCGCGCGAGTCGCTCCTCGAGCTTGTCGGGATGCCACTCGTTCATCAGGAAGCCGACGGTGCCGAGGTTCATGCCATAAACCGGCACGATCCGGCGGCGTTCGAGCATCGAGTGCAAGGTCTGCAGCATGAAGCCGTCACCGCCGAGCGCGATGATCAATTCGGCCTCGCCGACATCGACCCAGTCGCGCCGTTCGCGCAGCGCCTGGGCCGCATCGCGGGCGGCTTCGGTAGGCGAGACGACGAGCGCTCGCCGGGGCTGGTCGGTCATCCGCCGGTGACACTCATGTGGCGCGCCACCGCGGGCGTCGCCGCCCGCGCCTCGATACGGAAATCATGCGCCTTCGGCTTTAGCCGCAGGCCGACATCGAGCGCGGCATCGAGCGCGTCGATGCCGCCTTCGCGATAGGCCGTCTTCAGGTCGACCTGGTCGTCATGGCCGAGGCACATGAACAGCCGGCCATCGGTGGTCAGCCGCACGCGGTTGCAGCCGTCGCAGAAATTGTTGGTCAGCGGCGAGATCAGGCCCAGCCGCGCGCCGAGTTCCTCGACCTGCCAATAGCGCGCCGGCCCGCCGCTGCGATGGCCATCGGGCGTCAAGGTGTAGCGCGCACGCAGCCGGTCGGTGACCGCAGTCAGCGGCAGATAGCGGTCGACCCGATCCTCGTCGATCGCGCCGAGCGGCATCGTTTCGATCAGCGACAGCGTGAAGCCCTCGCCGGCGCACCAGACGAGCATCGGTTCGATCTCGTCCTCGTTGAAGCCCTTGAGCGCGACCATGTTGATCTTGATCGCCAGCCCCGCCGCCTTGGCCGCGGCGATGCCGCCCAGCACCTGCGTGAGATCGCCATGGCGGGTGATGTGACGGAAGCGGTCGGGATCGAGGCTGTCGAGGCTGACGTTGATCCGGCGCATGCCCGCATCGACCAGCGCCTCGGCCTGGTCGGCGAGGCGGGTGCCGTTGGTGGTCAAGGTCAGTTCGTCCAGGCCATTTCCGAGATTGCGCCCGATCCGCCTGGCGAGTTCGTCGACGCCGCGCCGCACCAGCGGCTCGCCGCCGGTCAGCCTGATCTTGTCGATGCCGCGCGCGATGAAGCGGTCGGCGATCAGCGCGATCTCGTCGAGGCTCAGCACCTCGGCGCGCGGCAGGAAGGTCATTTTTTCCGACATGCAATAGCGGCAGCGCAGGTCGCAGCGGTCGGTCACCGAAATCCGCAGATAGGTGATCCGCCGGCCGAAGCCGTCGGTCAAACGCTTAGTCGCATCGCTCGAGGCCGTCTCCATAGGGGACATGACTAGGCCTTCCGCCGTCCGGCGGCAAGGTGGTGCTGGCGCAACAGTCGCTTCCTGCTAAGCATGACGCCAAGATGGGGGTCGGCCAGTGAATCCGCAATCGCAGCCAGCTGCCAGACCTTCGGGACCGGCCGCGATCCTGCTGCTGTCCTTTCGCCAGCGCGACGAGCTGGCCGCGGCGGTATCGGCGGCCGGCTGGCGCACGATCGCGGCGCGGCGCGGCGAGGCGATCGAGCGGCGCTTCCTCGCCAGCGGCGCGTCGCTGGTCGTCGTCGATGCGCGCGGCGCGTTCGACGAGGGGCTGGTCGCGGTCCGCGCGCTCGCCGACACGGTCGAGGCCAATGCCGCGGCGCTGGTCGTGCTGCTGTCGCGCAACGACGTGCCGCGGCTCGATGCCGTCCACGCCGCCGGCGCGACGCATTATCTCGCCAGCCCGTTCGGCGACGCCGAACTGGTGCAGGCGCTGCGCTTCGCCGAGCGCCATGCCGAACGGCTCGCCGGCGGCACGCGCACGCATCGCGGCTTCACCACCGAGAATCCCGAGGCCTTGTGGTGGCGCTACAATCCGCGCGACGATTCGCTGCAGCTGAGTCCGGCGATGACCACGCGCTTCGCGCTTTCCGGCGCCAGGCTGGCGACGCTCTACGGCCTGCTCGACCGGCCCGGGCGCGATGCGGCACGCGGCGCGGCGCGGCGACTGGCGGCGGGCGCGGGGCAGACCGCGTTCGCGCATCTGATGCCGGGCGAGACCGATCGCGTCGCGCACCACCTCCATCGCGATCGCGACGGCATCATCACCGGCAGCATCGAACAACTCGGCGACAACACGGCGCTGCCCGGTCGCGGCCGCCGCGACGCGATGACCGGCCTGCGCGACGCGACCTCGGTGCGCCGCTGGCTCGATCAGCGCGTCGCCGAGCAGGTCGGTGCCAGCCTGCTGCTGATCGCCGCCAGCCGCTTCGAACTGGTCAACAGCGCTTATGGCCGCGCCGCCGGCGACACCTTGATCCAGGCGGTGGCGCGGCGGATCGAGCGCGCGACCGGCGAGGCGATCGGCAGGCGCGGCACGGTCGCGCGGATGGCGGGGGCCGAATATGCGGTGCTGCTCGACGCCTCGGTGCCGCTCGACCGCGCGCGGCAGATCGCCGGCGAGATCGCCGATGCGGTCGTCCGGCCATTCCTGTCGGGCGAGGTGCTGGTGACGCTCGGCTGCCATATCGGCGTCGCGACCGTCGAGCCGGGCGACGGCGACGGCGTCGACGTGCTGCGCCGCGCCAGCATCGCGCTGGCCGAGGCGCGTGCGGCCGAAAGCGGGACAATTCGCCTGCTCAGCGGCGCCGAGGCGGTCGAGGTGGCGCGCGAGACCCGGCTGGGCGCCGACCTGCGCAACGCGATCGCCCGCGACGAGATCGAATTGCTGTTCCAGCCGCAGGTGGCGATGGCGACCGGCGAGATCGTCGGCGTCGAGGCGCTCGCGCGCTGGCGTCACCCCGAATATGGCGAACTGGGCGCGAATACGCTGTTCGCCGCCGCCGACCGCGCCGATTATCTGCTGCCGCTGTCCGAACATGTCCAGGCCAAGGCGGTGCGGGTGGCGGCGGCCTGGCCCGAGCCGCTGCGCACGATCCGGCTGGCGATCAACGTCACCGCCGCCGACATCGCCCGGCCGAACTTCGCCGAAACCTTCCTCGCGATGGTCGCGGCCAGCGGCTTCCCGCCCGGGCGGCTGACCGTCGAGGTCACCGAGAACGGCCTGATCGAGGATCTCGGCGCGGCCGGCGGGCTGCTCGCGGCGCTCAGGGCAGGGGGCTGCCGCGTCGCGATCGACGATTTCGGCACCGGCTATTCGAGCCTCGCCTATCTGAAGTCGCTGCCGCTCGACTATCTGAAGATCGACAAACGGCTGAGCCAGGACATCGCCGGATCGACCCGCGACCGCGTCGTCGTCCGCGGCGTGATCGACATGTCCCGCTCGCTGGGGCTTGCGGTGATCGCCGAAGGGGTGGAAACCGAGGAGCAATTGACCTTGCTCGCGCAGGAGGGGTGCAATTTCTACCAGGGCTTCCTCTGTTCGGAGCCGGTCGACGTGACGACGCTCGCGCAGCTGGTGCGCGACCGCGGCTGAGCGCATGGCCGCGCCATCCGCTCAGGCCGACCTGTCCGGCGACTGGACCGGCACCTACTCGGGCGACCCGCCCAACGTGCCCGGCAACAGCTTCGAAGCGTGGATCGTCGACAGCGGCGGCGTGCTGACCGGCGGGATCGTCGAACCCGACGAGGAGACCGACATCGGCATCCTACGCGCCGACATCCGCGGGACGGTGGCCGGCGGCGAGGTGCGTTTCCTCAAGCTCTATGACGGCGCCAGCCATGCCGCCCACGGCGTCGACTATCGCGGCCGAGTCAGCGACAACGGCTGCGCGATCGCCGGCGAATGGACGTTCGCGGCGCATAGCGGGATCTTCGAGATGCGGCGGCGCGGCGGCCAGGCGGTGGTCCGCGAGATCGAGGAAAAGGCCGAGGTGCCGGTGGAATAGACAACGGCCGTCCTTCCTCCCATCAAGGGGAAGGGGCAGCTCACCCGACAAAATCCGACAACCCGCACCGTTCGTCCGATCCCCCCGCCGAAACAGGGACAACCACTTGCCAACCATAAACCGTTCGGACAGATGAGCCGATCGCGCCCGCCGGACCAGCGCGGGGCCCCAAGAGGATTTCGATGACCGAAGAGCCGGATACGGCCCCAGACGATGCCGTGATCGAAGACATTTCCGCGCAGCCCCCGTCGCCCTGGCGCCGGATCGCCACCTTCGCCGACCGGACCGCGGTGCTGTTCATCGGCATCGCCGTCGGCACCGTCATCGGCGGCTCGTTCTTCGGGCTGCGCAGCGCCCCCGCGACGGCGCCGGTACCCGTCCAGATCGTCGCCGCGCCGGCCGGTCCGCCCGCGGTCCAGGCCGGTTCCAGCGAATGCGCCGCGCGCTTCAGCGGCGGGCTGACCAGGGCGCTCGCCGCCGGGCGGCCGCTGCACATCGGCGTATTCGGCGACAGTTTCGGGGCGGGCGTCACCGAAGGGCTCGCGCTCCAGTTCAGGGACGATAAATCCTGGGTCGTCCACGGCTTCTCGAAGCAGGCCACCGGCTTCACCCGCTATGCGAAGCTCGATCTGCTCGACGACATCAGGGCGAAGCTGGATGCGCAGCCGATCGACATCGCGGTGATCTCGTTCGGCGCCAACGACACGTTCGACATTTATGACGATGGGATCGCCGCCCAATACATGAGTCCGAAATGGCAGGAGATCGTCGGCAAGCGGGTCGACGCGGTGATCCAGCTGCTGCGCGATCGCGGCGCGCAGGTCTATTGGGTGGGCCTCCCCAAGATGCGCGAGCCCGATTTCGACGTGAAGGTCACCGAGATGAATGCGTTTTATGCGGCCCATATGCGCGCCCTGGGCGTGCCCTATTATGATACGGTGCCGGTCAGCGTCGATGCCGGCGGCCAATATTCGGCGCATCTGGTCGATCCCAAGACCGGCAAGAGCGAACTCGCCCGCGCCAATGACGGCGTCCACATGGCGACCGGCCATGCCTATGCGCTGCTGACGCGCGGGCTGGTCACCCGCATCCGCGATTATGTCGCGCTCGCCAGGGCCGATGTCGACCGGCAGGCGGCGCTGCGCGGGCGGCAGGCATCATTGCGCTGATGCCCATGATGTTCGCCGCGGCGCTCGCCGCCGCCACCGGCGCCGCGGCGCCCGCGCCGGCCTGCACGGCGCGGCTCTGCTATGCCGACGCTATCCGCCCGTTCCTCGACACGCTGGCGGTGAGCAAGCGCACGTCCGGGCGGCCGGTCCACATCCTGCAGATCGGCGACAGCCACACCGCCGGCGACATGTTCACCAATGGCTGGCGCACCGTGCTGCAGGCGCGCTACGGCTTCGGCGGGCGCGGCGTGCTGGCGGCGGGGCGGCCCTATCCCGGCGTGATCACGTTCGGCGTGACGCAGGCGATGTCGCCCGGCTGGACCGTCAACGCCAATTTCGGCAAGGCGTGGAACCCCGCCGGCGCGGCGATCGGCATCGCCGGCTTCTCGCTGACCACGCGGCTGGCCGGCGAGACGATGGGCGTGACCAGCGACACGCCCGACCAGAATTTCGATCGCATCACCCTGTGCGCGCTGCGCCAGCCCGGTGGCGGCGCGGTGACGATCCGCTTCGGCACGAAGGTCGAGCGCTTCGATCTCGCCGCCGACGAGACCAAAGCCGAATGCCGGACGATCGACAGCGAATGGCGCGTCTCCAGCGCGCAGGTGACCACCGACGGCCCCGGCATCGTCACGCTCACCTCCTTCGCCACGTTCGCGCAACAGGGCGGAGTAGTGGTCTCGAACCTCGGCGTCAGCGGGTCGCAGCTCGTCCATCTCGCCCGCGAGAACGACCGCGTGATCGCCGCCGAGTTCGACGCCTGGCGCCCCGATCTGATCGTGCTGGCGTTCGGCACCAACGAAGGCTTCTCGCAGAGCCTGACCCCCGATCGCTTCGAGGAGGATCTGCGGTCGCAGGTCCGGCGCATCCGCCGCCTCGCGGGACGCAAGGTGCCGATCATGCTGATCGGCGCGCCCGACGCGAATACGAACGTGAGTGCGATCGCCCGCAACTACGGATCGCCGCAGCCCTGCCCGAACGCCGGCGGCACGCCCGGCATTTGGTACACGCCGACCCTGCTCGGCGCGGTCCGCGAACGGCAGCGCCAGGTGGCGCACGACATGGACCTCGCCTTCTGGGACTGGAGCGCGGCGATGGGCGGACTCTGCTCGGCGATGGCGTGGCGCAGCGCCGATCCGCCGCTGATGCGCGGCGATCATGTCCATTTCACCCGTGCCGGCGGCGCCCGGCTCGGCGCGATCCTGTTCGGTGACGTCGAGGCCGCGCTCGCCGCGGCGCGCCGGCCGTAACGAACCCACCGGCGCATGCTTTTCCCGACGGCCAGCTTCGGCCTGTTCTTCCTCGCGGTGTTCGCGCTTGCCTGGGCGCTGCGGCGCTCGAACGAGTGGCACAAGATCGTCCTGCTGGTCGCCAGCTGGATCTTCTATGGCGCGTGGGACTGGCGTTTCGTCGCGCTGCTGATCGCCAGCGGAATTCTCAACTGGGGCGCGGCGCGGCTGATCCTCGCGCATGACGACGAACCGCGCCGCCGCCGGCTGATCCTGATCCTCGGCGTCGCCGCCAATCTCGCCATTCTCGGCTGGTTCAAATATTATGGCTTCTTCATGGAGCAGGTCTCGGACCTGCTCCACGCCCTCGGCTGGCAGCGCGACTTCAACATCCTGCAGGTGGTGCTGCCGATCGGCATCTCCTTCTTCACCTTCCAGGGCATGAGCTATCTGATCGACATATACCGGCGCGAGACGCAGCCGGCGCGCCTGCTCGACATGACCCTGCTGATGTCCTTCTTCCCGCACCTCGTCGCCGGGCCGATCGTCCGCCCGTCGCATCTGATCCCGCAATTGCAGGCGGTGCCGCGGATCGATCGCGGCATGGCGTCGATGGGGCTGCTGCTGATCGTCTGGGGCCTGTTCAAGAAATCGATCATCGCCTCCTATCTGGCGACCGAGTTCGTCGATCCGATCTTCTTCGATCCGACTGCGCATTCCAGCCTCGACCTGATTCTCGGCGCCTATGGCTATGCGGTTCAGATCTATTGCGATTTCTCCGCCTATAGCGACATGGCGATCGGACTGGCGGCTTTGCTCGGCTATCGCTTCCCGGTCAATTTCAACCAGCCCTATCGCGCCGCCTCGCTGCAGGATTTCTGGCGGCGCTGGCACATCAGCCTGTCGAACTGGCTGCGCGACTATCTCTACATCGCGCTCGGCGGCAGCCGGCATGGACCCGTCCGCCTCTATCTCGCGCTGATGACCACGATGCTGCTCGGCGGCCTGTGGCATGGCGCGAGCTGGAACTTCGTGATCTGGGGCGCGATCCACGGCGGCGTGCTGGTTGCCGAACGGCTGTGGCGGCGCCTCCGTCCGGCGGCGTGGCCGGTGCTGCCGACGCTCGCCGGCATTGTCGTCACCTTCCACATCGTCACCTTCGCCTGGATCTTCTTCCGCTCGTCCAGTTTCGAGGCGGCGGGTGCCTATCTCGCCGGCATCGCCGCGGGCGACTTCACCAGCACGACGCTCGCGCCGCTGGGCCTGGTGCTGATCCTGATCGGCCTGTCGCTCCACGCCTTTCCGGCGACCACGCTCGAGCGGATCGCGATGGCGATGCGCCGGCATGCGCCGGTCGCGATCGGCCTCGCGATCGGCGCGACCATCCTCGTCATCGATTCGATGCGCCCCGAGGGCGTCGAACCGTTCATCTACTACCAGTTCTGAAGGACGCGCCGATGATCCAGCCCCCGCGCCATGCTTTGGTCTCGCCGGTCGACCTGCCGATGCCGGCCGACCCCGAACCGCACCCGCTGCGCTGGACCGCCACCGTGATCGCCACCGCCGCGGCGCTGCTGGCATTGTTCAACGCCACCGCATTGGTCGGCTGGGCGCATGACCTGCCGCCCAGCCCCGAGAGCGCGAAGATCGTGGCGGTCGCCGAGGGCTGGTACGGCGTCACCGACCGGCTCGGGCTGACGATACCGGGCGAACTGGTCCGCGCCGGCTATGACCGGCTCAAGGCAGCGCGGTTTTCGTGACTCCCCTCTACCGCTTGCGGGAGAGGGAAAGACGCCGAAGGCGGCGAGGGTGAGGGCCTGAAGGGCGAGACCCGCTCACACCCTCACCCTGGCTCGCTGCGCGACCCTGTCCCTCTCCCGCAAGCGGTAGAGGGATAAGCATCGCACTCACGAATAAAAAGCGTGATCCCCGATCGTCGCGACATGCTTGCGCTTCGCATGGAAGGCCGAGCGCGCGCGCGCCGTATTGTAATAGATCGCGGTGCCGATCACCGACTCCGCGGTGCCGGCGCGCGCCTCGACGGCGACGTCCCAAGCGGTCTGCCACAGCCGGTCGCTCTTCGACGGATTATAGCTGTGGGTGTTGAAGAACTGCCCGGCCTGATGGATCACGCCGCACACCGTCTTCGGAAAGATCGGCGAACGCAGGCGGTTCATGATCAGCTGGGCGACCGCGAGCTGGCCGGTGCGCGACTGGTTGGCCGCTTCATGGCGGACCACCTTGGCGAGGCAGATCAGATCGGGATCATTGGTATCGGCTGCCGCGATGGACTTCGGCGCCTGGGCGGCGTCCGGGGCCGGTTCCGTCAGCGGAACGTTCGGCGTCTGCGGAGCGATGATGTCGGCCATGGGCTCGGTGAGCGCTGCGGCCATTGCCGGTGATTCGATCTCTGCCACGCCCTGCGCGGCAAAGCTGTCTGCTTCCGGAAGAAAAAGTGCCCATCCCAGGGCGGCGGCAGACAGAGTATAAGCGATCGTCTTGCGTCCGGTGGACATCAAGAACCCCCATTACCTGCGCAAGAAGTGCGAACCGCGCCTACTCAACACCAACCAAACCGGCGGTCGCTGACTTCCCACGTCTTCCAAGGGACCGGCACGTCACGAACTGACGAAAGCCCCCGGGCAACGAACGGCGCGCGGTGGCTGCCAAGTGACTTTGTTGCAAGGATGTTACGACCAACCGTTGGACCGAACGGGTGAGCCGAATAATTTTCGCCGATCTGCGTGGAACTCTTGCATTTGTCAGCGATCGTTAATTTATGCCCGCGAATCGGGCATGCATTTGGAAATTCTGCTCCCCTCCAGCCCTTGCTGGAGGGGTTGGGGTGATTTTTCTTCTCGATTGGCCCACAGGAAGAAGGGGTCTCGTTGCCCCTACCGCTTCCGCCGCCATACCCGCACCAGCGCCCGCACTTTCTCGCGCGGGGTGCGCCGCTCGTCCGAAACCGCGTCGAGGAATTCGGCGAGCCGATGCGACTTGGCGGCGGTGTAGAAGGTGAGGGCGGCCACCGGCACCGCGACCGTGACGAACGCGGCCAATTTCCCCAGCGCCGACATCTGCGTCATATCGAACAGGTTCATGCCGAGGAAGCCGGTCACCACCGTGCCGATCAGGCCGAAGAAGGTCACCACGGTCAGCCGCACGACCGAGCTCGCCTGCCGGCGCAGGCCGTCGCTGTCGAGATAGTCGACCATGTCGATCACCTCCTCGCGGACTTCGCGGAACAGCCAGTCGGTCCCCAGCAGCGCGGTCCAGCGGATGAAGATGTCGCGCGCGGGCGCCTGGCTGGAGACCTCGTGGAACCAGTAGCGATGGGTGAAGCGCAGGAAATTCTCGTGCGTCTGGCGGATCTCGCGCCGGAACAGCCGCACCGTCGGCACCGCATAGTCGCGCAGCTGGCTGATCGCGGTGACCAGCCGGTCGCGGAAGATCAGCAGCGCCGCGCGATGGAAATGGGCGATCAGCCCGAGCAGGAAATATTGGTGGCGGAACTGCGCGAGGATGCCGGTCTCGGGATCGGTGAAGCTGGCGCTCCCCGCCGCGCCGACCATGACGAAGGCGTGGCCCGAACACAGGATGCGCGTGTTGGTCCGATCGTGGCCGCCGGCCGGATCCCAGAACCGGTCGTAGCAATGCTGCGCCTCGAAATCGCTCAGGAAGCGCGGCGCGAACGGCGCCTCGCCGGCCCGGCCCGACGGCGCCGCGAACGCCAGCCGCATCCAGTCCTCGCGGCTGATCGACACGGGATCGTCGACCGCGAGGAAGGCCTGCAGCGGAATGCGCTGATGCTCGAGCTGGCGGCAGGGGATCGTGCCGGCATCGACACTGCGGTCGAACGCCAGCGGGTGCAGCAGATAGGCCCAGTGCGCGGCCACGCACGGCGCGCGATGCGCGCGCACGGCGGCGAAATAGCGGTCGCGCTGCGCATAGTCCGATTCGGCCAGGCGGTGTCCGTCGCCGTCGAGCAGTGACACCCGTGCGCAGCAATGCGCGCCGCCGCCATCCGCGTCCCAGCTGGTCGGATAGGCGCGGCCGAACCGCAGGAGCATCTCCTCGGCCTGGTCGAGAGTCAGGTCGCGGCCCGCCACCTCGATGACGAGGATCGCCAGATCGATGTCGTAGAAGAAATAGAGCTCGATCCGCACGACGTCGAAGTCGATCGCGGGCTGCCCCGGCCGCAGCGTGACGCGCATGGTGGCGACGTCGTGGCGCCGGAAGATGCGGATCGGCGAGGCGCCATAGGCGTCGTCCCCGCCTTCGCCATAGAGGAAGCGCTGCACATCGGGCATGAACGCGACGAACTCGGCATAATGCCGCGGCTGGAAACCCCGCCCGGCGTCGGTCAACGCGTCGGCGACCGTCTGCCAGTGGCAGTCGAGCGCCAGCAGCCGCTCCCAATGCGCCGACGCCGCGACACGGCCTTCCACCGGCGCGATCTGGATCGGCCAGGTCAGGATCTGCCTGAACGCGCGGACCATCGTTGCGGTCGGGTCGATTGCCGGGCCGGCCTCTCCTTCGTCGCCCATCGTGGTTCTCCCGATCGGTCGATCACAGGCTTACACGCGGCGGCGGTGCACGGCCATCGCGATATTGGGGCGAGGACGATGCCTTGAGACCCTCCGCTTCAGGAGCCCGTAGGCCGAACATATCCGGACGCCGAGACACTATCCGTCAGGCCCTGCTTCCGCGCCCGGTCATTCGCTCGCCTTAAGCATCGATTCAGCGGCCTCTGTTAGACTCCGCCGATGACGCAGCTGAACGACCCCGCCTTCACGATCCGGATCTCGCCAGCGCGCAAGTTCGTGGAGATCATCATGTTCGGCCACTGGGACGCCGCGACCATGCGGCGCTTCGACAGCGAGTTGCGGCGCCTGCTCCCCGCGCTGCCGGCCGGCGGATGCCGGATCGGCGACCAGAACACGCTGTTCGACACCACCGCTTTTGCCGTGCAGTCGCAGGACGTGCTGGAACAACTCGGCGGTATGGCCGCGGACAAATCGATCGGTTCGCGCCGGATCGCCGTACTGGTTTCGAAGACGCTCACCAAGCTGCAGGTGCGCCGCATCGCCCCCGACTACGGCCTGTTCGCCGAGCGGGACGAGGCCATGCGCTGGCTGTTCGAGCCCGACGGCTGACGGATTGCGCGTCTGTGCCGACGCGCACGGGCGCTGACCGCGCGCAACCTGCCCGATCCCCCTCCGCCGTTCGTCCTGAGTAACCGCTGAGCGAAGCCGAAGCGGTGTATCGAAGGACATGCTCGACCGAGGAGCGATGTCCGCGGGCGACGCTGGAGCGTCGGGTGGGATGCATGTCTCGCCGTCAGCCGCGGCAACAACGATCAGCGTACGCATCGCCTCGACGACAGGGCGTAAGCCAGCGGAGATGCATTTACGGGTCGGGTCGTAGAGATACAACCAGTCGCGCTCGGCCGGCTTGACCCGGGATCAGTGTCGGGAAAGGATCGTCACAGGCAAACCGGGAACGTGAGATGGACCGACGGCAATTCCTCGCGAGCGCCGCTTCCCTGGGACTCAGCGCCGTCTGGGCGCCGCGATCGGCCGCGAAGCCGTCGCGCGTCGCATGGCGCGAGGATCGCGCGCTCTATCCCCAGGGCGTCGCGTCGGGTGATCCGGATGCGCACAGCGTGGTGCTGTGGACCCGCCGGCCGTTCGACCAGGGCGATCGGCATGCGCTGACGGTCGAGGTGGCGCTGGATGCCGACTTCCGCCACGTCGTCGCCAAAGCGAGCGCGCCGGTGCTGGCAGCGGCCGACTGGACTTGCCGCGCGCTGGTCGGCGGCCTCTTGCCCGCAACGATTTATTGGTACCGTTTCACCGACGAGACCGGCGCCGGCAGCCGCATCGGCCGCACGATCACCGCGCCGCGCGACGGCGATCCGCGCCCCGTCCGCTTCGCCTTCGTCTCGTGCAACAGCGTCAACGAAGGCGCGCAGAACGCCTATCGCCGGATGATCTGGGAGGACGAGCGCGCGCCGGCCGACCGCAAGCTCGGTTTCGTCCTCCATCTCGGCGACTTCATCTACGAGGTCGTCGAATATCCCGATGAGGTGCCGCACCGCTATGCGCGCACCGTCCATGATCTCGGCCGCATCCCCGATGCCCGCAAGGTGAGCAATTTCCACGTGCCGACCAATCTCGCCGGCTATCGCCACGTCTATCGCGCGCATATCGACGATCCCGACATCCAGGATGCCCGCGCCCATTTTCCGTTCGTCTGCATCGGCGACAATCACGAATTCTCGTGGCAGGGCTGGCAGAGCTTCATCAAATATGAGGGCAAGATCGAGCCCGCCCAGCCGCTGCGCGTCGCCGCCAACCAGGCCTGGTGGGAATATATCCCGTCGCGCGTCCGCAAGGCTTCCGGCGCCGGGCTCGACCGCTTCGCGCCGCCCGCGGTGATCCAGGCGCCGATCGAAATGCAGGACGACGATGGCTTCGGCACCGAGCCCAACAATCGCGCCGCGATCGGCAGCATGACCGCGTATCGCGCGCTGCGCTATGGCAAGCATGTCGATCTCATCCTCACCGATTTCCACAGCTATGCGATGCGCAACCCCGGCGACCGGCCGGAAATGGACGCGTTCGACCTGCCCTTCCCGGTGGTGCCGCAGGAATTGCTGGAGATGGTCGACGGCGGCCGGGACTATCAAGGCGGCCATCCACCCGCGACGCTCACGGCCGGCGACACATCGGTGCCCAATTTCCGCAAGGATGAGCCCGCCTTCACCATGCTCGGCCGCGCGCAGAAGGCGTGGCTCAAGGACCGGCTGACCCGATCGACCGCGACCTGGAAGATCTGGGGCGCGACCAACGGCCCGCTCAACATGCGGACCGATCCGCAGAACCTGCCCGAGGGACTCGTCGAGACGAAATGGCCCGGCAAACATTATGGCACCTTCGGCGGCGGCGATTTCAGCGGCGCCTTCGCCGAGCGCGCGGAGATCTACGACATGGTGCGTGACCGGAAGATAGCGGGCTTCGTCACCGTCTCGGGCGATCGCCACAGCTTCTGGGCCGGCTATGCCGCGCCCAGGCTGCCGCCCGCCGGCTTCGATCCGGTGGGGCTGAGCTTCATCACCGGCTCGATCTCCGCGCCCGGCCTCGCCGAAGCGTCCGAATATTGGAAGGAGTTTCCGCTGCTCCCGCTGTTCGTGCGCAAGCCGCAAGGCTGCCCGCCCGAAGCGACGATCAACCTGACGCTCAAGCACGGCGTGCGCGCGGCGCTCGAATATGCCGCCAGCGGCGACATCGAAAAGGCCCGCGCCGCGACCAACCCCGACGTCGCGCCGCATCTGGAATTCGTCGACATGGCCGGCCACGGCTACGCGGTGGTCACCGCCGGACCCGAGGCGATCGAGACGGAGTTCGTCTGCATCCCCCGTCCGATCACGCGCGCGACGACCGCCGACGGCGGCCCGCTGCGCTACCGCGTATCGCACCGCGCGATGCTGTGGCGGCCGGGCACCGCGCCGAAGCTCGAGCAGCGGGTGCTGGAAGGGGATGCGGCGCTGTCGGTTTGATGCGGTTTGGAGCCAGGCAGCCACGCGCCCGAACGTGGCCGTTCGACACCGCTTCTTCGCTGGCTGCAACAGGGCAATTGGGCGAAGGCTCTTGTCGGCAGCTGCCGCCCCCCAACCGCCATCCCCGCGAAGGCGCATAGGCGCTGACTTAAGGTGCGGGTAACGGAAAAGCGCGAGTCCCCCGCGTCACAAATCCCCCTTTTCCGTCATCCCCGCGCAGGCGGGGATCCATTTTTGGCATAGATCACCAGCGTTTATCGGCCGGACACCTAGATTCCCGCCCTTCGGCAAGCTCAGGAGGCGCCCTGCGCGGGAATGACGGGTGGGGAAAGTGGACGTGAAAACCACGAATTCTGCGCACCCGAGCGTTAACTCAGCGCCAATGCACTTCCCCGCGCGCAGACGATCAGGGGGCAATGCCGCCACAGAAACAGACCATCGCCATTCACCCGAACACGCCGCCGCCCGCACCCCGCCTTATTGTTCGATCCAGCCTTTTCAGCGATAACCGCCACCGAGCCAGTCGCCCGCAACGGACGAAACCCGTGAACGGCCAACATGGACGGGAGAGCAGATGAAGCCCATTCCAACACTGGCCGTTGCGGCGATGCTGCTGATCGCGCTAACCGGAGCCGGAAGCGCTGCCAAAGCCGATACCGTGCTCCGCTACGCCGCGCCTGATGATCCGCAAAATACGCTGGTCATCGAGGCCTCCGCCGATGGTGACATGCGCATCGAAGATGGTCGTGGGCAGGTTGTCATCGTTCGCGATGGCGAAGACTATCTCCTGTTTACGCCGCTCGCCGGCGGGCGTGGGGTCACGCGCGTCGAGGACTTTCTGGCCGTCGGCGCGGAAGTCCGGGCTAGCATGATCGAGAGCGGTGCGATGACCACCGGCGGAGAGAATATGCGCTACGAGGTTCGCCCGAATGGTTCGCGCACCATCGGCAAGTGGCGGGGTGAAGCCGTCGAGATCGGTCCGGTCGATGGGTCCGGCGTCACGCAGGATATCGTCATATCCACCGACCCGTCTCTCGCCGACGTGCGCCAAGTTGCCGTCAAAGCGCTCGAGGCGTTCGAAAAACCGTCTCGCGCCGTTCTGATCTATCCCAGGCAATTCCAGCAACGGATCAGCGAGACGCTCGCGCGCGGGATGCCGGTTTCGTACGATGGACGGGATCTTCGCGAGGTCGGTCGCGGCCCGGTCGCCGCGGCCCGCTTCGAACTGCCGCAAGCGCCGTTGACTCGCGAGCAGTTGCGGACGCTGATGGGGCGTTGAGTTGGCTGGAATTTGGTGACGTCTCATGCTGTCCCATTCAATTAGCGACGGCTTCTTGGCGACCTCGATCCCGGCAAGGAACGGTAATATCTGTTGGAAAGGCGACTTCGGTTCAGCCACATCATCACCAGATGCGGGTGGGCAAAGCCAACACCGGAAAGTGATTGACCCTGACTAGCGATATGACCACCCCAGCGGACCTCGACGCCCTCCTCGAACTTGTCCACGACGAGGTAAGCTTCGGCACCTTCCTTCATGCATTGGCGGCCGACTTCGAGGCGGATCTTGCGCTGATGGAAGCAGACCCGGGACAGTATAGATATTCGGCAGGCCCCCTTGGATGGGAGGTCGGGACGATTCCAGACTTCCTCTACAGCGCGGCTGCGGAGGCAGGTCGACGCCCACCGCTCAGACCGCCGGTCGCCGACAATCCTTGGAAGCGCTGTGCAGAAATGCTGCTCATCGCCAAGATAATGGAATAGGCTGTTGGTGCACAGCGTCAGCGCATTTCCATGGTGCGAAGAATTCGGTGACGTCTGTGGACCGTTTCGGATAGTTGTCGAATATCGGTGACGTCTCACGCTGCCCCCTCATCCCGACGGGTGGTCGCGTGACACGAACCTTGGATAAAACGGCGCCGGCGATGTCACACTTCGCCTGCCAAGTGCAAAGCGTTGCGTTTCGGCCTTTATGCTCAACAGTTTCGAGTTGGTTATTTGAGGTCGGTCTCGTCGACCGAAGTACGGAACAGAGTGCCCTTGCGTCGGCGAGGCGTCACGCCTCTCTTGTAGAGCAGCCCCCACACGACCACCGACAAGACCATGCCAAACAATATCGACAACCAAAGCGCCGTGTCCCACATGACGAGCCGCGTGATCGCAATGGCAATGACAACCGCAAACACGCCTGCGTGACGCTGAACGAAGGGGATGGGGATCATTTGGGACGTCTCTCCTGGTTAACGACATTGACGAACGCCTTCTCGAAGGCTTCCGGGCTTCGTCCGCTTCGACCTCGCGCGCCGTTTCGAGAATCTCGGCGACGGTTGGGATCATGGCCCGCCACCATCGCCCAGCATCGTGACCGCGTCCATGACCATTGACGATAGCGTGGCTGTCAGGACGTCGCCGCGGTCGTGCTCCTTCCGGTACATCTTGAGAATTTCGGTGACATCTCATGCTGTCCCCTTCATGCCGCCTCTTCTTCATCCCGCTTGCGTCTGCTTGGCGCCAATCTCGGTCGTTCGGCCACCCCAACACTAATCTAAAAACCGCCAGTCGTTCACGTTACCGCGATCGCCACGGTTGATGGATTATGGCCCGACCGCTTTCAGGCACTCAGATGGCGAAAAAGGACACTTATTCATGAAGCTCGCACTGGCAGCTAGCCAAACGGAACCTTGAACATCGGCGCGGACTGGCCCCGGCGGGGATAGATGAGCGCGCTTGGCTTCGTACAGCTTCGAAAGCCTGCTCAAAGCGTCCCACTCGTGTCGGCAACCGAGTTATGAAGGGGTCCACGATCTTCGGGAACGAGCGCCGCCAGTCCGTTTTTCCCCTTGAATCGTTCATGGTGCGTTCCCACCTTCTCGGACGACGTTTCAAAGGGCAGAGTAAGGACATGAGGCAGCTCGAGGTCGAGAACCAGCTCCGCGACGTTGTGAGCCGCATCATCGTCCAGGTGGAGCTGGCTACTGCGCAGGGGCGGACCGACATCAATCTCGCGCTCGAGGATGCGTTCATCCCCATCCTGAAGTCGGTGTTCAACCTGCCGCACCTCATCAACCTGAACCGTAAGCAGAAGAACTTCCCTGGCATTGACCTCGGGGACGACCACGACCGCGTCGCTTTCCAGGTCACGTCCACGACCGGGCTCGAGAAGGTGAAGTTCACGGTCGGTCAGTTCGTAAACCGCTCGTACTATAATACATTCGACGAGTTATACGTCCTCATGCTCGGCAAGAAGCAGGCGTCCTACAGTCAGAGCGCGGTAAACGCGCTGCTGACTCAGGACTTCTCGTTCAATTGCGCCAAGCATATCGTCGATCTCGGCGACATCCTCCGCATGGTGACCGGGCTGCGCCTGACCGCGCAGGAGCGGGTGCTCACCGAGTTCAAGCACATTCTCGGCGAGGTGGACGCGTTTATCAGCATCAGGGCGGAGACCGTCGAAGCGCCGACCGCCATCACCACCAACCTGCAGGAGATTCGGCTGCCCGAGGCGGTCTACGTCGCGGAACTGATGATCGACGACAAGGCTGTGATCGAGCGCGCCAAGGCCGAGCTGAGCTACAGGGGTTATGCCAAGGGCCGCAGGGCCGTCGTGAAGATGGCGCTCCTCCTGAACGACGTGAAGACGGACGCGTGGGTCTGCCACGATAACAAGCTATTCTCCTTCACCGACATCGGTGAGAGCGGCCTCGTCAGCATCGTTGACGAGGGCACGGTCGAGCGGTTGGACGTCTCCGATCTGGCCGATTCCGACGAGCCGGACAACGTGAACGTCCTCAAACAACTTCTCGTGGCCGAAACGCGGCAGAAGCTTAAGGCGCGCAACGTGCGCTCCCATCCCAAGGACGGCTTCTTCTTCTTCGTGCCCAACGAGGACGGGCAGGAGCTTCGCAAGGAGACGTGGATCGGCAAGGCCAGCGCGAGCCGCACCGTGTATGTGGTGAAGTATCAGAAGAAGGACCCTGAGAAGGTCCTGCACCACCAGCACTTCTCGTTCGACCTGACGTTCTCGAATCTGGGCGGGACCTGGTTCGTCCAAATCGTGCCAAGCTGGTATTATTCCTACGATGGCTTCAAGCGGTCGCACTGGCACGACAAGCTGCTCTCGAAGCAGAAGCGCCTCGAACTGAACCTCAGCGTCAGGAACGCGGTCCGCTTCGTCGCCTATTTCCTCTCGAATACGAGCGATGTGGAAAGGGCCGATGAGACCTCGTTGAGCTTCGGGTCGCTTCTCGAATTCAACGTTGGCGACCAGGTCGAAGATGATCTCGACGAAGGGGGCGTCTTCTTCGAAGACGACTGCGATGACGATGCGACCGACGAAGAGGTGGCGGCATGAAGCTCACGACGCTTGCGGAGCCGATGCTTGAGTTCGGGACCGGCACCCATATCTGCCCCCGTACGGGGATCGAGCATATGGGCGTCTACGACAAGCGTGACGAACTGCGTCGGACGGAACTCCGGATCGGCGTCGTCGGGCGCGGCGAGGGAATCGATCTGCTCGACGAGTGGCTCGAGAGGTGCCGCGACGGCATCGAACGGAAGAAGGAGTCGCAGCTCCTCAACCTCTTCCGCAGCTTCGGCGGGGTGAACCAGAACTACGGCTTCCTGACCCGGCTGATCAACTCGCCTCAATACACCCGGACGCTCAAGAAGTCGGACATCACGGGGATCGTGAAACTCGCATCCCGCGTCGACCGCGTGGAAAGGGCGGTCGACCTCTACTACGAGCAGATCCGCTTCTTGGCCGAGAACAGGTCGGTCGACGTCATCGTCTGCGTCATGCCGAACGAGATGTTCGATTCCGTGACGACCTCGGCCACCGACGACGAGAAGGAAGAGAGCGAGCTCGAGCACAATTTCCGGCGGATACTGAAGGCCAAGTGCATGCACCTGGGCACGCCGCTCCAGCTGGTGCGCGAGAAGACCATCCTCATCACGAAGTTCGCCGGCGACCAGCAGGACCCCGCGACCAAGGCGTGGAACTTCTGCACGGCGCTCTACTACAAGGGCAATCGGACGATCCCCTGGCGGCTGGTAGAGGACACGGCCAAGCTTCGGTCGTGCTACATCGGCATTGGCTTCTACAAGAGCCGCGACGGCGAGACGGTGTCGTCCAGCCTGGCGCAGGTGTTCGACGAGTTCGGACACGGCATCATTCTGCGCGGGACGCCCGTGTCGATCGACAAGAAGAACAGGCATCCCTACTTGAGCGAGGATCAGGCATACGAGCTGCTACGGGACGCACTTGACGAATACGACCGCGCTCTGGAGCACATGCCGGCCAGGATCGTAATTCACAAATCGAGCCACTTCCGCGACGGCGAGCGCAAGGGTTTCCTGCGGGCGCTGGAGGAGAAGGGCATCCGGTCGAAAGACTTCGTGGCGATCACCGACACCGACGTCCGCCTGTTCAGCGACAAGAAGTATCCGCCGAAGCGCGGGACGCTGCTGACCATCTCGGAGACCGAGGGCGTGCTATACACCCGCGGGACGGTTGATTTTTACAAGACCTATCCGGGCCAGTATGTCCCGAGTCCGCTCAAGATCACGGTCTATGAACAGGATTCGTCGCTTGAAAGCCTCTGCGAAGAAATCCTGGGACTGACCAAGATGAACTGGAACAACACCCAGATGGATGGGAGGCTACCGATCACGCTCGAATGCGCGAAGAAGATCGGCGACATCATGAAGTATGTGAGCGTCAACGAAAAGCCGCAGGTCAGCTACAGCTTCTACATGTAGGCTGATCGCGCCCAATGCAAAGCGCTGATCTCTGCCCTCGGCGGCGCCCACCGTTCTAGTCGTCGCCGTCTTCCCACCGCTGTTTGCGGGCACCGCGATGGGGCACGGCGAAATAGCGTAGCACGCCGGTAACATCGGGGTCCGCATTGTCGAGCAGTGCGGCAACGACGGCGAAGATCACGAAGGTCTCGGCCGTCGCGCGGCGGTCTACTGGCGTATGCGGCTCATTGTGCGCAATGGCGTTGCGCAACTCTTCCAAGGTGATGAACCGAGTCCGAAGCCAAGTCCAAAATCCGACTTCGTTCAGCCTGTAATTTCCCCTCAGGAGCTGCGACGCCGTCACTTTGCTTAGTTTGTCGCGCAAGCGCTCATTTTCCGGGATCTGCTTGTCTGCTTCCAGCCAGCGATTGACCACGCCGCGGTGGACGTCGAGCAAACTTTCGAGGGCGGAGAAATAACAGAAAAAGGCCTGCTTCCATCGTTGCTCAAGCTCGAAGGCGTAGCCTTCGGCGAGCGTCTCGCCGGCATACCCGAGCGGCCCCTCATGCCTATAGCCGAGGATCGAAAGTCGCAGGAGAATGTCGAGGCCGAGTTCGAAGCTGGCGCCGTTCAAAAATCCTCGAAAGGTCAGGCGCCCGGCAAAGCGGTCGATGAATTCCAGCGAATAACGGACCTTGCCCTCATACTCGGAGGTAGCCTTTGGCAATTCCTGGGCCCGAAAATCCTCATCGTCCAACTGCTCATCGACGGCATAGCCATAGTCGGTAAGCTCGGCGTCTAGGACGAAAATCCACTCCCCTCGGACCTTGTGCGATTGCCACAGTGGGTAACCGCGATCGTCCATCCCCGCGTACGGCGTGGCCTCGTAATCTGCCTCGATGTTGGTGCGAATGGGGACGCTTCGCCGCTCGGCCGCACCCAGCCGGATGAGGACGGCTTCGCGTTCCGCCAACAGCGCCGTCAGAAGTTCGTCACTCTGCGCCATCTATCCCTCGAGATACGTGCCTCACTTTAGTACGTCCCATTGTGCAGGATCAGACAGGGCGTTCCAATTGGAATCGCCAGCCCAAGCCTTTGAGGGCAAGGGCGTGCAGAAAATATGGGTTACCTAAGAATGAGATGAGCGACCTTGCGCGCGCCATGCGCACGGAATGGGCGGCGGGAAGCGGCCGGCCGGTCGAGATGAACGGATGTCCGCTGTAGGGGAAGCGCGTGGAATGCCTCTGAATGACCGCTTTGGGTCGTTACGACAGCTGAGCTGTCGGTCAGGATCGCTTCACTGGTCGAATCGCCTGGCTTTCGGAGCCGGGGCTCGAGCCCGCTTAGCGCGCATCTGCCCCAGCCTTTCCGTTCTTCCGGCTACGCCTCGCAGTCACGTGGGCCGCACCTTCGTCCCGCAGACGTGCGCCTAAATCTAGATCTAGGCCTTCCCGGACGCGGCTCATAACCGCCCCCTCCAGCTCCTCGCGGGTGAGCCCCATCCGCTGCAGCATGCACTGACGCAGCACCGGCACCCTCTTCAGGAACTCCTCGCGTCCGTGGCACCGTCCCACCGCTTGGGGGAGCAGATCGACCAGCCAGAGCGCCGTCGCCCAGGTCTCCAGGAAGTCGACCGGCAGTTCGAGATACGCGTTCTCGACGACCAGTCGCACGATCGGCGCGTCCCGTCCGTAGAAGAACGTCGAGAGCACGCGCATGACGAGACGCGGCCAGCCGAACTCGTCGACCGTGCACGGCAGCCCTTCGCGGTAGCGTCTCCAGCGCGCGGCGTGGACGAGCAGCATGAGCCAGAAGCGCAGGCGGAGCACGTCGGCACCGCCCACCGGCCTGGCGCCCTCCCCGCCCACCATGGCCTGCTCATATTGACGCACGGCCTTCACGAACGCGTTCCGGTCGGCCGGCTGCTGCTCCGTCGCCTCAACTTCCGCGACGTCCCTACCGAGCGTCGTGCCCCGATCCTCGTCGCCGAGATCCATCCAGTCCTCGCCGACGACATCCTCCGACGTGGACCCGCTCGTCCGGGCGCCCGACAGCCTATTCAGCAGGTCGCGAACACCGTCGGCGTGAGTTCCGGAGATGCTGCTCTCTCCGCCGGACGCGCGCCGGGCCTGCGCCTTCTGTTCGACGAAGCGCACATAGGACATGATCTCGGATTTCTGCTCGGCCGGATCCGCGCGTTCGGTCGGGCCAGGTGAAGCGCGCGCACTGGTCGTCGGTTGCACCTCCGCGTCCGCCCGCTGGAGTTCGTCCAGTGCCTGCAGGAGGAAGAGTTGCAGGTCTTCGCGGCCTACGAACTTGGCCGCGGCGGCTGCGACAGATCGCGTTCCTGCTTCGCGCCGGCGCGAGCGCATTAGCCCACGGTGCGTCAGGGGTGCGATCGTCGAATGCTCGTCGCCGTCCTCGATCTTGACGAACCGCACGTGGTCCAGATCGTCGCGGCGGGTGGAAAGCGTATTGCCCCCGCCCGACAAGCTCTCAAGCTCGATCCGTTCGAGCTCCTCGCCGTCGCCGTCGAGGAGGAGCAGGCTGCCTCCCCAAGCTCGCGTTGGCCGGTGCCAACGCAGTTCGCCGTGCTCCGCCTCGAAGCGGCCGGGCCGCAGGTCGTAGGTGGCCTGCAAGGGGATCGGATCCGCGCGCCTGACCGGCTGCAGGTCCTCGATGGACATCGGGGATTGCTCGATGAATTCTCGTAAACCCAGGGCATCGAGTGCTGTGTCGCGCGGCACGCGCCGGTAGACCGAAGCCTCGGAGTTGCTCCCGGCATAGCCGCGCAGGCCGAGCGCGGGCGAGGTGCAGTTGGCGCTCCCAGCCAGCACGTGGTCGTGCTCCGCCGTCTGCGCCAGGATGAGCTTGGCATGCTTGAAGCGTCCCCGGTCCCATGAGGAACAGTCCGCAAGCCCCATGTTCAGCATGACCGGGAGGGGGTCCGGCATTCCATGCGCCTCGGGGTCGACGAGGACGACGACCGTCGGGCCGCCGAGCCGCTCCGAGAGGTCGCGCAGGGCGACGAGGCCGTCATCCCAGAAGGGACTCATGACCACGAGGCGCTCGACTGGATCGCCGCCGATCAGATCGGCGTAGCGGTCCGCCAGGCCGCCGCCCCCGGGCCTGGCCAGCAGCGCGAGGAGACTACCGTCATTGAGCGTGAGGACGCCCGACGGCTCGGGTCCGGCGAGCCACGGTGTTCGTTCCCGAGCCCAGGCGATGCCGTCGGATGCTGCGCCTCCCGCGCCGCCCGTCACCTCCTCGATGAAGTCCCACGCCGAGCGGACGAAGTCGCGCTCTGAGCTCGGCTCGGCGGTGCAGGCAACCTCGGTGACGATCTCCAGGTTGCCACCAATGCCGGAAGCGGTCGCGTTGGCCGAGCCGACGAAGGCTCGTCCGCCATCGCGCCCCAGCTGCACGACCACCTTAGGATGGAACACGCCGGCGGACTGCGCAGGACCGTGCAGCGCGTAGTCGCGCCCGAGCTGCTGTGGCAGGAGTGAGCCGTCGCTGAGCGCCATGGCCGACATGCGCGCGTCGCAGACGAGTAGGACGTTGGTCGCCCCTGCGGCCGCGAGCTGGGGGAGCACGACCTGCTCGAAGCCTGCGAAGTCGATCGCGAACGTCGTGACCACGGCGGTGTGGAAGCCGCGGCTCGTGGCCCGACGCTTTCCCAGGCGTTCGGCAAGCTTCACGCCGGCCTCTGCGCGGCACTCAGGCCGAGCGGCGTGCAGCCCGTCCTTGCGAGCAGGCCAATGTCGTTCAGGAAGGTGATCGCCGGATCGAGCCGCGGGGTGGTGGGGACCGGCTCGTATTGGGACCTATAGGCGAGCCGTCCGTCACGCGCCTCGAACAGGAACGTGTAGTCGCGCTGGCGGCGCAGCTTCTGGGTGGCGACCCAGCTGTGCCGCCTCACCACGCGCTGCGTGACGAGGTCCGCTACGACCTCGGCCAGCGGGCGATCGCGCTGGTCCTGTAGCCACAGCAGCTCGGACCGGATCGACCGGCCGCCACCGGCGAGCTGGAACGAGCGTACGATCTCGGCCTCCAGGTCCGGGCGGTCACGCACCCGCTTCTCGAGAGCGCCGACTTGCTCCACGGCGAGGATACCGGCATCCTCCGGTGCCGTGCGGCTCGCGCTAGTGCGGCGAAAGCGGTCCTCCAGCGCGACCTCGTCGGTATCGACGCCGTCCGCGAACTCCGACCACGTTCGCCGCGCGCCTCCCGCGACCCTGTCGAGCAGCCGGAGCGAGACCTCTTCGTGAATCTCCGGAAGCGACCGGCCATCGTCGAACTGGTCAATGATCGAGATCGCCCATCGGAGCAGCGCGGCGCTCGCGACCTGCCACATGTCCTGTGCCTGATAGGCCTCCCACCGCAGTCGCTGCGGCTCCAGCTCCGCTGGGACGGCATGGCTTGGAGAGAACAGTCGGCGGCGCACATCGCCCGAGTTCGGGCGCTTGCTCTCGTCGCGCGCGGTCAGGAGGACGAGCCGCAACGTGTCGCGTCGGCTAAGGTCCGACGGCGTGACGTCCTCGTGTGTCGCGAACAGCAGCTCCACGTAGAGGTCCCGCTCCACGCCATCGCCGATAAAGGAGGGGAGGATAGGTGCGAGCTCCTCCAGCTCCTGGCGGCTCACCGAGGCGGCCCCGATCCTGGCGGCAATCAGTTCCTCCAGCCCAGGACCGATCGAGGCGGCGAACGCCTTCGCGAGCGCGAGACCCCGTTCCGACCTGACCGGGATCCCGTGGTTCGCTCCGCCCGAGAACAGGCCTAGCTCGATCATCTGTGAGAGGTAGGCTTGGCCGAAGACGCCCATGGACTGCGCCAAGTAGCGCTCGGCGTCCGATCGGGTGGAGGAGCCCTCCTCGAAATCGACTGGATCGTCACCTTTGGCCAGGCGCTTCTGCGCCCATTCGACGCCGGCGACGCCGTTCTCGCCTCCAGCATGGGAGGCCACCAATGCGTGGAGCGCCTCCAGCCGACGCACCCAGGTCCGCCACTCTACCGGATCGGTGCTGCCGACCTCGCGCGCGTAGGCCTCGCTGGCCCAGCAGTAGAGTCCGTAGTAGCGAATCCTCAGCGTCACATTGCTGATGCCGGGAACCAGGCTCTGGTAGAGGATGACACCGCTGTTCTGCAGGCCGAGCGGGTCGAGTCCACGCTTCTGCACTTTTTCGGTCCATTCCGGCAGTAGCATGCCACGTCCCCCAATACGCCTATCCCGCTCCATGGCTTGATATCATCATGCGAGCAAAGTGTTAGCCTAGGGCTGGTCTTCCGATCAACTCGACATCCCTTCCCATGGAGACCGCTAACCGATAGTTCCGCACGAATTCGGTTTTTGCCATCACGTACGTTGAAGCGCGGTTCGACACACCTGAAAACAAGCGCGCCTTCAGATGAACGAGTGACCGAAGCTGGCGCGGAAGGGGGGCGGGCTGAACAGCTGCTTCTGGGTCATATTGGCTGTGCCACGGGTAGCGCACTCTACTCGAGGCGCATTCCTCAGGCAGTGAACGAATGACTGCTATCTGCGATCGGCTTCCTAGAGCCGGCCAGGCTGCAATCGTGAAGAGTTTCGGGCGCCGACAGGCGTACGAAAGTCTCCGAGGAACGAACCCGCGAACCGCAGGCAACGGTCTATGGGGATTGCGTTTTGCAGCTGATCCTGCGGGTAGCGCGACCATCGCTT
>Ga0268265_10000167_pt1 | contig 80076 bp, 61 predicted proteins | sample KBSSwiS52_FD_190355 | JGI IMG/M metagenome (GOLD analysis project Ga0268265, IMG submission 190355) | Switchgrass rhizosphere microbial communities from Kellogg Biological Station, Michigan, USA - KBS Switchgrass S5-2 (SPAdes) (version 2) | ecosystem: Host-associated > Plants > Roots >... | reverse complement strand
GGAGGCCCGGCCCACGAGCGAAGCGACGTGGGTTGGGCCGCAGCGGAGGTCGCCGGAGCACCCGTCCGCGGAGGAGGACGCCGCGCGGAGGTCCCTTCCCGAAGCGAAGCGAGGGAAGGGGCCGGAGAGCGGCGCCCGGACGGAGCGGACCAATGTCACAGCGCCCGGACGGAGCGGACCGGAAACAACCTTCTGCCCCGGGCCAGCTCAGTTGCGTTGCGCTTGAACGTTACGAACCGCGGGTCGGTTGGTGTCCGCGGGCAAGGCAAAGCGGGCCGTCTCCGCCGACAACTGACTGGCAGGACGACCCGCCTTGCGTGGCCCATTTGGGCCAGCGAACCGCTAGGTCCGCGAACTGCTCTACTGGTTAGCTGCCGTACCCAGCAGCCAACTGAGGTGCGGTCAGCCGGCGAGGACCTCGTCGAGCATGGCCTCCGCCTTGTCCTCGTTGGTGCCCTCAGCGAGCGCCAGCTCGCTGACGAGGATCTGCCGGGCCTTGCTGAGCATCCGCTTCTCGCCGGCCGAGAGGCCGCGCTCGCGGTCACGACGCCACAGGTCACGGACGACCTCGGCGACCTTGTTCACGTCACCCGAGGCCAGCTTCTCAAGGTTTGCCTTGTACCGACGCGACCAGTTGGTCGGCTCCTCGGTGTGCGGCGCCCGCAGCACCTCGAAGACGCGCTCCAGGCCGTCCTGGCCGACGACGTCGCGTACGCCGACCATGCCGATGTTGTCGGCCGGTACGCGCACGGTCAGGTCGCCCTGAGCCACCTTGAGCACGAGATAAAGTTTCTCTTCACCTTTGATGACGCGCGTTTCAATCGCATCGATGAGAGCAGCCCCATGATGCGGGTAAACGACGGTCTCGCCGACTTGGAAAGCCATGTGTCACGTGCCCCTTCCGCCTCTACCAGCGTAACACGCACGCATCGCTGCAGGTCAGACGCATGCAGGGTCGAGTACGACGGGTGGCACGCTCCGGCTGGGCGCAGTGGAGCGCTCCGACCACGCTCCGCCCATCCTCAACACCGCCCGGCGTCGGCCTGCGCCGCTTCGGCCAGGCCGTCCGACTGACCTGACCGAACTGTCCAACCTTCGGCCCGACCTGCTGAAACGCTCGCCACATCGGCACGGCCGCCGGGCTGCGCTCGGCAGGACGGACCATCGTGCCAGCCGGTTCACCGGCCGGTTCATGAGTACTCCGCGTCACATGGCGGCGATGCGCGGCTCGGCACGGCCGCTGTTCCACCATGACGAACCGCACCCACACATCGGCGCGTCGCATTACGCCGCGCCGGGTCGTGGTGGATGCACGCGCTCGTCACCTGCAATGCAGTGGCGCTTCGTAGCTGAGTGGTTGGCAATCGCGGGATTCTGTCGGTGCTACGCCCGCTGAACCGCACTACGACGCGATCCGGGCCGCTCCACGCGGCCGGGTCGATCCTGCCCGCGAAACCGCTGGATGAGCGCAGCGCAGAACTGAGCGCCGCCCGGTGCTTGATCTCGGGCGTTGGCTGGCACCCAGCTCCCAGCGGAGGCGGCCCGTCGCCGGCTGGCCCGCCTCACCACCGACCCGGCCCACCTCGCTTCGCCGGCGAGGCGCCAGTGCCAGGGGATCCCCGGCGGAGCGCAGGGGAGGCAGCCGTCACACCACGCCCGAGCTCGTCGCCCGCGCGCGGCACGTGCCCATAGCAGGTGGCTAGTCTTAGCGCCGAGCAGCCCAAGGCGCCCCGTCGCGGCCATCCTTCCGGCCCGTATCGTCGTCCGGCTGCGCAACTGGACCAGCGCGGGCGCCCTGCCGGGTGCCGCGCCCGCACGACAGGAGTCACCCAGCCGTGAGCCGCCGTCCGGGGGCGCGCAGCGCAGCCTTCTCGCGCCGTCCCGCCGTCTCGCCCGCCCAGCCCCTTTCGCGTGCCGCCCTCGGCGCCGTGCCGCCCCGCTCGTTGCGCCGCGGCGCGGCGGCGCTGGCGGCCGCCGCGCTGCTGTGCGCGCCGGCGCTGGCGGCCTGCGCCAGTGGCACGGACGCGATGACGAACCTGGCGCGCACGACGACGAACACCGCCAACGGCGCTGTCGGCACGATCGACCTGCGCAACGTCTACGTCGCCGGCCCGGTCGAGACGGGCGGCGACGCGCAGGTCATCTCCGCCCTGTTCAACGGCGGCAGCGAGGACGACGAGCTGGTCGGCATCTCGTCGCCGGACGCCGCCGGCGGCAAGCCGGGCAGCCCGGCGACGCTCGCCCCGGCCGGCGGTCAGATCTACATCGCGAACGGGTCCGCTCCGGCGCTGACCGGCCTGAAGAAGGACCTTCCGGTCGGCTCCGCGACGAAGGTGACCTTCACCTTCGCCAAGGCTGGCTCCGTGACCCTCGACGTGCCGGTCGAGAAGCCGGCGCCGGGCGCGTCGGCGTCGCCGACCGCCACGCCGTCCGCGTCCGCGACGGCCGCCGCGACCGCGGCCGCGACCGCCACGGCGGCCGGCACCGCGTCGCCGGCGGCCGGCTCGAGCGTCTCGCCGACGGCGGGCTCGACCGCCGTGCCAGGCACCACCCCAACTGCCGGCTGAGTCCCGCTCGGGCCTGTCTGCCCCGGCCCGGGCGAACCTGTCGGAGCTGACGGCTACCTTCGGGCCATGGCGGTTTCGCGGTCCAGCGGGAACGACGCTGTAGGTGGTGGCGCTGTAGGTGGCGGCGCTGGGGGTGGCAGAGCGGCAGGTGGCAGAGCTACGGGTGGCAGAGCTACGGGTGGCGGCGCGAGCCGGTCGCGGGCCGACGGCGGGTTCCGGTGCAGCGAATGCGGCGCCGAGTCGATCCGGTGGGCCGGTCGCTGCGCGCGCTGCCAGGCATGGGGGACGCTCGAGGCGCAGCAGGCCGCGCCGCGGCGGGCGGCCGTGCCCGGTTCGGGCGCCACCGCCGCCGCGACGGTGACCACGGCGGCCAAGCCGCTGACGGAGGTCGACCCGACGCCGGCGACCCGCCGGGCAACCGGTGTCGACGAGCTCGACCGGGTCCTCGGCGGCGGCATCGTGCCCGGCGCCGTGATCCTGCTCGCCGGCGAGCCGGGGGTGGGCAAGTCGACGCTGCTGCTGGAGGTCGCCGCGCGCAGCGCGCAGGCCGGCCACCGGGCGCTGGTCGTCACCGGCGAGGAGTCGGCCGCCCAGGTCAGGCTGCGGGCCGGCCGCACCGGCACGCTGCACCCGGACGTGTGGCTCGCGGCGGAGACCGACCTGGGCGCCGTGCTGGGCCATGTCGAGGAGGTCCAGCCGACGCTGCTGGTGGTCGACTCGGTGCAGACGATCTCCGCGTCCGGCGTCGACGGCGTGGCCGGCGGTGTGAGCCAGGTCCGGGAGGTCGCCGCGGCGCTCATCCGTACCGCCAAGGCGCTGGGGCTGGCCATCGTGCTGGTCGGGCACGTCACCAAGGACGGAGGCATCGCGGGCCCCAGGCTGCTGGAGCACCTGGTCGACGTGGTGCTGCACTTCGAGGGCGACCAGCAGACCGCGCTGCGCATGATCCGCGCGGTCAAGAACCGCTACGGGCCGACGGACGAGGTCGGCTGTTTCGAGATGAACGAGAACGGCATCTGGGGCATCGCCGACCCGAGCGGCCTGTTCCTGTCACGCGGGGCCGCCGCGAGCGAGGTCCCCGGCGTGTGCGTCACCGTGATGGTCGAGGGCCGCCGGCCGCTCGTCGCCGAGGTACAGGCCCTCGTCGCGCCCCAGAACGTCGTCGCGAGGACCGGCGGCGGGGGTGGTGGGACTGGCGGTCCGGGCGGCGCCGCGCCGGCGCCGCTGCCACCGCGGCGGGCGGTGTCCGGGCTGGACGGCGCCCGGGTGGCTATGATCACCGCCGTCCTGCAGAAACGCGCGGGGTTCACGAACCTCGGCGGGTGCGACATCTTCACAGCCACGGTCGGCGGCGTGCGGCTGATCGAGCCGGCGTCCGACCTCGCCGTGGCCCTGGCGATGGTCAGCTCGACCCGGGACCTGGCGATCCCGCCCGACCTGGTCGCGCTCGGGGAGGTCGGGCTGACGGGGGAGGTCCGTTCGGTCAGCGGCGTCGAACGGCGCCTCGCAGCCGCGGCCAGGCTCGGCTTCCGTCGTGCGCTCGTCCCCCGGCTGTCCGGGATGACGCCCGAAGGGATGACGGTGACCGAAGTGACGGACCTGACCACGGCGATTGATGACGTGTTTGGCGAATAGCGGCAACGGACGACGCTGACGCCCGCGTTCATCCGGATGTTCACGTCGATGACTGCCGCTTCGCCGTCGTCGGCGCGTCGACGTGGCTTGGTAGTGGATCCTTTGTGTTTCGATGGTGAGATGCCCGCTCGGCTAACAAGGGCCGGCGGAGCTATCTGATTGCCAGGTCAAATGTTTTGAGGCATCGCGCGCGGAGGCCCCGCGGAGGCCCTCTGTGGTGGTACCCGCGGGCTCGATAGCATTGCGTCCGTGGTAAGAGACCCCGGACGCGAAGGCGGCGCACGGTGGAAGGCACAGCCGCAGGCATAGTCGCTCGCCGGGAGGGTCTCGGTGGGAGGAGCAGAGGGAACCCGATGGCAGGACCACCCGGAGATGACGTCTTCCGGGCCACGCTGGCCGCCGTGGCGCCCGGAACCCCCTTTCGTGACGGCCTCGAGCGCATCCTCCGCGGCCACACTGGCGCGCTGATCGTCCTCGGCCACGACAAGGTCGTGGAAGGGATCTGCACGGGCGGTTTCGAGCTGGATGTCGAGTTCTCGGCCACCCGGCTGCGCGAGCTCGCCAAGATGGACGGCGCCATCGTGCTGTCGTCCGACCTGGCCCGGATCGTGCGCGCCGCGGTGCACCTGGTGCCTGACCCGACGATCCCGACGGAGGAGTCCGGAACCCGCCACCGCACCGCCGAGCGGGTCGCCAGGCAGACCGGCCTGCCGGTGATCTCGGTGAGTCAGTCGATGCACATCATCGCGCTGTACGTCGTCTCCCGGCGCTACGTGCTCGACGACTCGGCCGCGATCCTGTCCCGCGCCAACCAGGCACTCGCCACGCTCGAGCGCTACAAGCTGCGCCTCGACGAGGTCGCCGGCACGCTGTCCGCGCTCGAGATCGAGGATCTCGTCACGGTGCGCGACGCGATCTCCGTCCTGCAACGGCTCGAGATGGTCCGCCGGATCGCCGACGAGATCGAGAGCTACGTCGTCGAGCTTGGCACCGACGGCCGGCTGCTCTCGCTGCAGCTCGAAGAGCTGATGGCCGGCGTCGAGACCGAGCGCGAGCTGACCGTGCGCGACTACCTGCCCGTGGGCGCGAAGGTCGGCAGCCCGGCCGAGGTGCTCGCCGACCTGGCCGCGATGTCGGCGACCGACCTGCTCGACCTCACCGCGCTCGCCCGCGCCGGCGGCCTCGGGGGCGGTGCCGACGTGCTGGACCGGCAGATCAGCCCCCGCGGCTACCGGATGCTCGCCAAGATCCCGCGGCTGCCACGGCTGATCGTCGACCGCCTCGTCGACCACTTCGCCACGCTGCAAAAGCTGCTCGCCGCCGGCGTCGACGACCTGCAGGCCGTCGAAGGCGTCGGCGAGGCCCGCGCCAGGGTCGTCCGCGAAGGCCTCTCCCGCCTGGCCGAATCCTCCATCCTCGAGCGCTACGCCTAAGCAGCGGGCACGACTGGGGAGGTGCTGCCCGTTTGTGGAGTGCCAAGGCGGCCGGTAGGTTTCGGAGCGAGCTTCTTCGGCCTGGTGGGTATGGACTTTGGTGAGGTCTGAGATCAAGCGAGGTCAGCGGTGACCGCGGTGGACGCGACGGGAGCGCGGGTCGCCGTCGTCGTGCCGGCGGCCGGCCGGGGTGAGCGGCTCGGCGGCGGGGTACCCAAGGCGCTGCGGCCGCTCGGCGGTCGCCCCATGCTCGTGCACGCGGTGCAGGCTCTGACGGCGGCCGATCTGGTGTCGCAGATCGTCGTGGCCGCGCCACCCACCCTGGTGGAGGTGGTGAGCCGGCTGCTGGGCCCCGACGTGCGGGTCCTGCCGGGCGGTAGCGAACGGGTCGACTCCGTGCGCGGTGCGCTGCGCGCCCTCGACGACGACATCCGTGTGGTGCTGGTTCACGACGCCGCGCGTCCGCTCACCCCGCCGTCGCTCGTCGACGCGGTCGCGCGCGCGGTGCTCGGCGGGAGTCCGGCCGTCATCCCGGTGCTGCCGCTCGCGGACACGATCAAGGAGATCGACGCCGACGGGCGGGTGCTGCGCACCCCGCCTCGTGACCGCCTGCGGGCGGTCCAGACCCCGCAGGGTTTCCGGCGGGAGGTGCTGGAGGCCGCCTACGCGAACCAGGACGACGGCCAGCCGGCGGTGACCGACGACGCGGGCCTGGTGGAGCGGCTGGGGGTGCCGGTGTCGACCATCCCCGGCGCGGACGAGGCGTTCAAGGTGACCAGACCCGCCGATCTCGTCTTCGCGGAGGCGCTGCTCGCGCGGCGCCCGCTCGCCGAGTCGGGGCGGTCGTCGTGACGGCACCGGCCTCGACGCCCATCGGGGGGCCGGCATCGGTGCCCACCTCGGCGCCCGACCCGGCGGCCTCGCGCCTTCCGGTCGCGTTGCCGCGTGTCGGGGTGGGCGTCGACGTCCACCCGTTCGAGCAGGGCCGGCCCTGCTGGGTCGCCTGCCTGCTCTGGGAGGGCGAGACCGGCCTTGCCGGTCATTCCGACGGCGATGTGGCCGCGCACGCGGCCTGCGACGCGTTGCTGATCGCATCGGGTCTTGGTGACCTCGGCAAGGTCTTCGGCACCGACCGCCCGGAGTGGTCCGGCGCGTCCGGCACCGCGCTGCTGGGCGAGACCGCTCGCCTCTTGGCGGTCGACGGCTGGACGGTCGGCAACGTCGCGGTCCAGGTCGTCGGAAACCGGCCGCGGATGTCCAAGCGGCGCGACGAGGCCGCGGCGGCGATGTCGGCGGCGCTCGGCGGCGTGCCGGTCAGCGTGTCCGCGACGACGACCGACGGTCTGGGCCTCACGGGCCGCGGTGAGGGCCTGGCCGCCATCGCCACGGCGCTGGTCGCGCGGCTCTAGCGTGCGGCGCCGTGCGCGACGCCGCACGGGTCGCCCCGGCGCCTGCCGCCTCGGTAGCCGCCGCCAGCCGGAATTGCCGGATGCCAATCTGGCATGGTGCGCGTGGCGCCGGGTCCGGGATAGGGAAAGTTGACCGAAAAGGGCAATTCTTGCTGGACGCAAGCGGCTGGGGCGGGCGCGTGCCGAGCGCGGTCGCCGGCCGTCTGGTTCCTCTTGGAGCGCGCTGATGGATGTTCGGCTGCCGGAGACGGTCAAGGCGCTGGCGGACGCGCAGACGTACGTCACCCTGGCGACGTTGCGTCCGGACGGCTCGCCGCGGCTGACCGTGCTGTGGATCGAGCGCGACGGGGATGACCTCCTGCTCTCCACGGTGCGCGGCCGGGCGAAGGAACGTGACCTCGCGCGCGACGGCCGCGTCGCGCTGATGTTCCTCGACCAGCGCGACCCGTACTCCTACGTCGAGGTGCGCGGCACGGCGACGCTGTCCGAGGACGGCGGCCGCGAGCTGATCGACCGCCTCGCGGTGAAATACACCGGCGAGTCCTACAAATGGGACGAGCCTGACGCCGTCCGCGTCGTCATCCGGGTAACCCCCACCCGAATCCTCACAACCGGCTAGTCTCCTGCCTGGTAGCCCGGAGGTCTGAGGCCTTCTGCGGGCCTCGCCGGTACTCTTGACAAATGAGCCTGCACCTCTACGACACGCGTACGCGGCGTGTGCGGCTGTTTGAGCCGCTCCGCCCCGGCCACGTGGGCGTCTACGTGTGTGGGCCGACCGTCCAGTCCGCCCCGCACGTTGGCCACCTACGCTCCGCGGTCGCGTTCGACCTGTTGCGGCGTTGGCTGCTGGCGTCGGGCTACGCCGTCACGTACGTGCAGAACGTCACGGACATCGACGACAAGATCATCATCAACGCGGACCGAGAAGGCGTCTCGGTCTGGGAGCTGGCCACCCGGGAGTCGCGGGCGTTCGACAATGCCTATCGCGCCGTCGGCGTGCTGCCGCCGACGATCGAGCCGCGCGCCACGGCCCACATCCCCGAGATGCACGCCCTGATCGCGCGGCTGATCGCGGGGGGCTTCGCCTACGAGGGCGACGGCTCGGTGTGGTTCCGCGTCGGCCGGTATGCCGACTACGGCGCCCTGTCGAACCAGCGGCCGGACGCGATGCAGGCCTCGCCGGAGGCCGAGCCGGGCAAGGCCGACCCGCGCGACTTCGCCCTGTGGAAGGCGGCGCGGCCGGGCGAGCCGGCCTGGGAATCGCCGTGGGGCGCCGGACGACCCGGCTGGCATCTAGAGTGCTCCGCGATGGCCGGCAAGTACCTGGGCCCGGTGTTCGACATCCACGGCGGCGGCCTGGACCTTGTCTTCCCACACCACGAGAACGAGCGGGCGCAGACGGTGTGCGCGACCGCCGGCCACGACGGCACGCCCGCCGACCCGGAGATGGCCCGCTACTGGATGCACAGCGGTCTGCTGACGACCGGCGGCACGAAGATGTCGAAGTCGCTCGGCAACTCGTACTTCGCCGTCGACGCGTTGAGCCAGGTGCGCCCGCAGGTGCTGCGCTACCACCTGCTCTCCGCGCACTACCGCTCGTCGCTGGAGTACAGCGTCGCGACGCTCGCTGAGTCGGCGGCGGCGCACGACCGGGTGGAGACGTTCGTCCGCAACGCCCTGGACATCCTCGGCGGACCGCAGGAGGCCGCAGCGCTCGCGGCCGAGACCGCGCCAGCACCGCTCGCGGCTGTCGTGCCCGGGCGGGGCAAGGGAAAGCAGCAGAGAAGTCAGCAGGGCGCTGCCGGGGCGGGCCCCGCCGGCGGGGCCTCCGCGGGCACGGTGGCGTCGCCGGCGGCCGCTTGGGCGGACTTCGCCGCGGCGCTCGACGACGACCTCGGCATCGCCCGGGCACTGGCCGCGCTGTTCGGCGCGGTGGGTCAGGGCAACCAGGTGCTGTCCAAGGCACACAGCCGCGAGCTCGCCGGCTGGGTGGTGACCGTGCGGCGCATGCTCACCGTCCTCGGGCTCGACCCGGTCGAGCAGTGGCCGTCGGCCGGCGCGGAGCTGCGGCCCGCGTTGGAGGGCGTGATGGAGATCGTGCTGGATCTGCGGTCGTCCGCGCGTGCCCGGCGCGACTTCGCCGAGGCCGACTCGATCCGCGCCCGCCTCAAGGACGAGGCTGGCATAGCCGTCGAGGACACTCCCGAAGGGCAACGCTGGCACGTTTCCTGATTGTCCGCTCCGTCCGGGCGCTGCGCTCCGGCCCCGTGCTCGCTTCGCTTCCGGACCTCCCAGCAGACCTCCCAGCTCGGCGAAGCCGAGCTGGGAGGTCCGCCACCTCCGCGGAGGCGTGCCTCCGCACCCTGCTCGGTTGCGTGCCGCTGCACGGGTACGAATCGAGTTAATGCCTGAGGGCGTATGTTGCCGCTGCCCGGCATGCGGCTGGGGTCGTAACGTTCAAGCGGTTCGCAACCGCGCTGGCCCGGAGGCGTGCCTCCGCGGAGGCATCCCTACGAGCGAAGCGAAGTAGGGATGCCTCCGCGGAGGTCGCCGGAGGGCACGTTCGCGGAGGAGGACGGCGCGCGGAGGTCCCTTCCCGCCGCGAAGCAAGGGAAGGGGCCGGAGCGCGCCGCCCGGACGGAGCGAACCAATGTGTCAGCTGTGTCAGCGCGCGCGGACGGTGATGCGGGTCCAGGCGCCCAGGTAGACGCGGTCGCCGTCCTGGAGGGGGACGCGGCCGTGTGGCTCGATCGGGTCCGGCTCGTCGTTGAGCCGGGTGCCGTTGGTCGAACCCGGATCCTGCAGGGCGTAGCTGCCGTCCGGCTGCCGCTCGAAGACTGCATGGGCGCGCGAGATACCAGGATCCTCCGGGGCGCCCGACAGGTCGATCTCCGGGTGGATGCCACGGGACTCGCTACGCCGGCCGACGAGCAGCCGTGGGCCGCTCAGCGGGAACACCCGGCGCGGGTAGAACGAGGGGAACGGGACGCGGTGGTCGTCACCGCTGTCGTAGTACTCCCGCTCCGCCTCGACGACCGCCTCCCAGGTCGTCGCCGAGGCCGCACCGCCGCCGCCGTTCCAGTTGGCCGCGGAGCCGGTGATGACGGGCTGGCCGTAGTCGGCGTCGTCCACCGGCGGGCTGGTCTGTCGCCGTCCGGTCTGGCTTCCGCCGCCGGCACCGGGCATGTGCCCCGTGGTGAAGTCCAGGCCACAGTTCTCGCAGAACCGGGCGCCCTGCTCGTGGAACGCCCGGCAGTTCGGGCACTGCGGGTATCGGCCGGCCCCCGCGGGCCGTTCACCGCGCCCGCGCTCGGCCCGTTCACCGCTGCGGTCGCTCACGCCGAGCGGGTCGGCCTCGTAGCCGTAGCCGCCGCGGTCACCACCCTGCGCGCCGGCGCCGTCCCGGCCTCCGCGCACGCCGTAGCGGTCCCGTTCCGGGGCCACGTCGTCCCGGCCGCCACGCGGGGCGTAGGCCTCGCCGTCGGCGTCCCGGCCGAACTGGTCACGGCCATAGTCACCGCGTCCATAGTCGTCGCGGGCGTAGTCGTCCCGGCTGGCGCGCGGCGCGTACGCGGCGTCGCCGTCGTCGCGGCCGCGGGGGGAGTAGGTGTCCCTGTCCCGCTCGTCGCCCGCATCCCGGCCACGGCCCTGGTAGCCGGCGTCCGGGGCGCCTCGGCCGTCGCGGCCACGCGGCGGCGTGTAGCCGTCGGGGTCGCGGTCCTCGGCGGCGTCCCGGCCACGCGGGGCGGCGTAGCTCTCCTGGTCGTACGACTCCTGGCCGTACGGCGTACGGGGCGGGCGGTCGTCGTACCCGCCGCCCGAGCTGTAGCCGCCGCCGTACTGCTCCCCGGCGTACTGGTCCCCGCCGTAGGGGGCGCCGCCGTAGGGGGCACTGCCGCCACCGCCGCGCGCCGAGCCGCGGGCGCCGGTGTCGCTGGCGTGGCGGGCCCCAAGGGGGTCGTAGCCGCCGCCACCGCCACGACTTGAGCCGCCGCCCCCGTAAGAGCCGACCGCCGCGCCACGGTCGTCTGACCGGTAGCCGTAACTGTCCTGACTACTGGTGATGCGGAGACCGCACTGGTCGCAGTAGTCGAGATCTTGGGAGAGGTGCCCCTCCGGGCAGCGTGCGCTCACTTGATCACCTTCACCCGGACGGTCCACGCCGGCCAGGTGCCGAGAGACCCCCCGTCACGCTGGCCGACCTCGCTTCCTCTGACGAACCGTACCCGTTGTTGGATTATCGATCTGCACCGGCTTGTGTAGGAGCCGAGGGGTTGCTGTGTTGCCTGCCTGGTCGCCACCGAACCTGCAGCACTCCCCGACGGCTCCGCCTCCAGTGTCGCAGCGGCTCCCGGACGACGAGCACTGACCCGTCCGTGCTTACTCGCGCGGACGGTCAGGTAACCGTCGGGTAACGGACCGCTCAACGGTCCACGCGGGCCGCGACCACGGTGATGTTGTCGTGCCCGCCCTGGTCGATGGCGAAGTCCACGAGGTGGCGAGCGACGTCGATCGCCTCGGCATCCGGCGGAAGCTGGTTGATGATGGCTGCCATGACGTCCGGCCGAGAAGCGTAGTTCCACAGCCCGTCACTACAGACCAGCACCGTCGCCGGCGCCTCGATTGGAAACACCGCCGTGTGCGGCGCCACATCCTCGGCGTCGCCACCCAGCCACCGAGTGAGCGTATGAGCCCGCCGGTGTGTCTCCGCCTCCGAAGCCGGGATCAGGCCGGCCCTGGCAGCCTCGGCGGCCCACGTGTCATCAGCGGTGAGCCGCTCAGACCAGCGCGGCCCCAGCAGATAGACCCGGCTGTCACCAACCCAGCCGACGGTGACCGTGCTCGGCCCCTCCGCCGTCGGCGGCGAGACGAGCGCCGCCGCGATCGTGCACGACGGCGCCATCCGGCCCTCCGCCGCGCTCAGCTCGGCGATCACCTCCTGCGCCGCATGCACGGCCTGGTGCAGCGCGAGCTCGGCCTCCTCCGGCCCGAAACCGCCGACCAGCGTGCTCGAGACTGTGACCGCCTCGTCGCCGTAGTCCTCATCGGACGGCTCGAGGACGTCGAGCATCTCGTCGGACGGACTGCGCCCACCGCCCCCGACCGGAACCGGACGGCCCGGGCCATGCGCCCGGATCGCGTCGGCGAGGATCGCCGTCGCGACCGACGCGGCCGCCGACGACGCCTGCGCGGAGCCAGGCGTCGTCGACACGCCGTCGCAGACGACGGCGATCAGCGTCCCGTACACCGCGGCGACGCCCATGGCGTCCTCGTTGCTCGAATGCCGCACGCCCCGGTCACTGACACCGGCAAGCGCGCCGAGGTCCTTCTCCCGGTGGTCGGAGTCGCCGCTGGTCACCGGCGGACCTACCAGCGAAAACCCACACGCCTCGCAGTACCGGTCGTCGTCGTAGACGGTGGCGGCGCAGCGCGGGCAGCGGCCCATACGCTCGTCGATCAGAGACCGTCCTCTCTCCGGTATGCCGTGGTCGCGCGGGTCATACCCGCCGTCATAGCCGGCCCCCCGGGCATAGCCGGACCCGCCGTCGTAGCCTCCAGCGGCGTCGTGCTCCACGGTCATCCCGTTCTCCGGCGTCCCATGCATCGGCTCTTCCGGCATCCCGCGTTCGGGAGTCCGGTCGCGTAGGCCACCCCGGACGGGGCCATGGTAGGCATCGACGATATGACTGGCCGACCCTCGCCGCGTCCCGACGGCGTGCGCGTCACCATTGTCATGCCTCCCGCCCGCCGCGGTGCCTCCGGCATCCCCTTGGCCGGCTCGGAAATCCGGAGCCTGCTAGAGGAGAATCCTCGCAGCATAAGACCCGATCCGTCGATGCTCGCGATCACGAGGTGAGAACTCGCAGGGGCGGTCATCGCCCCGCCCGGCTTCGGGGAGTGGTCGTCTCGACCACCTGTGCGGATGGGTGGCCCTCAGGCCGCACTGACATGCCGCAATGATTACTGATCGTGGTGGACATAGGCAATCGGGGCGAGGCGCTGGACGCGCTCGCCCCGTGTCGGGCGCCAGGGCGCCCTCCCGGCGCTGGACTGGGGTGAGGGGACTAAGGCGGTGGTCGGGCTGGTCCGGGGTGACATGGTGGTTGTGTTGGTGCTGCGCCAATGCGCTGTCACTTGCTATGGCTGGGTTGCGCTTGATGGTCGCCACGGCGAGCCGAGGTCGGGCGCTGGGGCGCCCTCCTCGGGCTGACGGCTTGGTGCTGCGGAGCCGGCAGGGTGGTTGCGAGTGTTGAGGCCCGGGGATGCCGTGGCTGGGGTGAGGTTGCTGCCTCGAGCGGTGGGATCGGTGCCGAGATCGGTTACCGTTGAGTGCTTGGGTGGCCATGCGTGCGTGGTGTGTGGTAGCCCGGACGGCACGGTCGGGGTACGGCACGGTACGGCCGGGGACGGGTACGGCCGCGGGACGACACGGCCAGGGACGCAAACCTGGATGTTGTGCCGGGGAGCGAGAAACGCGCGTTGGGCGTGGCTCGAGGTCGGCGGGACATGGTCGCCTCGGGTTGGCCGCAAGGTGCCGCCCGCGGTTTGCGCTCGTCCTAGTGGGGTTGCTCCAGTGGGGTAGCTCGACGTTCGTCGCTGTAGGCGGCTGTGAGCCGCCGCAGCTGTGATCTGACGGCCCGCGGTGTCGCGGGCCGGCCCGCCGACGCGTGATGACGTGACGCGTGGTGGCGCGTTTCGGGTAGGACAGGGCCGATGCTGGCCGGGGCAGGACGACGAGGAGCTGGCTCGCGGACGCGGGTCCGCGACGCCGAGGACGAGGGGTGAGCCAGCGATGGCGACGGGACGGCGCGGCGGCGGAGGGGTGGCCCGCGGTGGCCAGGGCGGCCGGGCCGCGAAGGCCGGCTCGCATCGCAAGGGCGCCGCGGCCGGCTCCGGCGGCGAGGGCCGCCGGGCCCTACGCGGCAAGGGCGCGACGCCGCCGGCGGAGATGCGCACGGGTCACCCGGCACAGCGCAGAGCGGCGGCGGCCGCCAAGGCCGAGGGCGCTGCCAGCCCGCGCTCCGGGTCGGCCAGTGGTCGAACCGGGTCAACGGGCGCCCGAGCCGGGTCGACCGGCATCCGAGCCGGCTCGACCACTGGCCGAGCCGGGGCGACCGGCGCCCGCACCGGGCGCGACGGCGGCGCGGCGCGCGCGACCATCGGGGGTGCCGGCGGCGTGGGAGCCGGCGCGCGCGGCGCCGGTGGGCGGCGCGCCGGCGAGACCGACGAGCTCGTCGTCGGTCGCAACGCGGTCGTCGAGGCGCTGCGGGCCGGGGTGCCCGCGAGCACGCTCTATGTCGCCGGCGGCCTGGAGTTCGACGAACGGCTGGTGGAGGCGCGCAAGCTCGCCGGCCGTGCCGGGATGCCCGCCGTCGACGTCGGCCGGATCGAGCTCGACCGGATCTGCGGAGCGGCGCCGCATCAGGGCCTCGCGCTCGTAGTCCCGCCGTATCGCTACACCCACCCCGACGATCTGCTGGAGCGAGCCCGGGCCGTGAGCGCCGGGCTGCTGGTCGCTCTCGACGGGGTGACCGACCCGCGCAACCTGGGCGCCGTGGTCCGCTCCGCGGCGGCCTTCGGCGCCCAGGGGGTCGTGGTGCCCGAGCGGCGGGCCGCGGGGATGACGGCCGCCGCCTGGAAGACATCGGCCGGCGCGGCGGCTCGGCTGCCGGTCGCCCGAGCCACCAACCTGACCAGGACGCTGCGCTCGTTCGCCGACGGCGGGCTGGTGGTCGTCGGCCTCGCCGCCGACGCGGACGTCACCCTCGATGACCTGGCGGCCGCGACCGACCCGCTCGTGCTCGTCGTCGGCTCCGAGGGGCGCGGACTGTCCCGGCTCGTGGGGGAGACGTGCGACCTGACGGTCCGCATCCCGATGGCCGGCGAGGTGGAGTCGCTGAACGCCGGCGTGGCCGCCGGCGTCGCGCTCGCCGAGATCGCGCGGCGGCGCCGGCAGTCCTGACGCGACGGCCGGGGGACGCGCCGCCGGGCGGACGTCGCCGGACGCGGCACCAGCGGAGTGATCAACTAGTGAGCCCGCGCCCAGCAGGGCCGGGCAAGCGCCGACGAGACGTGGCCTGACGAGACATGGTCCGACGAGTCGTCGGAGTGGGCGGGGTACTGCGCCGGGGCCATCGAGCGCAGTACGGCCGGATCGACCGCCGACTGGCAGGGGACGACCGCCGACAGGAAACGGGGCGCCGATACGGCGGCGCCGGCAGGCTGCGCGGCCGCGAGTCCGGCGCCGATGCTGGCAAGCAGGGCCGGGGCGAGGAACGCCGCGCGGATGCGGTGGCGTGGGGCTCGCGACGACGGTGAAGCGTCGCGCTGCCCGAGGCGCCTCAGCCGAGGCGGACTGAGGTGGTTGCGTGCAGTGGACACCAGAGATTCCTTCCCCACACCGCCAAGGACATCGCGGCTCCAGGCCATGATCTGGGCTCGTCGGCCCACGTCAGGCTGTTCATTCCGCTGGACGATCGCGCCGACGGAAGTCAGAAACCGACATCATCGAAAAGTGACGTCATGGAGTCAGACCGTCTTTCCGGCGCTCGGCCCTGTGGGCCGTTCGGTGCCGCATCCCGGCGGTCTACCGTAGCCGGTTCGTGACCCGATCGGGCGCGTAGTCGCGCCGCCGTTCCTCGGACCTGCCGCATGCATTGTTCGACCGGGCGGGGGCAGGCGCGCGGTGTGCCACCCGGCAGGTACCCAACCCGTCGTCGGGCACGGCAATCACCATGCATCGCGGCGAGCCGTGGGTAAAACCAGAAAACAGATGTGACGTGACTCATATGGGTCTCTGGGGCTGGACGGGCCCGACAACTGTGTCCGCGGGCTCGTCCGGTGATGCGTGCCGTGGCCGGTCCGCTCGTCTCGGCGAGCGCGGGCACGGCCCGTGGCCGGTCTGGTGGCACGTTCGTCAGTCCGCCGCTGGCCGGTCGCGCAAAGTCGCCACTGTGACATACGCCATGCGCGGGCGACGCGAATGCGCCGATACCGCAGAAATCGGAAATTCGCCATGCTGGCGGGAGCCGCTCTTTGGCCGGATGTGCCTCGCCGAACGTGGCTCGCCAGACGTGCCTCACCGCATGGGCCTCACCGCATGGGTCTCACCGAGGCCTCATCAAGGAACGGGTGCGGGCTCGGTGACGCGGATACGCACGGCGCGGAACTGCGCCGGCGAATCGTCGAGGACTCGCCGGCGCGGGTCAGGAACGGTCAGGAATGGCGGGGTGACCAGCCCGCGCAACGGTGTAAGCCGTGGATCGTCGAGGACCTGATCCACCGCACGCCGTTCGCCGCCGAGGACGACCGCCTCAAGCCCGGCCGACGCCGGAAGTAGAACGGCCGCCGCCGCGTCCGCCGCGGCGGCCAGCGCCACCCTGACCTGGCCGTCGCGGCGGCGCGCGAACCGCTGCTGCGACCAGCCTCCGGCTGCGCTGCGCCCGTGGACCTGCCGGGCGCCGACCTTCGATGTGACCAGGCGGGTTCCGTCGAACACGCCGGCGGCGTATCCGCCGAGCCGGACCAGCAGCACTCCTACCTGCCGCTGGGCGAGCGCGTGCACCGCAAGCCGGTGCGCCGGTGAATCGTCTGCTGCGGCTGGCCCCGAGGTGCCAGCCGCAGCCGCAGCGGTGGCCGCAGCGGTGGCCGCAGCGGTGGCCGCAGCGGTGGCCGTTACCGTGGTTGCTTTAGCTTCGGTTGCTTCGGTTGCTTCGGTTGCGTGGGTTGCTTCGGTGGCCGCAGTGGTGGCGGTGGCATCCCTGGGCGGCAGTGGCGGAAAGGGGACGTGGCAGTCGGCCTCGGCGCCGTCGGCCGCCGTGGCGGTCAGGGCTAGCGGCGACTCCGACCAGGCGACCGGGCCGTGCCGCTCGGCGAACCGGTCGAGCCAGCCGGCCAGCCGCTCCGGTGCGACGTTCACCCAGTGGCCCCCGCCGGCGGCCGGCAGTCCTTGTCCCACCCGTTCATCCTGTCCGACGCACCCGGCGCGTGCGCGTGCCGGCCGGCTCGCCTGTCCGCCGCCCATCCGCCCCATCCGCCCTGTCTGCCCTGTCCGTCTGATCGGATCCACGGCCAACAGTGCAACTTGTCGTCTTCCTTTGGCGTTTGGCGGTCTTGGGTCCGTATTGTCCAATGCGAAGTTTCCAGCTGATTACAGACGTCGAGCGCCGCGAGAGTTGTCCATCGGGCCACGTGCTCGGTCCATGAGCGAGGGGTCGTATCCCGCCGCGCACCGCCGCCTGGAGCGGGGGACACCTGGGTAACGGGCAGGGTCGGACGGCATGGCACGTCAACGCGCGAGCCGCTGGCACACGTCTCGGTACAGGTGGCTACCGCAGGCGTATCGCCACATATCCAGGACCGGCCTCGGGACTCCGACCAGCAGCGGACGGCACGTGAGCCCTGAGTGATGGAGCCTGCGGCCCATTGCGCCAGCGGGACTTTGGACCTTCGAGTCCGCGGGTGGCGGTTCGCATCAGGGCGGGATCAAGGTGTTGGGATCTGGGCGGCCAACTCGCGCAGATGGCGGTGTATGCCGTCGTAGGCGGTGGCCTGCGGGAGGTAGGCCTTCGCGACCTTCGAAAGGGCGCTGTAGTTCACGTCGACGACGTTGGCCAGCGGAGCCTCGCTGAGCTGGCTGAGCAGCTGGTAGCTGTCGAGAGTCGCCAACCCGTACAGCTCGCAGAGCCAATGGACCATCTCCACCTGGCCGATCCGCCAGGCATCCTCCAAGGGCCGGCTCGACCCGACGGTGATCAGATGGGTGTCGCTCTCCAGCCGCGGCCACAGCGGCGCCCGACCTTTGATGAGCTCGACGATCAGGGTCACGTCCATCGCGCCCTCGACGGCCGTTCCGCAGGCCTCGCCCTCGCCTTGGCGGTAGTGGCCGTCGCCAACGGAGAATAGCGCTCCTTCGACGTTGACGCCGAGGTAGCAGGTCACCCCGGCCCGCATCTCCGGAGTGTCCATGTTCCCGCCAAACCGGTCGGGGACCAGCGCCGAGCGAGCCTCGAACGCGGCGGGTGCGACGCCGACCGTGCCGAGCATCGGCGACATGGGCAGGTCCATCTGGAACTCGCTCGTCAGGGCGCTGAAGGTGACGGTGCCGCGGGACCGGTCAACCTCGTAGATCCAGGTCCGTTCGGGTAGCGGTGGCTGAAGCGTCGCCGTCCTGTCCGTGCCGGTCAGCCCGCCGAACAACGGGATCGTCGTCGACGCTCCCCAGCCGCGTGCCGGAGTGAGATCGACGAGATGCAGGACGAGCGTGTCGCCTGGTTCTGCGCCCTCGACATAGAACGGCCCCGTCTGCGGATTGACGAACGGCATCCTCAACGCGCTGCTGGGCAGGTCGGACGTCGTCTGCAACCGTCCGCAGAACGCATCCTCGGTCCACAGCCGCAGAACGGTGCCCGGCCGGACCTTGCGGATCGGTGACACGCCGCCGAACGTCCACGCGAACTGCTCGGGCTCCGGCCGAAACTCGACGACCTCCACCGCACCGCCTCCTCATTCTCGTGGGCGCCGTTCCGTCACACGCCGTCGTGTGCGCCGATCAAGATGTCGCGTCGGACCGCGGCGTACTGCAAGCCGCCGCACGCGTTGCCGCGCCTCATCGCGCGCCCTGCCGGCCGCTGGTCGGTGATCGCTGGTCGGTGGTCGGTGGTCGGTGGTCGAGCCGTCCGAAACAGTGGGCGGTCTGTTCAGCCATGCCGGCGTGAATCTACGACCGCCCCGTTACGCCACCGCTACGCGCGATCGATCCACGCGACCTGTGCGACCAATCTCCGGCGTCGCTCGTTGGCGGGGAACCGGCGATGTGTGCCGTGAAGTGCTGGCGCGGGGATGGCCGGTGCCGTCGTCGTGCCCTCCTGACGTCGTGTCCTGCCGTCGTGTGACGTCGTGTCCTGCCGTCGTGCCGTCCGTGCCGTCCGTGCTGTCCGTGCTGTCCGTGCCGTCGCGTCGTCGCGGCAGCCGTGGGGTGACGTGGGCCTCGCGCAGTGGCTGGCCCGACCAACCGCGCCGCCCGCGCCAACCGCCAACGGCGCCAACGGCGCCAACCGCGCTGGCCGCGCTGGCCGCGCCGAGGCCGGCACATCGCCCGCTGATCACCGCAGTAGTCGCACCGCGCACGTCAAACCGTGCCTCGGACGTGCGGCTGCGACTCATTTGGTGATCATGATGGAAGGTCTCTGCTGCTCCAGCGGCGGATAGCTGCGCGAGCTGTGCGGGTGGCCGAAGAAATGGAAATTCTGCGCTGCGACTCGGTCGTTCGCCCAAGGGCGGCGACCTATCTGTCGCCCGACCGACAGGGCCGCGGACAGGCTGCTCTGGCACCGTCTCGGATGGCCGCTGACCTGGGATTATCCCGGATCGTCCCGGGCGCCGGGTAGGAGCGTCCTCCCAGAAATTCCCGGGCGATCCGGGACGGCTCCCTCTTCCATCGGGAACGCGGCTGCGGCGAACATATGTCTCAGCGCCGGCCGGTTATCTCGGCCGGGAAATGGGGGTACTCGCCTTCCCCCAACGGCGGCGGCCGACCTGTCCAAGCAGTGCTACCGCCGCCGCTAGCCGATCTGGCCCGCCGGTACAGGGGGCCGGCGGGCCAGACGGCTTGAGGCGGGTCATGGGAATAGGAAACGGGTGGAGATGGGAGCCGACGATCTTCGGCCACTTATCTCCACCCTTTCGCGATTCGCAGGTATTCAGGGTCGCGGTCGCGGTCGCGGTCGCGGGCGTGGGCGTGGGCGTGGGTCCGGGGCGTCGCGCTGCGAGGACGAGTGCGGGTTCTGTCGTGGGGTCGCGGGATGCTGGGTGTATGGCACGTTCCAGCTCCACGGGCGCCCGGGTCCCCGCCGCGCATGTCGCCGCGGAGGCCGCTGCTCAGGTGGCTGCCCGCCGGTTCGCGTCGCAACTGTTGACCGATCCGCTGCCGGCCGCGACGGCGGACGCGGCGCGGGTCTCGGTCGTCGTCGAGGCGGTCGGCCGGATCCTCGGGGTACAGGCGCAGGACCTGCGCGGCATGCGGCTGGCGGTGCGTTCACGTACCACCGGCTTGACGGTCACGGACGTCGACCGGGCCTTTGCTGAGCGGAAAATCGTGGTGACGTGGCTGAACCGGAAAACGCTGCACCTGGTCCGGGCCGAAGACTACGGCTGGTTGCACGCGCTGACCGCGCCCCGGCAGGAGTCCTTTCTGCGCAAGCGGCTCGCTGAGGAGGGCGTGTCGCCGTCCGAGGCCGAACGCGGCATCAGCCTCGTGGAACGCGCGCTGGCCGCCGAGGGGCCGCAAACCCGGTCGCAGCTGCGTGACTTGCTCGACGGCGAACGCGTGCGGGTCGAGCGGCAGGCACTCATCATGATCCTCGCTTTCGCGAGCCGGCGGGGCGTGCTGGTCCGCGGCCCGATGGTCGGCACGGAACAGGCCTACGTCCTGGCTGAGGACTGGCTCGGCGATCTAGCCGCTCCGGCCGTCACTGGCCGCGAGGTCGACCGTGATGCCGCGCTCGCTAGCCTGGCGACGCGATACCTCGCCGGCCATGGTCCCGCCGACGAGCGCGACCTGGCTGTCTGGTCCGGCCTGCCATTGGGGGACACCAGGCGCGGCTTCGCCTTGGCTGCCGAGGCGAAGGCGATCCAGACACTGGACGACAGATGGGTCGTTTGCCGGCGCAGCTCTGATGTTTCTGATGCCTCTGGAGCTGACGCCCTGGCTGCGCACAGTGCCGCCGGTGCGGGCCAAGATGGCGGCGGTGTACTGGACGAGGTGGGCCGCGAACTACCGCCGCCTCGCCTCCTGGGCCCATTCGACCCGGTTCTGCACGGCTGGGCGTCCCGAGACTGGGTGACCGGCCCGCATCGCGGCATCGTCACCGTCAACGGCATCTTCCGTCCGATCGCCCTGGTAGCCGGTCAAGCCGTCGCGACCTGGGCCATGCCCGCCGGCAAAGTCGTCCTCTCGCCTTTGACCCCGCTGACACCGGAGACCACGGCTGCCCTGCATGCCCAGGCCGCTGACGTCGAACGGTTCCTCTCCCACGCTGGCGCCGACGACAAGGCTGCCGCCACCGGCCCGGTTACAGCTTGCCGGGCCGCAGGCGCGGACTAGGCCGACTGGAGATCGCCATCGGTGCGCGGAAACCCAGCCTCGGTCGGGGTCTGGGGACCCCGACTTCGGATTAGTGCGCAGTGCTGGTCAGACCAGTGTCTGTGTCACTGTTGACCCGTCCATGAGCACACATCGGGCTGTGACGGTGGAACCCAACTGGTCGCTGCCGCGGCGGCACGGTGCGGTCGCACCGATGACGCTATGTCATCGTTCGCGAAGTGCGTGCGGCGAGACCAGATGGCCGAAGACTGCCCGGCCAGCCCAGTCCACCTGCCAGGACAGGCAACGATGCGCTACTCGATCAGGCATGCCGGCGAGGGCTGCTGCACCGCGGGAAGACATGGCTGCAGCCATCAAGATCTACTGATGGAAATGGCCGCCCTTCAGGATCACCGCTGTGGCCGGCCACAACAGGCCCTGCGGCACGCAGAACCGTCGCGGCACACGCTCCAGCGCCAGCCGCCGATGGTCGCCCGCAGCTCCAAGTGCGCCCCGGGTGTGGAGCCGGTGAGGGGACTCGAACCCCTAACCTTTCGATTACAAGTCGAGTGCGCTACCAATTGCGCCACACCGGCATCACCGACCACGGTACCCGAGGCGGCAAGGGGTGGGCGCGGCACCGGTCGGGCAGCTACCGCAGGCGACCGAGATGCGGGTGCCGTGCTCACGACCGCTGCCGCCGCCGCACACCGCCGCCGCACACGAGGCGGAGCGGCCGGCCCAGCAGGCCGTGCCTCGCAGGTGGCTGGCGCGAGTGGGGGCGCATCGAACGCATGGCCGAGCTGGATGAGTGAATCGCATCTTTGGCAGGTACTTGGCAGGTGCGAGGTCAACAAGTCCATTGGAAATTCGGAGAATTTCCATCGGTTGCAGATGCTGTGGTCTGGACCCAGAAACATTCGGGTGCTTCGGGTGCTTCGGGTGGAGCGGAGTGCCAACCTAGCCCGCGAAAGCAGAACAGGACGGTAAAAGAGACCAGGAGTGCCATCAGCCTCGTTCGGGGCCTGCTGGCCGTGCCCCGTCCGGGGAATCGGGCGGGGCTGGCCAGCGCCGGTGTAGGTCAGGGTCAGGCAGTGGCGTCGGTGCCCTGCGCGGAGGCCGCGAACTCCTCGGGGCCGCTCGACGCCGCAGCGGGATCCATCCACATGACCTGCCAGCCGTGGCCGTCGAGGTCGAAGAAGCTGCGCGAGCACATGAAGCCGTAGTCCTCGAGGCCGTCCGCCTCGACGCCGCCCGCGGCCAGCGCGGCCTCCGCTACGGTGTCTACCTCCTCGCGGGTCGACACGCTGAAGCAGTAGAGCGCAAGTGCGTGCGTGGCGGGATCGCCCGTCGGCAGCTTCGAGAGCTCCGCGAACTTCTCCTGGCTGACCAGCATGATGCTGGCCTGTGCGCCGACCAGCATGCAGGCGCCGGTCCCGTCGGTGAAGGCCGGGTTGAAGGTGAACCCGAGCTTCGAGAAGAACGCCTTGCTGCGCGGGAGGTTCGCGACGGGGATGCTCACGAACAGCATGCGGCCGGGGTGCGCGGGGATGGTCACGGCAGGTCTCCAGGTCGGTAGTGCGATGGGGTACGTCCTGGTAGACGCGGCGGGCCGCCGAAACTCATCGGTGGATTTCGGAGCGTGCGCGCCAGACCATCGGGAGGCCTCACCACCTCCACCGCACCCATGCACGAGACGGCAGGCTCACGGCCACCATGGGAGGCCAGGCGGGCGACCGAGGAGCCTGATCGCGGAAGGCTCTGCGGGCAAGATCTTTTGGCTTGGCTGGACATGACAGTGCCCGCCAAGCCATTCAGGTCTCGCTCGTCAAAGACGAGGGAAGACCTCGGTAAGCAGGATGTCGAGAGTGTGGCGGGCACTGGTGTCATCGTGGCCGAGAACCATCGACAGGTCGGCGACGCCAAGGTCACGGTAACGGGCCAGGCCATCGAGGATCTTCTCGCCCGAGCCCGTGAGCACGTGCCGCTCGACCTGGACCCCGTCCGGCACCTCGGACCCCGCCTCGACATAGATCCGGTGGGCGAGCAGGCCGCCGCCAAGATCATGCCAGCGGGCGGCCAGCGGCGCCAGCTCGTCGGGCAGCGCGCGGGAGGCCTGGTAGGGCAGCCCGAGCCGAGCCGCCAGCCGCATCGTCGCCTCGGCGCCCGCCAGCCAGATCGGCGGGCCGCCCGGCGTGAACGGTTCCGGGGACAGCACATCACCGGTGAGGCCCGCCCGCAGCTCGTCCAGGCATTCCCGGAAGCGCCTGCCGCGCTCGCCTGGCACCACTCCCCGATAGGCGAGCTCGTCCTCCCAGAATCCGGCCGCGACGGCAAGCACGAAACGGCCCTCGGTCAGCTGGTCGAGGGTCGCGGCCTGCCGAACCAGCCAGTCGATGTCGCGCACCGGAAGGACCGCGGCAGTGATCCCGATCCGGATGTCCGAGTGCCGCCCGGCAAACCAGGCGAGCTCGACCATCGACTCCAGCCCGCCCCGCCACCCGGCGAAGTCCGGGCGGCGGAACATCCCGTCGCCTAGCCACAGTGTGTCGACCCCGCCGGCCACCGCCACGTCCGCGAACGCGACCGTCTCGGCCCGGCCCGAGCCATAGGGAGAAACACCAAAGCGCACATCCCCGACCGTAGCCACCCCGCCCACCGGCTATCACGATCGCCTCCCGAGCGGCTTTGTCGCATCGCGAGGCGCCGAGTCGCGCCGAGTCGCTACTGACCGGGTCCTCGACGGGATGGCCGAGTAGCAGGCCCGGCCCCCGGACGCCGTCTACCCGGTGATCTTTGACATACAGCCAGCGCCGATGATCCGTCCACCGCCAGGAACCAGGCCGTCGCCGCCGTCGACCGCCTGCTCCTGGGAGTCGGAACGCTCACCTAGTGGATTCCTCGCGCGGCCCAGGAGTTTGTCACCGCCACCGCGGGACTGATCTGCGGGCATTCCCCAGAGCTCGCCGCGCATCCGCCGGCCGTACCGTCGAGACAACCAGGCCGCGCGGTCGCCGACGGCTACGACCGGGCGGGCCGACAGACAGGGTCAGGAAGGTCATCGAACACGCGGCGGTGAACGTCGCGGCGTTCTACCCCCTGAGGCCTTTGGCCAGACCGGTCCACCACGTCAACGCGACACGGCTCTTGATCCGTTCCTCGGTCAGGTCGCGACGGGGTCGTCCGACTAGCTAGCCAAGACCGTCGGGACGGTTCGCGGCCTGGTTCGGAGACGCGGAGTACTTCACCCGACCAGAACTACCTTGACCCCGACCGCGTCGTAGGTTCCACGCGCGCGGGCATCCCGCGTCGCGAGGGCCAGGCCATGCTCCTTGGCAGCGAGCGCCACCAGCCCGTCATACACGGCGCCGCCGGCGATGCCGAGTTGACTCAGGGTCGTGTGGACCTTCTGGGCGGGCGGGCCGCTGAGCTCGAGCGGCGCGGTGAACCTCGCGTCGAGCAGGCGTGCGGCGTCCGGCCCGGCCAGCCGCGCGTCGCCCGGCAGCCTGGTGAGCACCGAGTAGGTCTCGGCGAGGGCATGCCCGCTCAGTGTGAGCTGTTGTCCGTCCCACCACCGCACCACCTCCGCGTGATGCTGATGAGAGCGGACGAGCAGGGGAACGGCGACACTGGTGTCGACGGCGATGGTCACTTACGTCCCGCGTCGATGAGGCCGAACAGGACGTCGTCATCGACGGGTGTGTCGCCGGACGACACGAGCACACCGTTCTCCTCGACGAGGCGCGCGGTCCTGCCGGCCGGCACGACCTGTACGCCAGCCCCGTAAGGCGAGATGTCCACCTTCGTACCCGGGAGGAGTCCCAGCGCGTCGCGGATGAACTTGGGCAGTACGATCCGGCCCGCCTGATCCACGACAGCTTCCATGGGATGACGATACCATTTCGATCCCATCAGCGCGCGGCGGCGATCTGCCGCAGGCCGCGCCGCCTGCGATGTCCTGGCTTTTTGCGGCTCGTTCGTGGGGTGCCTTACGACCCGCCGCGCCGCCGCAGCCGCCGCAGCCGCCGCCGCGCCCGGCCGCGGACGCCTTCGCGACGCACCACGCCGCGCTGTCGACGGGGGTGACGCTCGCCTACGTTCGTGAAGGCGCCGGCGGAACACCCTTGGTGCTGCTGCACGGCTACCCGAGACGAAACGGATCTGGTGGCGCAACATCGGCCCGCTCGCCGCCGCCGGGTTCGAGGTCATCGTGCCCGACCTGCGCGGCGACCATCGTCGTGCAGGCCGGCGCCGATCCTGGCGCCGACGCACGAGCGGCCTCGTGCGTCGGCCGCACGGCGGCGGTCGGGATCCCGACAAAGTCCTACTGGCGCCTGAATCGTTCGAGGCGTCGGGCCGCCAGGTATGGTTGAAATCGCGCGCCGATCGGTCGCCGCCTGAATCGTGGAGCGCATTTCCATGCCGACGGCGCGCGCATTCATGCCCAGTGGAGGCTCGCGTGCTGCCGAATTTCGATCGTATCGCGGATGTCGCCGTTGCCAGGACGACGATACATTCGACGCGTTCCGTGAAACGCCGCCGCACGCGCAGCGTGGTGGGCCGCAACACGACCAGTCGATCGAGCGGTTCTGATTTCACCGACACCGTCCGGTTGGCATTCCTCGCCAGCAGGGTGCGCCGGACCGGCGTGGAAAGAGTGCTCGCCAGCATCGCCGGTCCCGATCCTGATCCGCGAACGGCTGCGACCGGTGCGGCCGTCGCTCAGCAATGCGCCTTTGACCACGAGGCGATCCTGGTGTTTCCGGAAAGGGTGGGCGACACCGCCCGCTTTCTACGCGAGCGCGGTTTCGAGGTGGCGGACGCGGTCCCCAGCGTGGTGGTCCGGAGCCGTCTGACCAGCCGCTACGGGCTCGCCTCGTCCGCCCTGGACGTGTCCATCCTGCGGGCGTCGACCACCTTGGGCTCGGGGGAGCGCCGCGGGATCGAGGCATTCTGCGTGCCTCGGGCGTCGGCACCCGGGATCATGATCGAGCGCGAGCGCCGGGAGAACAACGAGGCACATGTCGCGCTCATGGTCACTGACCCGACGGACATCCGCCTGCGGGCGCTACGGGCGACGCTGCTCGCCGACTTCTCCCTGCGCGCCGACGGCGGCGGTTACAACCCGCGCGACGGTGCCGCGACCGGCGGGCGCAGTGTTCTGTACTTCCGCGCGCCGAGCGGTGCACGCCTCGAGCTGACGTGCGCGGGGAACTTCGCCCAGATCGTCGACGCGCACTGTGGGGATGCCCGGTGACCGTGGCAGACGACGTGAAAGGGACCGACGACCGCGGCGGCCGGTACGGCACTCGCACCGACACCGACAGCGACATCGACGTAGGCACAGACATCGACGTAGGCACAGACATCGCTGCGGGCGGAGTCGACCTGCGGGCGGCGCTGCGGCGTATCGCCCAGGTTCCCGGTCAGCTCATCGAGACCGACCACCCCGTCGATCCGGCGGGGCAGCTCGCCGGCGTGTACAAGAGGGTCGGCGCGTGGGGGACCGTAGCCCGGCCCACCCGACCCGGCCCGGCGATGATCTTCAACAATGTCGTCGGGTATCCCGGTACCCGGGTGCTGGTGGGGATGATGGCCGGCCGCGAGCGGTCCGGCCTGCTCCTGGACACGCCCCCGCGCCACCTCGGGCGGCGGATGGCGCAGGCCCTGCGCGACGCGCTGCCGCCGGTGGTCGTGGGGTCGGACCAGGCCGTATGCCAGGAGGTCGTCCACCGCGCCGACGACCCGGGCTTCGACCTTCGCCGCATCCTGCCGGCGCCGACCAACACCGTCAAGGACGCCGGCCCGTACTTCTGCCTCGGCTTGGTGCTGGGCAGCGACCCCGAGCTCGGCACCGACGTCACCATTCATCGGCTATGTGTCCAGGGAAAGGACGAGGTCTCGATATTCTTCGCGCCTGGCCGGCATATTGACGCGTTCCGGGCCCGCGCGGAGAAAGCGGGAAGGCCCTTCCCCGTTTCGGTCAACATGGGCCTGGACCCGGCCATCTACCTGTCGGCGAGCTTCGAGGCCCCAACCACCCCGATCGGGTACAACGAACTGTCGGTGGCCGGCGGCCTGCGCAATGCTCCGGTGGGCCTGGTGGACTGTCTGACCGTCGACCAGAAGGCCATCGCCCGCGCCGAGGTCGTCATCGAGGGCCATATTCTCCCCGACCGCAGGGTGGCGGAGGACCAGAACTCCGGAACGGGCCACGCCATGCCCGAGTTCCCCGGCTATCACGGTGCCGCCGCGCCCGCCCTCCCGGTCCTGAAAGTCACCGCCGTGACGACCCGGCGCAACCCGATCCTGCAGACGCTGGTCGGCCCGGGGGAGGAACACACGAATCTGGCTGGTATTCCGACCGAGGCGAGCATTCTTGGCGCGCTGGACGCCGCGATGCCGGGATTCGTCACCGACGCCTACGCCCACACGGCGGGCGGCGGGAAGCTGCTGGTCATCCTGGGCTGCCGCAAGACGAACACGCGAGACGACGGCCGGGCGCGCCAGGCGGCGATCATCGCCCTGGGCGTGTTCTCGGAGCTGAAGAACGTCATCCTGGTCGATGACGACGTGGACGTGTTCGACACCGACGACGTGCTGTGGGCGATGCAGACCCGCATGCAGTCAGACCTGGACATCATCACGGTTCCCGGCGTGGCCGGGCACGTCCTGGACCCCTCCCAGAGCCCCGACTACAACCCGCTCCTGCCGGCGCGCGGAACCACGGCCAAGACCATTTTCGACGCCACCGCGCCGTTCCACCTCCGGGAACGGTTCGAGCGGGCGAGCTTCGTCGACGTCGACCCACGCCCGTTCGCGCCCGGCCTTGGCCTCACCTACCCATGACGTCCCGGGCCCTGACGTCCTCCCGGAGCCACGGCGTGTTGCCATAGCGGCCGCGGCTCTTCGATTCCCAACCTCCGATGTGGCACTGAATTGGGTCGGGAACCTCGGAGCCCAGCTCATTCGGGTGGCCCCGTAGAGCGTCACGGAGATCCTCCCTCTGGTGCCGCCGCTGCTCCTCACCAAGAGCTCTCGCGACAGCACCAGGGCCATCGGCCGGGCAGGGACCGCTCCGTCGAACGGACCGCTCCGTCGAACAGGCGGCTCCGTCGACCGGGCGGCGTGATCGGCGGATCAGGCGGGCAGCACGCCGAGTTGGCGCATCAGGCCGAGCTGGTCGACGACGTTCCAGTGCTCGACGATTTGGCCGTCGGCGATACGCACGATGTCGATCACGTCGATCTTCACGTTCTTGCCGGTAGCCGGGATGCCCATGAACTCGGCCACGTGGCGGCCGTGGAAGGACTTGCTCGTCACCACCTTGTCGTCTTCGGCGACCTGGTCGTGGATCTGCGCGGAGAAGCCCTCGAACGCCGTGAAAAACGTGTCGAACAGCGCTTTGACGCCGGCCCGACCGGGCGGCAGTCCAGGCGGCGCGTTGTGGTCGACGACGTGCTCGGCGATGAGCTCGTACAGCGCCGTCTCGTCGTGTCCGGTCTGGTACTCAGTCACGAATCGCTTGATCAAGGCCTTGTTCTGCTCGCTCACAACTGCCTCCACTGGTTCGGGATAACAGCCGTCAGCCTGCCCGCGGTGACCACTCGACCGCATGGGTAGATCTACCAATCTTGGGGCAGCAGGCCGTGCTCCATCGCGTACATCGCCGCCGCGGCCCGGCTGGACACCCCGATGCGGGCGTACACATCCTGGATGTGGTGTTCGGCCGTACGGGGCGAGATGGTGAGCCGCGCGGCGATCGCCCGGTTCGACAGGCCCTGCGTGAGCAGGTTCAGCACCTCGACCTGGCGGGCGGTGAGGCCCGCGCGTCCGCCCGCCGCCGCGCGGGCAACACGCGCGCCGGCGGCGGCACCGGCGGCGCCGACTGCACCGACGGTCGCCTCGACCACGTCGGCGTCCAGCCGCCGGTCGCGCGCCAGCTGGCGCAGATGTACGACCGCCTGGTCCACGGGGTACGCGCGGCGGTGCGGCCGGTCGGACGTCAGCGCCTGGAACACGTCCGCGACCGCGAGCACCCGCGCGGGCAGGCTCAGCTGGGCCGCTCTCGTGCCGCGGTGATAACCGGATCCGTCCAGACGTTCGTGATGTGCGCCGGCCAGACCCGCCAGCGGGGCCAGCGTGGCGGATCGAGTGAGGATCTGCTCGGAGTGGTAGGCGTGCAGGCGTATCTGCGACCAGGCCTGGTGGCCGAGCGTGGCGGTGCGCTCCCAGATGCCGCTTGGTACGGCGCATCGACCCAGGTCGTGCGTGTACGCCGCCCGACCCAGGTCGCGCACCTCGTCGGTGGACAGTCGCAGGGCCGTCGCGGTGGCCGTCGCGATCCGGGCTACGCCAGTCGAGTGCCCGTGCAGGAAGGGCGCTTTGAGGTCCACGGCATCGCCGAAGGCACGCAGCATGTCGTCGAGGTCCGCGTCGGGCGCCGTCATGGCCGGGCTGGGCTCGACGCCAAGGAGCATGTCGGAGGCATCGACCTCGCCGAGCTCCTTCAACGGCTCGTGCGCGGTCGCTGTGAAGACGTCCACGACTGCCGGGTCGAGCAGCCGCCCGGATCGTTGCCGCAGCGCTCGTGTCGCGCCGTGCCAGCCGCCGAGCCGGTCGAACAGCGCGCCGACGGCGGCAACGTTGACGATCCGCGCCGCCACCGAGATGTCATCGCCGCTCAACCGATGGGGGCGGCCCTGACCGTTCCACCACTCGAAAATGTGCAGGAGCCCGGTCTGCACGCCGACCGACAAGCCAAGTCGCCGCGCCAAGACCGAAGCGACCTCGCAGTTGGCGCGGCTGTAACCGTCCTCCAACGCACGCCCGTGCAACAAGGCGCCCCGCGCCGTGCGCAGCCGTTGCCCGGCTGGTGCCTCCCGGACGATGCGAGGCAGATATCCGCCGAGCACTTCGCCCGGCCTGTCGAAGTCCGTCACCAGCGCCGCGCTCTTGATCGACAGCTCGTCGGCGAACAGCAGCGACGCCTCGTGCGAGTACGCGGTGCAACCGACGTGCTGCAACAGGGCGGTGAGGAAGACGTCCGCAGCGACGCTCTCGTCGCATCCACACGCCCGGGCCAGGGCAACCGCCAGGTAACACGTACGTGCCGCCGACCCGACCGGCTGGCCCATCCCGAGATCGGCCACGGCGGACAGTCCAACGAGGACCTCCGCCACCCGGACGCCCCGAGCCCGTCGCCCATCCACCGAAGCCACTCCATCCTGCCGGGTCGCCGTCAAGCAGCCGACGGTTGCGGCGGCGACCATACACCCGTCCGTGGCGCGGCGTTTCCGTGGTCTGACCGTAATCCAATTGAATGGTACGGCGTGGCGAAAAGCAGCCGTATTCAAGAGAACACCGGCGGATAACCGGCCCGGGCTAGCGCGATCCTGTCTGCCGTCCGGTCGCGTGTTACTTGGCCTCGTCTCGCCGAAGGTGGTTCCCGGGCAGGGGGCCTGTGGCCTCTCAGGGGCGATCTGTGGTCCCGCGGGTTCTGGCCGTCTCGCTGAAGCTGGTTTGATCGCGGCGTTGTCTCCGGGGATCTGGTCTGTCTGACAGGTCCGGGAGATCAAGTGGCGGCTATCGCGCCAATTTCTGAGGAGGCGGTGACGTGCGCATTTTCGGCTTCGCGGCCCAGGGCCGGCGGCTTTCGGTCCGACGAGCCGACGAGCCATTTCAGATTCGCGGCCGGCGCGCGGACCCGTACGGCGCCGCCCGCGGACCTGGATCGCCGAGGTTCAGCGACCCTTGCCGCGGCGTCGTTTCTCGCCGCTGACGAGGAGGTCGATGCCGGAGTCTTCGGGGGTGGTATCGGTCGCCGGGGTGTGGCGCAGCGCGCTCGAGGCGGCGCGGCTGCGAGCGAGGGCGGCCAGCGTCGATGACGGCGCGAGGGTCGACGACGGGGCCAGCGTCGACGACGGGGCCAGGGTCGATAACGGTGCTGGCGTCGACGGGGGGGCCGGCGGCGCGGGGGCGGGGTAGGCCGGCGTGCGGACCCCGGCCGGGAGAGCGTCGGCCGCGGCCGGCCTGTTCGGGCCGGGGCGGCGGCGCTGCCCGGTTCGGTGGCCCTGGCGCCGGGGAATCGGTGTAGTGGCCGGGTCGGCGGATCGCGCCGCGCCGCCGCCGGGGCGAGGTCCTGGCTCCCGGCGTGCCGTCCCCGGCACGGAACCGCCCGCGGGTGGCGTGGTGGTGGCCCGGGTGGTCTCCGCGGTGTCGCCGCCGGCCCGGGCGGCCGTGGCAACGGGGCCGGTGACGGCCCGTCTGCCGGTGCGCGGGCGGGCGCCGTTCTCGGCGGCCTGGTCGGCGCTGCTGCTCGGGCGCTTCGGCTCCTTGAACCAGTCGAAGGACGAGCCACGGCCGCGTAGCGCCGTGTTCTCCGCCTGCACGATCACAAGCAGCGCGGTGGCGAAGGACGCCCGGGTTCGGCTCTCCTGGAGCTGGCGTTCCAGGTCGGCGACGTAGGCCGGGTCGATGGGCGCGCTCTTTGGTTCCGACGACAGAACGCCCTCGGGCTCGACGGTGGTCGTTCCGAAGGCCTGCGTGTGCAGCTCACGCAGGAGTGCGAGCTCGGTCGTCAGCGCTTGGTCGGTCGCGGTGAAAAGCAGGTTGACGAAGATCTCGACGACCGGCCACTCGATGGCCTTCTCACCGCGGAACTGGCGGCTCAGGTCCCGCGTCCGGGAACGTTGGACATTGGGGGCACCCTGATCCGGCCAGAGCTGGCGGGCAACCATGTCGTAGCTGACGCGATAAGGATTGTTGAGCTCGTTCAGGCGGGTCAGCAGCGTTTTCTGGGGTCCATTCTTCAGGTCCGGGCGAGGCCCTTTGGGACGTGCTCCAACGAGGGTCACCCACACACCGTCCGGGCTGGGACCGGGAGGCTTGCCCAAAGATGGGTTCGCGGCACTGCGCAGGTCCTTTCTCCGGTCCCCTCGCGTGCGCACCGCCGGCGCGTCGGACGGGGGGATGGGCCTACCGGCGGGTTCCCCGACCCCCGCCCCGGTAGCTGCGAATGATACGACCACAGAGCGACAGACGCGGTGACGTGGTGCAGCTGACCGACCGGTTCGTTGTGTCGGCAACGATCGGGAGACGAGGTCGAGCCACTGAGCGTGCCCGCGCCGACCAGTCCGTTCCGGATCGGCTCAGTCGGCCCCGGACGGTGCGGACCCGGTCTCGCCGGGCCATGCCCACGTACACGTTCCCTCGTCATCATTCCCCTTCGCCTACCTGGCGCGCCGCGAACAGCCGCGGAGCGCTGCATCGTCAGGAAACTGGGCGGCCTGATGCGCGGCAAGGCCGCCCGATCAGAACGTCGAGACAACATCGCGGTGCTCTCGGCGCAGGCTCCCGAGCCGACGGCCACAAAATCATGCCACAATTCGCGCAAAACATCGGACCGGCCGCTGGGATTCCGTCGCGGTCGGCCGCGGCGAGCTCTCGAATCCGACGCGGGGTCAGGTGATCGTGTCGGCGCGCCACGGATGACCCGAGCGAGGTCCTGGTTGTGGCCGGCGAGGGGCGGAAGTGTGTGGGCGTCGTGTCGCCGTGCGCGGTCCGCCGGGCAGCTGGCAGGTGGCGTGTCGTGGCGCCTTCAGGCCTCGCGTATCCCGGTGGGGCTCCGCGGCGATTCCTCCGTCAGAAGCAGGACGCTCGCTACGGCGCCCCTCGCTACAGCACCCCCTGCGCCGCTGGCTGACACGGGTTCGACCCGTGCTGCGTCGGATCGTAACCGAACGCCGGTTATCTGCCGCGGACCCGCCGTCTCGATGAAGGCGACAAGCTGCGGCGACAAGTTGCTGCGACAAGTCGCAGCTCAGGCGCCGGGCAGGGGTCTGAGCATGCTGTACATGACGATGTCGCGCCAATGGCCTTGGCGAAATTGCGCCGACCGGATGACGCCTTCGCGCAGAAACCCTGCCTTCTCCAGGCTCCGCTGCTCCTGGACGTTGTCTCGATCCGTGTAGGCCTCGATCCGCTGGACGGCGGTGACCTCGAAGAGGTACTCCGCGAGCATCGTCTGGGCGGCCGTGCCGATGCCTTTCCCCCGGAACTCCGGCAGCAGCGCGATTCCGATGTTCCAGCACCACCAGGCGAGAATCCCGTAGGTCGCCCGCTGCCAGCTCACATGCCCGGTCACGTCGGAATCACGTTGGACGATGAGACGGCCATCGTCCTGGCCGAGCCAGCCGTCCCTGGCATGCCGGCGTCCGGCGTCCGCGGCGTCGCTGAAGCCCGACCAATTGAAGTCGCCCCCCGCCTCCGGATCGACGCTCTGACGCTCGAACAACCAGAGGTCCGATACCTCGACGGGCCGGAGCCTGACCAGGTTGTCCATCATGCCCGTCATCCTTCCGCCGTATCGGTGTCCTCGCATGCGTTCGGCCCCACCAGGGTTTCGAGGCTACGGCCAGCGCGCATCGCGTCACGGCAGCGGCAAGTCCGCTGGCAGCCGGCGTACCGCCGGCAGATGGCCGTCGAGCTCGCCGGGCTCGAACCGGCGGTGCCGCACCGACCACCACAGCCGACCACCGCTGTTCCCCTGCAGCTTGTAGGACTCGTCCGGCCGCAGGACGGCCCAGCCATCCGGCGGCAGGTGGACCAGTGTGGCGGCCGGGGTGAACGGCAGCCGCCAACGCCGGACCGTGCCGTCGCTGCCGCCGCTGACCAGCCCGGTGCCGTCCGGCGTGAACGCGACTGACCAGACCCACTCGGCGTGGCCGCGCAGGACCGCCAGCTCCCGGGGTCCGTCCGGGCCACCGTCCAGGTCCCAGATCCGGATCGTGCCGTCCTGCCCGCCGCTGGCCAGCCGGGAGCTGTCCGGCGAGAACGCCACGCAGGCCACCGCCTGGGTGTAGCAGGGGAGTAGACCGCGGTCCTGGCCGGTCATCCCGTCCCACAGCCGGACCATGCCGTCGTCGCCGCCGCTGGCCAGAAGCTTCCCGTTCGAGGAGAAGGCGACGGCCCGCACCCAGTAGGCGCGGCTGGGCTGCTGGGTGAGCTGGCGCCCGGACCCGGCGTCCCAGATCCGGACCCGGCCGTCGCTGCCGCCGGTGGCCAGCCGCTGACCGCTTGGCGCGAAGGCGACGGCCAATGCCCAGGGCGTGATGATGGTTGGGCCGGTCTCCGCACCAGTGGCGGCGTCCCAGCGGCGTACGGTGCCGTCTCCGCCGGCGGTGGCCAGCTGGGCGCCGTCCGGTGAGAACGCCACAGCGTGGATCGCCGCGCCATGACGCTCGAGCCGCAGCGGTGGGCCCGCCGCCACACTCTTCTGAGCCGGCCCGCCGTCCGGTGGACGCGAGATCCGGCGCAGGTGCGTCACCCCATCGTCGCCGCCATAGGCGAGGACTGCGCCATCGGGGGAGTACGCGACCGAGCGGATCCACGGACCGGGCTCGGCCAGCTGCTCCACCGGGCCGTCGACGGCCACCGGCCAGACCTGGACCGACGCGCCACCCGTGACGACCTGGGACCCGTCAGGGCGGCAGGCGAGCGAGAGCACCGCGCGGCCGTCCGCCGCCACCACCTTGCTCTTCTCGGCTGGTCGCAGGCTCCACAAGCGGATCGTGCCGTCATCGCCGGCGGAGGCCAACAGCTCGCCGTCGGGCGAGAATGCCACCGCCGACACCTTGCCGATGTGGCCGACGAGCCGGGCCCGCGGCGAGCCGTCGGCGAGGTCCCAGAGCAGGAGGCGTTCCTCGCCGCCAGCTGCGAGCAGCGTGCCATCCGGGCTCACGCACAGCCGCCCCGCGGCTCCCACTGAACCAGCCAGTGCAGAGACCGCCCGGCTGTTGAGCATGTTCACCAGACAGACCCGCCCCTGCTCGTCGAGGCACGCGAGCTGCCCGTGCGACGCGAAGGCCAGTGCTACGGCACTCCGTCCCGGGACGGTGAGGCGGGCGTGGACGGTACCGGTCGCCGACTCCCAGACGAGCAGATCCCGGCCGCCGCCCGCGGCCGCGAGCAGGCCACCGTCGGAGCGGAAGGCGAGTGCCGCGGTGCCGCCGCGCGGCGCGGCCAGGCGAACGAGCGCGTCGCCGGTGTCGGCATTCCAGAGTGTGATCGTTTCGTCGTCGCCGCCGGCAAGCAGAGCCGCGTCCGGGCTGAACGTGAGTGCGCGGACAGCGTCGCTGCCGGGGCCGCTGACCGGGTGGCTCACGCCGGTGACGAGGTCGACGACCTCCAGCCGGCCGTCGAGCCGGCCGTCGAGCCGACCGGCCGCTCGCTGGCCACCTGGCGCCACCGTGACGGATGGCGCCGGCGAAGACCCCGTGGGCGAGAGGCCGGTCACGAGCCGCGGCCCAGCAGCTGGCCTGGACGCGGCCCCGGTCCGGCAGTCCCAGCTGATCACGGTGCCAGCGGCGACGAGTGCCTGCAGCCGGGTGCCGTCCGCCGTGAATGCCAGCGCCAGCGCTCCGGGCTCGGGGGCGACCGCGGCCTTGGCTCGGTCGCGTCCGACCACGGCGGCGTCGGCCAGCTCCGGGCTGGCACCCACCCGATCGTCGAGGTTCGGCGCGATCAGCGCTGCGCCCTCCCACCGGGAGCCGGTCACGACCGCGCCGACCAGCGAACATCCCACCAGCGTGGCGTCGGTCAGGTCGGCGCTGGTGAGGTCGGCCTCCGCGAGACTGCAGTACTCGAGCCGCGCGCCGACCAGGTGTGCTCCCGCGAGACTGGCGCCGGTGAAGTCGCAGCCGGAGGCGGTGACGCCGGTGAGGTCCGCGCCGGTGAGGTCCGCGTGGGTGACGGTGCAGCCGGCCAGCGTGGAGCCGGTCAGGTCGACGCCGTGCAACTGGCGGCCGGACAGGTCCAGGGCCTCGTGCCGGCCGGCGGCGAGCCCGCTGTCCGTGAGGCCCGACTCGCCGAGGAAGCGCGCCACGGCCAGCGCGTTGGTCCGCTCGGGGCCGGCGGGCACTCCCGCGCCCAGCACGGACCGGGCCCAGCCTCGCGCCGCCTCCTGCCCGGTCTCGGAGACGAGGAACTCGACCATCAGCGGGGACATCTCGTGCAGGGCCAGCGTCCTGGGCCGGTTGCCGGTGCGCAGCTGGGTGGCCAGGTCCGCGGCGACCAGGTAGTCGGGGACCGAGTCGTGCACGAACCCGAAACGCCCGTCCTCGCCGCGGGTCAGCAGGGTCCCCGAGCCGGCCAGGTGGGTGGCCTGGTCAAGCTCCAGGCCCGGCTCCAGGAGCGCGGCGAGGGTGGCGGCGGCGGTGCTGGTGAGCTCTTCGAGGCTGACGGTGCCGGTCCCGCTGCGCCACATGCGCACGGCGAGCGCGGTCACCATCCGCCATCGCGCGGCGAAGTCCAGGGTCTCGGCCGCGCCGGGCGGCCGGGCTCTGGCCACCTCGAAGTCGATCCAGTCGGACACCAGCTCGCGGTAAAGCCCGGTTGCGTCGGACCCGCCGTCGGGCTTGGCGACCCGCCGCAGCCGCTCGGGGTCGAGGGTCGCGACGAATCCGAGCATTCGCGGGTTGCGGGCGAGGTCGACGAGATTGCGCACGCCGCGGATCGCCGCGAGCCGTTCCCTCGCGCGCCGCTCGGCCGTGCCGTCGAAACTTGGCTCACCGCCACCGCCACCGCCACCACCGCTGCTGGCGTTGGTGTCAGCGCCGCCGGCTGGGTCGTCGGCGGCGCTGAACAGGTTGACGAGGAACTCGAGGATCTGTTCCTCGGTGAACCTCTCCAGCCGGGCGAGCCGGCTTCGCGGCTCCAGCTCGACCCGGCGGCCAAGCGCGGTACGCACCTGGTCAGTCGAGCGAAAGTGCTCGAGGCGGCTGGCGATGACGATCTTTGCGTCGCCGGTGGCGCCGGCCAGCAGCCGGTCGAGGTGTTCCGCTGCCTTCTCGTAGGTCACCCGAAACGACAGCTCGTCGAACCCGTCGAACAGCAGCACGAGCCGCCCTGCCCCCAGCAGGTACCGGAACTGCTGGCGGTCGAAACGCTGCTCGTCGGCGGCCATGAAGTGCATGGCGAGCAGCTGGTCCAGCGAATGTGCCTTCTCCAGGCCGCGTAGGTCGACCAGCACCGGCGTCAGATGGGGGCACCGGTGTGGAAGGACGCGGACGAGCTCGCGCAGCAGGAACGTCTTGCCCTGGCCCGCCCCGCCCAACAGGACGACGACCCGGGCGCCGTCGCCAGCCAGCGCGTCGACGACCTGGTCGAGGGCCCCGTCGGCGATCCGCTCGCCGGTGGGCTCGAGCCAGGCGAGGCGCTGCGGGACGTACAGCGACGGCCGGTACCGGGTGTCGGCGGCCAGGTGGGCAGCCTGCCGGGTCAGATAGGGCCGCAGGTCATACAACCCCTGGTACTCCAGATAGCTGGTCAGCTGGATGCCCTGTCGGATCGCCGCCGCGACCAGGCTGTCAGCTGCCCGCTGGCCGCTGTAGACGAGCTCGGAGACGAGGTTGGGGTCGGTGGCGGCGTACGAGCGGTGCACGCCGTCGGCGAACGCGAGCACCTGGGACTCGTCGACGCCGTTCTCACAGATCCCGACGGCGAACTGCCGGATGACGCCGTCCTGGGCCAGCGCGACCCGGAGATAGGGCGCGCCGCCCACCTTCGAGCGCAGGACCGTCACCGTGGCGCCGGGTTTGCGCAGGTGGGTCGCCTCGACGACCCGGGCCAGGAAGCCGTCGGCGTCGCCCGCGCTGGCGGGCGGCGTGGCCTCGGCCAGCCCGGGAGCGTCACCGTCCGGCGGCGAGGCCTCGACGGGCGGCAGCGCTGGCCCGGACTCGTGCGCGAGCGGCCGTTCGACGGCCGGGCGGCCCCAGGGCCGGGGCAGGGCCGTTCCGACGTCCCGCCAGTTCCGCCGCCAGAAGACAGGCCCGGCCGGCTCCCCGTCTCCGGGTGGACCCCATCCGCCCTGCTGCGGCCGGTACTCCCGCAGGACGCGGTGCACGCCGTCAGCCTCGACGCGCAGCAGCTGGTAATGGCCGGTGCTGGCGGGCTGCGGGCGGTCCGGGTAGACGCCGAGGACGAGCGGCCCGCCGGGATCCGCCGACCCTGGCCGGGCCGGCAGGCTCGCTCGCCGCGGGCCGCCGTGCAGCAGCAGGTTGAGCCGGGCGGTGCCGGGCTCCGGATTCAGCCGCCCGGCATGTTCTTCCGGCTCGTCCACCCACGGACGTTCCGCGCCAGGAAACGCAGGACCGGATGGGCCCCGTGCGCGGCCGGGAGCTGTGTGGCCGGGAGCTGTGTGGCTGGGAGCTGTGTGGCTGGGAGCATGGTGGCGGACGCCGATCCGTAGCCAGCCGCGCTGCTCCCACGGCGCCAACGCCGCGTCGAACCAGGCCGCCTGCCCCGGTCCGAGGGAGACCGCGCGCTCAGCACCGGGCGAGCCCGCGGGCGGAGTTTCATGGCTGGTCGCGAAGGTCGTGTTGAAGCCGGCGACGGCCGTGGACAGGTGCGGCATCTCGAACAGCGACCACTCCTGGTCGACCATGAAGCCGCAGTCGGTTGTGTCCTGGTAGAGGTCGGTCAGCAGCGCCCGGTAGTGCATCCACTTCGGCCAGTACGGCGGCTGCGGCTCGACGTCATGGCCGGCGCAGGACGCGAAGTAGCCGCGGCACAGGTCGAGGTTCACGTCCCGGGGGCCCGGGACGACCGCGATGTGCTCCCGCGGTATCGCCAGCGCCTCGGCCAGAAAGGCCAGCACCTCCGCGGCCCGGACGAACTCCTGCTTGCGGGCGGTCGCCGTGAGGTCTCCGGTCACCACGACCAGGTCGGGCGGGCTCCAGTGTTCGTCGTTCACCGTCCGCTGGAGGTCGTCGACGAGATCTTGGCCGAAAGCCTGCGGCAGCGTGGCGGCATCGCCGATCCGCAGGTTCGGCAGGTGAAGCACGGTCACGGCCTGGCGGAGGGCGGGTTCGACGGGTGGCACGCCCACGGACCGAATCAACGCCTTACCTGCTGTGTCCGCGGCGGCGTCACGGGCGACCATGGCCGGGCCGGTCGGCACTGGGGCGCGATGGGCGCTCTGATCTACGACCTTTGGGAAAGCGTCACGGATTCGCCTGGCCAGTGGCTCGAACGCCTCGGGGTGCCGCGCCACGTGGAAGCGCCGGTCCCGCCAGTCGTCGAACTGCCGCTCGGCCAGCACTGCCACCACGTCTTCGACGCCCGGGTGGGCCTGCGGGTCGAGTGGCCCGATGTCGATCCAGTAGATCGGCAGGATCAGCCCGGCGTGGCCCAGGCGCCGTTCTCGGCTCAGGAACCATCGTAGTTCCGCGACGCACTGCTCGCTTTGGAGATAGCTGGGCGAGATGATCGGCAGTAGCACGTTGGCGGCGTCGAGGACACTGTAGATCCGCTCCTCCCAGGCCTGGCCCCAGGTGAGATGATCACGGTCTCGGAAGACGGGAAAGTCTCGCCCGGACTGCACCCGCAGCTCATGAGTGAGCAGGCGGTGGAGCAGCCCGAGCTGTCCACCGCCTTGATCCTCGTCTACGTGCGCATAGCTGAAAAAGCAGGCTGGCTCGACCACCTGCACCCCCGTGGTGCGGCGAGTCCGGTCCGCGGAGCGAACGGTCGGCACTCCATCGTTGTGCCTGTCGCCATTGTGCCTGCTGTTCCGAGGATCCGGCTGTCGTCAGGACGACGGCCGCCAGGATCGAGGTCCTCCCTGGCGACGGACCTCACGACGACCGCGTTCAGATGATGGCGCACTGGCAGGTTCCGGTCCCGCAACCGGCGCTGCGGCTCACGTCTGACTGATGGAACGCGGCTGGGTGACGTCCAGGCCGTTAATCGCGCTCTCGCGTGCCCTGAGGACCGTGGGCCGAGAACCGATACCCGGCCGCAGTCGTTGGGCCTTCTCCAGGTCACGGAGGGCATCGGCATAGTCGTGCAGGGCTGCGTTCACCTCGCCCCGACCGGCCAGAGCCTCGACCGCGTCCGGCGCGATCGTGAGCACTGAGCCGAAGCAGGCCGCCGCGGCCCGCAGATTGCCGGCGAGCCGCAGGGCCTGAGCAAGCTCGATCTTCACAGCCAGCTCGGCTGGCAACCGCTGCACCGCGGCGCCGAGCTGCTCCGTGGCACTCGAATAGCGCCCCTCCTCCACCAGGAGGCGTCCCTCGGCGGCGAGCAGCCAGCCAACTGTCGCGTGGTCCTGTGCCATCTCGTAGTACGCGGCGGCCAGCCGGTATTTGTCGCGGGCGTCGTCGAGCCGGCCGAAGCGGAACAGCACGTCGCCGAGCAGCGTCTCGGCCCGCCCACGGTCCCGCGGACTTGCGGTCTCCAGCGCCGCGGTGGCCCGCGTCGCCTGCCGCTCGGCCAGCACCACGTCGTTGTCGGCGAATGCCGCCTCCGCTGCCTCCAGGAGAGCCGCGCCGGCCGCCTGGCTCGGTTCCGGCCCGACGGCCGGGTACTGCAGCGACGCGTGGAACCGCCCGCTCAGCGGGACCGGGCCGCCGCGCTCGCCGGGTGGTGAGGAGCCGTCCTCCGGTGCCGGGTGGCGGATCACGTGCCGGTCCACGAGCGCCCGGACTACCGACGCGGGCGGGGACTCGGCCTTCGCCGTCCAGGCCGCAGCGCTGCCCGGCCGGGACCGGCTCGTCTGGCGCAGCCACTCGGCCAGCCGCATCGGCCGCTCGCCAAAGAGGTCGGCCACCTCGGCTACCGCGGTGGCCACGAACCTGCCGATCGCACCGTCGACGTCGGCGTACCGGCGCACGTCGTCGGCTCTGATCAGGGACAGGTCGGCCGGCAGCCCAACCCACAGTGCGTGGCAGGCGATCTGCACCAGGACCGGCTCGACCCAGTTGGCCAGCACCGAGTGATGGTCGGCGAAGACCCCGGTGGCAGCCTCGCTGCGGATCATGTGCAGCAGCTCTTCCGCCGCATCGACGGAAATCGACCGGGCCGATCCGGCCAGTGGCTCGACAATGGCCCTAAAAGCCTCGTCGGGGGCGAGTCGGGGCAGGTGAAGCATTACCGGCGTCTGGCTACGCAGACGGTCGACGAGTGGCTCGAGATCGGGCAGCGACTCGTCCCGGACGCAGACCATCAGTCGGATGTCCGGAAAATCTTCGATCAACTCGGCCAACTGGTCGAAGAAAGCGAGCCGGTTGACGCTTGCCTGACCGGAGGCGTGTACGGCACTGTCCAGCCGGTCGATGATGGCGACCGTCGGCCGGGAGGCACGGACGTTTCCGGAATCGCGTTGCCGGCGGATGAACTCGGCGATCGAGACGCCGGCCAGCTGCCCCGGCGACTCGGCCGGCGACCACGATGACAAAAGAGCGACTGTGTACGGGTTGTGCTCGGGAAGGGCGGCCGTCGGCACGGGCAGCCGGCCAGTCACCCGGCCAATGGGAAGTACGCCGATCTCCCGCGCCCGCGCTCGTGCCCAGAGCAGGGGCATGGCGCCGGCCTGCACCAAAGAGGTCTTGCCTACGCCCGACGCGCCGTGTAGCACGACGACCCTGCTGCTCACGCAGAGATCAGCCAGCTCACGCGAGGCGCTGTCTCGGCCGCAGAAGATGTCGGCCTCATGGGTCCGGTAGGGCCGGTCGCCCACATAGGGGTTCGTCGTGGAAACCAGTCGCGCCGTCACATCGCGCTCCTGAGCCGCGTCCTGCTCCTGCCACATCTGGCCGGCGAGCGGACAGGCCGCACCTCGCACCGGCCGATGCGCCCACCGGTGGCCGACTCGCGCGCGGATGCCCTGTAGACCATGACATCCGCGACAGGTCTGCCCATCCCCCTCACGCCCGTATCCCGCCCCATCACGTCGCGACATGCTTGCCGGCACCTGACAGCACACAAGCTAATGGCCACCCGCCTCCTGCGTCCGGCGGCCCGGGTGTCACGGCTGTTCGTCGCAACCCTCCATCAACGGTGGCACCGGACGCGGCACCGTGCCAGCCGTCGAGCGCTAGCCGTGGGACGTTTCGCCTGGCCACGCCTCGTCTGGCCACCTGCTGCTGGCTCTCGCGCTGGCTCCAGTCACGTCACCAACCCCTGCCTATTTTCCTGGTTGTCATATTAACGCTGTGTTGCCTGGTCGAGGGTCATCCGTGCGTTGCGCGCCTGCCTGCCGGAAACGCCAGCGCAGCGTTACCGCGCGCCGCAACCGGATGCGCGACGTTCGGCACGTCCGGCTTGACAGGCCGCGCAGCGGGCCTGATAAGAGTGCTAGGGAACAGTTGCCGGGCGGCGGTCCGGGTGCGGTCGCGGACGGGGAGTGGATTCCTGGTCACGTGACGGTCTTCGGTTCGGAAGGGCGACTGGGTATCCTCAGTCCCAGGTGGTCCAGGTCAGCCGGGGTGCACATTGGAAAATGGTCGGACCTGATGCGGCTGCTCGGACCTGATGCGGCCGCAGTGGCCGACTTGCTGGGCCTGTTGCCGTTGATTGAACGACGTACCAGCGTATCATCACACAACATCTGGAACTGAACGAGCAGGCGGGGGCCCCAGTGACGGACACGGACACGGAGGACACAACCTCTCCGGTGACTCGAGGCGTGCCGTTCATCTGGGGAAGCGTTCCCCAGCGCAACAAGAACTTCACCGGCCGGGAGAGTCTGCTGAAGGAGCTGCGCGAGCGGCTCACCGGCAAGGTCACCGCGGTGCTCCCGCACACACTGCACGGCCTGGGTGGGGTCGGTAAGACCCAGCTCGCTGTCGAGTACGCCTACCGGTACGCCGAGGACTACGACCTCGTGTGGTGGGTCTCGGCGGACCAGCAGCCGCTTGCCCGCTCCGCGCTGGCAGGCCTCGCGCCGAGGCTCGGCCTGAGCGGGGTCGCTCCTGGGCGGCTCGAAGAAGCGGTCCCCGCGGTGCTGGACGCGCTGCGAACTGGCGTGCCGTATGCCCGCTGGCTTCTCATCTTCGACAACGCGGACCAGCCGGAGACCATCCAGGACCTGATGCCGCGGCTCATCCAGGGAACCAGCCACTCGCCGGGGCACGTGCTCGTAACTTCTCGCAACCACCGGTGGGAGAGCCAGGCGGACGTCGTCGAGGTCGACGTGTTCACCCGCTCCGAGAGCCTGGCCTTCCTGGGCCGCCGGGTGCCAGGCATCGGCAGAGACGACGCCGATCGTCTGGCCGACGAGCTCGGTGACCTTCCGCTGGCTCTCGAGCAGGCCGGCGCTCTCCAGGCCGAGACCGGCATGCTCGTGGCGGACTACCTGCGACTGCTGCAAGAGGAAGCCAGCAAGCTGCTGGCGGAGAACTCGCCGTCGGACTACCCGGTTCCGGTCGCCGCAGCGTGGGCCCTGTCCGTGAGCCGCCTCAGCGAGCAGATGCCGTTCGCGATGGACCTGCTGCGCCGCTGCGCCTTCTTCGGCCCGGAGCCGATCCCGCGCGAGGTGTTCGACCGTGGCCGAACCGTGATCGACTCGCCGATTCGTGCTTCTCTCCAGGACCCGATCCTGATTAGCCGCGCGATGCGGGAGTTGGGCCGGTACGCGCTGGCCCGGATCGACAACCGGAAGAAGACGGTCCAAGTACACCGGCTCATCCAAAAACTTATCCGCGATGAACTCGACGAGGGGCAGTCCGCCGGCATGCAGCGTGAGGTCCACGAACTGTTGGCGGCCGCCGACCCACTCGACGCCAGCGACCCGACCAACTGGCCGAAGTTCGAGGAACTGCTGGCACACGTGGTGCCGGCCGAGGTCGTGTCGAGCACCCATCCCGACGTGCGGCGGCTGTACTCCAACATCGTGCAGTACCTGTACGAGACGGGTGACTACACGACCTGCCTGGAGCTGCTGGACACGGCACTCGGGCGGTGGGTCGCCGACTCCGGTGGCGGCGACCGAGATGTGCTGCGGATGCGTTCACTCAAGTCGGACGTCCTGTGGCAGCTCGGCCGCTATGAGGAGGCATACAACCTGCGCCGGCCCACGCTGGAACAGATGCGGGCCGCCCTCGGGGACGCGGATGATGACACCCTCGTCGTCACCAGTGGCTACGGCGCCGACCTGCGGGTCCGCGGGGAGTTCGCGGCGGCGCAGAAACTTGACGAGGAATCCCTCGCCCGCCACAAGCAGACCTTCACCGACGAGCATCCCAGAACGTTCAACATCGCCAACAACCTGGCGGTCGATCATGGGCTCAACAGCGACTACAAGGCCGCCCGAGAGCTGGACGAGCGAAACTACCGCGACCGGCTCGACTTCTACGGAGCGGACAACCACCCATCGGTGATCTTCTCGCTCAGCGCCTGGGCGCGGGACATGCGGCAGGCCGGGGACTATGTCGCCGGCCGGAAGCTCGCCGAGCAGGCATACGCCCGCTACCAGGCCCTGCTGACATCCGGCGGGCGGTTCACCGAGAACCACCCGTCGGTGCTGCTGGCGGCGAAGGACCTCTCGGTCGCCCGCCGCAAGGCCGGTGACTTCGAGTCCGCGCTCGCCCTCGGCCAGGAGGTCCATGAAAGGTACGTGGCGACCTTCGACGAGCAGCAGCTCGACGTGCTCGCGGCCGCCATGAACCTGGGCAACGCGCTGCGAGCCATGGAGGAGTGGGAGTCGGCAGCCGACCGGATCCGCAAGACGGTGGACCGGTACAAGGAGGCGCTCGTCCCCAGCCACCCCTATGTATACGGATGTGCCCTCAACCTGGCCCTGGTGCAGCGCCAGCTCGGCGAGGTCGACGAGGCCCGGCAGCTGCTGCTGGAATCCCGCGCGGCTCTGGAGGGAAGCCTCGGCCGGGAGCATCACTTCTCGCTGACCTGCGTGTTCAACCTCGCCAACGTGCACGCGGAGATGGGAGATTGGGACACGGCGCGGCGGCTGGACGAGGAGGCGCTTCTCGGGCTCGAGAAGTTGCTGGGCCCGAAGCATCCGCACACGATTGCGTGCTCCGCGAACCTCGCGCTCGACCTGCTCGCCCTGGGAGAGACGGAAGAGGGGAAGCGGCGCCAGACGGACGCGATCGCGCGGTACACCGCCGAGCTCAAGGCGGACCATCCGGACGTCCAGGCGGCGGCCGCCGGCCGACGGGTCGACTTCGACTTCGAGCCGCCGCCGCTGTAGCCGTTCGCCACCTGAGGTGGTGCCGCCGAGGCGGCACCACCCTTCCGGTTCTTACTCGGGTCCCCAGCCTGGCGGCGCTGGCGAGGTGAGTTCCGAGGCGGCACCACCCTTCCGGTTCTTACTCGGGTCCTCAGCCTGGCGGCGCTGGCGAGGTGAGTTCCGTGGAACGACCGAGCCAGCGCGCCAGCGCCAGCGGATCCGGGGCGTTCGCTGTCCGCCGGACGGCCCCGTGCAGGGCTGCCACGTGGGCCGGGCGGAGGTACAAACCCTCCGCTCCGGCCCCGTCCATCCGCCTGCTCGCCGCCGCCAGCCCCGCCCACCCGTCGCCCGGGTCACCGGCCTGGATGTCTGCCACGTAGCTCGCGGCCGACTCGGCGTGGTGCCCGGCGATCAGCAGCACGTCGCCGGGCCTTGCGCCGCTTACCTCGAGTGCCAGCAGAGCCGGCCGCGACGCCAGCTCTGCGAACCGATCAGGGTCCTGGATACGCAGATGGGCGAGCTTTTCTCGGACGTCCCGGACGTGGCGCGCCCCGGTCGGTGGCACCCGCGCGGGCGGCAGGCCCCGGGGCGAGGGCGTCGCGGCCCGCCAGTCCGCGGCCGTCAGCTCGGTCGCCGCCTCGTCCGGGATGACGTTGCGAAGCTGCCATCCGGCCAGGTGGCTCGCGGCGACGTCGGCGGCGAGGCGCTCGATCCAGGGCCGGACCGGCACGTCGAGCATCGGCCCCAGACGCTGCCGCATGCCGTCGACGAACCGCTCCCCGTGCCGGGTCAGCTGGCCGGACCCGACGACGGAGTCGAGTGCCGCCAGCACGGCCTGGCGCCAGCGGGCGAACTCGAAGTCCGCCTGCCTACGCGGAGCCCCGTGCTCGTCGGCGTCCTCGAGTGCCGCACGCCTGCGCAACCAGTAGTCCGTGACGCCCAGATAGGCATAACAACCCTGAAGAAGCCCGCCTGGCGGCCGTGGGTCGGGCCGCCAAGGCGCGTAACAGGGCGTCGGTGACGTCCCGTCCACCAGGCGGACCAGGTGGGACAGCGCCGACAGCTTGCCGTGCTGTGTCTCATGCACGAGCGCGAGGGCGAACGCGGGCCCGCCCGACGGGGTGGTCAACGCGACAGCGCCGAAGGCGTGCCCTGAGCTTCCGCTCGATTCCTGCCCGGTCGGCCCTTCGTGCGTCGGCACGAGACAGGTGACATAGTCGCGGATCACTTCGGCCTGGGGCCGGTGATGTCGGACGAGCTGCCGCCAGGCCTCGTCCAGCCGACGTTCCCAGGCCCCCACGGTGGCCTGGTCGAGGCGCGGCCGGGGCGCGAGGCCGCCGAAGCCACGGAAGGGGTCGACGTCGTCCAACGCCACGTCGAGCCCGAGGCCGTCCACCATGCTGCGCAGCCGCCGGACCGGCAGCCAGCGCTCGTCGGCCGCGTCGACCCGGATCGGTTCGCGGTCGAGGCCGGGGCCGGCGACCACCGTCCCGGCGGACCCGCCGCGGATCACATACCAGCCGTCGCCCCCGACAGCCGCGGTGCCCAGGCCGGGAAGGTGCACCAGGCCGTCCCGAGCCAGCACCCGCAGCTCGAACGGTATCCCCACCCGGATGGCGGCGGCGGCGGCCGCGCCGGCGAGGTAACCGAGGTCGGCGGCGAGCGATGGTCCATCGTCGACAGGTCTGCCTGTTCCTCCCTCGCCCGGCCCGGGGGGCGGGACGCCGCCCAGCCGCTGCAGGCAGTGCATCCCCCAGCTGCCCAGCGGCGGATGGAGGAGCGCCTCGGTGACCGCTGCCTGGTCGACCCGAAGCAGCTCCGTGATGAGATCGAGACCGGCCGCGGCACCGCTTTCGGCGAGCTCGTCTGGTCGGTGCTGCCGGGCGGCGGCGACCACGGTATGGAGAAGTACCAGGCGCAGACTGCCCTCGGCCGCGCGGAGCACTCCGGAAGCGCTGCCGTCGCCCGCGGCGAGGGCGTCGAACTCGGCGAGCGAGATGCGGTGCGTACCGTCGGTCACCGGCCCACCGCGGGAGCAGCCCGAAGATCTTGGGCGACCCGCCCGCGCACATGCTCGATCAGGGCCAGCAGGTCCGCGCAGTACACCGAGGGGTTGCGGAACCCACTGCCAGCCCGGTACCGGTGCGGGTAGTAGCCGCCGCCGCAGACGTCCCGTATCCGGCAGCTCTGGCAGGCCGGTGCGAGCGCGTCCACTCCGAGCTGACGGGCCGCGATCCCCGGGTGCGAGAGGACGTCGTCGAACGAGTGCCCGGTGATCGTCAGGCCGGTCGCCGCCGCCCCAGGGTATGCCGACTTGAGGGAGTCGACCTGCTCGAGTGCGCCGTCGGTCTCCACGACCACCAGATCGGCCGGCGACGTTCCCAGCGACTCGGTCTGGCTCCTGCCGCCGAGCAGCAGGTTGATGATTTCTGAGAACAGGCGGACGTCGGTGGGGCAGGGCCGCGCGTCGTACCAGCGGTCGAAGGCGCGGGCCAGCCACGCGCCGTACGGCGCAACCAGGTCCCCGGCGCCGTGCCCGGGGGGCGGGGCGGACCAGTTCCCATGCGGCAACAGGAAGTCGATCCGTGGCGGGCCGAACGCGGCCAGCTCGTCCAGAGTGGCGTCCGGGTCGGTGTCCAGGTTCACGGTGCAGAGAATCCCGCGGAAGATCCTCCGGAAACGGTAGTCGCCAAGCAGCCCCAGCGCGCGGACGACCGCCGGGCCGCTGGCCGCGCCACCGGCGAAGGGCCGGCGGTCACTGCCCGCGGAACCGTCGTAGCTCACGCTCACGCCGATGTCGTGCGCGAGAAGGGCGCGCAGAAATGGTTCGTCCAGCCGGACGCCGTTGGTCTGGACCGTGACCACGACCTGGGTCGGCGGCGCGACGGCCCGTCGCAGCTCTTGGGCGAAGGAGCACAGCGCCTCCTGGCCCGCGAGCAGCGGCTCGCCGCCGTGCAGGACGACCTGCACGCGGGCCAGCCGGTGCTTGGCGGCGTGCTCCGCGATCCGCCGCATCACCGTGCTGGTGACCGCCGGCGGCATCATCCGTGGCTGGTCGCGCCAGGTCTCGTCCCCCATCGCATATATGTAGCAGTAGTCACAGGCAAGATTGCAGCGGCTGTGAATCTTGATGACGAACTGCCGGATCGGGACCGGCTGCCAGCCGTTTTTCCGCAGCGCGGCGACGTCGAGCAGGTCCCGCGGCCATTCCGCGGCTGCCGTCCGCCGGTTGGGCGCCGGCCCGACGATGGGCAGCACAACGATGCCAACCGTCAGAGCGAGCTATTGAAATCGGACGTGTCTTGGTCTCGGCTGGTTGCGATGGCAAGAACCCGCGCCACCGAGCGGCCGAGCGCCGAATCCGGTGGACAACGCCCGGCGGCGGCCAGTTGTCCGAGGTCGACATTGCTCATGTCGATGAGACCCGAGTCGACATAACCCGAGTCGTCGTAGCCCACGACGATGGCGTCCGGCGCCACGGCGTAGTGGTCGAATCGTGACACACTGCCCTCCCCAAGCGGGCCGATTAATGCCAATTTACCTCCTGGACCCATCGCGTGCGCCCCGAATGCAAGACAAAGGATCCACGAGGCGTGACCGGCCCGCCGTGGCTCTGGCCGTGCTGGCGGCATCGGCCGAGCGGCCGGCTCGTCGACATGGCTGGGGTCGATGGAGACCCGGCGTTCGCTCCCCGCGGGATGGCAGCTGGCGATGTGGGCTCAGGACGCGCCCGGGTTCTCGGACACGGTCTTCAAGCGGGCGAGTCCCTTCTCGAAGTCGGGGCCGACCATCTTCTCCATGGACATGACAAAACCCATCAGTCGCAACATCAACGGTCTTGGCCCGGTCATCGACCAGGTGACGTGAGCGCCGTCGCCAGCTGGCTCGATGCTGAACAGCACGTCGTTGCGGGATTTCCACGGCTTCTCGAAGACGAGCTCGATCCGTAGCGTCCTGGGGCTGTCAACGCCCGTGATCTTCATGTTCCCCTGCCCCGCCTTGCGGTTACCCGACCAGGCATAGGACGCGCCGGTGCCTGACTCGGGCCCCGAGTAGGTGCGGGTCAGGTTGGGGTCCATGTCCTCCCATGGCGACCAGGCACCCCAGTGGCGAAAGTTGACGATCTGGTCAAAGACCTGCTCAGCCGATGCGTTAATGGTCGTCGAACGTTGCACGGTGAAGGTGCTGCCTCCCATGCCGGTGCATCCTGCCACCGCTCGCCGGCGACAGCGGATCGCTGTGTCAAACGGTTCCGCTCGACCGAGACACCGAACCGGGGCGCGCCCCGGTTCAATGCGTCGTCATCCTGGCAGGTAGGGGGTTTCGGCCGTGGCCGGCCGCGCCTGACCGGCGGCACTCGAGTGGGGGAGCCTGCACGGATCCTGGCGGGGCCCCACGTACCCCGCCGGACCCGTCCTCGCGCGCCGGGCGGTCAGTCCGCGGTGGGGATGGCGGCGCGGTGCTTGGCGGTGTCGGAGTAGTGCCGTAGCGAGCGGACCAGGCCGTGCTCGTCGAAGACCCACAGGTGGATCTCCTCATCCTCGACGGTCCCGCCGCCGGGCACGGTGAACGCCACCCTGATCCTCGCCGCCACGGCGTCGTCACCACTGAGCAGACCGAGGACCGCGAAGTCATGGACCGTGTAGCCGCCGAGCAGGGTGAAGAACTCCGCGGCGCCAGCCCGGCCGTGGCGGGCGGCGAGGTGGGGGACGACCGGGGCGCGGTGCGCGGAGTAGTCCTTCCAGTCCGCGTCCCAGCTGACGTCGTCCGCGAGCCGCGCCAGGATCGCCGGGATGTCGCCGCTGCCGAAGGCCTGGTAGATCTCCTGGACCGTGGCCTCGTGCGCCGCCCGCTGGCTGGCGCCGGCATCACCGCCGGCGCCGGCGCCGCTGCCGGTGCCGGCGGCTCCGTTGGTGCCGGTCGTCGGCTCCGTCGTCGTGGTCGTGGTCGCTGCCATGGTGATCGATCCTCCCGAGGCGGTGCCCGGCCTGGCGCCGGTGATGTCCGTCGGCGCCCGCTCGGGCGCCGACGGACACGGTCGCCCAGCGGAGCCGCCCCGGGCATCGGTCGATCGACCTATCCGGCGCGGGTGCGCCACGCCACGGGCACGGCCGGAAGGGTGCCTATGGGAGCAGGCGGTGCTCCATCGCGAAGAGGGCGACGCCGGCGCGCGTCCGGCGGCCGGTCTTGTCGTAGATGTGCGCGAGGTGGTGGCCGACGGTCCGTGCCGAGATGGTCAGCTCGGCACCGATCTCCCGGTTGCTGAGCCCACGGGCGGCGTGCCGCAGCACCTCGGCCTCCCGCTCGGTGAGGCCCGCCGGCAGCACAGGCCGCGGCCGGGGAAGCCCGGCGGCCTCCAGGACGGCGGCGACCGCGTGGCGGTCCAGCCCGCCGGCGTCGGCCTGCGCCGCCAGCACTTTCGCCGCCTGTGCCGCATCGTGGGCCGGCCGGTAGGCCCGGGGCTCCGTCAGCGCGGCGAGGACGTCGGCGGCCGCCAGGATCCGGGCCGGTTGCGACAGCGCGGCGGCCGGGAAGCCACGGTGGTAGCCGCCGCCGTCGACCCGTTCGTGATGCGCGGATGCGACACCGGCCAGCGATGCCAGCGCGGGCACCCGTTCCAGGACGCGCTGCGTCCAGTACGTGTGCATCCGGACGCGCTCCAGCTCGGCGACCCCGAGCGGCCCAGGACGGTCCCACACGGCGCTCGACACACCGACCCGGCCCAGGTCGTGCAGCAGCGCGGCGCAACGCAGCTCGACGAGCGCCGCGTCGGGCAGGCCCGCGACCCGTCCGGCCGCCTCCGCGACCTCGGCCACGTGCTCGCTGTGCCCGAGCAGCCAGCGGCTCTTCAGGTCGACGACCCGCGACAGGACCGCGCACAGCCGCGGAACCGACCCGAAGGCGACGGTGGCGTGCGGCGGCGGTTCGAGCGCGAGGACGGCGGCGATCGTGTCCGGCTCGGCGAGCGGCGCGAGCACGACGTCGGCGCCCGCGACGAACGCGGCGGCGAGCTGCGGGTCGAGATGCCCGCCGGCGCGGCGGCGGATCTCGGCGACGGCCGCCGGGAACCCACCGCGCGCGTAGGCGATGACCGCCTGCTCGGCGACGTGCACGATCCGGCCGGTGCGCGAGAGCTCGTCGCCGCGGCGGGCGGTGGGGATGCCGAGCCCGTCCCATCGTTCGTATACGTCGTCGAGCGCTGCGACCGCGTCCGGGTGCAGGCCGAGCCCAGGCCCGAGCGAGCGGGATGCCTCGCAGCCGGTGGTCGCCGCCTGCACGCCGACCGTCGGCGCGATCTGCGCGAACGTCTCGGCGAGCCGCGGCGCCTCGGCGGCTCCGGCCCAGCCACCGAACGCGCGCAGCTGCTGCGCGAACACCGCTGGGTCGCCCGGGTCGAGGGTCTTCAGCGCCGCCTGGAATGCGACGTCGTCGCGGAAGTAGTCCGCGTTCTCCGGCGCGAACGACGTGCAGCCCACCGACCGCAACAGTGCCGCCTCGAACACCACCCGGCACGCCTGCGCATCGGCGCCGAGGACCTGGCCGGCGAACGTCGTTGCGACGGCGCAGGTGCGCAACCCCTTCTCGAACTCCATCCCGGAGGCCAGATCGGTCGTCAGCGACAGCGCGGCCAGCACCTCGGCCGTCCGGATCATCTGCACGCCCGCAGCGTACGGGCACCTCAGGCCGGCGGACCGCCGATCCCGGTCACCTTCAGCCGGGGTGGCCACGGCGTAGGGCGGCGGGGTCGAGCTCGCCGACCTCGAAACGGCTGAGCTTGACGGTGTGCCATACCCGGCCGGCCGGGTTGCCCTGTACGTGGTAGCGACCGTCGGGGAAAAACGACGCCCAACCCTCCTCGGGCAGCGGCACGAACAGCGCTAGCCAGCGGAACGGCGTATGCCACAACCGAACGGTCTGATCGTCACCGGCGGTGGCGAGGCGGGTGGCGAACGGCGGCAGGGGCGAAGATGACCGGCTGCAGATTCTTGAGAAGCGTCGAGATGCAGTGAACTGCATCTGACATGCGATCCGGGTATCATTGGATGCATGAGTACGACGACGCTGGGGTTCGCGGTCTCGGACGAGGATCGGTCGGTCCTGGATGAGCTGGTCGAGTACTTCGGCCAGGGCAACCGGTCGGCGTATCTGCGGGCGACCTTCAAGATCATGCGGTCGGTGAAGCTGGCGGAGGAGCTGCGCGAACTGCAGGCGTTCGGTCAGCAGAACCTGGCCGCGCAGGGTCTCAGCGTGGACGACGTCACGGCGATCACGCGGCGGGTGCTGAAGGGCCGGGAGTAGACCCTCATGGCACCGGTCCCGGTGGTCTATGACGTGAACGTGCTGGTCGGCGCTGCTGCGGGTGGCAACAGTCCGTTCCGGTCGTGGCCGTCGCCGCCGCCGACGTCGGGGAACCCGTTCGCGGACTGCCTGGGCATCGTCGTGGACGCGGCGGAGTTCGCGCTCTGGCTCTCGCCGCACATCCTGGACAACACCGGCCGGGTCCTCGCCGAAGGTTTCAAGTGGCCTGCGGACAGGATCGAAAGCTATCTGTCCCTGCTGGTCGAGGTGACCGACCACAGCGGCGGCGGCGTACTGGACCCGCCGGTGACAGTGCACGACTGCGCGGACTACGAGGACAACCGCATCCTGGACCTAGTTGTCGACGTCGGCGCCCTGCTGGTCGTGTCCGACGACGCAGACCTCACATCAATGTCGCCATGGCGCGGCACTCCGATTCTTCGTCCGCGGGAGTTCGCGGCGAAGGTTGACGGCATGCGCCGCCATCGTCGGCGACGCTGACGGCCTGTGGAGTCCGCTCCGACACCGAACCTGCATCCGGTGGGTCGTCGGTCGCGGATCGCCGGCTGGTGAGCCGCTGGCGGCGGTGAGATATAACGAGCGCAGAGGATTTCTCCCATTGCGCTGGCAGAGTGCGGGGCGGGTGTCGGTTCGTCCTTTACCGGGGGTGGCGTGGTCGACGTGCCGGCTTCGCGACCACCCTGACCGTCCGGGTCGACCAGCTAGCTGCCTTCGACAAGGACAAGGTCAACGTCGCGCTGACGTTCACCTTCACCGACCCGACGCTGCCCATGCCGCGGTCCGACGACGGCGTCACTCGTCAGACCGGCGAGTCCTGGGACGTGGTCCGTACCGCCACCGGCTGGCAGGTCAGCCGCTACTCCTACTGCCAGATACTCGCCAGCCTGGGGCTCCCTTACGGCCTGCGCCTCGCCTGCTAATGAGGCGGTGGGTTCGACCTGCCCGCCGAGACCTGCCATGAGTCGGCGTTCTCTTTCGGGACAGGCGCATCGGCCCTATAGTGAGAGCACCAAGTTAGCTACTTCCACGACCAACGGCACCTGTCGGGACCTGATGCAGGCTGACCGGTCTGGCGGCCGACGTACGGCCTGCCGGCTTCTTCGTTCGCCTGGCCTTCAGCGGAATCCTTGCTTCGTCGCTTCGTCGAGATTCTCCGATCTGGGTCAAGGACCAGGGGTGGCCGCATGGCAGAAGATCTGCGTACTTTCCAGCTGCCTGAATCCGTTGCGGGAACGGAGTCGGATGTCCGCCTGGCCCAGGCGATGATCGAGGCGTGGCGGGCCGACGGCATCTTCCAGGTCGCCACCGACGCGACCCAGCGCCGGCACACCGAAAGAGCCATCGAGGCCAGCCGGCAGTTCTTCCGCCAGCCGTTCGATGTCAAGTCCAGGCACGTCAGTGACCTCACCTACAGCGGCTACATCGCGTCCGGCGAGGAAATGACCGCCGGCGAGGCCGACCACTCCGAGATATTCACCGTCTGCAAGGACGTGCCGCTGGGCGACCCGCGGGTACAGGGCGGCCTTCCGTGCCACGGCCCGGTGCCATGGCCCAGCCATCAGTACGAGACGAGCATGCGCGCGTTCATGGACGCGCTCGGCGTGATCGGCGAGAAGCTGCTGCGGCTGGTCGCGCTGGGGATCGGCCTGGCTGACATCGAGGCGTTGACCCGCCTGACGGCCGACGGCTGGCACCACATGCGGGTGCTGCGTTTCCCAGCGGCGTCGGCGGCGACCGCCCGCGGCATCGGCGCGCACACCGACTACGGCCTGCTGGTGATCGCCGCGCAGGACGACGTCGGCGGCCTGTACATCCGGCCCCCGGTCCCGGGCGAGGACCGCGGGCGGAACTGGCTGGATTCCGAGAGCACCGCCGGCAGGTACGAGGACGACGAGCCGTGGACGTTCGTCAGGCCGGTACCGGACGTTCTGACCGTGTTCCCCGGCGACATCCTGCAGTTCATGACTGGCGGGCACCTGCTCTCCACCCCGCACAAGGTCCGGCTGAACACCCGGGAGCGGTTCGCCCTGGCCTACTTCCACGAGCCCGGTTTCGACGCCTGTGCCCGCCCGCTGTTCGACCCGGCCAGCGCCGAGCGCATCCACTACGGAACCCACTTCACCAACATGTTCATGCGCTGCTATCCGGAACGCGTCACCACCCGCCGCATCATCACCGAGGACCGCCTTTCCGTGCTGGAGGTGTCGAGGCTTCTCAGCGCCGAGTCTTCGCGAACGCCCATCGACCGGAAAAAGGTCCGTGAACCGTCGGGAACACGCTCGGGAGTCCTGCCGACCGTCGGGCCGTAAACACCGGTGCCGGGTCCGCTCCGGCGGTTACCTGGGCCGCGGTAACCGAGTGCCGTTCGGCCAGCCCGGGCCGCAGCATCAACGTCACGTGCCGCTTCGGCAGAAACGAAGCACGTGACGACGCGTCGCCGCGCGACTGTAGGCGAATCCGAACTCCGAGCGTCCGCCAGCTCGGATCCGGCTACAGTCCCGCCGATCAAGCTGGCGCGGCGGCGTCAGCGTTTGACGAACAGGTGTGGCGGCGGCGGGCCGAACCGGCCGCGGACGAAGTCGAGGATGCCGCGGGTGGATCCCTCGCCGCTCCAGTAAGGGTCGCGCCGGGCCGGCCGGACCGCGCCCGCCACCAGGAACCACAGGGCGATGCCGAGCCGCACGAACGCGTGGTAGCGGCCGAAGTGCTCCCGCACGAGCAGCAACGTGTTGCGTTGTTGCAGGTAGTCGATCGCCGCGGAGGCGGAGCCGACGTACGGGTTCTTGACCATCGCGCCGCGCACCAGCCCGGATTCCCAGCCCGCGGCCTTCGCCCGCAGCGCGAGGTCCGCCTCCTCGATGTACGCGAAGTAGCGCTCGTCGAAGACGCCGACCTCGTCGAGGCAGGCGCGTCGGGCGAGCATCAGCGTGCCGTGTGGCTGGCCGATCGGCTCCCAGCCCTTGGCGACGCTTCCAGGCACGAGGATCCCGCCGAGGTACGGATCGACGATCGGCGTCATGCCGTCACCGACGTCGGCGCACGCCAGGCCCGCTCGGGGATGGTCCGCGAGGACGCGCAGCATGCTGCTCAGACAGGTGGGCTCCGGCAGCGCGTCGTGCGGCGCGATCACCACCCAGTCGCCGGCATCCTTGTCTGCGAGGAACTTGCGATAGCCGATGTTGACGGCCGGTCCAAAGCCCAGGTTTCTGCCGTTCAGCACGACGGTGACGTCGTCGGCCTCGACGGGCGGCACGACGGCTGATCCGTTGTCGACGATCGTGATGGTGACCGGCACGTCCTGCGCGCGGAACGCGTCGATGGTGTCGAGGAGTCGCTCGGGTTGGTCGCGATGAACGAGGACGACCGAGAGAGGCTGCACGACCCTAGTGCTACCGCAGTGAGCCACCGTTAGGCGCGCGGAGACCCAAATCTGGATGCTCGGTGAGCTGGCCTTTGCTGCCGGTGTGACCGTCCTCATGCTTGGTGTGCGTCACGGTGCGCAGGGTGGTGGAGCCTGGCGGTGGGACAGAGTGACGCGGGAGCCGACGGAGAGCCGAAACCGCATGCCCCCGACGGCACGGGGGGCGGAAGTGGCGGTGGCGATGGCGGTGGGCGAGGTGCCGGGTCAACGGCGTCGGCGGGTGCGGACCCGGCCGTGGGCTTTGCCGCGCCTGGCACCGTGGGCGTTTTGTGGATCGAGGCGGCGCAGCAGCCGGGCGGCGACGAACAGACAGCCGAGGCCGAGAACGGCGACGACGGCGAGGTCGGCGAGGTAGGTCGCCGCCGTGTGTTTCCACAGCGGGTCGACCGGGATGCCGGGCGCGAGGCGCTGATCGCCGATCCGTTGGACGCTGATGAGGTCGATCACCGAGGCGGCGGCACCGTATCCCCAGCGGGCGGGGAACAGCCAGGAAAGCTGCTCCAGGCCGGCCTTCCCTTTCAACGGCATCATCGAGCCCATGAATACCAGCTGTGCCATCGCGAACACGACCAGCGGTGGCAGGGTCTTGTCTGCGTTGTCGACCAGCGCCGACACGACGAGGCCCATCATCGCCGAGGCGATCGCCGCCGCCGCCGTCGCGACCATGAGCTCTAACAGCGGCATGCCGCCGAGGACACCGTACTTCGGCATCTTCATGCCCGCCAGGCCGACCACGGTGAGCACCGCGCTCTGTGCCGCCGTGATCATTCCGAGCACCGCGGCCTTGGACCCGATATACGCGACGGTCGACAGCCCGATGCCGCGTTCTCGGCGGTAGATCTCGCGTTCCTTGACGAGCTCCCGGATCGAGTTCGACATGCCCATGAAGCAGGCCATGAGGATGAGGATCAGCAGGATCGAGGGCGCGGCCTTGTTTGCCTGGTCGGGTGCGGACGGCGCCACCAGGCCATAGGCCGACGGCAGCGTCCGGGGTATCAGGCCGAGCACGATCGGATACGCGACCAGCAGCCGCAGATAGGACGGGTCCGACGCGATGACCCGCAGATATCGACGACTCAGCGTCAGCGCTTGCGAGACCACCGACTGCTGGCGGATGTTCTCCAGCGGTGCCGGTCGAGGCTTCGGCACGCTCGCCGTGCCCCGAATGAAGTACCTCGAGTTCCGGTATCGGTGGGCGAGCCGGGCCGCCGTCGCCGGGTTCTTGAGCAGCTGGAAGGCATCCGACCAGCTGTCGCGGCCGAAGAACTCGAGCGCGTGCTGCGGCGGGCCGAAATAGGCGACGTGGCCGCCCTTGGCGAGCACGAGCAGGTAGTCGCACACGTCGAGGTTGGCGACACTGTGTGTGACGACCACGACGGTCCGGCCGCCGTCGGCGAGACGGCGCAACGACCCCATGACCTCCTTGTCGAGCCCGGGGTCGAGGCCCGAGGTGGGCTCGTCCAGGTAAAGCAGGGTCGGCTGGGTGAGCAGCTCCAGCGCGACGCTGGTCCGCTTGCGCTGCCCACCGGAGAGCTTCGAGACCTTCAGCCCGGGTAGGTCGACGCCACTGGGCGCCGCGACGTCGAAGCCGCCCGCGCCGTCGGATTCCTCGCCGTCGAGGTCGTCGCCGTCGGGGTCGTCGGCACCGAGGGCGACGAGGTCGCCGGACTCGTCCGAGCTGTCGGCGCCATCCGGCCCGCGACGGCCGGCGGCGGCGCCAGCATCCCGACCGGAGCGCCCCGCCGCCCCCTCGTCCGCTCGATGGGTGAGACCCAGCTCGACGAGAACCTCGTCGATCCGCCTGGCGCGTTCCTCCCGGGTGGTCTCGGCGGGGAAACGCAACTGGGCGCCGTATTCGAGGGCCTGCCGGACGGTGAGCGAGGTGTGCAGGATGTCGTCCTGCGGGACGTAGCCGATGCGGTGGCGCAGCTCGTCGTACTCGGCATAGAGGTCGCGCCCGGAGTAGCGCACGGATCCGATCGTCGCGGGGCGGAAGCCGGTGAGCGCGCCCAGCAGCGTGGACTTACCGGCGCCGCTGGGGCCGATCACGCCCAACAGAGCCCGCCCGGGCAGGCGGAAGGTGACGTCATGCAACAGCCGGGTCTCACCGACGTCCACACACAGCCCGTCCACCTGGAAGGTGACGTCGCCGCGGTCGAGATATTCGACCAGCCGAACTGGTGCCGCGTCCCGCTGGGCTGCGGCGACGCCGGTGTGGAAGACGTGGTGCCCGACCGAGAAGAAGTCGCCCGTCCGTAACCGTGCCCGCTCGACGCGGTGACCGTTGACGAACGTGCCGTTCGCCGAGTCCAGGTCGACGATCTCGACCCCGTCGGCGTCGACGAACAGCGCGGCGTGCTCCCGTGACACCAGCAGGTCACCGACGACGACGTCGCTCGACAACCCGCGTCCGATCACCGTCCGGCCCGGCTGTAGCCGGTGCAGCCGGCCAAGGCCCGCGCCGGTGTCCGCCGGCTCACCCTCGGCCGGGGGCATCCGGGGCCCCGAACCGGACCGCGCCTTCCTCGGCAGCAGCGTCTGGCGCTCATGGTGCTGCTTGACCTTCGGCGGGATGGCGCCGCCAGCCGCGGCGGAGGCGCCGCCCTGCTCGTCCTCGCGTCGCGCCGAGGGGATGACGGCCGGCGCGGGCGCGGTGTCCCACGGCTCCAGGCGGGCCGAATCCGGTTGGCGGTCCCAGGAGTCGACCTGAGGCGACGTGACGTGGGGTGAGATGACGTGGGGCGACGTGACGTGCGGGGCCCAGGAAGTGGTGGGCGTGGGCTCGGGTTCGGTTGGCTGGCTCCAGTCCCAGTCGGCGTTCCCGTACTGGTCCCAGTGCTCGGGCTGCCGCCCCCAACCGCTGGCCTGCTGCCCCCATCCGTCGGCCTGCGGCCATTCCGTCGCGTCGCTGACCTGAGGATGCTGGCCGGCCGGCCCGTCCACCGACGTGACGGACACTGCCGACGCCGGCGGGTGTGTCGCCGGGTGCGCCACGGGATCCGCGGGTGGGTGCGGCACCAGGGTGAGCACCGGGCCGTCCGGCGAGCCGAGCCGCAGGTCCGACTCGCCGTGGACCAGTATCCGGCCGACCCGCCCGCCGTTCTGCCAGGTGCCGAAGATGCTGATGTCCACCGCGGCCCAGCCCTTGGCGGTGGGCTCGATGAGCAGGTGGCGTCGGGATACCCGGTCGTCCGCCAACAGAGGGTCACCGTCGTCCGTTCGTCCGATCACGCAGGACTGGCCGGCCGGAATGACAACCAGGATCTCGTCTCCGCTTCGGACGGTCAGCCCAGCCGACATCGGTGCCCCCGCTTCCATGACCCCCCAGTTGTGATGGCTTCCCCGGCGCCAGTGGGCGTTTATTGACTGAAGGCCGTCCGTGGAGGAACTGCCGTTCGGCGGTCAAACATGTGTCGCCGTGCGGTCCGGTGGCACCACGACCTGGCGCGCGTGTGGCCTGCGGATTCGCGCCAGGCCGCCGGGCTCAGCTGCTGATTGGCGGCTGACCGGCCGGCCAGAGCGGCGTGCGTTTGGAAAACGAGCCGGCCAGCGGGGCGACGGCTGGGCTGAGCCAGTCTGGAACGGTGCGCACGGGGCGAGCATAACTCGACACAAAAGCGATCCAAGCCGACGGTGGGCGGGCGTGGGCTCAGCTGGCTGGACGCCGCCCTAGGTGCGCAGATCGGTCGCATTCGTCGTGACCGCGGGTCGCGCTTGTCAGCGCATTCGAGACGCAGGTTGCCCTCCGGGTCTGCCGGCGATCTGCTCGACGCCGGTGGCGGCGTGCTCGCTGGCAGCAGCGTGCTCGCCGGCTTCCGGGTCCGTCGATGTCGCGAGTGCGTACGGTCCGGTGTTGCGACGAGGCCTCGGCTGGTGAAGCGCAGGTCGTGGGCTACCCGGCCGCCCCAGAGGGCGAGGCCGCCGTAGTCGACCGACACTGTCAGGGCGCGCCGCCGCCACGAGCTTGAGGAGGCGCGGGCCGGCTCCCTCGCCGGCACGACCGGCCGCCCCCGGCCGCTATGGCGGGCACGGCGGATGGAAAGGCACCGGGGTGACTACTGATTGTGCTTCCGTGACACCTCTGGGTGTCAAAATAGGTGTCCAGAGGCGGCAGGAGGGCCGTCTCACCTGCTTCGACGGCGGTCTCGCGAACTGCTTTGTTTGAGCGGTGCGGTGGGCGGGGTAAGGCTTTCGATGCGAACGAAGAGGGATCGTCGGAAATATTCCGCCCACCTGGAGGACCCATGCTCTGGACAATCATCGCCTGGATCGTGCTCGGCCTCATCGCTGGTGCGGTCGCACGTCTTCTCGTGCCTGGCCGCGACCCGATGGGCGTTGGTGCGACCATTCTCCTCGGAATCGTCGGCTCATTCATCGGCGGATTCCTTGGGTACCTCATCGTCGGCAAGGACCTGAGCGAGGGCGCGCTGCAGCCGTCCGGCATCATCGGGTCGATCATCGGCGCGATCGTCGCCCTGCTGGTCTACCGGGCGGCTCACCACCGCCGCGTCCTGCGCTGACGATGTACCCCCCGATGACGGATCTGCCGGCGGGCGAGCCACGCTGAGCAGCGCCGACGGCGGTATCCGCCGACCGGGCGGCTGAGGCAACGGAGCCTCAGCCGCCCGTCGCCGTGCCAGGCCCGGTCTGCCGCCGGCGGCGGCCGGCGTCGGCGCCGCAGCCGGTCCCGGTCCCGGCGACGGCGACCGTGAAGACCGGGCGGGGAAGCGGCTCATGCCGCCGTTCGAAGGCGAATACGAGGTGCCAGCGGGTGGGTCTGGTAGGACCCGCATGGGCCGGTTTGGAGATGGTTTCGTGGGGAAGGAACAATGGCCGACGACGACCTGGGCATCCTGCTGAAAAGCGCGAACCCTGAGATGATCATCGTGACCGTCGCTGCGGACGGAGAACGTGCCGGCTGTCTGGTCGGCTTCCACACCCAGTCGAGCATCACGCCGCCCCGATACTGCGTGTGGCTCTCGAAGGCAAATTACACCTATCGCGTCGGGTTGCGTGCGACGCATTTCGGGCTGCATTTCGTCGCCGCCGACGACCACGCGACGGCCGAGGCGTTCGGCTCGCTCACCGGCGACGACACCGACAAGTTCGTCGGCCGGTCGGTCGTGTCCGGCCCCGGAGACGTGCCGTTGCTGGCCGACCTGCCGCGCCGGCTGGTGGGCCGACGGCTCTGCGTCCTGGACGACGGCGGGGACCACGTGTGCTTCACCCTGGAACCCGTCGTGGTCACCGCAGCCGACCCGTTCACCCCGCTACGCCAGACCCAGGCGCTCGACATCACCCCCGGCCACGCCAACACCGAACGCCCCACGCCCCCAACCGAACGAGCGGGCTAGCGCGCTGTCATGGCCGTCCGGGCGCTTCGCCTGGTCAGGCGCGGCAAAGCGCTGTCTGCCGCGGCAGGTCGGTCGCCGCGACCGCGGGGCGGCTACTGCGGCCGGGGCTCGATGATGGGCGTGAGGAGCTTGATCAGGGAATCGGGCTTCGAGGTGGTGGCGTAGTCGCGGCAGGCGCCGTCGTTCGCGGCGCGTTCGAGATGCTGCCAGGCGATCGTCCAGCCGGCGTGTGCGCCGAGCTGGCGCAGGAACGCCCGCTGGGTCCGCCCGTTGCCTTCCCGGAACGGGTGGATGGCGTTCAGCTCGCCGTAGAGCGAGGCGAAGGCGACGACGAACGCGTCCCGCTCCAGCGAGGCGAGGAACCTGCGCGCGGCGAGGTGGGTGAACAGCAGGTCCAGCCGGTGCTGAAGATCCTGCACCCGGCAGAACGACACGCTGCCCTTCGAGATGTCGCCCGTGCGGGGCTGACCAGCCCAGTCGTAGACGTCCCGGAATATCAGCCGGTGGAATCTCAGCAGATGCGCGGTGTCGTACGTACCGGGAACGACCGACGCCGTGAGTTCGGCGGTGCGGACGCCGACGATCTCGTGCTCGGCCCGGTCGAGTTCCTTCGGGTCGTGGATGCCGAGCAGGTTGCGCAGGCAGGTGGTGCCCGGCCAGCAGTACGGGTCTACATCCATCGGTGATCCCCAGGACCATCGGTGATTCTCGAGGTGACGCCCGTCGGCCGTGTGGAGGAATCGGCCGTCACGGCGTCCCGAACCGCGTGACGAGCTCCGCGATGACGTCGTCCGCCGTGCGGGTCCCGGTCGCCACCTCGCGTAGCCGGTCCGCGCTGTTCGGGCCGAACTCGTAGCCTTCGAGCCGGGCACTGCCGACGGCGACCTGCACCGCTGTCTCCGCGGAGGTGCGCAGCCCGCGGTAGTAATCGGCCATCACCTTCGGATCGATCACCTTGCCGGAACGTCTGGCGGCCAGCCACCCCTTGCGGGCAAGCCGCCATGGCGTCTCGATGCGAACGATCCGGGCCAGTTCGTCGTCGGGCAGCGGGCCATAGGACCGCACCGTCCATGCGAGGACAGCATGCGCCCGCTGGCCGAGCCGCGCCGGGTCGCCTGCCGGCCGTGCGCGTGCGCCGCCACCCTGCCTGCCGCCACCCTGCCTGCCGCCACCCGTGGCGCCGTCGCGGCCGCGCCACTGGTCGTGCAGCCGGCGCACGACGGGGCCGTTCTTCCGCGCCTCGATGTCGTCCGCGAAGAGTGGCTCGGAGTGGTCGGCGAGGTGCCAGGCCTGGGCGTAGTAGACGAGCTTCTGCAGCCGCCCGGGCCGCACCGGGCCGAGAACCTCCACCAGGCAGGCGGCGACGTCGTCAACATTCTCCACCACGCCTCCCGCCCAGACGGTGACCACGCGGACGCGACCGAGCGGGCAAGATCGTGCGGAAATGAGTCGGCTGCGCCGATGCCGCCGACCTTCAATGCCGCTGACGTCCGATGCCGCTGACGTCCGATGCCGCTGACGTCCGACGAGGGCGATTTTACGATGGCGGCTGGATGAACGTGACCGGGCCGGCGGCCGACCGGCGGAGGCGGAAGACCAGGGGAGCGAAGCAGACGGCGGTCAGTGGCCCGGGAGGCGAACCACGCTGACGAAGAACTCGTCGATGTGCTTCACGACGTCGACGAACCGGTCGAAGTCGACGGGCTTGGTGATGTAGGCGTTGGCGTGCAGGTCGTAGCTGCGCAGCACGTCCTCCTCGGCCTCGGACGTGGTCAGCACCACGATGGGGATGCGCCGCAGCTTGTCGTCCGACTTGACCTCCGCCAGCACCTGCCGGCCGTCCTTGAGCGGCAGGTTCAGGTCGAGCAGGATCAGGTCCGGGCGAGGGCTGCCGGCGTACTCGCCCTCGCCGCGCAGGTAGCTCAGGGCTTCCACGCCGTCGCCGACGACGTGGAGGTTGTTCTGGACCTTGTGGTCGTCGAACGCTTCCCGCGTCATCAGCACGTCGCCCGGGTCATCCTCGACGAGGAGCACCTCGATCGGTACCACTGGCTGGGGAAGCGGGTCTGTCACGCTGCTCCTTCATGTGCGCCAGGTGTGCCGACCGGCGATTTCACCGTACCCATGACCTGCTCGGCGGAACCGTTCGCCTGCTGCTTGGGAAGCGTCCAGCGGAAGATCGTGCCGCCCTGGGCGTTGGTGTCCAACCAGATCGCCCCGCCGTGGAACTCGACGATCTTCCGAACGAGGGCGAGGCCGATGCCGGTGCCGTCGTAGGTCTCCCGCCGGTGCAGGCGCTGGAAGATGACGAAGATCTTCTCGGCGTAGTCGGCCTCGATGCCGATGCCGTTGTCCGCGCAGGACAGCTCCCAGGTGTCCGCCTGCTCGGTGACGCCGATGTGGATGCTGGGAGTGTCCGTTCCCTGGAACTTGATCGCGTTGCCGATCAGGTTCTGGAACACGGCCGCGAGCAGGGTCGGGTCGCCCATGACGGTGGGCAGCGGGTCGGCGTTGATCTCAGCCCCGGACGTCTCGACCGCCGCGGACAGAGCCTGGCTGGCCCTGGCCAGCGCGTCGTTCAGGGCAACTGGCACGAACGCGTCGGTGGTCCGCCCGACCCGGGAGAACGCCAGCAGGTCGTTGATGAGCTTCTGCATCCGCTTGGCGCCGTCGACCGCGAAGTCGATGTACTGCTGGCCGCGTTCGTCGAGCTGGTCGCCGTACCGCCGCTCCAGCAGCTGGCAGAAGCCGGCCACCTTGCGCAGCGGTTCCTGCAGGTCGTGGGAGGCGACGTAGGCGAACTGCTCGAGGTCCCGGTTGGAGCGGCGCAGCGCGTCGGTCTGCTCCTCCAGCTTGGCCGCCGCCTCCCACACGGTGCCCAGCTCCTGGACGAGCTGTAGCCGCATGTACTCGACGTGGTCGGCCAGCTCGGCGACGTCGGGCGGCCCGACCCGGGACACCGTGTGGTCGAGCTTCCCGCCGGCGACCGTGCGGGCGTCCTGCCCGATCTGCCTGAGCGGACCGGTGACCCAGAGCCGCAGCGCGCGGCCGATGCCGGCCATGAGTCCCGCGAAGGCGACGCCGACGACGATCAGGATCACGACCAGCTGGCGCAACGTCGCCGACACCCGGTCCCGGGCCGCCGTCGCCCGGTCGGTCATCTCGGTGTCCAGGTGGGCGTAGGACGCTCGGACCGCGTCGAACGCCGGCCTGCCGATGTTCGCCGGGTCGATGGATCGGGCGGTGGCCGCGTCGCCGCGCCGCGCCGCGGCCGCCACCGGGTCGGCGTACAACCGGTGCCAGTCGGCGATCCGGGCGCGCAGCGTGCCGAGGTCGCCGGCGAGGTCGGGACGGCCGCCGACGAGCTGGTCGAGCTGGGTCAGGTGGGTGTCCTGGTCGCGCCGGCCGTCGTCGTACCGTCCGAGCGAGACGGCGTTGCCGTCGAGGAGGTAGCCACGCAGGCCGGTCTCCTGGTCGACCAGGCTGGTCATGACCTGGGCGGCTTCGGTCCTGGCCGGCGAGATGATGTCGGTCCGGTCGTGGATCGACCGTTCCAGCTGGACCAGGCTGGCGGTGATGAGGCCGGCGCCGGCGAGAAGGACGACCGACGTCAGGACGAGCGCCGCGGCGAGCCGGCGCCGTAGTGGCCAGGCCCGGGCGATGGGCCCGAGCCGGCCGCCTCGTCTGATCGGGCCAGGCCGAGCGGGAGCAGGCGAGGAAGACGAGGAGGTAGCCGTCGGCGCGCTGGGGTCCCCCGGCGGAGAGCTCGTCGCCGCCGACGAGGCGCCGCCGGCCGCCGGGCTGGCCTCCTGCGTCACGTCGCCGGTCCCCTCAGCAGCAGCAGGGCGACGTCGTCGGTCAGCGGGCCGCCGTTGCGCCGCTCGATCCGGTCGATGAGGACATCTGGCAGGGTGTCGTCGCCAGCCGCCGGGTTGATCGCGGCGATCTCGCCGAGCACGCCGTCCCACCCGAGCCGGTCACCGGCCGGCCCGTCGCGTCCCTCGAGCAGCCCGTCGGTGGCCAGCAGCAGCTCCCACCCGGGTGGCAGCGGGACGGTGACCAACTCGCTGTCCAGCTCGCCGCGCTCCCCGAGCGCCGGTCCCACCTCGTCGTCGGGCAGCGCGGCGAGCACCGGGCGGACCATCGCCGGCGGCGGATGCCCGGCCAGCCGCATGCCGAGCGAGGCCCGGTCGGGAGCCAGCGCCAGCGTGCACACGGTCGCGAACAGCTCCTCGTTGGTGCGTTCGCTGACGAGGACGTCCTGCAGGTAGGCCAGCCGGTCGGGCTCCCGGATCCCGGAGAGCACCAGCGTCCGCCAGGCGATCCGCAGGCTGACGCCGAGCGCGGCCTCGTCCGGCCCATGCCCGCAGACGTCGCCGAGCAGGACGTGGACCACGCCGTCCGAAGTCTCGACGACGTCGTAGAAGTCACCGCCGAGCGTCGCCTGCCGGCGCCCTGGCCGGTAGCGGGCGGTGTGCCCGAGGTGGGCGCGCAGCAGCGGGGTCGGCAGCAGGCCGCGTTCCAGCCGGGAGTTCTCTTCAGCCCGCAGCTCCGACTCGCGCAGGGCGCGGGCGGCGTGCTCGGCGTCGCGGCGCTCGATGGCGTAGCGCAGCGCCCGGACCAGCGCCTTGCCGTCGATCTCGCCCTTGACCAGGTAGTCCTGGGCGCCCGCCGCCATCGCCTCGACGCCGCGGTGCTCGTCGACCAGGCCGGTCAGCACGACGATCGCGGCCCGCGGGGCGAGCCGGCGCATCGTCTCCAGTGCGGACAGGCCCTGGCTGTCGGGCAGCCCCAGGTCGAGCAGGACGCAGCGGGCGCCGGCTGCCATCGTGCGCGCCTCGGCCATGCTGCTGGCCCGCAGCAGCCGGACCTGGGCCGGCGTCTCGTTGAGCAGCTCCTCGACGAGGAAGGCGTCACCGTCGTCGTCCTCGACGAGCAGGACGGGCCAACCGGTCTGCCCAGGCTGGGCTGCCGCCTGTGCCGGCAGCTCGGCCACGATGTGCATGGGGGTTCGGTGGTCCTTTCATCTCCGTGCTCGATCCGGATCTGTCCAGACACCGGAGCGATCGGATCGTCAAACCCAGTTCATACCCCCCTGAACCGGAAGGCCAGCATGGCACGCGGCGTACCGATACTGGCAGGGTGTTCCGGCCACCTACTGCACACCTAACCCCTACAAATCCAGGGCGTGCTACACCCCTGAGGGTGGTTTCCACCGCCTCCGGCGGGTGGTAAGCCCCGAAGCATGACGGATGAGGCGGCGAAGCCCGTCACGGTGGCGCTCGTCGACGACTACGACGTGGTGCTGGCGGGCATCGCGCGGATCCTGGCCCCGTACCAGGACCGCGTCCGCGTCTTGGAGATCGACTCGAACCGGCCCGTCACCCAGGACGTCGACGTCGTGCTCTACGACTCCTTCGCGCAGCCGGAGGCCGGCGGCGAAGAGATCGCGGACATCATCGCCAACCGGCACTCGGGCAGGCTCGTCGTCTATACCTGGAACTTCCACGAGAACCTCATCAGGGGTGCACTGGCTCGAGGTGCGAGCGGCTACCTGTCGAAGACGCTGCCGGCCCGCGAGCTCGTCGTCGCGCTGGAGGCCGTGCACGCGGGCGAGATCGTCGTGAGCCCGCCGCATCGTTCCCGGGTGATGGCCGGCCTCGACTGGCCGGGCCGAGGCGAGGGCCTGACCGAGCGTGAGGCGGAGGTGCTCGCGCTGATCACGCAGGGCCGCAACAACGCCGAGATCGCCGAGATCACCTGCCTCAGCCCGAACACGGTGAAGTCCTACATCCGTGCCCTCTACCGCAAGATCGGTGCCACCAGTCGCTCCCAAGCCGTGCTGTGGGGCGTCGGCCACGGATTCGCGCCTGACTATCACCGCATCCAGTTGTGGCGGACCAAGCCATGAGTCCGCCGACCGACCTGCCGAGGTCGGCCTGGGGTGTGGCGCTCGGCCCCGCGACCGCGCGTCTGCGGGGCCACGCGTCCACGGGTGCCGAGTGCTACCGCGCGGTGTGGTTGTGGACTTTGCTGACCTTGCTGGTCTCGCCTGTCTCGCTGAAGGCCCGTGATCGTCTTTCTGCCTCGGGATCGCCGCCGAACAGCCGGGCGTCGTCGCCGTCGGGCGGCTGCACTCTGGTGCGCGCGCCCGCGGCGGCGCCGCCGTCCGTCCTGTTTCCGTTCGTGCTGTTTCCGTTCGTGCGGTTGCCGTCGGCGCCGTCGGTGCCGTCGCCGCGGCGCTGCTCGAGCCGTCCAGGTTTCCTGAACAGGTCCGGGTAGGGCACGTCGACACGGGTCCGCGGCAGCGCCGCCGGGCTGTGCTCCCGCAGCCAGCGCACCAGCGCCTCGCGCACCAGGCAGCGCAGGTCGAAGACCGTCGGCCCGTCCTTCCCGCTGACCAGGACCCGCACGTAGCCGGCGACGGCGTCGGTCACCTGCAGGACGGCGACCCGGCCGTACAGGTCAGCACGATCCGCGCCCGCTCCGCGAGGCGCCGCGGCCCTACCGCCATCTGTGGTCAAGCTCCGCGCGATCCTCGTCCGACAGCACCAGCGGCGCGACAGGAAGTACCACAAACAGCCTATCGGACTTATGTCGGCAATTTCAGGCGCAGGACACTAGGTCGACTTCCTCGGCCATCTTCGAAATTCGATCCGGGAGTTGACCTGGAGGGTCGTCCGCTACAGGTCGATAATCGACTCTGGTGGACGGCTATAGACGGCAGGCACGTGCGCGTCAAGCTCGCCCGGCGCGAATCGTGAAGTTTTGATCGCCCACCAGAGATCTTCGCCGGCGTCTCCGACGAGTTTGTAGGAGCCGTCCGGCAGCAGTGCCGCCCAGCCATTGCTTGCAAGCCCGACGAGCGTTGCGATCAAATCGCCGGACTCGGCGCTCCACAAGCGCACCGTGCCGTCGTCGCTCGCGCTGGCAAGGATTGGCTTCGTCGGCGAAAATGAAATTGCGCGTACAGGTCCGGCATGGCCGCTGAGAAGGTGGATCTGTTGCTTGGTTCGGGTACTCCAAAGGCGTACGGTTCCATCGTGACCGCCGCTGGCGAGAAATTTCCCGTCCGGTGTGAAGGCCAGTCCGTGTACGGGGCCGATGTGGCCCTGGAAGACTCCGAGATCTTGCCCGCTCTTCGTTTCATGCAGCCGTACGGTCCCTTCGAACTCGAAGCCCACGGCCAGGGTTCTTCCGCCGGGCGAGAAGGCTGCTGTCTTTACCGGCCCGTGCCCGAGTATGATTTGCTGTGTTTGTTGACCCGCGGTGACGTTCCAGAGGTGTATCGTACCGTCGTTGCCGTCAGCTGTCGTAAGTGTCTCGCCGTCCGGAAGGAATGCGACGGCATGGACGGGTCCAGTCCGGTCTCCAAGAACATGGATCTGTTGCCCGGTGGCCCAGTGCCAGAGCCTTACAGTTCTGTCGCCGTAGCCGCCCACGCTCGCGAGGATCTGCCCATCTGGCGAGAAGGACATGGCTACGATCGCGCCGCTGTGGCCACTGAGGACGCTTTTTGGCCGGCCAGTAGCGGCATGCCACAACTGAATTGAGCCGTCGCTGTAGTCCCCGCTGCTGGCCACGGTCTGGCCGTCCGGAGAGAACGCGATCGTATGCACAGCGCCGGTGTGACCCCCGATGATATCGGCTTGACGGCCCGTGTCGGCGTGCCACATCCGTATCGTACGGTCGCCGTAGCCACCGCCGGTAGCAAGGATATCTCCGTCCGGCGAAAAGACTGCCGCATGGACTGGGCCGCGACGTCCGGCAATTTCTCGCGTCTGCCGGCCGGCTGCGACCTCCCAAATACGTATCGTGCCATCGTGGCCGCCGCTGGCGAGCGTCTGGCCGGTTGGCGAGAAGCTCACTGTTGTAACGTGGCTACGGTGACCATTGAGCACCCGAGTTAGCTGCCCGGAGTCTGTTGCCCACAGCCGGATGCTTCCTCGGCCATTCGTCGCATTTCCGCCACCGCACGCAAGAATCTGGCCGTCTGGCGTGAAATCGAGCGAGTGCGCCAGTTCTGCTTCACTGAAGAATGTGTGAGTCTCTTGCCCACTGGCGATATTCCACAGTCGTACTCTGCCGTCATCGGTCGCCCCGGCTATGCTCTGACCGTCCGGCGAGAACGATGTTGCGAGCACTGGGTTGCGGTGACCGTCGAAAATGGTGCTCTCGAAGCCGGTGGCAACCTGCCAGATGCATATCGTGCCGTCGTCTCCGCCGCTTGCGATTTTATTTCCATCTCGTGTGAACGCCACGGTGTTCACCGTGCCATAATGGCCGGTGAAGATCCGGAGCTGATTTCCGGTGGCAATCTCCCAGAGCCGTACCGTGCCATCTCTGTAACCAGTGGCCAGGGTATGCCCATCCGGAGCGAAGGCCACGGCCGTCACTACGCCGCGGTGCTTGCTGAGCAAATGAATCTGTTCGCCGGTAGCGACTTTCCGCAGCCGTACGGTGCCGTCGAAGCGACCGACGCTGGCAAGTGCCTCCCCGTCTGGCGTGAAGGCCACCACCGCGACCGCGTCGATGTGCCCAGCGAAGGTCCGGATCGGGCGGAGGCCGGCGGTGGTAAGTACGACGTAGGACCCCCAGGCTGAGGCGAGCAGGCTTCCATCGGGCGACCAGGCCAGCGCATGAATGCCACTCGCGGGTGGAAGCAGCATCGACTGGATGGAGTCGCGGCCGGTGACAGCGGCCTGCGCGAGCTCGACAGCCTCGCCTGTCGATGTGTCGAGCTTGGGGTCGAGCAGGACGGCCCGATGCCAGCGGCTGCCGGCAAGACGGGTTCGGTGAAGATGTGGCCGTAGGAGATAAGCGCCGCTGAGATCGGCGTCTCGTAGGTCGGCGCCAGTCAGGTTGACATCGATCAGCCTGACTCCGGCGAGATTTGCGCCGCGTAGCTTCGCAAAGCGCAGATCTCTACCGGACAGATCGATCCAACGCAGATCCTGTCTCGTGAGGTTGAGCGGCTCGGTGGGCATCCCGATGCGGCTGGCGACCGCAAGGGCGTTCTTGCGTACGACGCTGGAGCCGTCCGGCCCGATTCTCTCCCCGGCTGCTTCCACGCTGTTCTGATCGGGCCCGGTGAGCACGTCGTGTGCCCATTGCTCCAGCGCCTGACTGGTTGCAGCTCCGACAAGGAAGTCGACAATCAGCCCGGACATCACGCATGCTCCGGCGAGCGAACTGCCACCGGAACTGTTGATCTGCTCCGCGACGACGACGGCGACTAGATACTCACGTACGGAAGAGTGGACGAAGCTGAATCTGTCGGTGTCGTCGCGGACGAGCAGGCTTCCGGACCCGATGGCAAAAAGCGCCTCCGCCGGTTCCAGCTTGGTCGGGCCAAGACCAGGCAGCGCCCGGTATATTACTGCGGCGAGTTCCGGAAGCTCCAAGCCTTCTTCGTCACTTTCCCACAACTGCAACGCGATTGCCGTTGCGGCCCTCCGCAGCTGCTCGGCATCGAGGCTTGGCTGGGCGCCGATCGTGGGGCGGTGTCTAGAGGCCTCATATTGTAGCCACTTGTCTACCAAGGTGCGGTAAAGATCGGACTGGGTGAGCATCCCGTCGGTGGACTGGGCGGCTATCAGGTCCTCATGGGGCAGGTCCGCGATGAATGCAAGCATTCGCGGGGTACTAGACAGGCCGCGCAGGTTGGTGATGCCGCCGAGCAGCTCCATTCGGCGCCGCGCGGCCTCTGCCGGCGCGGTCGAGAGTGTGGCATCGGCCGACCGGGTGTAGTGCCTGGTCAGAAAGTCCAGAATCTGGCTGTCGTCGAATCCGGCCAGCCGAACGATGCGGGCGGCGGGACGGAGGTGGACTTTTTCGCCGAGCTCGGTCAGCCATTGTTGGTCCGAGGCAAAATGCTGTGTCCTGCTGGTGAGCAGCACCTTGGCGTGCCCAGAGACGGCGGAGAGGATCATCTGAAGATGCTCGGCAGCTACGTCGTAGGTCAGCCGCGCGGCGAGCTCGTCGAATCCATCGAAGATCAGTAGAAGATTTCCGCGGTCGAGCATCCGACGCACGGCCTTGACGGGAACGCCATCCTCGTCTGATTCTTGGAGGTGTACTGCGAGTACCGTGTCTAGGACATGGCTCTTCTCGTAGGTACGGAGGCTGATCAGCATCGGGGTCAGCCGTGGAAGCAGCTCGGGGATCCGTCGGGCGAGTTCACGGGTTAGAAATGTCTTGCCGTGGCCGAAGTCGGCCAGCACCAGAATCAGCCTCGGGTCGCGGGCGTCGAGCCAGTCGACGATCGAGTTGAACACATGGGCGCGTGGAGGTGCCTCGGGCGAGTCATCGAAACGCACGAAGCGTTGCGGAACATATAGATCTGGCGGGTATATCGAGTCGGCGGCGAGTTTTGCGGCTTGCCGGGACTGATAGCCGGCTGGATCCCAGCCATTTTCGATCGCACGAACGCTGTGAACCTGTACGCCTCTGCGACGGGCCCGCCTTGGGATCTCGTCATTGGACAGCGTTCCGCCGTAGATCAGATCGGACTCGCCGTATTGCTCCTCCTTCTCGAACGCCGCATGTACCTGGTTGATAAATCTGTCCAGGAAGTCATCGCCTAGGTCATCGGGGCATACCCCGATGGGTCTTGGGCGTCGCATCCGGTCATTGTCGTCGGATATTTCCAGGTAGCGAAGGCCATCTGGAGCGACTGCGCGAGACACCGATGCGCCCGGATGCCGGTCGCGATAGGCTTCCGCGACGCGGTCCAGAAAGTCGGTCAGGACGGCCGGAAGAAGGACTCCGGGAAACTCTGGAGGAGGGATTTCTGGACCGCCGGCCGGACCGGGATATCTTGGTGGCGTGCGCGGCTTTGCGCTGCCGCTGGCTGCCGCCTCGATGCCGGCGAGCAGCGCGACTCTCGCTTCATGCTCATCGAGCGTACTCAGCTTGATTGGAACTATGCTGCCGAGAAGGCCTTCTGGCCTGCATGCTTTTACGATTACCGGGATCAGGCGACGTTCGAGACCATGGGGGTCGGCCCGGAATGCTTCCATCCAACCGGACAGCTCCTGTGGTGTTGCTGTCGCCTCTGGCGACAGCAACACCAAGATCTGCCGAGCCTTCCGGATGGCGAGGTCCAGGTCGCTCACTACGTTGCTGCCGGGGGGCGCCCAAGCTTCGATCATCGGTTCGAACCCGGCGGTTGTGAGCTGCCAGCTCATCCACTCGGCCCACGACTGGTCCGCCGGCACATAACAGATCAGGACCGCGAGATGGCGCCGGGCTGGATGAGGATTGAGGAGTGTCGTCTCGTGATCGGATGTGTCCCCCGCCATGGTCAACAGTTTCCACCTTCGCTGCGGGTATGCGTAGGTGGGGAGGCGGCCAGCTCGAAAATCGGGTGGTTCTGTTCACTCGGAATGGTGAGCCGTGAGCCGGGCCGTCCTGGGGCGGCGGGGCGCCCAACGTTGGAGATCGCACGGTAGTAGAGCGTGCTGGCAGCCCGCTGGGTGACGACCCTGCCCAACGAGGCGAGGCGGCTGGCCGGGGCGCCGTTTGCGGGTCAGACGGCGATCACGGTGTTCGCTGGCTCCTCGAGAGCCTTGGGGCCTCGCCTGTCTCGCTGAAGGCCCGTGATCGTCTTTCTGCCTCGGGATCGCCGCCGAACAGCCGGGCGTCGTCGCCGTCGGGCGGCTGCACCCTGGTGCGCGCGCCCGCGGCGGCGCCGCCGTCCGTCCTGTTTCCGTTCGTGCTGTTTCCGTTCGTGCGGTTGCCGTCGGCGCCGTCGGTGCCGTCGCCGCGGCGCTGCTCGAGCCGTCCAGGTTTCCTGAACAGGTCCGGGTAGGGCGCGTCGACACGGGTCCGCGGCAGCGCCGCCGGGCTGTGCTCCCGCAGCCAGCGCACCAGCGCCTCGCGCACCAGGCAGCGCAGGTCGAAGACGGTCGGCCCGTCCTTCCCGCTGACGAGGACCCGGACCCGCACGTAGCCGGCGACGGCGTCGGTCACCTGGAGGACGGCGACCCGGCCGTCCCACAGATCGGTGCCGTCGAGGACCGTGTGCAGCTGCGTGCGCAGCTCGTCCGTCGGCACGGTCCAGTCCAGGTCGAGCTCGACGGCGCCCAGGACGGCGGACTCCCGCCGGGTCCAGTTCTGGAACGGGGTCGTCGTGAAGTAGGTCGACGGGAGGATCATCCGGCGGTCGTCCCAGATGTGGACGACGACGTAGGTGAGGGTGATCTCCTCGATGCGTCCCCACTCCTCCTCGACGACGACCACGTCGTCGACCCGGATCGCGTCGGTGAACGCGAGCTGCATGCCCGCGAAGACGTTGGCCAGCGAGGTCTGCGCGGCGAGGCCGGCGACGATGCCGACGACGCCGGCGGACGCGAAGATGCTGGCCCCGGCCACCCGCACGCTCGGGAAGGTCATCAGAATCGCCGCCACCGCGATGATCGTGATCACGGCGGTGGTGATCCGGCGGACGAGGGTGACCTGGGTGCGGATCCGGCGGGCGTGCCGGTTGTCGGCGACGTCGGTCCGGTAGCGGGCGAGCGCGAGGTCCTCGAGGACGAACGCGGCGACGGCGGTGAGCCAGGCGAACCCGCCGATGAGCGCCACCCCGAGGACGCGGACGAGCGGCAGCGTCCAGTCCTGGTGCGGCGCCGCGTTCGCCGCGATGAGCAGGCCGAGCAGGACGGCCGTGATGCGCAGCGGCCGCCGCCCGCGCCGGGACATGTCGGCGGCGACCTCGTAGCGTCGTCCGGCGCGCCGGACGACCCAGTCGAGGACGAATGCCAGCGCGAAGCCGACGGCCCCGGCCGCGACGAGCACGACGAGGACCGCGGGCGACGAGTCGGCGGCGGGCAGGGACATCGCGACTGAGCTGCTCACGAACACCGCTCCCGAAAGGGTTTCGGCCGGCAAGGCGTGATCTGCCAATGTGGACGACAGTTCGCCTATGCCCTCGTTTGCACCGGGTTAATAGGTGACTGGTCCCACAGTCTGGCGCGCGACCCGGTGCGTCTTCTCTCGTTCCCGTTGACGCTGCTCCGTTGGGCCGCTTCTCCCGCTAGCCGTGTGATGCGCGGTTTGTCCCCCGCGGTCCGGGGCAACGTCAGGAAAGTCCATCCGGCGACTCTCCTCGTGGAGGAATGGTGACGGTCAACAGCGCGTCCAGGCCCGGCACCGCCACCGTGGGCGGCGGTCGTATGGCTAGCAAGGCCGAGCACAGCACGGCGGTGAACCTGACGGCCCGCCTGGGGCTGGCCTCGCGGGGGCTTGTCTACATGCTGATCGGTGTGCTCGCGATACAGGTCGCCGCGGGGCGCAGCGGGGAGAAGACGAACCGCGAGGGTGCCCTGCGCCAGATTGCCGACAAGCCTTTCGGCACCGTGGTCCTGGTCCTTCTGATCATCGGGTTCATCGGCTACGCGATCTGGCGGCTGCTGGATGCCGCCACCGGGCACGCCGACGAGGACGACGGCAAGAAGAAGGCCGCCAAACGCGTCGGGTCCGGCGTCCGTGGCCTGATCTACCTCGCCATCGCGGGCAGCACGATCAAGTTCCTCACCTCCGGGCACGGCGGATCCGGCGAGCCGGCGCCGTACACCGCACGGGTCATGGGGCACACCGGGGGGCGGTGGCTCGTCGGCGTGGTCGGCATCGCGGTCGTCGTGGTCGGCCTGGCCATGATCTGGCGCGGCATCACCACCAAGTTCGACGAGAAGCTGCGGCGCGGCGAGATGGGGCCGCGGGTGCGGACGCTGACCGTCCGGTCCGGGCAAGCCGGCTACCTGGCCCGAGGGATCGTGTTCGGCCTGGCAGGGATCTTCGTCACGAAGGCGGCGGTGAACTTCGACCCGGGAGAGGCAAAGGGGCTGGACGGCACCCTGAAGACGATCGCCGGCCATGCCTATGGGCCCTGGCTGTTGGGGATCTGCGCCGTCGGCCTGCTGCTCTTCGGCGCCTACTCGTTCCTGGAGGCCCGCTACCGCAAGCTCTGACTGGCCGCCATCGACCGAGCTCGATGATCGTGATCTGGTGCTCAGAGTGAGCGACGCGCCTCGTTGAGACTGACCGCTTCGCGGAGATTTCGTTGCCCTACGTAACTGTTGGGCTGTGCTCTGCACCGATGGTGCCGCTTCAGTGACGTCATCCGATGTCGCGTCGTCCCCGTCCCAACCGCCCTGAATGGTTCCCCTACCATCCCAACTTGGATCGTTGGGAGTGTTGCGGGGGTCCGGGCCTGTCGCCACAAGTGGTGCAGGCATGTAACGGATTGGGCGGACACATGATGGGGCGATCGGCATCAGACCGTGAGGCGGCTCTGGCTGTCGGCATCTGCGGTACCAGCGGTACCAGCGGTATCGGCCGTACCGGGCACTTCGGCGCACGGTGACCATCGACTCACCCACGCCCGACACGGTTCGGCGGCGGGCGGGCGGCTCGTCGCGCCCACAGCCGGCCACCGGCCAGAAGCCGACTACCAGGCCGACGCCGCGAGGCACACCACTCGGAGTCCCGTTCCTCAGGGTCCCGTCTTTCAGGGTCCCGTCGCTCAGAGTCTCGGCTCTGAGAGTTTCCGATCGCCACCGGTGGCCGCGATGGCTCCGGATCGGCGGCCCAGGCGGGATCGGCGCTCCGGGCACCGCTGTCCTCGGACTTGCCCTCTTCTCGTTCGCCGTCAGCCTCATTCTTCAGCTGGTCCTCTACCCGCAGGGCTCCGGCGACGCCGACGAGGCCGCCTACGTCCTGCAGGCGCGCATGATGCTGGACGGGCACCTCACCCTGGACGCCCATGCCGTCGAGCCGTACTTCCGGCCATGGCTGACCGGCGTGCACGACGGCCACGTCTTCACCAAGTACCTGCCCGGCTGGCCCGCGCTGCTCGCCGCCTCCCAGGCCGTGTTCGGCACGATGACCGTCGCCCCGGCCGCGGTCGCCGCTCTCTGGGTGATCGGTGCCTACCTGCTCGCCCGCGAGTTGTTCGACGACGCGTGGACGGCGCTGGCCGCCTCCGTGCTCCTCGCGCTCTCACCGCTCTTCCTGCTACACACCGCGCTTCCGCTCGCCTACGGCTGCTGCGCGGCCGTGCTCACGCTGGCCAGCGCGCTCCTGCTCCGAGGTGCCCGCACCGGCTCGCGGCGCTGTCTGGCCGGCGGGGGCGCGCTCGCCGGGTTCGCTCTGCTCATCCGACCGTTCGACGCGGTTCTCGTACTGGCGCCGCTCATGGTCTTCGTGGCCGTCCGACAGCGGCGGACTCCGCGCACGATCGTGACCCGTTCGGCCTGGGCGGCGCTCGGCGCGGCCCCGCTCGTCGCCATCCTGCTCGCCTACTGCTGGCACGTGACGGGATCGCCGCTGCGCCTGCCGCTGTCGGCCTCCGACCCGCTGGACACCTTCGGATTCGGCGCGCGGCGCATCCTGCCCGGCGAGAAGACGTTCCTGTTCACCCGCCGGGCGGCCGCCGACGCTCTCTGGGACACCCTGGGAGCGGCGCCGAGCTGGTTCTTCGGCGGGCTGGGCCTGATCGCGCTCGCCGTCGTCGGCCTGCTGGCACCCCGGCGGCGCGCGGAGCGTCTTCTGCTCGGCGCGACGACCGCCGCGGTGCTGGTCGGCTACGTCTTCTGGTGGGGTTCGGCGTTCGCCGTGCCCGGGCTGCGTAACGGGCTCGGGCCGCACTACCACGTGGCCGGGTTCACTCCGGTCGTCATCCTCGCGGCCGCCGGCGCCCGGTGGCTGTGGCTGCTGCTGCCGACCCGGCCGCGGGGCAGCCGGTCGGCGCACGCCGCCCGGCCCGTGCGCCGCGTCCGCCTCGGTCGGCACGCCCGGCTCGTCCGACCCGTGGCGCTGGCGCTCGCGGCTGCCGGGCTGCTCGCGCTCACCCTGCCCACGATCCAGCCCCGGCTCGACGTGCAGCGCAACGTGAACGCGGGCAACACCTTCCTCGACTCCCTCGTCCCGGACGACCTGCCCGGCCCGGCGCTGGTCGTCGTCACCCCGGGAACGCCAAGCCGATACACCCAGGTGCCATACCACACCCTGCGTAACTCTCCGGAACTGGACGGCCCGGTCATCTACGCGGCGGACATCGGTCCCGCGATCGCGGCCCTGCCCGACCGGGTGCCCGGACGGACCCTCTACCGGCTGCGTCCGGACGAGCTCGTCGACGCCGGCGTCCCCGGCAGCTACCGGGGCTCCTTCGTCCCGCTGACCCGCATCACCGGCACCCGCATCGAGATCCGAGTCACCGTCAAGCCGCCCGCGGCCGGCGCAGGGGGACGGATGTACGTGCGGCTTGGCGGCCAGCTCCTTTCCGAGGACCTGTCAGCCTTGCCCGTGGACGATCGGGCCGGCACCGTCACCCACACCTTCGTCCTCACCGCGGCGGCAGGCGGCGGCCCGGGCGAGATCAGCACCGCGGGCCAGTCGCTGCCCGCCGAACTCGTCGTCGGGCTCGTCACCGGCGACGGCCCCGCTGCCTCGGGCTGGGAGGAAAGGACTCCATTGGTCCGGCGTGCGGCGGGCGACCTCGCCCTGCTGACTCCCGGTCTCGGCTGGCGGAACCTGCCGGGCAGCGCCAGGCCAGGGGAGCAGGAATGGCTCGCCGCCCGGGTACAGCCCACCCTCGACGTCACGCTGACGTCGGCGCAGGGCTGACGTCGGCGCAGGGCTGATGACGGCGCCCGGCGTCTGATGAGGTGAGCGGAGAGGCGCTTGTTCCGGCGGTTCCTGCGGCCTGTTCGGCTTTATCCGCGGCAGCCTGGGCGCGAGCTCGGAGTGCGGCAATCTCACCGGCGACACTTTCCTCTGCACGGCGCTGGCGGATCAGGTTGACGTAGTCGTCGCCAGCTCCATGTCGTTCAAGAGGACTGGCGACGCGCCGCCGCTCCGACGGGCGCGGGTGGGTGGCAGACCCGACACGCCCGGGGTGCCGAGCGAAGCGAGGCGGGGCCCCGGGGTGTGGCGGGGCTGACAGGCCCCGCCCGTGCGTGTCGCGTGCGGCGTTGCGCGGCGCCTTGACCGTAAAGTTTTTCTGCGACGCGATCAGGAAAAGGTCGCGTCCTGACATGTCTGCCCAGGTCAGGCGGTTGTGCCCTTTCCGATAGGCGGTAGCGGGTTGTCTGGGCTGTCGAGCCAGAACGTCTGGCCGGCGGGGGTGACGGTCAGACCGAACCGGGTGTGGTCGGGTCGGCCGGCGTCGAGCCACCAGCGGTACGCGGTGTCCAGGTCTTCCCACAGTTGGAGCGGACCTTCGTAGGCGACCTTGTGTATACCGTCGGCGGCGGGGAAGACGGTCGCCCACGACCCTGAGGCGCGGTGCGACATTCTCAGGATCGGCCCGGTCTTTTCTGGCCGGAAGCCTGTGGCCCATGTGGGAAACCGGCAGCTCATGGCTATAGCGGCGTCGAGTTCGTTGAAGGGCTCCGGGTGGTACGCCTTGGTCGTCGTGGTCTTTGCTCCCTCGAGGTCCCAGAGCGGGGCATTCGAGGTCGGGTCGCGTTGGGTGCGTAGCCGCATGAAAGCGGCGGGTCCTCGGAACCGGCCAGACGCGGTCTTGTCGTCGGCTCGCGTGAGGGACAGGAATATGCCGTGGCGGAAGGTGCCCACGAGCGGAAGCACGATCTTTGCGCTGGGGCGGCACTGCTCTATCCAGGCGTAGGGGACGCGGAAGGCGCTCGCGGTACAGATGACTCGGTCGTAGGGGGCGTGCGGGGCATGACCGGCGGTTCCGTCGCCGGTGACGACGGTGACCGACAGGCCGGTTCTGTCGAGGGCAACCCGCGCGTGCTCGGCCACGGCCGGGTCGATCTCGATGGTGGTCACCCGGCCTGGGCTGACCGCGTGGGCGAGGAGTGCGGCGTTGTAGCCGGTGCCAGTGCCGACCTCGAGGACGTTCATGCCGGGGCCGACGTCGAGGAGCTCGAGCATGTAGGCCATGGTGTCGAGGGCGGTTGACGAGCTGGTGGGCACGATGCCGGGGCTGCCGGGCTTCTGGCCGTCGTCAAGCTGGGTGATGACGCCGTCGTTGTCGTTGACGAGGGTCCACCAGCGGTCGGGGTCGCTGTGCCTGTTGACCGGCACAGCTAGGCCGTCGTCGCGGCGCGTGTAGATGACGTCGGGGATGAAGTCGGCCCGGTTCATACGATGCCGGAGCCGTTGCACATGTAGCACTCGACCTTGGTGGTCCCGCTGCCGCCTTGCCCGCCGTCGTGCTCAACCTCGACGAATCCGCTACCCCCGCACGTGTTGCACGTGAGGTTTTGTCGGTGGCGGCCGGTGGCGTCGCTGTTTCCGGAGTCATCGTCGGCGTCGCCGTCTCGGTGTTTGCCCTTTTTCGCCATTGAGGTCTCCCTGGCCTCGATGCTGTTACTACGGCTTTTACGTGCTTCGCGATCCGCGCTCGTGTCTCGCGGGCTGAGCCGGTCAGCGCGCTGGGAGATCCGGAAAGGGTGTGAGGCGCTCTCGAAACCGTGCTGTCTTTCCACAGGAACGATCACGGGTCGGCATTTCCGCAGGTCATCACAGGCTCGTGGCTGGAGGTAGGGCTCGGCGGGACGGTAGCCGGTCGCCGAGTTCTCGGACGGTGGGGAGGCGTGCCCAGTCTGGCCCTGCGGCAAGCTCACGGTAGATCCCGGCGGCTCGGGTCACGGTCCGGCCGTGGCCGTTGCCCTCAGCCGCTGTGAGGGCGTTCTTCAGGGCGGCGGCTGCCTGCTCAGGGTCGGGTTCGGAGCGGTGAAGGAATGCGCGAGCCAAGGCGAGATGCGTCCCGGCTAGCTGGAGGTGGCACCCGCTCTCGGTGAGCAGGGTGAGGGATCGGCGGGCGTGTCGTTCGGCGTCTTCGTCCTGCCCCAGATAGCTAAGCGTGGCCGCACTGAACGCCTCGTAGATCTTTTCGTCGCCTGCGCCGGAAAGATCT
>Ga0268265_10000166_pt1 | contig 80256 bp, 78 predicted proteins | sample KBSSwiS52_FD_190355 | JGI IMG/M metagenome (GOLD analysis project Ga0268265, IMG submission 190355) | Switchgrass rhizosphere microbial communities from Kellogg Biological Station, Michigan, USA - KBS Switchgrass S5-2 (SPAdes) (version 2) | ecosystem: Host-associated > Plants > Roots >... | reverse complement strand
GACGGCGTGACCGACGCGGTCGTCACCGCGATCATCGGTCTGATCAAGAACAAGATGGCAACGCGCTAGACCTCTCGAGCGCGATGTTGGCAGGCACACGGAAGTGCCTGCATGATGGAATCCATGGTCCCCTCTCCGTCCGGCGTCGACATTCGCGAGGCACGCGCTGCAGACGAAGCGTTCATCCTCGGTCTCGTATCGCGCTTCGTCGCGTTCGAGCTGCCGCCGTGGCGCGAGGCGAGCGAATGCGCCGATGGCGTGCGCCGCGATCTGACGCGGCACCTTCGCGATCGTCCGCAAGGCTCGTATTTCTTCGTCGCCGAAGCCGAAGGATTGCCGGTCGGTTTCCTGCACCTGCAGACGACGGTCGATTTCTTCACCGGCTCGCGCAACTGCCACATTTCCGATCTCGCGGTCGCGCCTGGCATGGACGGCCACGGCATCGGCGGGCGACTGCTCGCGTTTACGGACGCATGGGCGCGCGAGCACGACTGCCGCTTCGTCACGCTCGGCGTCTTCCCCGGCAACGAGCGCGCCCGCGCCCTTTACGAGCGGCACGGCTATGGCGTGGAGCTTCTGCGCATGACCAAACCGGTCGGCTGAACAGCGTTTTCCAACCGTAAAGCTTTTGGTCTATGCTGCCCGGCGCCTGCGGTCGGATGCCCGTCTTGTCCAACGAGTCGGGCCTCACCGCCACGGAACGGCAAGCCCGGGCCCACGGATGGAAGGCTCAGCACGGAGGTCAGCATGCTTGCGGAAGTTCGAGCTTCCGGCGACATCCATAGCACCCGCGTCCTGTCCCTGGACTCTACCGGGCGCATCCTCGATTGGATGAGCTGGCAGGACGCGGTCTGTCTCTACGTTCGCAACGCGGTGGCATGGACGCTGGGCGATCCTTGTCTGACGATCCACGGCGGCATGAGCCGCATCACCGGCGAGCAGTCGACGCTTGCGCTGCACCCCATCGTCGCCAGCACCGGCCACGCGCGGCCCGCCGCCATCGATCCCGCGCCGGCGCTCACCAACGTCGCGTTGTTCGCCCGCGATCGCATGCTCTGTCTTTATTGCGGCAATCACTTCTATCGCGGCGAGCTGACTCGCGATCACGTGCAGCCGGTCTCCAAGGGCGGACGCGACGAGTGGGAAAACGTCGTCACCGCATGCTGGTCGTGCAACGTCCGCAAGGGCGGACGCACGCCGCAGCAGGCGAACATGCCGCTCCTCGCGGTGCCGTATCGGCCGAGCTGGGTCGAGCACCTGATCCTGTCGAACCGCAACATCCTGGCCGACCAGATGGAATTCCTGGTCAACCATCTGCCGAAGAACCGACGGCCGACGCACTGACCGACGCGCGCGTCGATGCGCGCGTGGCTTTGCTAGCGCTCGGGCACTTCGCCCGAGGGCTCGCTCTCTCCCATCAGCACCTCGCGACGCTTGCGCTCGGTCGCACGCTCGCTGCGCGATTCCATCGCGCGATCGTCGTATTTCTTCCAGATCAGAAGCTGGATCCAGTCCGCGCCGAACAGGCGACGGCCGGTGCGGTTGAAACTCAGGCTGTTCGCGTGCGCGAGGAAAGTAGCCTTGCCGAGGAAATAGAACGCGGCATACAGGAGACAGAACGAACGCATCGCGTCCGTTCCAGGGTTGGGCAGCCATAGGAGGATGTGCCGGGTTTCGCGCACCAGCAGCAGCGCCCCGTACGTCAACGCAAGCACGACCGGTAACTGGAATCCTGCGAGCAGCAGCCAGTCGCGCGCGTCGTCGGCCGCGGCCTGCAGCCGCGCCGCCATGCGCTTGGCATCGCCGCGGAAGAAATAAACGCTGATGACGCCGTCGGCGACGATCACTGCGAGCGCCAGCGCGACCGCCTGATAGATTTCCGGCTTGCGTATCCACGCGATGAAATCGCGAAAGCCGGCGACGTAAAGACACAGCAGCGTCACCACGATCACCATGGCCACGAGCGACAGCAGGAAAAACCGCACCGCCTCGCCGGGCCCTTGATAGTCGCGATAGGTCTCGCTCAACAACGAGAAGACCAGCGCTCTCAGGAACTCGAGCGGTATCAGCACGAGCAATCCGTTGAGCCACTCGGCCGATTCCCAGTCCTGGGTCAGCGCGGACGCGACGAATCCCGCCGCGACGGTCACGGGAATCAGGATCCAAAGGAAAATCGTCGCCCAGTCGGTTCCGGGATCGCGGTCGGCGGCTGCGCTCATCGACACATCGCTCGAAAGGGACGTTTGCCGGCAGATCGTGCGCAAAGCGCCGGCCGGCCTCGCGCGAGTATACCGTCAGGCACCGCGGGCGGCGGTCCGGAGCACGACCAAGCCATTGAATCGCCTCGTTTCGTCGCAAGTCTTCCTTGCCCTGCCCGTGACGGCATTGGACAATACGACGTTGCTCGTCTTTCGCCTCCGATGATGGATCGCCAGCGCTACCCCCACCTCTCCAGGATCGACACGCCGGAAGACCTGCGCAAGATCCCCGAAACCGAGCTCGACGACGTTGCGAAGGAACTGCGCGCGTATCTGATCGAAGCGGTGTCGACTTCCGGCGGACACTTCGGCGCGGGCCTCGGCGTGGTCGAGCTCACCGTCGCTCTGCATTATCTTTTCGACACGCCGCGCGATCGGCTGGTCTGGGACGTCGGCCATCAGTGCTATCCGCACAAGATCCTGACCGGCCGCCGCGACCGCATCACGACGATCAAGAAGAAGGACGGCCTCGCGCCGTTCCCCAAGCGCGAGGAAAGCGAATACGACACGTTCGGCGTCGGCCATTCCTCGACGTCGGTCAGCGCCGCGCTCGGCATGGCGATCGCCGCGCAGCGCAATCACGATCCGCGCAAGATCGTCGCCGTGATCGGCGACGGCGCGATGACGGCCGGCATGGCGTTCGAAGCGCTGAATCATGGCGGCGACGTCGAGCCCGACATGCTGGTCATCTTGAACGACAACGGCATGTCGATCTCCGAAAACGTCGGCGCGATGACCAAGATGCTGGCTCGCCTCATGGCGAGCCGCACGCTGAACCGCATCCGCGAGCATGGCAAGAAGATGATGACGCGCGGCTCGTTCCTGTGGCGCTTCGTCAAGCGCTGGGAAGAGCACGCCAAAGGCATGTTCGTGCCCTCGACGCTGTTCGAGGAATTCGGCTTCCACTACACCGGCCCGATCGACGGCCACGACGTGCCGCAGCTGATCTCGACCTTGCGCACGCTGAAGGAGCTCAAAGGTCCGCAGCTCCTGCACGTCATCACCACCAAAGGCAAAGGCTATCCGCCCGCCGAACGCGAGCAGATCGAATACCACGCGGTCGGCCCGTTCGATCCGCAAGCCGGCGTCGTCAAGAAACCCAGCGCGCCGAAACCGACCTACACCGAAATCTTCGGCGATTGGCTCTGCGACATGGCGGCCGCGGATTCGCGCCTCCTCGCGATCACGCCGGCGATGCGCGAAGGTTCGGGCCTCGTGCGTTTCTCCAAGGAATTCCCCGAACGCTATTTCGACGTCGGCATTGCCGAGCAGCATGCGGTGACGCTCGGCGCCGGCATGGCCTGCGAAGGCGCGAAGCCTGTGGTCGCGATCTACTCGACGTTCCTGCAGCGCGCCTACGATCAACTGATCCACGACGTCGCATTGCAGAATCTCGACGTCATGTTCGCGATCGATCGCGGCGGCCTCGTCGGACCCGACGGACCGACGCACGCCGGCAGCTTCGATCTTTCGTATCTGCGCTCGATCCCGAACATGGTCGTGATGGCGCCGGCCGACGAAGACGAGTGCCGCAAGATGCTCTCGACCGCGTTCAAGCACGAAGGCCCGACCGCCGTGCGCTATCCGCGCGGCAGCGGCACCGGCGTCGCCGTGCAGCGCGATCTTTCAACCTTGACGATCGGCAAAGCCGAAGTGCGCCGCCGCGGCCGCGGCATCGCGCTGCTCGCGTTCGGCGCGATGGTCGCCCCATCCGCACGCGCCGCCGACGCGCTCGACACGACGCTGGTCAACATGCGCTTCGTCAAGCCGCTCGACGAAGCGCTCGTCCTCGAGCTCGCGCGCTCGCACGTCGCACTCGTGACCGTCGAAGACAACGCCATCGCCGGTGGCGCCGGCAGCGCGGTCGCCGAGCTCCTCGCTTCGCACGGCATCGCAATCCCGATCCTGCACCTCGGTCTCGCCGACGATTTTCTCGATCACGGCAGCCGAGAGGAATTGCTCGCTCAGGCCGGCCTCGATGCCGCTTCGATCGAGAAGTCGATTCGCGCTCGATTCGGGGATTTTGCGCCGGCGGCTACGTTGCGTAGCGTCAGCTGATTTTTTCGCAGGTCGTTTCGGCGACGGCCCATCACCGTCATTCCGGCGAAGGCCGGAATCCAGCTCCCACTCCGTCATCCCGGCGGAAGCCGGGATCCATTTGCTGTGTTCTTGGTCTTCAGCGCTACGCGAAGACCGACTCACGTCCCTGTGTTTTTCCACTCGCATCCTGCGAGCGGGTCACTTCTCTTTGCTTGCCCAAGAGAAGTAACCAAGAGAAAGGGCAGCCCGGGTAGGACGCCGGCTGCGCCGGTTCGCTACGGGCGGCCGGGGTTCCGCTGACAGGACATCCATGTCCTGCTGCGGAATGAGCGCGATCCCTCGCGCTCACCCGCGCTGATGCGCGGGCCTTGTCCGTCCGCCCTTCGCCGTCCCACACGGGCCCCGAGATCAAAAGACGAAGCTGAGCGAAGAGCTGGATTCCGGCCTTCGCCGGAATGACCGAGGTGTGTGTTTAGCGAGCGCAGCGATGCGCCCGCTTCTGCGGACAGGAGTCCGCGTCCTCGCTCTTCGGGGTCCCCCTCGGCCGCGGTGAGGGCGCGAAGGAAAAGCCCGTAGGGGCGCGGGCACGATGCCCGCGCGTTCGCTGCCGGCACACGGATGTGCCGTCAGCGAACCCCGTAGCGCCCTCACTTTAGTCGTCGGGCAGGAGCCCGGCGACCGCGACCGCGGGGGTGCCCTTTCTCTGGGTTACTTCTCTTTGGGCAAGCAAAGAGAAGTAACCCGGCCGCCAGGAAGGCGGACGGAAAAACACACGGATGTGTTTTAAGAGAGAACCGCGAACAATCAAAGCAAAATCAAAATGGATCCCGGCTTCCGCCGGGATGACGGCGTGGGGCGGTTAGTCGAGACGACAGCGGAGCTGGATTCCTACCTTCGCCAGGACGACGATGGGGATGCTTCGGCAAAATGACAAAGTAAAAACCCCAAAGCGCTAAGATGCCCCCAAACACCACCCCGAAGACGCCTGCGTCAATGGACGAACCCTCCTCGGTCGCCGAAACCTTCTCCCGCATCCCCGAGCGCAACACCGGCGATGCGATGTTGCGCACTGCGCAGCAGCATCATGTCGCGCTGTCGAGCATGGCCGACACCAAGGCCAATATCATCATCACGGTCTCGTCGATCGTGCTGACCCTGGCGCTCGGTCGCATCGCCGATCCGGATCTGCGCCCCGCCGTGCAGACACTCGCGATATTCACGCTCATCTCGCTCTTCTTCGCGATCCTTGCCGTACTGCCGAAGCACAGAACGCTCCGCATCGGCGAAGGCGAATTCCCGGCGCACTTCAACCTCCTCTTCTTCGGACACTTCGCCGATCTTTCGCGCGATCGCTTCCTGCGCGAGATCGCCGCGGCGATGAAACCGGGCTCGGTCTACCAGACGATGGCGAACGATCTTTATTCGATCGGCTGGTACCTCGCCCATCGCAAATACCGTTATCTGCGTTTCAGCTACATGTTCTTTCTCGCCGGTTTCGTGCTGGCCTGCGGGGAGCAGGCCTGGATTCTGATGACGAAATAAGAAGGGTCGCGAACCCCGCGGCGTGCGCGCATCCGTTGCATGACCGCACTGTCTGACATCGAGGATCGGCTATGCGTCTGCTTCGACATCTGGTCGTGGGGCTCGGCTTGCTGCTGTCCGCCATCGTGCATGCACAAACGCCCGTGCCGCCGCAGCTCGACGCATGGCGCGGCTGGGTGCTGAAAGGACAGGAATTTCGCGCCTGTCCGCTCATCGCAGGCAAAGCCGGCACGGCCGCCGAAGAATTCCTGTGCGCGTGGCCGGGCGTGCTCGCTCTCAATGCGGACGCGAACGGCGTCGGCATCGCGCAGCGCTGGCATGTCGACGTCGAATCGTGGGTGCCGTTGCCGGGCAACGACGAATACTGGCCGCAACAGGTCACCGTCGACGGAAAACCCGCGCCGGTGGTCGATCACGAAGGTCCGGCGTTGCGTCTTGGCGCCGGCAACCACGATATCCGCGCACGCATTCCCTGGCGCGAGCGACCGCAGGCGCTGCATGTACCGGCGGAAGTCGGACTCGTCGCGCTCAACGTCGACGGAAAACCCGTCGTGCCGGTGCAGCGCGACGGCGACGAGCTGACGCTCGGCCGCGGCGAGGTCGAGGAAACCGAAGCGGACAGCATGGACCTGCGCGTTTATCGCAAGCTCGCCGACGGAATCCCGGCGACGCTGACGACGACGATCCAGTTGAACGTTTCCGGCCGCGCTCGCGAAGAGCTGATCGGCCCGGCGCTGCCCGCCGGATTCGAGCCGCTTGCGCTTATCAGCGACGGATGGCCGGCGCGCCTCGAAGCCGATGGTCGCCTGCGCGTGCAGGTGCAACCGGGCAGCGACGTCATTCACTTGACGGCGCGCGCGGTCGCGCCGCTCGCGAAAGTCACCGCGCGCGTGCCCGAAACGCCGTGGCCGCAACAGGAAATCTGGAGCTACGACGGTGCACCGCGTTTGCGCGTCACCTCCGCGACGAGCGCGCTGCAAGTCGATCCGCGCCAGGCGGAAGTGCCTGACGAATGGAGCGCGCTGCCCGCGTTCGCGCTGGGCGACGGCGCTGCTCTGACGATCGAGGAACGCTCGCGCGGTCTCGCCGACGACGAGAAGAACCGTCTCACGCTGGATCGCGAGATGTGGCTCGATTTCTCCGGCGACGGCTGGTTTTCGCGCGATCGCATCGCCGGCGAGATGCTGCGCGGCTGGCGCTTCGATGTCGCGCCGCCGTTCAAGCTCGAACGCGCCGACGCATTGAGCTCGCGCTATCGCGATCGCAACGGCGAGAATCTTCTCGTAACGCGCGGCGCTCTGCCCGACAGTACCGGTGTCGAATGGCGCACGCCGCGCGTCGATCTCGGCGCCGGCGTGCGCATCGCGCCGAACGCGTCGTCGATTCCGGTCAGCGGCTGGCAGGACAGCTTCGATCGCGTGACGACGACGCTGCATCTTCCGAGCGGCTACAAATTGCTCGGTGCGCCCGGCGCCGACAGCGCAGCCGGCAGCTGGATCTCGGAATGGTCGCTGCTCGACGTGTTCATCGCGGCGATCCTGGCGCTGCTCGCATGGAGACTCTTCGGCTTCGTCGGCGTCGCGATCGCGATCGGCTACCTCGTGCTCGGCTATCAGGAATCCGGCGCGCCGTTGTGGACATTGCTCGCGGCGCTCGCGCTCGGACTCGTCGCACGGGCGCTGCCCGACGGAAAACTTTCGGTCGCCGCGGAATGGATTCGCCGCGCGGTGCTCGTTGCGCTGGTGCTCTTCGCATTGCCGTTCGTCGCGAATGAGCTTCGGTATGCGCTGCATCCGCAGCTCGAAAACGGCGCGGGATACGGAATGTATTTTGGTCAAGCCGAAAACACTCGAATGTTCCGGCACCGCGCCAATCTCGCGGAAAAGGACGAAGCAGCGATGCAGGCACCGACCACGGCGGCGCCGACTGAGGCACTCGAATCGCCGCCGCCTCCGCCTGCGGATATAGCCGCAGATGTCGAATCGAAGAGTGGGTCCGCCGGCGGACTGCGCCGGGATCTTGCGAAAGTCGTTCCGGAGCCGCGCAAGCAGGCGACCGATCGCATCGACCATTACAGCGATTCGACGATCGTGCAGACCGGCACCGGCGAGCCGAGTTGGAATCTCGGCGAGCGCTACGTTCTGTCGTGGAGCGGCCCCGTGCTGCCCGCGCAGAGCGTGCGCCTCGTGATCGCGCCGCCGTGGCTGGTGCGCCTGCTGCGTATCGTTCTCGTCGCGTTGCTCGCCTGGCTGATCGTGCGCATGGTGCGCACGCGCCCCGCAATTCGCACCGGTGCCGCGCTCGCAGGCATGCTCGCGTTCTGCGCCGTCGCGATGCCGCCGCGCGCACAAGCACAGGCGTTTCCGCCCGACGAGCTTCTGAACGCGCTGCGCACGCAGCTGATCGAAGCGCCGAAATGCGCGCCGAACTGCGCTGCGATCGCCGGCGCCGAAATCTCTGCGCGCGGCGACGAAGTGCGCGTCGTGCTCGAAGCTCACGCCGCCGACCGCGTCGCGTTGCCGGTACCCATCGACGAGGAAGCGCTAGCGCTGCGCAGCATCACGATCGACGGCTCGTCGCAAGACGGCATCGCGCGCGACGACGGCGGACTCTGGATCGCGCTGTCGCGCGGCGTGCATCGCGTCGAGCTCACTTACACGGCGAGCGCCGACAAGATCGCGCTCGCGTTCCCGCTGAAGCCGATGCGCGCACGCTTTTCCGGCGACGGATGGCAGGCCAGCGGCATCGGCGACGATCGCCTGCTGACCGAAACGCTGACGCTGGCGCGCGCGCGCGAATCGTCGAGCGGCAAGCCGGTCACCGGCACGCAGCAGTTCGCGCCGTTCGTGCGCGTCGAACGCAACCTCAATCTCGGGCTCGACTGGACCGCGACGACGATCGTGCAGCGGCTCGCGCCGCAGGACGGCGGCTTCACGGTGTCGGTGCCGGTGATCGCGGGCGAGCACGTATCGACGGCAGGCCTCAAGGTCGACAAGGGCGAGATCACGGCGGCGATTGCCGACGGCGCGAACAGCACGGAATGGAGCAGCACGCTCGACAAGGGTGATGCGCTGACATTGACAGCGCCGGCGCTCGACGCACGCGCCGAAGTCTGGAGCGTGCTGGTGAGCCCGACCTGGCATATGGAGTCGAGCGGCGTGCCGATGGTCGCCGAAGAGACACCGAACGGCGAATACCGCCGTTTCGAATTCCACCCGCTGCCGGGCGAAAAACTGACCTTGCGCATCACGCGCCCGCAAGCGGCCGAAGGCGCGACGCGCGCGATCGATCGCGCGACGCTGACCTATAACGCGGGCCAGCGCGCGGCCGACAGCACGCTCGATCTTTCGATGCGCGCGAGCCAGGGCGGCGAGCAGGTCATCACGCTGCCTTCGGGTGCCGAAGTGTTGAACGTCTCGCGCAACGGAACGCCGCTCAACCTGCGGCCGCGCGACGGCAAGCTGAGTCTTCCGCTCTTGCCGGGACCGCAGCAGTTCCAAATTCATTTTCGCGAGGAAACGCCGATCGGTTTCAATGCGCAGACGCCAGCGATCGCGCTCGGGCTTGCCGCCGCCAATATCGATCTCGTGCTCAATCTTCCCGCCGATCGCTGGCTGCTCGCGACGCGCGGACCCGCGGCCGGCCCCGCCGTTCTCTATTGGAGCGAGCTCGCGGTAATGCTGCTGATCGCGTGGGCGCTCGCGCGCACGCGGCGCACGCCGCTCAAGCTCTGGCAATGGGTTCTGCTCGGCATTGGCTTCTCGACGTTCTCGTGGCTGGCGCTCGTCGTCGTCGTCGCGTGGCTGTTCGCGCTCGACTGGCGCACGCGCGCGGTTCCGCTTCGCTCGGTACCGCTGTTCAATCTCGCGCAGATCGCGCTTGCGCTGCTGACGGCAGTCGCGCTCTTGTGTCTCGTCGCGGCGATTCCGCAGGGTCTCCTCGGCTCGCCCGACATGCACGTCGCCGGCAACGGATCGATGGCGCAGAGCCTGCGCTGGTTCGCCGATCGCAGCGCCGATGCGCTGCCACAGGCGGGCGCGATCAGCGTGCCACTCTGGGTTTACAAGATCGCGATGCTGGCCTGGGCGCTGTGGCTGGCGAGCGCGGTCATCGGCTGGCTGCGCTATGGTTTCGCGGCGTGGACGCGCGAAGGTTATTGGCGCCGCGCGCCGCGACCGGTCGTCGATGTGCCGGCTCAGGCGGCTCCTCCGACGCCCGCGAAATCATGACGGTGCGCGATCTTCTTGCCGGCGCCGCGCGTCGGCTCGGCCACGGCGATGCGCGCCTCGAAGCCGAGCTTCTGCTGGCGCACGCGCTCGGTAAATCGCGTGCGTGGCTGTATGCGTGGCCCGAACACGAGCCCGATGCGGGTCAAGCACTCGAATTCCATCGATTGCTCGACGCGCGAATCGGCGGCGAGCCGATCGCGTATCTGATGGGTCAGCGCGAATTCCGCTCGATAGATCTTGCGGTGACGCCGGACGTCTTGATTCCGCGGCACGAGACGGAGCTGCTCGTCGATCTCGCGCTCACGCACATTCCCCGCGATGCGGAATTCGATGTCGCTGATCTTGGCACCGGCTCCGGCGCGATCGCCATCGCAATCGCGAGCGAGCGGCCGCATGCACGCGTGCTCGCGACCGATGCGAGCGAGGCTGCGCTTCGCGTCGCGCGAGGCAATGCCGAACGGCTGCACCTCGGCAACATCGAGTTCGCGCACGGAGACTGGTGCGCAGCGCTCGCCGATCGACGCTTCGATGTCATCGTGTCGAACCCGCCGTACATCGCGGAGGACGATCCGCATCTCGTGCGCGGCGATCTCGTGCACGAGCCGCGCGGAGCGCTGGCTTCGGGCAAGGACGGGCTCGACGCGATCCGCGCGATTTCGTCGTGCGTGCCCGCGCACTTGCGCACTGCCGGCTGGCTCTTGATCGAGCACGGGCTGGACCAGGGCGAAGCCGTCGGCCAACTGCTGTGCGAACGCGGCTTCGTCGACGTCGCCACGGCGCGCGATCTCGAGCAGCGCGACCGCGTCACCGCGGGGCGCTGGCCTACTTAGGCCGCTCTGGGGCCGCGCCAGCGGCTGACTTGTGATGCATTTCTCAGTTCGGCCGTGAACGGCGTCGGCCATCGACCGGCGAATGCGCCTCGGACCTTTCTGCCCCGAATCCGGAAGATGACTTCCACGGTCGAACGGCGGATTCGGCGCAACACGAACCACCGATCGACCGGAAGTTTCGCCCCGATTGCGCCGCGCGTGAGCGCCGCGCACCAGCCACGAGAGAGGCTGGGAAGTCCGCTGCGGGAGGCAGCGGAGGAAGGAACCGTCCAGGAGGAAGCGCCAGGATGGCGTAGCAAGATGTGGGGAGGAGCAGCCCCGGCGCGTTCCACTGGCGCCGGGGCTTTTTTTTCGTCGACGTTTACGGATGCCCGGCCTTGCCGGACGGCGCGGCGCGCGATGCGGCGCTGGCGCGAGCCGGGTGCGACTCCGTCCACGCGGCGAGATCGCGCGTGCCGACGTGCTCGCGCAGCGATGCGCACTGGCGGATTGTCTCCAGCGATTGACCGAGGCCGCGATCGAGTCCGACTAGTTCCTTCATGCGCGGCGCGAAGAATGCGGAAAGCTCGTCGGCATCGGCGCCGCTGCAGCGGCCATGGGCAAATGTCTTGGGCATATAGCCTTGACGGAATGCCGGCATGCGTGCGCGGTACGCGTCGTAATGATCCTTCAGCCATTGCCACATCGCGACGCGGTTCTCGGGCTCTTCGACCTGCGTTTCGTAGATGTTGTACATCTCGCCGATCTGCACGGATTGCGTCAAGCCGAAATCGCGTACCTTCGTCGCCAGGACGGGATCGCGCGTCGCACCCAAACCGGCAAGCAGCGCATAACGCTGCGCCGTGTCGCGATTGACGGCGAGCTCACGTTGCACGGCGTCGACCGCGCGCGCGCCGTCTTCCTGGACGGCGACCATCAGCGCCGTGCGCAGCAGATCCGGATCGGCGCGCGACATGTCTCTTTGGCCGCTGCCGTCGAGTCCGAGCGCGGCGCGTCCTTGTTGCGCGAGCGGCGCACGCACGTCCGGCGCTCGCACGGTGATCGCGAGGAATTCGGCGAGACGCGCGCGCAAGGCGATCGTCGTGCTCGCCTCGCCTTGCTTGCGATGGAAGCCAAGCGCAGTGAGGCGCGGCGCGTAGATGTCGTGCGCGTACGCATCGAGCACAGCGCGCGCGGTCGGATCGGCGAGCTCTTCGCGAATCCATTCGAACGCATCGAATAGCGCGGTCGCAACGTGCGGCATGTCCGATTTCGCGAGCTCGGGCATCGCATCGAGGACGGCGGCGGGGCCTACCTCGCCGCGGCGGAATGCGCTGTCGAGTGCATCGGCGTACACCATCTGTTCCGGCGCGGAGAGATTGGGCACGGCGTGGCCGAGCTTGCCGAGATCGACCTCTGCCATCGTGAAGCGGTAGTAGCCGCGTGCGTCCGCGTTCGGCAGATACCAGTCGGGACAGCCGCCATCGACGGCGAAGGTCTGCTCGTTCTTCTCGAGCAGGAAGCATTGCATGTCCGAGCGGCCGCCGTGGCCGAAACGCGTGCACAGCGGCGCGTCCCAGCGCGGCATGTCCTTCGCCAATACGCCATACGGCAGATAGCGCGATTGAGACAGCGCGATCGAAGCCTTGCCGTCCTTGCACGAAAGCTCGGTGTGCACGAGCGGAATGCCGGGCTGATCGAGGAAGCTGCGCATCGCCTTGGCGAACGTCTCGCCGCGGCCGCTGGCTTTGGCGAGCGAGGCGATCAGATCGTCGGAATTTCCGCTGCCGAACTTGTGGCTCGCGAGATATTCGCGCATGCCCTTGCGGAAGGTCTCTTCGCCGACCCACGTTTCGAACATCGCGAGCACGCTCGCGCCTTTCTGATACGTGATGCCGTCGAACGCGGTCTCGATGTCGCCGTGACCGTTGATCGGCTGGCGCACTTTGCGCGCGGTCAGCAGGCTGTCGTTCTGCATCGTTTCGAGGCGCGCTTCGAGCGCTTCCAGATCGCCGTGGTATTCGGGCTTCAGCGCAACGGTGGCCTTGCGCTGCGCCCAGGTCGCGTACGCTTCGTTGAGCCAGATGTCGTCCCACCACGGCACGGTGACGAGATCGCCGTACCACTGATGCGCGATCTCATGCGCGTTGACGTTGAAGACACTGCGGAAGCGGCTCGCCGGGGAATGCTCATCGAGCAGCAGCAACGCGTCGCGATAGATGATGAGGCCCGCGTTCTCCATCGCGCCGGCCGAGAAATCGGGTGCGCCGAGCAGATCGAGCTTGTCGAACGGATATGGCTGCGCGGTGTAATCCTCGTAGAACTCGACGACCGCCGGAGTCTGCTCCAGCACCCACGCGAGGCGTTTCGCGCTTCCGCGCGGACCGATGCCGCGAAGGGGAATCGGATTCTTGCGCACGGCGTTCGCCGGAATCGGCGGCGCATCGACGACGTCCCACGGACCGACCGCGAACGCGACGAGATACGCCGGGAGCGGTTTCGTCGTCGCGAACGTCAGCGTCTTCCACTTCGAGTCGGCCGAATCCTGCTCGTTGGTCTGCAGCGTGTTGGCGACGGCCACCTGATCCTTCGGCACCGTCAGCGAAATATCGAACGGTGTCTTGAAGCGCGGCTCGTCGAATCCGGGGAATGCGTGGCGCGCGCTGATCGGCTCCATCTGCGTCACGGCGTACGCGTCGGAGCCGACTTTCACTTTGTACAAGCCTTCGAGCTGCGCATTGAACGGCGCGGCATATTCGAAGCCGAGCTCGATGTCCTGCGCCGGCAAGCTGCGATCAAAATGGACTTCGAGCACGCCGTCGTCGGGATGCGAAATCGCTTTCGCGTCGTGCGGCTTGCCGTCCGCGCCGGTGACGGTGGTCTTGGAGATATCGAGATCTTTTGCGTGCAGCCAGACGCGATCGGCCGTCTTAGCGAGCTTGACGCGGATGTGCGCTTCGCCGCTGAAGCGGTCCTGGCGCGGATCGACGGTGAAATGCAGCGAATAGTGCTGCGGAACCGCGTCGGCAGAGAGCTTGCCGACCGGAATTTCCTCGCCGCCCGTCTTCGCCGACGCGTGCGCGGCCATCAAGACCGCCAACCCAAATAAAGCTCCTCGCAAGACCGCGCGCATCGTCGTCACCATGACCGGAATGGACGCGAGGACAACATAGGCCGGCGGCGGGCGGCATGGCCTATTAGTCATGCGGAGCGTTTAGAAACCGATTTTCTCGCAGAGGCGCGGAGACCGCAGGGAAAGACCATTAGGTTGCTTTCTCCGTGATCCCTGCGTCTCTGCGAGAAATTGCTTCTGCTTCAAGCATCCAAAAAAAAGCGCGCCACTGGGGCGCGCCATGGAGTGTCACCAAGTTGCTTCGGATCAGGCCGCTTCGGCCAATGCCGGCGAAGCTGCACTCGCTTGTTCGATCGTCACCGCAACGCCGTGCAGCACCGAAGCGATGCGCACCGCGCTCTGGATCGCCTGCGCGGAGATTTCGTGCTTGCGCAACGTCTTCTCGTGCGAATCGACGCACTTGCCGCAGCCGTTGATCGCCGAGACCGCGAGCGAGGCAAGCTCGAAATCGATCTTGTCGCAACCGGGATTGGCCATGACGTTCATGCGCAGGCTCGCACGCATCGTCTCGTACTCGCGCTCGCCGACGAGATGCGTGAAGCGGTAATAGATGTTGTTCATCGCCATGATCGCCGCCGCCGCGCGCGCGCCATCGGCTTCGGCCGGACTCAGCACGCCGGAAACTTGCGCTGCGATCGCCTGCGTCAGCGGCTCGTGCCGCGACGCAATCGCGCTCGCGAGCGCGACGATCGCGATCTGCTTGGCGGAAAGACCCGGCGCGCCCGACTCGCTCAACACCGAATCGAGATTGAGGCGCAGATCCTTCGCGTAATCCGGAATGCGCGCCTTGATGGATTCAAGATTCATAAAGACAACTCCTCGGGAAGAGCCCGACCAAAGCCGGGCTCTAAATCTCTAGCTGTTTAGAAAAGTGCGGCCAAGGATGGCCGCTCTTGATTCTTCTCGTCGGCACGGAAGCCGACGCAAATAGATGGGCGGCGACCTGCGGGGGGTCGCCGCCCGGGGCGACATCGTGGGGAGGGGGAGGAGATCGATGCCGCCCAAACCGTCGGGACGGCGTCTCGCCGCCCCTGGAAGCTGTCTCGGCCCAAAATGGGGACCGCGACTGCCAATACAACCCCTCGTTACGCGGCCTTGAGGACCTCGTCACCTTTGTTCCAGTTGCACGGGCAAAGCTCGTCCGTCTGCAGCGCATCGAGCACGCGCAGCACTTCCTGCGGATTGCGGCCGACGCTGCCGTCGGTCACGTACGAGAAACGGATGATGCCGTCCGGATCGACCAGGAACGTCGCGCGCTTGGCCACGCCCTCTTCCTCGTCGAGGATGCCGAGTGCGGTCGACAGGCGCTTGGCTGTGTCGGCGAGCATCGGGAACGGCAGGTTGCGCAGATCCTTGTGATCCTTGCGCCACGCGAGGTGCACGAATTCCGAATCCGTGCTCGCGGCCAGCACCTGGCAATCGCGATCTGCGAACTGCGTGTTGATGTCGCCGAAGCCCTTGATCTCGGTCGGGCAGACGAACGTGAAATCCTTCGGGTAGAAGAACACGAGCGTCCACTTGCCCTTGTAGGTCTTGTTGTCGATGTCGGCGAACGCGGTGTCGAGGTTGTCGATCGCCACGGTGGCCTTCAATTTGAATTCCGGGAACTTGTCTCCGACAGTAAGCATGCAATGACTCCTTGATGACATGGATGGAAAAACAAAGCGCATGAAACGCGTCTGGCACTCAATATAGAGACGGCCTTCCAATCAATCAAATCAATTGTTAGTATTGTTTCGATAGTTACTGCCTATGGTGCCGAGATGAATCTCCGTGACCTCCGTTATCTGGTGGCTCTGGCCGAACACAAGCATTTCGGCCGCGCCGCGCAGGCAAGCTTCGTCAGCCAGCCGACCCTCTCGACGCAGATCAGGAAGCTTGAAGAAGAGCTCGGCGTGGCGCTGGTCGAGCGCACGCCGCGCAAGGTGCTCCTGACCGAGGTCGGCCGCGAGATCGCGCAGCGTGCGCGCGACGTGCTGAACGAGGTCGAGCAGATCAAGGCCATCGCGCGGCGCACGAAGGATCCGGAATCGGGCACGGTGCGACTTGGTATTTTCCCGACGCTTGGGCCCTATCTCTTGCCGCATGTCGTGCCGAACATCCGCACGCGCTTTCCGCGCCTGGAGCTTCTCTTGGTCGAGGAAAAAACCGAAATCCTGCTCAAGCAGTTGCGCGAAGGCCGTCTCGACGCCGCCGTGCTCGCCCAGCCGCTGCACGACGATCAGCTGCACCAGCAATTCCTGTTCGAGGAACCCTTTCTTCTCGCGGTTCCCGAGCATCACAAGCTCGCCGACCGCAAGCACCTCAAGCTCGACGATCTCGCCGATCAGAGCCTTCTCCTTCTCGAAGACGGCCATTGCCTGCGCGACCAGGCGCTCGAGGTCTGTCAGCTCGCCGGCGCCGGCGAGAAGACCGGATTTCGCGCGACCAGCCTCGAAACCTTGCGTCAGATGGTCGCCGCGAACGTCGGCGTCACGCTGTTGCCTATGCTGGCGGTGAAGCCGCCGGTCGCGAAATCGTCCGATATCCGCCTGATCGAATTCCGCGGACATCCGCCGAGCCGGCGCATCGCGATGGTCTGGCGCAAGAGCTCGGCGATGTCCGCGTTCTTAAAGCAGCTCGCGGGCGTATTCCGCGAGCTGCCGCGCGACCTGCTCGATCCTGCAACGACGCGCGGCGCGCCGGCCGGCAAGCGCACCTCCGCGACGCGGCATCCATAGCCTACCGCTATCGTTTCCATCACTTCTATCAATTTCAATCGGTCACGAAGCGGCGCTACGCTGCGCGTAGGCCGCGGTTTGCCGCGACGCCCATCTCCAGCCGTAAGCCACGAGGTGACACCATGAGCAATCTCAAAGGTTCACGTACCGAATCGAACCTCAAAGCCGCGTTCGCCGGCGAATCGCAGGCCAACCGCCGCTACCTCTACTTCGCACAGAAGGCCGACGTCGAAGGCCACAACGATGTCGCCGCGGTATTCCGCTCCACCGCCGAAGGCGAAACCGGCCACGCACACGGACATCTCGAATACCTCGAAGCCGTCGGCGATCCCGCGACGGGCCTTCCGTTCGGCGACACCGTGAACAATCTCAAGACCGCCATCGCCGGCGAAACGCACGAATACACCGACATGTATCCGGGCATGGCCAAGGCCGCGCGCGAAGAAGGCTTCGAAGAAATCGCCGACTGGTTCGAGACGCTGGCCAAAGCCGAGCGCTCGCACGCGAACCGTTTCACCAAGGCGCTCGGCGAAGTCAACGGATAAGAAGCTCCTGCGAAGCGCGCCGCCTTCGCAACCTTGCCCTCACCCAACCCTCTCCCGCACGCGGGAGAGGGGAAGTGCGTGACAACTCCAGAGGCTCGAATGGCGAACGAAACCTCGACCGCCCGCGAAGGCAGTCTCGACGCACCAACTCGGCACGCGCTCGACTGGACGAATCCCGAGTTCTACGACCAGGCCGCGATCGATCAGGAGTTGCACCGCGTCTTCGATATCTGTCACGGATGCCGGCGCTGCGTCAGCCTGTGCCAGGCGTTTCCGACCTTGTTCGATCTCGTCGACGAATCCTCGACGATGGAAGTCGACGGCGTCGCCAAGTCCGACTACGCCAAGGTCGTCGACCAGTGCTATCTCTGCGACCTGTGCTACCAAACCAAATGCCCGTACGTTCCGCCGCATCCGTGGAATGTCGATTTCCCGCACCTGATGCTGCGCGCGAAAGCGGCGCGCAATAAGCGCGGCGAAACCAAGTTTTCCTCGAAGGTGCTTTCGAACACGACGACGGTCGGCAAGATCGCGTCGATACCGATCGTCGTCGACGTCGTCAACGCGACGAACCGCTCCAAGCCGATGCGCAAGCTCCTCGACAAGACGATGGGCGTGCATCCGGACGCGCGTCTTCCGAAATTCGACTCGCGCACCGCCCGCAAACGCCTGAAGCATCTCGACAACGAAGCGATGCCAGCCGCGACGCCCGCCGGCCGCACGCGCGGCAAGGTCGCGTTGTTCGTAACGTGCTACTGCGATCACTCGCATCCGGAATCAGTGGAGGATCTCGCCGCGGTGCTGCGCCACAACGGCATCGCGGTCAAGCTCGTGTCGCGCGAAGTCTGCTGCGGCATGCCGAAGTTCGAGCTCGGCGATCTCGACACCGTCGCCAAGTACAAGGAAACGAACGTTCCCGTGCTCGCCGAAGCAGTACGCGACGGCTGGGACATCACCGCTGCGATTCCGTCGTGCGTCCTCATGTTCCGCCAGGAATTGCCGTTGATGTTTCCGCAAGACGAAGACGTGCAGCTCATCAAGCGGCATCTCTTCGATCCTTTCGAATATCTCTGGCAGCGCCATCAGGCTGGATTTCTGAAGCAGGATTTCAAGCATCCGCTCGGCAAGGTCGCCTGGCACGCGCCGTGCCATCAGCGCGTGCAGAACATCGGACCGAAAACGCGCGACGTGCTCGCGCTCGTTCCCGGCACCGAAGTCACCGCGATCGAGCGCTGCTCCGGACACGACGGCACGTACGGCGTGAAGACCGCGACGTATCCTCTCGCGCGCAAGATCGCAAAGCCGGTCGAAAACCGCATCGCGCAGATCGCGCCGGATCACTTCGCCAGCGATTGCCCGATGGCGGCCTCGCATCTCGCGCACGGCATGAACGACCGCCCGGCGGCGGAAAGTCCGATTTCGCTGCTGCGCCGCGCATACGGCATCTGACAATATCCGTCCATGAACAAACTCACCCAAGCCGATCTCTTCAAGCTCGAGGACTACGCCCGCGAACGCACCGCGTTCCGCACGCGCGTCCTCGCGCACAAGAAAAACCGCACGATCCATCTCGGCGCGCACCTGACGCTGATCTTCGAAGACCGCATCACCGTGCAATACCAGGTCCAGGAAATGCTGCGCATCGAGCGCATCTTCGAGGCGGACGCGATCGCCGAAGAGCTCGGCTCGTACAACCCGCTGATTCCCGATGGCGCGAATCTGAAGGCGACGATGCTCATCGAATACGACGACGTCGACGTGCGCCGCCGCGAGCTCGAACAGCTGCGCGGCGTCGAAGACATGATCGCGATCCGCGTCGGCGACGAAGCGCCGAGCACGGCCATCGCCGACGAAGATCTCGACCGCAGCAACGAGACGAAAACCTCGGCCGTGCATTTCCTGCGCTTCGAGCTTTCGCCGGCGTCGATCGCGCGCCTGCGCGCGGGCGATGCGCTCGCGTTCGAGGTCGATCATCCGCACTACTCCGCGAAGACCATCGCGACGCCCGACGTGCGCCAGGCACTCCTCGCCGATTTCGATTGAGGTCGCCTCGCGCCGGCGAGGTGGCTTGGTCGCGGAGGCATTAAACTCGCGGTCCTCCTCCGCTTCGCCCTTCGCGATGGACGACCGTCAACGGCTTGAAAATCCAGAGATATTGCCGCCAGCAAACCCGGCGGCGGCCGATCGGTCGCGAGCGCGCTGAACGCCTAAGCCCGCGATGGCCCGCTTCTACCGTTTCGGCTCCTTCCGGCTCGATCCCGCGACGCGCGAGCTCTGGCGCGGCGACGCGCCCGTCGCGGTGCCGCCGCGCGCGTTCGACTGCATCGTGTATCTGCTCGAACATCGCGAGCGCGCCGTCGGCCGCGACGAGCTGATCGCCGCGGTCTGGGGCCGCACGGAAACCGGCGACGGCACGCTCGGCCAGACCGTGCTCGCCGCACGCCGCGCGCTCGACGACACCGGCAAGGAACAGCACGTCATCCGCACGGTGTTCCGCTTCGGCTATCACTGGGTCGCGCCGGTCGATGTCTGCGAGGAGGCCGCGCCGGAAGCGGCGCCACCTCCCGCTGATGCGACGACGATCGAGCGCGCCGACACCGATGCGCCGCCACAAGCGCCGATCGACGCCGGCGTCGCGACGATGCCGTCCGCGAAATCGCGCGCCGCATGGATCGCGCTCGCCATCGCGATCGTGCTGGCCGTGTTTGCCTACGTCACCATCGAACGCTGGCGCTCGCCCGCGACGACGACGACAAGCTCGGCGCCGGGATCGCAAGGCGCGATCGCACTCGTGCTGCCCGTGACCGTCACCGCCGAATCCGGCTACGACTGGGTGCGCCTGGGTCTGATGGATCTGATCGGCGCGCGCCTGCGCGCCGCGGGCTTGCCGGTCGTGCCGAGCGACAACGTCGTGGCGTTGACCGGACACACCTCGTCCGATCCCGCCGCCGACGCGCGCGAGCTCGCGCGCGCGACCGGCGCGAATCTCGTGGTCGATGCGCGCGCCGAGAACACCGGCGGACGCTGGCGCGTTGCGCTGCGCACGATGCTGGGCCGCAACCCGCCGATCAGCGCGCTCGGCGAATCCGGCGACGTGCTGGCTGCCGCGCGCATCGCCGCCGATCGACTCGCGCAGCAGCTCGGCTACACGCCGGCGCCGGACGCGCACACTTCGACCGACGCTCCGGTGCCGGCGGATCTTTCGCAGCAGATCGAAGCTGCGATGCTGAGCGATCGCCTCGACGTCGCGCGCGCGCTGATCGCGAGCGCGCCCGCCGAACAACGCGATCAGCCGGAGCTTCGCCTGCGCGCCGCTCAGATCGAATACCAGGCCGGCGATTTCGACGCCGCCGAAGCCGGCTTCGACGCGGTCGCCAAGGCGGCCTCCGCCGAGCAGGACGCCGTGCTGCACGCGCGCGCGCTCAGCAACCTCGGCGTCATCGCGGCGATGCGCGACAACACCGAGCTCGCACGGCACCGCTTCGACCAATCGATCGATCTCTTGCGCACGCAGCACGCACCCGACGCGCTCGGCAAGGCACTTAACGGACGCGCGAACATCGCCGGTTTCGAAAACCGCTACGACGATGCGCTGCACGATTTCGCCGAAGCGCGCGCCGCGTTCGAGAGCACCGGCAACCTGCTCGCGCTGGCCGTGCTCGATTCCAATCTCGCCGCGATGGACATGCACCGCTTCCATTACGCCGAAGCCGAACCCGTGTTCCGCCGCGCCGCCGAACGCTTCGCGACCTTCGGCGTCAACGCGGCCGAGCTCAACGCCTGGACCGGCGCCGCGGAAATCGATCTCGCGCTGCTCGAGCCCGACACCGCGCTCGCGCTCGAGCCGCGCCTGCGCGACCTGATCGCGAAAGTCGCCGACCCGGCTCGAAAGCGCGCCGGCGAGCTGACGCGCGTCGAAATCGTCGCCGCCAACGGACGCCTGCAGGAAGCCGCGACGGTGCTGGCGACCGTGACCCGCGCCGCCGACGAATCCGGCGACCGCGCCGCCGTCACCCGTGCGCACATGATCGCGGCCCGGCTCGCGATCATGCGCGGCGACACGCGCGCCGCCGCACGCGAATCCGAGATCGCGCTGAAAAGCGCGACGGCCGCCGACGATGCGCGCGAACGAGCGCGCACGTTTCGGCTGCGCGTCGCCGCGCTGCTCGCCGACCGCGACACGTCATCGGCCGGCGCAACGATGCGAGCTCTCGCCGAGTTCGCCGAGCACGACGGCAGCCCGCCCGCAAAACTCTATGCGCGCCTGGCCTCGGCCGACGCCGCCGCAGCCGGCGGCAATGCCGGCGCCGGCACGATCTACGCGCAGGCCTTGAGCGACGCCGACGCGTTGCGTATCCCGCAGGACCTGCGCGAAGTCGCCGCCGCCTATTCTTCGTGGCTCGTCGGCAGCGGCGATCTCGCCCGCGCCGGCGCGACCGCCGAGCGAGTCGCCGGCTGGTCCGCGCGCGACTACGAGAGCGCGCTGGTCCAGCTTCGCGTGCAGCGCGCGCTCGGCAGCGCGGCGCTCTGGCAAGGCGCGTTGACCCGCGCCCGAGCGCTCGCCGGCGAGCGCGCCATCCCCGCCGATCTGCAGCAGGCGCCGGCCGGAGGCTGAGCCGCCGATTGCGTTTTCGATGAGCGCAAAATGGCGGCACAAGCGCTTTGACGCCAAACGAATGAAGCCCAAACGAAACGAACATGCGGCGATACGGGGCCCCAAGCATGCTCGCGCGTCGGCTCCCCGCCGCGACAAACGAGAGAACTCCATGCCGTTCCTTCGAAAACCCTTGCTGGCAGCCCCCGCGCTGTTCGCCCTTCTTGCCCAGCCCTGCTACGCCGCCGACGGCGACCCCGACACTACCTTCGGCAGCGGCGGCGTCTCGTTCATGACGCCGGACGACGTCGAGGCACGCGAGATCACGCCCGTCACGACGATCGTTCTGCCCGACGGCAAGCTCCTCTTCGGCGGAACGCGCAACAAGTTCAATCCCGCCGTTCCGTTCGAGCCCGAAATCCGCGCCTCGCTGGCCCGCTTCAACGCCGACGGCAGCATCGACACGAGCTTCGGCAACACTTCGATCCCCGGCCTCGTCGTGTTGCCGAACCTTTCCGAAGGCGCGCGCATGGAAGGCATCGAATCGATGAAACGTCTCGACGACGGCTCGATCATCGTCGCGGGCTTCTCGCAGGTGAACGTTCCGCTCAAAGGTTTCGTCGCGAAGCTCGACGCCGACGGCAATCTCGACGCCTCATTCGGCACCGGCGGCATCGTGTTCTTCCCGTCCAACTACGCGCACGCAGTCGCGATCGACGGCGAAGGCCGCTTCGTCGTCGCCGGCGAGCGCATCGTCAGCGGCGTCTACACCAGCACCGTCAAGCGCCTCCTCGCCGACGGCAGCCCCGACGAAACCTTCGGCGACGCCGGCACCACCGAGATCGACTGGGACGGCGCCGGCAATTCCGGCTATCTCGCCGATCTCGTGTTGACGGCCGATGGCCATATCGTCGTCGGCGGCTCGTACTCGGTCTACGGCGACGGCTTGGGCGGCGACTATGCGCTGGCGCGCCTCGATGACACCGGCGCCTTCGACACGAGCTTCGCCACCACTGGCTGGACCGTCTTCCACGATCCGAACAACAGCTCCTTCATCAACTCCATCGCCCGCATCGCGCTCACGTCCGACGGCGGCATCGCCTATACCGGCTATTCCTACACCGAGAACAGCACGACCCAACTCCTGATCGGCCACGTCGCCACCGACGGCAGCGTCGACACCGCTTTCGGCGACGCTACGACGCCCGGCTTCTTCCGCCCCGCGATCCTGCCGACCGCGCAGAGCATGAATCCGACCGCGCTCCTCGTCGAAGGCAACGGCAAGCTCGACGTCTCGGTCAGCTACTACGCCGACGGCCGCCAGGATTTCTTCGCCGTCCGTTCGACACCGACCGGCCAACTCGATCCCAGCTTCGCCAACGCCGGCGTCTTCGACTACGACCTCGCCCCCGACGGCGTCTACAGCGACCTCAGCACGATGGCCTTGCAACCCGACGGCCGCCTGATCCTCGCCGGCCGCAGCATGCAAGACACCGAATCGCCGATCGTCGACATGGCCGTGATGCGGCTCATGAATTCCGCTGAACCGGTCGATCGCATCTTCGCGAGTGGGTTTGATCAATAAGCTTGCGACTCCGCGCCGGCGATGTGCCGGCGCGGAGTGTTTCTGATGCTTATGGATATCCCGGCGGCCTTCGATGCCGCTGTACCGCTCGTCTTCCTGTCATCGGCGAAGCTGTGCGGCGTCGATCCCGTCGTCATTCCGGCGAAGGCCGGAATCCACTCCGACCGTCATCCCGGCGGAAGCCGGGATCCATTTGTTGTTGCTCGTGTCTTCTGCGCTTTCGCGATAACCGACTCACGTCCCTGTGTTTTCCACTCGCCATCCTGGCGAGCGGGTCACTTCTCTTTGCTTGCCCAAAGAGAAGTAACCAAGAGAAAGGGCAGCCCGGGTAGGACGCCCTTCGCTGCGCGAAGGGTTCGCTACGGTCGGCCGGGGTTCCGCTGACAGGACATCCATGTCCTGCTGCGGAATGAGCGCGATCCCTCGCGCTCACCCGCGCTTTCGCGCGGGCCTCTTCCGTCCGCCCTTCGCCGTCCCACACGGGCCCCAAGATCAAGAGACGAAGCTGAGCGAAGCTGGATTCCGGCCTTCGCCGGAATGACGGACGGTTTAGCGAGCGCAGCGACGCGTCCGCTTCTGCGGACAGGAGGTCCGCTTCTTTGCTCCTCCGGGGTCCCCCTCGGCCGCGGTGAGGGCGCGAAGGAAAAAGCCCCGAAGGGGGCGGCGCGATGGATCGCGCCGAGTTCGCTGCCGGCACAGGGATGTGCCGTCAGCGAACCCCGTAGCGTCCTCACGCAGTCGCCGGGCAGGAGCCCGGCGACCGCGACCGCGGGGGTGCCCTTTCTCTTGGTTACTTCTCTTTGGGCAAGCAAAGAGAAGTGACCCGGCCGCCAGGATGGCGGACGGAAAAACACACGGATGTGTTTTAGGAGAAAACCGAACCGATCAAAGCAAAGCAACAGCAAATGGATCCCGGCTTTCGCCGGGATGACGGTGACGGGTAGTCGCGACGACGAGCTAGGAGCTGGATTCCGGCCTCCGCCGGAATGACGAGCGGAGTCTTCGCCAGAATGACGAAGCGAAGGCCTTCGCCCCCCGTATCCAAGCCGAAAACCCACAAAACTTGACGCCACCCCTTCCTTCCCCATACCATCAATCTACTAACACATTAACACATCAACGCAATGAAACGCCGCCAACTCGAGCCCGAAATCGATTCCGACCGCGCCGAGCGCTCGCTCTGCGAGGCCTTGCTTTCGCTGCGCAGCGTCGAGGAAGCACGCGCGTTTCTCGACGACCTGTGCACGCCGGCCGAGCGCGAGGCGATGCGCGATCGCTGGTGCGTCGTGCCGCATCTTCTCGCCGGCGAGCCCTATTGGCAGATTCATGAGGCGACCGCCGTCAGCATCACGACGATCGGACGCGTCGCGCGCTGTCTCGAGCAAGGCGCCGGCGGCTATGCGCTGGCCGCCTCGCGCATAAAATCGAAAGTAGCCACGCGGCAACGCGGCACGACACTCGCGCGGAGAGCATCGTGAGCAACGCTTCGGATCGGCTGCGCATCGCGGTGCAGAAATCCGGCCGCCTCGCCGAGCCGTCGCTCGCATTGCTGAGGCGCGCGGGCCTCGTCTTCCGATCCAGCCGCGATCATCTTTTCCTGTACGGCGAGAACTTGCCTATCGACGTGCTGCTCGTGCGCGACGACGATATTCCTGGCCTTCTCGTCGAAGGCAGCTGCGAGCTCGGCATCGTCGGTCGCAACGTGTTGAGCGAGCAGCGGCTCGGCGCGCGCGATGCGATGTCGCCCGAAGAAATGCGCGCGCTTGGCTTCGGCACGTGTCGCCTGGCGATCGCGATTCCGCAAGCATCGACGATCGCGGCGCCGGCCGATCTTGCTGGCCTTCGCATCGCGACATCCTACCCCGCGCTGCTCGCGGACTGGCTGCACGCGCAGGCCATCTCCGCTGAGATCGTCGTGCTCAACGGTTCCGTCGAGATCGCGCCGCGCCTCGGCAAGGCCGAAGCGATTTGCGACCTGGTGTCATCCGGCGCGACGCTAGCGGCGAATCAGCTGCGCGAGTTCGCGACGGTTTTTGAAAGCGAAGCCGTGCTCGCGGCGAGTCCGCGCAAGACGAGCGCGGCGAAAGCCGTGCAGATCGAGCGCCTGTGTGCGCGTATCGGCGGCGCGCAATCCGGCGACGGCGTTCGCCTGTTGATGATGCAGGCGCCGCGCGCGGCGCTGCCTGAAATCACACGCCTGCTTCCTTCGCGCGATCGGCCGAGCGTGCTCAGCCTCGACGGACGACCCGACGACATCGCCGTGCAGGCGCTGTGCAGCGTCGCGCTCGACTGGCAGCACCTCGAAGAATTGAAGCGCCTCGGCGCGCACGGCCTGATGGTGCTCAATATTGAGCGCATGCTGGCATGAACGCGTCCGCTTACACCGAAACGATCGGCGATCCCCGATTGAATCGCATCGAATGGAGCGCGCTCGACGAACACGCGCGCGATCGTGCGCTGGCCCGTCCGCGTCAGTTGCGCGATGCTGCGCAAATCGTCGCGGTGCGTTCGATACTAGTCGACGTGCGCGCGCGCGGCGACGCCGCGCTCAAGGAATTGTGCGCGCGCTTCGATCGTTGCGAGCTCAGCGATTTCATCGTGAGCGAAGAGGCATTCGACGCCGCCGCGCGCGAAGTCGACGCCGACATCGTCGCCGCGATGCAGAACGCGATCGCGCGCATCTCGGCGTTTCACGCCGCGCAGAGACCGCGCGATCTTCGCGTCGACACCGCTCCGGGCGTGCGCTGCGAGCAGGTCATCCGGCCGATCGATCGCGTCGGACTCTACGCACCGGCCGGCAGCGCGCCGCTGCCGTCGACTGTTTGGATGCTGGCGGTGCCCGCAAAACTCGCCGGCTGCGCCGAGATCGTTCTCGCGACGCCGCCGCGCGTGGACGGCCGCGCCGATCCGCTGATTCTCGTCGCGGCGAAACTGTGCGGCGTCGATCGAGTCGTCAAGCTCGGCGGCGCGCAAGCGATCGCCGCGCTCGCCTACGGGACCGCCACGATTCCGCGCTGTGCGAAATTGTTCGGGCCCGGAAATTCCTGGGTGACGCTGGCCAAGCTCGAAGTCGCGGCCGATCCCGACGGCGCCGCGATCGACATGCCCGCGGGCCCGTCCGAAGTGCTCGTCATCGCAGACGATTCCGCAGATGCCGAGTTCGTCGCGGCCGACCTCCTGGCGCAGGCCGAGCACGGCATCGATTCGCAGGTGCTGCTGGTAAGTCCGAGCGCGCGTCTTCTCAATGAGGTCGAGGCGGCGCTGGCGATGCAGGTCGCGACCTTACCGCGACGCGAGATCGCGACCGCGGCGCTCGCACATGCGCGTCTCGTGCACGTTCGCGACCTCGACGAAGCGATCGGCGTATCCGAGCGCTACGCGCCCGAACATCTCATCGTCGCGACGCGCGATCCGCGCGCGCTGTTGCCGAAGCTCGGCAATGCGGGCAGCATCTTCCTCGGCGCGTGGTCGCCGGAAACCGTCGGCGATTACTGCGCAGGCCCGAATCACGTCCTGCCGACGCTCGGTTTCGCGCGCGCGATGGGTGGCGTTGGCATCGACAGTTTCCTGCGCCGCGTCAACGTGCAGGAACTCAGCGCCGAAGGCCTTCGCGCGATCGGCGCGGATGCTTCGCTGCTCGCGCGCGCCGAAGGACTCGAAGCGCACGCGCGCGCCGTCGACGTGCGTCTCGGCGCGCCGAATGCGAGGTTCGCCGCATGAGCGTTCTCGCGCGCGTGCGTCCCGATCTCGCAGCGTTTCGCGCCTACGTCTCGGCGCGGAGCTCCGGCCTCGACGCGCCGATTCGTCTGAACGCGAACGAATCGCCGTGGTCAGCCGACGGCGAATCGAGCGGATTCAATCGCTATCCCGAACCGCAACCCGCAGCGCTGCGCGCTCGCCTTGCTGCGCTGTACGGCGTCGATGCGCGCCAGCTCTGGATCGGCCGCGGCAGCGACGAGGCTATCGATCTCCTGCTGCGCGCATTCTGTCGGGCGGGCCGAGACAACATCGTCACGCTGTCGCCGACGTTCGGCATGTACGCGATCGGCGCGCAGCTGCAGGGCGCGCAATGCCGCGAAGTCGTGCTCGATCCTTCATCCGATTTCGCGCTCGACGTCGAACGGCTGTTGTCGCAGACCGACGCCGACACCAAGCTCGTCATCGTCTGCTCGCCGAACAACCCGACCGGCACGCTCTATCACGAGGCGCTCGATTTTCTCGCCGAACGTCTCGCGGGACGCGCGCTGCTCATCGTCGACGAGGCCTATATCGAGTTCGCCGGCGTGCCGAGCGCCGCCGCGCTGATGGAACGTCACGACAATATCGCCGTGCTGCGCACGTTGTCGAAGGCGCACGCACTCGCCGGCGCACGTGTCGGTGCGCTGATCGCGCGCGAAGAGATCACGGCGTTCGTCGCGCGCATCGCGGCGCCGTATCCACTGCCTTCGCCGTGTGTCGATCTTGCGCTCGCGGCGCTCGAGCCTCGCGCGCTCGATGAAGCGCGCGCGCGTGTCGCTACGCTTCTAGACGAGAAAGCGCGCGTGACGAATGCGCTCGCCCGGCTTTCCTGCGTCGATCGCACATGGCCGTCGGCCGCGAACTTCTTGCTCGCGCGTTTCGATGATGCGCGCGCCGCATTCGATCACGCGATCGCCGCCGGCATCGTGCTGCGTGACGTCTCCGCGCAACCCGGCTTGAGCGGTTGCTTGCGCATCACGATCGGTGCGCCGGCGGAAAATGAGCGGCTGCTCGATGCGCTCGCGGACATCGACCGCGCGCGATCGCTTTACATCTCGCGGGGCGCCGACGCTGCTGGCTCGCGTTCGGCGGCCTGACCATGAGCACGAAAGCCCCCAAGATCCTGTTCGTCGATCGCGACGGCACGCTGATCGAGGAACCTGCGGACGAGCAGATCGATCGCTACGAGAAATTCCGCATGCTTCCCGGGGCGATCTCGGCACTCAAGCGGCTCGTCGAGGCAGGTTATGAGCTCGTCATGGTCAGCAATCAGGACGGTCTCGGCACGCCGTCGTTTCCCGAAGACGATTTCGCGGGTCCGCAGCAGTTGCTACTCGATCTCCTCGCCGGCGAAGGCGTGCAGTTTCGCGAGATCCTGATCGACCGCAGCTTTCCGGCCGACAACGCGCCGACGCGCAAACCCGCGCTCGGCCTCGTGCATCACTATCTCGAAGACGGCGGATTCGATCGCAAGCACAGCGCCGTCATCGGCGATCGCGAGACGGACCTTACGTTCGCGGCGAATCTGGGCGTGCGCGGCCTTCGCATCCGCCACGACGGCGACTGGGCCGAGATCGCGCGCCGCCTGATCGACGCGCCGCGCGCGGCGCACGTCGAGCGCAGCACGCGCGAGACGCGCATCATCGTCGACGTCGGCCTCGATCGCAGCACGCGACCCAACATCTCGACGGGCATCGGATTCCTCGATCACATGATCGAGCAGCTCGGCCTGCACGGCGGCTTCGCGCTCGATCTTCGCTGCGATGGCGACTTGCACATCGACGAACACCACACGGTCGAAGATTCCGCACTTGCGCTCGGCCAGGCCTTGCGCGACGCGCTCGGCGAGCGCCGCGGCATCGGCCGCTACGGTTTCGTGCTGCCGATGGACGAAAGCCTCGCGCAGGCCGCGCTCGATCTTTCCGGACGCGCATTCTTCGTGTTCGACGGCGCGTTCCCTCGCGAGCAGGTCGGCGGACTTCCGACCGAGCTCGTGCCGCATTTCTTCCGCAGCCTCGCCGACGCGCTCGGCGCGACCTTGCATCTCACCGTGCGCGGCGAGAATGCGCACCACATGATCGAGGCCTGCTTCAAGGTTGTCGGGCGCACGCTGCGTCAGGCGCTCGCGCGCGACGCGCGATTGACGGAAGTGCCAAGCAGCAAGGGCGTGCTGGCGTGACGACTCGCGCGTACATCGTTGCTGCGGGTGGCGCGAATTACGGATCGCTGCGCGAGGCGTGCCGGCGCATCGGCGTCGACGCGGAAATCGGCGACGATCCTGCGCGCATCGGCGCGGCGACGCACGTGATCCTTCCCGGCGTCGGCGCGGCGGGTCATGCGATGCGCGCGCTGCACGAACGCAAGCTCGACAAGGCGCTCGCGAAAGTCTCGCAGCCGCTGCTCGGCATCTGCCTCGGCATGCAGCTTCTGTTCGAGCATTCGGTCGAGGACGACGCCGACGGCCTGGGTCTTCTTTCCGGCACCGTGCAAAGATTGCCGCCCGCGCCGAGCTGGCCGCACATGGGCTGGAACACGATCGACGCCGGTGGGCGGGAGCATCCGCTGCTCGACGGCATCGACGGCGACGCCTGGTTCTATTTCGTGCACGGCTACGCGGCGAGCGCGGGCGATGCGGCGATCGCGAAGACGACGCACGGCGACACGTTCGCGGCCGTCGTGGCGCGCGACAACGTGTATGGCGTGCAATTCCATCCCGAGAAATCGGCCGCCGCAGGACGCCGGCTGCTGCAGAACTTCTTCGCGCTCGCATGACGATCATTCCCGCCATCGATCTTCGCGCGGGGCGCGTCGTGCGCTTGCGTCAAGGCGATTTCACGCAGCAGCGCGAGTTCGATCACGACGCTGCTGCGCTGGCTCAGCGTTATGTTGATGCCGGCGCCGACTGGCTGCACGTCGTCGATCTCGACGGTGCGCGAGCCGGTCGTCCGCAGCAGTGCGACTTGCTCGCACGGATCGCCGGCACGGGTGTACGTGTCCAGGCCGGCGGTGGCGTGCGCACGCGCGCGGATGTCGAGCGCCTGTTCGCGAGCGGCGTCGCACGCGTCGTCGTCGGCAGCGTCGCCGTGCGCGAGCCCGAGGTGTTCGCATCGTGGCTCGCCGATTTCGGACCCGAACGTTTGTGCCTCGCGCTCGATCTGCGGCGTAGCGACGACGGACAGTGGCGACCGGCCGTCGACGCATGGCAAGGCGACAGCGACGCCGATTTCGCCGCGCTGCTCGACCGTTTCGTTGCTGCCGGCCTGCGCCATGCGCTCTGCACCGACATCGCGCAGGACGGCATGCGCAACGGCCCCAACGTCGCGCTGTATCGCGAGCTCGCCGCGCGCTGGCCGACGATCGCGTGGATTGCGTCCGGTGGCGTGCGCGATCGCGGCGATGTCGACGCGTTGCGTGCGGCGGGCGCCGCTGCGTGCGTCGCCGGCAGTGCGCTGCTCGACGGCACGCTCGAGCTTGCGGAGATCGCGGCATGCTCGCGCGCCGCCTGATTCCCTGCCTCGATGTCGCCGACGGCGTCGTCGTCAAGGGCGTGCGCTTTCGCGATCATCGAGTCGTCGGCGATATCGTCGAGCTCGCGCGTCGCTATGCGGAGGAAGGTGCGGACGAGCTCGTGTTCTACGACATCACGGCGAGCCCCGAAGATCGCAGCGTCGATCCCACATGGATCGAGCGCGTCGCGCGCGAGCTCGACATTCCCTTCTGCGTCGCCGGCGGCATTCGCAGCGTGGCCGATGCCGAAGCCGTGCTCGCCGCGGGCGCCGACAAGGTATCGATAAACAGTCCCGCGCTGGCGCGTCCGCCGCTGGTCGATGAGCTCGCCGCGCGCTTCGGAACGCAGTGCGTCGTGATCGGCATCGACGTCGACGGCGCGGATCCTCTCGCTCGCGACTGGGAAGTGGTCGCCAACAGCGGCAAGCCTGACGCCGCGCGCGTCAGCGGGCGCGATCTGATCGCGTGGGTGCGCGAGGTGGCCGACCGCGGCGCCGGCGAGATCGTGCTGAACTCCATTCGCTCCGACGGTGTTCGCGGAGGTTACGCGCACGCGCAGCTCAAAGCCGTGCGCGCGGCGACGACGTTGCCGCTGGTCGCATCCGGCGGCGCCGGCAAGCCCGAGCATTTCGCCGAAGTGTTCGAGCGAAGCGGAGTCGATGCCGCCCTCGCCGCAAGCGTGTTCCACAGCGGCGAGATCGCAATCGGCGCGCTCAAGGATTTCCTCGCCGCGCGCGGCCTCGTGGTACGGCGATGACGGCGCTGGCCGAAACGCTGGACTGGGACAAGTCCGGTGGACTCGTGCCGCTAGTCGTGCAGCACGCGCACGACGGACGCGTATTGATGCTGGGCTACGTCGATCGCGAAGCGCTGGCGTTGACGATCGAAACCGGCGAAGTGCATTTCCGCTCGCGCTCGCAGCAGCGCATCTGGCGCAAGGGCGAGACGTCGGGTCACGTGCTGAAACTCGTTTCGATCGCACCCGATTGCGATCGCGACGCGCTGCTCTGTCAGGCACTGCCGGCGGGTCCAACGTGTCATCGCGGCACGCCGAGTTGCTTCGATGGCGAATCGGCAGCGCACCCGTGGCTCAACGAGCTCGAAGCGCTGATCGCTTCGCGCGCGAGCGCCGATCCGGAATCGAGCTACGTTGCGAAGCTGCTTGCGGCACCTGTCGCGCGGCGCGCGCAGAAGGTCGGCGAGGAAGGCGTCGAGACGGCGCTGGCAGCGGTCTCAGGTTCGGCGGATTCGCTGCGCGGCGAGGCGGCGGATTTGTTGTTTCACTTGCTGGTGCTGTTGCGCGGCGAAGGTTTGGGGTTGGCCGATGTCGTCGGTGAGCTTGCACGACGACACATCGACGCCACGCGCTAACTACCGTCGCCCCGGCGAAAGCCGGGACCCATTTGCTTCTCTGCGCTCAGGCGCACTCAGAGCAAGGTCAAAATGGATTCCGGCTTTCGCCGGAATGACGGAAATGCGGAGTGACTTCGGCACGGAGTCGCTCGTCGTCGCGATCGGCGTCAATCAAACTTAAGCACCGCGTGCAGCGGGGACTCGCGCTGCCATTTCGCGCGCCCATTCAAGAATCCGATCTCGGCCACGACCGCAGCGCCAACCAGCGTCGCGTCGGCCTGCTCGCACAAGCTCGCGCCGGCAATCAACGTGCCGCCGGTCGCCAACACATCGTCCACGATCAGCACGCGCTCATCGCGCACCAACGCGTCGGCGTGCATTTCGAGGCGATCCATTCCGTATTCGAGCGCGTAGTCGACGCCGATGGTCGCGGCCGGAAGCTTGCGCGGTTTGCGCATCGGCACGAATCCGGCGCCGAGCGCGTACGCGGCGGCGGCGCCGAAGATGAAACCGCGTGCTTCGATGCCGACGACGCGCTCGATCTTCGAGTCGCGGAACGGCGCGATCAAGGCTTCGATCGCGGCGGCGAACGCGCGCGCGTCGGCCAGCATAGGAGTCAAGTCCTTGAAGACGATGCCGGGTTTCGGGAAATCGGCGACGTCGCGGATGTAGCGAAGCAGATCGGCACTCATGCGTTGTCCGGTACCGCTTCGGCGGCAGGCGCGGGCTTGCGGTACGAGCCGATGAAGATGCCGACGAGCGAGAGCGCGACGCCGATCCAGTCGAGCATGCGGGTCGGACGCGCGAACAGGATCACGTCGAACACGAACGAAAGCGCGGGCTGCAGCAGAAGTAAGAGCCCGATTAGCGATGCCGGCAGCTGCGGCATCGCGCGCGTCAGCAGCACCCAGCCGAGCACCTGTCCGAAAAAGGCGAGGCCGAGCAGCGAGGACCACGATTGCAGATCCGGCAGCACGAAGCTGTCGCCTTCGACGAGCGAAGCGATACCAAGCACGGCCGCGCAGATCAGCGAGCTGACGCAGAGCAATTGCGAAGGTGCGAGCCTAACGTGGCCGCTGCGCTGGGCGTGGCGCGTCGACAGCATGTACACCGCGTAGGCGACGCCGGTCACGACGCCGAGGATGACGCCGAGCTGGTACTGCGCACCGACTTTGTTCCAGTCCAGGCCAACGAGAAGGTAGAGACCGACGAACGCGAGCAGCACGCCGGCGAGGAAGTGCCAGCCGAGTTTTTCGCGGTAGATCAGGAAGCCAGCCAGCGCCATCAGGAACACCTGGAAATTGCCGAGCAATGTCGCAAGGCCGGGACCGACATAGAGAATGCTGCGATGCCAGAGCATCAGATCGACCGCGAACGCGATGCCGGGAACGAGCAGCCAGAGGACGTCGGATACGCGCACGCGCTGCCATCGGCCGAGCGCGACGAGACCGATCAGGAGCATGCCGCCGCCGAACGCCATGCGATAGAACGCCGACATCGTCGGCCCGACGTGCGCGAGCTTGACGAAAACACTGGTCGTGCTGATCGCCGCGGCGCCGGCGATCATCTCGATCAGCGCGGCGCGCGGAGCGTCGGCGTGCTGGGTCATGCGATGGCGTCGTACTTGGGCAGCGGCAGGCCTTCGGTTTCGGCGTCCTGGAGCCACTGGCGCATTGCGGGAACGTCGAGCATCGCGGCGGCGTAGTCGCGCTCGACACCGTCGAGTGCGACGCCGTACGTGCGAAAGCGCAGCACGACAGGCGCGTACATCGCATCGGCGATCGAGAATCCGCCGAACAGGAATTTGCCTCCCGCACCGAAGCGCGCACGGCAATCGCGCCACAGCTGCTTGACGCGCACGATGTCGCGTTCGGCTTCCGCCGGCACGACGAATCCCTTGGCGCGCTTGCGGCAATTCATCGGCAGCGCGTTGCGCATCGCCAGGAAACCCGAGTGCATCTCGGCGCTGGCCGAGCGCGCGACGGCGCGCGCGTCGGCGTCGTCCGGCCAGCCGCGACCGTCGAGGAACGTCTCATTGACGAATTCGCAGATCGCGAGCGAATCCCAGACCACCAGATCCCCGCGATGCAAGACCGGCACGCGCCCGCTCGGCGAGAAGCGCGCGATGCCGCTCGCGAATTCGGGCGTGTCGAGCGGCAGGCGCACTTCCTCGAACGCGATGCCGTGATGGCGCAGCAGCAGCCACGGGCGCAGCGACCACGAGGAATAGTTCTTGTTGCCGATGATCAGCGTCAGCGCGTCTTTCATCTCTTCTCGTCTGCGTAGGGGACCACGAATTCCGGTGCGCGCGAGAACGCGAGCGTCGGGTTTTCCTTCTCGGCGATCATGCTTTGAGTGACCACGAGGCGTCCGTCCGGGTCGGCCATCAGGAGCCGCTCGTCCTTGCCTTCGATCGTCAGCGTCGCCGCGGCGCCGGGCAGGAATTGCACTTCGATGCCGCGCACGGCGGGCGGCGCCGTGCCGGCAGGCGCGTTGGCGGAATAGAGCTCGCGCACCTGCGCAAGCCCGGCCTCGACGTCGCTCCACGGCATGCGCAGCTTGTCCGGGCAACGCAGGCCGACGTTGACCGTCAGCGCCAGCGAGCCTTTCGGCTGGTTGGTCTCGACCGGCGGATCTTCGGAGCGAAGCGCATCGGTGACCGGAAAATCGACACGCCCGATCGGCCCGATCGGCACCGCGATGGGACCGGCCTTGGCGCGGATCACGACGCGGATGTCCTTGGCTGCGACGTTCGGAATCTTGCTCTCGATGCGCTCGATCGCGACCAGCTTGTCGCGCGCGTTGATCACCGCGGCCGGCGCCAGCACCTGGTACAGCGAACCGTAGCTGGTCGTGCTGACCGCGTCCTCGCCGGCCGCGGCCAGCGGCAGCGCGATCAGGGCCAGCAGAAAAAGCGCTTTCATGACCGGGAAACGGGCTCGGGTGCGGCGGCGGGCCGCAAGCCTAGCAGACGCGGGGAAACTCGGATCGTGCCGATCAGGTCGGAATGGGCTTGCCGCCGGCGACCGTATCGGGACGAGAGCTGTCGCGATGCTGGCGCAGGTCCCGATCGACGCTTTCGACCACGGGCGCGGCCCGCTCGATGTCCGATTCGGCGACCATCACCGTGACCAGATCCCAGGCCAGCAGCGGGCCGACCACACCCGTCAGGTATTCGCCGGAGACATACGCCTCGATGCCGGCCTGCTCGAGCGCGGCCTTCACCAGGTTGGCGTCGATGATGTTCTCGGCCCGGTAGACGATCTTCACGAGCTTCACGCTATCCGAACCACGTCTCGCAAGCAAACGGACTTTCGTCTTATGATCCGATCCGCCTGAACGGCGCCGGGGGGACGAAAGGTCCGGACGCGCCGTCTGCTCCGCCCTGTGACGACAACGAGGCCCGAATGGCCCTGCTTCTGCCCGACGACGAACTCGCCGAGCGCATCCGCGTATGCGTGCTGGAGCTCCTCGTCGCTCGTGGTCCCGGGCGCAGCATCTGTCCGAGCGAGGCGGCGCGCATGCTGGCGATGCGCACGGGTTCGCACTGGCAGGATCTGATGCGGCCCGTCCGCACCGTGGCCGCGGCGATGGCCGAGGCCGGCGCGATCGAAGTGCTGCAGCACGAGGCCGTGGTCGACATCGGCGATGTGCGCGGCCCGGTCCGCCTGAAACTCCGCTCGCTGCACGGCGAGCGCAGGGCCGAAGTCGCCGCCTGAGCCGCGTCCTGGCGCCTGCCATTCGCTTTCGCGGGCACGGCCGCTACACTCCGCGATCCTTCATTCGACCCGAAATGCCGCGCCCCGGCGGCTGACCACGCATGACCGACGCCGTCGCCCAGAATCACTTCATCCGCCAGATCATCGTCAACGACCATGCCGTCGGCAAACACGGCGGCCGCGTCGCAACGCGCTTTCCGCCGGAGCCGAACGGCTACCTGCATCTGGGCCACGCCAAGTCGATCTGCCTCAACTTCGGGCTCGCGCGCGAGTTCAAGGGCACGTGCGACCTGCGCTTCGACGATACGAATCCGGCCAAGGAAGACATCGAGTTCGTCGAGGCGATCAAGGACGACGTGCATTGGCTCGGTTTCGACTGGGACACGCTGCGCCACACGTCCGATTATTTCGAAGTGCTTTACCTGTGCGCCGAAAAGCTCGTGCGCGACGGCAAGGCCTATGTGTGCGATCTCTCGGCCGAGGAAGTGCGCGAATACCGAGGCACGCTGACCGAACCCGGCCGCAACTCGCCGTATCGCGATCGCAGCGTCGAGGAGAGCCTCGATCTCTTCCGCCGCATGCGCGCGGGCGAGTTCGCCGACGGCTCGCGCACGCTGCGCGCGAAGATCGACATGGCGTCCGGCAACATCAACATGCGCGATCCGACGATCTATCGCATTCGTAAGCTTTCGCACCAGAACACCGGCGATGCCTGGTCGATCTATCCGATGTACGACTACGCGCATTGCGTGTCCGACGCGGTCGAAGGCATCACGCATTCGCTGTGCACGCTCGAGTTCGAGGATCACCGTCCTCTGTATGACTGGTTCCTCGATCAGCTCGATCTTCCCGATCACGTCGAGCTGGTCGATCCGATGCGCCGCGCCGGCCTCGCCGGCCTGCCGAGCCGTCCGCAGCAGATCGAGTTCTCGCGCGGCAATCTCGACTACACCGTGATGAGCAAGCGCAAGCTGATGGCGCTGGTGCAGGACGGGCTCGTCGACGGCTGGGACGATCCGCGCATGCCGACGCTCGCCGGCGTGCGTCGCCGCGGCTATCCGCCGGCGGCGATCCGAGCGTTCTGGGAACGTGCCGGCGTCACGAAGCAGAATTCGGTGATCGAATACAGCGTGCTCGAAGGCGCGGTGCGCGAAGATCTCGACGCGCGCGCGCCCAGGCGCATGGCCGTGCTCGATCCGATCAAGCTCGTGCTGACCAATCTCGATGCCGCGCACGAGGAATCGATCGAGTTCTCGAATCATCCGAAGAACGCCGAGATGGGCACGCGCCGCGTTCCGTTCGCGCGCGAAGTCTGGATCGAGCGCGACGATTTCGCCGAAGTGCCGCCGAAAGGATTCCATCGCCTGATTCCCGGCGGCGAAGTGCGCCTGCGCGGCGTCGGCATCGTGCGTTGCGAGGAGGTCGTCAAGAACGCCGACGGCAGCATCGCGGAGCTTCGCGGCACGCTCGATCCGACGACGCGCCACGGCATGCCGGGCGCCGATCGCAAGGTCAAGGGCACGATCCACTGGGTCAGCGCCAAGCACGCGATCGCGGCCGAAGTGCGGCTTTACGATCGCCTCTTCACGGTCGCCGATCCCGACGATACCAGCGACGGCAAGACTTACGCCGAGCATCTCAATCGCGAATCCAAGCGTGTCGTCGAAGGTTGGCTGGAACCCGCGCTCGCCGATGCGATGCCCGAAGCGAACGTCCAGTTCGAGCGCCTGGGATATTTCGTCGCCGACCGCCACGATCACCGGCACGAGAAGCCGGTATTCAATCGCACGGTGACCTTGCGCGATTCGTACGCACGCTGACGGCGAACGTATCGTCGCGGTACAGCAAAGGGCTGTTGCAATCGCGCGCATCAGCCCGCAGCGTAACGAGATGCGTACGATCTTCCGACTCCCTCATCGACTCCTCGCCGTTCTCTTCGCCGCGACCGGCGCCCTCGCGTCGGCCCAATCCCAGAACGAGCCCGCGCTGCCCGCAACGTCCGAGCTCCAGACCGTCGTCGTGCACGGCGAGCAGCCCGGCCCTGGCATGTGGAAGATTTCCAAGGGCGATCACACGCTGTGGATCCTCGGCACGCTTTCGCCGCTGCCCAAGGACATGACCTGGCGCGCCAAGGATGTCGAAGACGTCATCGCGAGCTCGCAGGCCGTGCTGAATCCGCCGCGCATCGACGTCAAGGCGGACGTCGGCTTCTTCGGCAAGCTGCGCCTGCTGCCCTCGCTGATCGCTGTTCGCGACAATCCCAACCACGCGACCTTGCAGCAAGTGCTGCCGCCCGATCTTTATGCGCGCTGGATGACGCTGAAGGACAAGTACTTCGGCGCCGGGCGCGGACGCAACATCGAAACCTGGCGGCCGATCTTCGCCGCGCTCGAGCTCTACAACGAAGCGATCAAGAAATCCGGGCTGACGCGATCGGACGTCGCCAGCGACGTCGTGCGTGCCGCGTCCAAGCGCGCGAACATCGAGCCGACGTCGGCGACGGTCAAGATGAAAGTCGAAGATCCGCACGCGGCCGTCAAGGAATTCAAGAGTGGATCGATGGACGATCTCGATTGCTTCCGCAAGACGATCGAGCACATCGAGAGCGATCTCGGCACGATGACCGCACGCGCCAACGCGTGGGCGACCGGCGACATCGATACGCTGCGCAAGATGCCGTACACCGACTTGCGCGAAAGCTGCCTCGCCGCGGTCGCCGACACCGAGCTCGCGCACGAGCTCGGCTTCTCCAACATCGACTCGCGCGTGCAACAAGCGTGGCTCGACGCGGCCTCGGCCGCGCTCGACAAGAACGCCGAGACGTTCGCGCGACTGCCGATGTCCGAGCTCCTGCGGCCGGACGGCTATCTCGCGAAGCTGCAAGCTCGAGGCTATTCGATCGAAGCACCGGACGCGACGCCGGAAGACGACGCGACCGCGCACTAACTCCGATCGCGCTTCAGCCGAAGCCGCCGCCGGCGTCGAGCCAGGCTTGCTCCTCGGCAGTGCTGAAGCGGCCGAGCTCGCGATTGCGATGCGGAAACCGACCGAAGCGCTGAATCACGTCGCGATGCGCATTCGCGTAGCCGAGATAATTCTGATCGCCCATCGCCTCGCACAACGCCACCGAGCGCTCCTGGTCCGCAATGTCTTCGGAATGCTCGAACGGCATGTACAAGAAGATGCGCAACTCCGGATCCACGACAAGATCGAAGCCCGCGGCGATCGCACGATCGGCGTAGTGGCGCGCCAGCGAATCGGTCGCATACGTGTGCGCGCTCTTGCGATACGCGTTGCGCGGAAACTGATCGAGCAGGATCACAAGCGCCAGCGCGCCTTCGGCCGAGTCCATCCACTGGTCGAGCGCGCAGGTCGACGCCGCGTAATGCGCCTCGGCAAAACGCGCCTTGAAATCGGCGTCGAACGCCTCGTCGCGCGTGAACCATTTTTCGTAGCCGGCCTTGCGCCAGTACGCGACCACTTCGCTCGCATCGACCATGCGCGGACTCCATTCGTTGCGGTCGATGATGCGTCAGCTCGGGAGCCGACGCCAAGCCGGCTCAACCTTGGCGCCAGTCGATCCACGCTCCGGGCTTGACGATCTCGACACCGACGCCGCGCTCGCGGCCGAATGTCACCAGCTCTTTTTCCGCATCGGGATCTTCCTCGTAGCCTTCCGCGCCGCGCATGCCGTAGTGAATCGGCACGATCGTGCGCGCGCCGATCACGACGGCCGCGGCAACCGCTTGTTCGGCGGTCATCACCGCCGGCACTTCACTATAGGGTTTGCACCAGCGGAAGCGCGCGCCGTTGATCGGCAGGAACGCGGCATCGAACGGGCCGTACTGGCGTCCGATCTGCCACCACGCGCCATGCCACAAGGTATCGCCGCAGTGGATGATGCGACGCCCGCCGGCCGATACGATCCACGAAACCTGCGGATCGCCGTAACCGTCGACCGCAGGCACCGCGGTCGCGGTGAAGTCGCCGAGCAGCAAAGGCTCGTACATCGGCGCGGCGCGGAGCTTGACGCCGGCGACGCTCGGTACGCCGGCGCTCGCCGCGTACACCAGCGTTCCGGTGTCGCCGAGCGCTGCACGGATCGCCTGCGGATCGCAATGATCGGGATGGCGATGCGTGATCAGCACGAAACGATCGCCGGTCGCGTCGTCGACCGGAATCATCGCGTCCTTCAGCGCAGGCCCCCACACGTTCGTGTCGATCAGCGGATCGAGGAACAGCGTGCCGGTCGGAAGCTGGAGGCGGATGCCGGCCCACGCGAGCCGTTGTGCGCGCAATATCGGCGCCGCGGTTTCCGCGCGAAGGCTGCGCGACGAGGCGAGTATCGCGCCGGCGGCGATGCCGGCAGCCGTACGCAGAAACGCGCGGCGATCGTGCAACCCTGACGAACCCATCGCGATCTCCTCAGCGCAGGCGATTGATGCCGAAAAGCCGCACGCCGGTTTCGGTGCGCGGCCGATGCCGGCTCATCGGACCGAATGCGAGATAGTGTCCGGCCGCGTAACGTCGGTCGCCTTCGATCAGCTCGCCGCTGACGACGAAGACTTCTTCGCCGTGCGCGTCGTGCTCGTCGACGTGCGGCCACTCGGCGCCGGGCAGCATGTCGACGATCCAGACGCGCACGCCCTCGCCGCTCGGAAGATCGCGCCGATAACAACCCGCGCCGACCTGGATTGCGGGCACGAGATCGACGTCGGTCGCCAGCAACCCTTGCGGTGCGTATGCGGTTTCGGTGTTCATCGCGCGTGTCCGTCTTGGAGCGTCGCCGGCACTCTATTCGGCGAAAGCGCATTGACATACGCCGCCGGCGCACGGCGAAATGTGCATGCCATGCACAGCTCGATCGGACTTCCGCCGCTCGAAGCGCTGGCCGCGATGCTCGCGGCAGCGCGGTCGGGCTCGTTTTCCGCCGCGGCGATCGAGCTCGGCATCACGCATGGCACCGTGAGCCGGCGCGTGCACGCGGTCGAGTCGTGGCTCGGCGCGCCGCTCTTCGAGCGTCACGGCCGCGGCGTGCGCCTGACGCCGACCGGCGAGCATTTCTCGCGCCAGGTCGAGATCGCGCTGTCGCGCATCACTGAAGTCGCCGCCGATTTCCGCACGGTGAAGCGCACGGCGCGCGTGCGCCTCAGCGTGCTGCCGTCGTTCGCGAGATTGTGGCTGGTGCCTCGTCTCGCCGCGCTGCAGGGCGAGCGCGCGGATTTCGCGATCCAGGTATCGGCCGAGCATCGGCTCGCGCGACTCGACGCGGGCGAAGCGGATATCGCGATTCGCTACGGACGCGGGCGCTGGCCCGGCGTCGATGCGCGGCTGATGTTCGAGGAACACTGGTTTCCGGTCGCGACGCCGGCGATCGCGCGCCGTTTGCAGGGACGCGGCGCGAGCGCGCTGCTCGGCGAAACGTTGCTGCACGACACGGACACGAAGCAATGGAAATCGTGGTGCGAGAAGGCCGGCATCGCGTATCGGCCGCGCGGCGGCGAGCGGCGATTCGAGGATTACGATCTCGTGCTGGCTGCAGCGCAATCGGGGCTCGGCATCGCGATCGCGCGCTGGCCGCTCGCGGCGGCGGCGCTCGATGCGGGGCCACTCGTGCGCCTGCCGGGTCCAAGCCTCGCGAGTCCGCTTGCGCATTATCTCGTGACGCGAACCGGCGAGCATCGCTCGGTCGTGCTGCGCTTCGCCGAGCGTCTGCTTAGCGAGGCCGCAGCGCAGCCGTCGGTGGCGGACCCGGCCCGGGCGCGGGCTCGGGCAGCGAAAAAAGGCCGAAAAAACGCCTGAGCAGTTTCTTGTCGCCTTCGTAGCGAAGATCGCCCGAAGCGATCGCATCGGCGAGATCGCGGTCGTCGTAGGCGATCGCGGCGATCGCGTTCGCATCGCCTTCGATGATTACATCGGCGCGATCGGCAACGCCGCGCACGATGTCGAGGCGACCGTCGGCAATGCGCGCGCGAAACGTATCGCCGCCAACGCGCAATTCAAAGCACGCGTCGAGGCCCTTCGCGGCGCTAGCATCGAACATCGTGCGCAACGACAGGATCAGCGAATCGACACTGAGCGCGGCGTCGCGCGGCAGCACCGGCGAGCGCGCGCCCCAGCGGCCGAGCTCGACGACGACGACTTCGAGCTCGCGACCCCATGCAGTGAGCTCGTAGACCCACGCGCCGCTCGGCGGACCGAGCTTGTGCCGACGCACGACCGCCGCCTGCTCGAGCTCGTCGAGACGCTGCGAAAGAACGTTCGAGCTGATGCCGGGCAAACCGGCGCGAAGATCGGAGAAGCGCTTGGGACCGAGCAGCAATTCGCGCACGACCAGCAATGCCCAGCGCTCACCGACGAGATCGAGCGCGTGCGCTCCGGCGCATCCGTCCTCGTAGCTGCGTTTGGCGATCACGGAGTTCGTCGGACTCTTGAGTTTGGTTGCAAATTAGGACTAAGCGATGCTAGCGTACAACTGAAATAACCGAAACGAAAGGCCCGTGTCATCGAGGGAGCGCACGCTCGCGCTCCGCAGAGGAGGACTCATGAGCTACATCGACGGTTTCGTAGTACCGGTTCCGAAGAAGAATCTCGCCGCCTACCGCAAGATGGCGCGCAAGGCCGGCAAGGTATGGCGCGAACACGGCGCGCTCGAGTTTCACGAGAACGTCGCCGACGACGTCAAGCCCGGCAAGCTCACCTCGTTTCCGCAGGCCGTGAAGCTCAAGGCCGACGAGGTCGTCATGTTCTCGTGGATCGTGTACAAATCGCGCCGCGACCGCGATCGCATCAACAAGCTGGTCATGAACGATCCGCGTCTGGCCAGCATGATGGATCCCAAGGCCGCGCCGTTCGACGGCAAGCGCATGATCTACGGCGGCTTCAAGACGCTGCTGAATCTCTGACAAGAACGCCGTCGCGATCGCTCCGCGGCTCCGCGCCGCGGAGCGCGCGTGCGCCGAATCCAGGACGAATTTTCGATGATGCCCACTCAAGCCGACTCCGAAACCACGACCGCGCACGCGCACCGCGACGGCCGCTGGTTCGCGCTCGCCGTGCTCTGCCTCGGCGTCCTCATGATCGTGCTCGACACGACGATCGTTAACGTCGCGCTGCCGTCGATCAAGACCGATCTCAAGTTCAACGACACCTCGCTCGCGTGGGTCGTCAACGCATACATGCTGACGTTCGGCGGATTTCTTCTTCTCTGCGGGCGCCTCGGCGATCTCTATGGCCATCGGCGTTTGTTCCTGATCGGCGTCGCGCTCTTCACGCTGGCCTCGCTCGCCTGCGGGCTCGCGCATACGCAGCAGTTCCTGATTGCCGCACGCGCCGCGCAAGGCATCGCCGGCGCGGTCGTCACGTCGGTCGCGCTGTCGCTGATCATGGATCTGTTCACTGAACCTGCGGATCGCGCCAAGGCAATGGGCGTCTACGGATTCGTCTGCGCCGGCGGCGGCAGCATCGGCGCGATGCTCGGCGGACTTCTCACCGGCGCGCTCAGCTGGCACTGGATCTTCCTGGTCAATCTTCCGATCGGGGCACTGGTGATCGCGTTGTCGCTGAAGCTCCTGCCCGCGTCGCACGGCGCGAAGCGCGACCAGCCGCTCGATGTCGCCGGCGCGATCACGGTGACGACGTCGCTGATGCTCGCGGTGTACGCAATCGTCAACGGCAATGAAGCCGGCTGGACTTCGACGCAGACGCTCGGCCTACTCGCAGCCTCAGCCGTGCTGATGATCGCGTTTCTGACGATCGAAGCGAAAGTGCGCGCGCCGCTGATGCCGCTCGGACTTTTCCGCTTGCGCAACGTCGCGACCGCGAATGTCGTCGGCGTGCTGTGGGCAGCGGCGATGTTCGCGTGGTTCTTCCTGTCCGCGCTCTACATGCAGCTCGTGCTCGGTTACAGCCCGTGGCAGGTCGGCTTTGCGTTCCTGCCGGCAAATCTCATCATGGCCGCGTTCTCGCTTGGGCTTTCGGCCAAGCTCGTGATGCGCTTCGGCATCCGCACTCCGCTCGCGGCAGGACTCCTGCTCGCGTTCGTCGGATTGCTACTGTTCGCGCGCGCGCCGGTCGACGGAACGTTCCTCGTCGATGTCTTGCCCGGCATGGTCCTGCTCGGTCTCGGCGCCGGCATCGCGTTCAATCCGGTGCTGCTGGCGGCGATGAGCGATGTCGCGCCGAGCGATTCGGGGCTCGCCTCGGGCGTCGTCAACACCTCTTTCATGATGGGCGGCGCGCTCGGCCTCGCGGTGCTCGCGAGCCTCGCCGCATCGCGCACGCAGACTCTGACGGCGGCCGGCAACAGCCTTACGGCGGCGCTCGACGGCGGCTACCAGGCCGCATTCCTCGTCGGCGCGCTGTTCGCGCTCGTTGCCGCCGTGCTCGGTGCGTTGCTGATGCGCACGCGCAGCCCCGCGATGGAACACGCCGAATCGGTCGCGTCCTGAAGTACTCTTGCGCATGTCACTCGATCACGAGAGAAGGACGCTCATGCCAGAGGCATCAGGATCGCGGGAAGCCGCGCGCCATGCATCGATCGTATCGGTGTCGGGCGTCAGCAAGACCTATAAGAGCGGCTTCAACGCGCTGAAGAAGATCGATCTGGAGATTCGTCGCGGCGAGATCTTCGCGCTGCTCGGCCCGAACGGTGCCGGCAAGACGACGCTGATCAGCATCATCTGCGGCATCGTCACCGCGAGCGAAGGCACTATCGTCGCGGACGGTCACGACATCGTGCGCGACTATCGCGCCGCGCGCGCCAAGATCGGCCTGGTTCCGCAGGAGCTCTCGACCGACGCGTTCGAGACGGTGTGGGGAACGGTCAACTTCAGCCGTGGTTTGTTCGGCCGTTCGCCAAATCCCGCGCACATCGAGAAAGTGCTGCGCGCGCTCTCGCTGTGGGAAAAGAAGGATTCGAAGATCATGACGCTCTCGGGCGGCATGAAGCGACGCGTGCTGATCGCCAAGGCGCTCTCGCACGAGCCGACGATCCTCTTTCTCGACGAGCCGACCGCCGGCGTCGACGTCGAGCTTCGCCACGACATGTGGGAAATGGTGCGCGGCCTTCGCGAAAACGGCGTCACGATCATCCTGACCACGCACTACATCGAAGAAGCCGAGGAGATGGCCGATCGCATCGGCGTCATCAGCAAGGGCGAGCTGATCGTCGTCGAGGACAAGGCCGTCTTGATGCGCAAGCTCGGCAAGAAGCAGTTGACGCTGCAATTGCAGACGCCGCTCGAGCGCATTCCGGAAGGCCTCGCGGGCTACAAGCTCGATCTTTGCGAGAACGGCCACGCGCTCGTCTACACGTTCGACACGCAGAGCGAGGCGACGGGCATCGCGACGCTGTTGCGCAAGCTCGGCGAGAACGGTATCGACTTCAAGGATCTGCATTCGAGCGAAAGCTCGCTCGAAGACATCTTCGTCAGCCTGGTGAGGTCGAACGCATGAACGCCGCAGCCCTCAATTTCCCGGCGATCCGCGCGATCTACCGCTTCGAGATGGCGCGCACGTTCCGCACGATCACGCAGAGCATCGCATCGCCGGTGCTGTCGACCTCGCTCTACTTCGTCGTGTTCGGTGCCGCGATCGGCTCGCGCATGGGCGAAATCGACGGCGTGCGCTACGGCGCGTTCATCATTCCGGGCCTGATCATGCTGTCGCTCCTTAACGAGAGCATCTCGAACGCCTCGTTCGGCATCTATCTGCCGAAATGGTCCGGCACGATCTACGAAGTATTGTCGGCACCGGTGTCGTACATCGAGATCGTCATCGGCTACGTCGGCGCGGCCGCGACGAAATCGGTGATGCTGGGCATCCTCATCCTCGTCACCGCGCGCGTGTTCGTGCCGTACGAGATTGCGCATCCGGTCTGGATGGCGGGTTTCTTGTTGCTGACCGCGGTTACGTTCAGCCTGTTCGGTTTCATCATTGGCCTGTGGGCCGACGATTTCCAGAAACTGCAGGTGATCCCGCTGATGGTCGTGACGCCGCTGACCTTCCTCGGCGGCGCGTTCTATTCGATCAGCATGCTGCCGCCGGTCTGGCAGAAGATCACGCTGTTCAATCCGGTCGTCTACCTCATCAGCGGATTCCGCTGGAGCTTCTTCGGCGTCGCCGACGTCAACGTCGCGGTCAGCCTCGGCGCGACGCTCGTGTTCCTCGCGCTGTGCCTCGTGCTGGTCTGGTGGATCTTCCGCACCGGCTACAAGCTCAAGGCTTGATCACGGCGCATCGCCGAACGCGTAATCGAGTTCGTACGAATGCGCGCCGCCCGGCGCGATGTCGATCTTCATCGTGCCGGTGAGGCCGGCGAGCTCGCCCGTGCCCGAATCCGGCACGACGATGATGTTGAGATACGGCGTGCCGCGCGTCATCGTCGCGTTGTGTTGCAGCACGAACGTGCCCTTGCGCCCGCCGAGCGTACCGCTGACTTTTTCGATCGCGACATAACCCGCCGATCCTTTCACGCTGCCGGCTGCGCTCAGCATCTCGCCCTTGCTGGCGGCTTCGAGATCGCCGTGAAACTGCTTGTCGATCGAAAGGCGCGCCATTGCGGCGCCTTCGACCTTGTCTTCGATCGCCAGCGCCTGTGGCGCAAGCTTGACGTCGAACGGACCTTTCGCCTTCATTGTCATGGTCGGCTCCTCGTGAGCGGATGCGGAAATATCGGCGGCGAGCGCGGATACGATGCCCAACGAAACCGCGAGCGCCATCGCAGTCTTGATCGATGCGGTTGTCATGCGGACGCTCCTCTCGTTGAGACCGCGCGGCATTCGGCGTAGCCTCCGCCGCGATCGCCATTGGCCTATTCGAACACGATGCCTGCGCCGATGATTGGAAAAACGCGACGCGGACTGCGCGCATGGTGAATTTCGGCGTCGGCAACTCGCGCGGCGTCCTGCATCGGCTTGGACCGAGCGGGCGCTTCCATCACGCGCGCATCGCGCCGGGCGCCGACCTCGCCCCCTTCGTGCAGCATTTCTGGACCGTGCGTTGGGATCTCGAAGGCCACCCGCCGCAGCTACAGGAAACGCTGCCGCATCCGAACGTCTACATGATCTTCGAGCGCGGCTACACGGGCATCCACGGCATCGCGTCGGGAAAATTCTCGCGCATGATGGAAGGCCGAGGATTCGTGTTCGGCGTCAAGTTCCGCTGCGGCGGTTTTTATCCTTTCTTCCGGAAATCGGTCTCGGAGCTGACCGACACTTCGATTCCGATGCGCGACGTGTTCGGTGCCGAGGCCGACGCGCTCGAGCCGGCGATCTTCGACTGCGCCGACGAATACGAAATGATCGACCTCGCCGCGCCTTTCCTGCGCGCCCGTCTGCCGCCGCCCGATCCCGAAGTCGATCGCATCGCCGACATCGTCGCCGGCATCGCGGAGGATCGCAGCATCACCAAAGTCGACGATCTCATCGCGCGCCACGGACTTTCCAAACGCGCGCTGCAACGCCTGTTCAACCAGTACGTCGGCATCGGCCCGAAATGGGTCATCAACCGCTACCGCCTGCACGAAGCCGTCGAGCAACTCGCCGACGGCGACACGGTCGACTGGGCGGCGCTCGCGCTCGATCTCGGTTACTTCGATCAGGCGCATTTCATCCGTGATTTCAAGAAACTCGTCGGCCGCTCGCCGGCCGATTACGCGCGCAGCGTGCGTGTGCCGTCCGCCTGAGCCCGCCGAAACCGGTGCTATCCTGACCGCATGCGCACCGCCGCCCTCGCCTTCGCGCTCGTGATCGCCGCCTGCGCGCACGCCGCGCCGCCGTCCAAGACGCTCGCGCCCGACGACGCCATCGACTATCGCTGCAAGACCGCCGACGACTGCGCCGTCAAGAACATCGGCAACTGCTGCGGCTACTACCCCGCCTGCGTCAACCGCGAGAGCCCGACGTTTCCCGATCGCGTCAAGAGCGAATGCGCCGCGAAAGGCATGATGGGCGTGTGTGGATTTCCCGAGATCAAAGGCTGCGCGTGCGTGGAAGGACGTTGCAGCAACCGGATGGAGTCGACGCCCTCGCGTTGATGCTCATTCCAGGATAGAACGCACAGCGTCGAGCGCTTCGGCGGTGACATGCAACGGCGCTTTTTCGATCCGCTTCCAGCTGCGCGCGCGCGCATCGATCGTTCGTGTCTGATCGCAAAGAATTACGCCCTGCGTCGACGTTCCGCTTCCCATCAAAGTGACGCTGAAGCCGGTTTCGCGCGATGCGCTCGCGCCTTGCGACACCGGAGCCACGAGCAACAATCCGGATGCCTTATTGAACGCGTCGGCAGACAGCACGATAACCGGACGTGAGCCGCGAATTTCGCGTCCGCGCGTCGGATCCAGACTGAGCTCGAGGATGTCGCCCCGCTGCGGAATTCCGCGGCTCACAAGAGCTCGCGCCCGACCGGTGAGTCCTGCAGCATCTCCTCGTCACGTCGCCACGCCGCCGGAGACTTGGGGCTTACGGCGAGACGATCGGCGAGACTGCGTCGCGCCGGCGCTACCGACAACGTGCCGGCCTCGACCGAAAGATTGACCACCGACCCGGCTTCGATCGCAAGGGTTTGTGCAATCGCTTTCGGAATCGAGAGGATGATCGATCCTCCGGATTGGCGCAGCGTGGCTGTATAACTCATCGTGGTCGCCGCAGTTTTACTGCAGTAAAACATACATCCAAACGCATCCGCACGCAAGAACGCGCAATCAACGGATCAACGGATTGCGGAGCGCTCCAGCGCAGCCACGCTCCGCAACAGCCGCGGGCTGAGATAGCAATGCGATCCGCACGGCATCAAACCTGCGCCGGCGAATTCGCGCAGGTACCACGACGGCGCGCGTGCAATGTAGCCGTGGCGGTCGCCGGTGACGTTGTCGCTGCGCGTGAACACCTCGAGGAACGCAATGCCGTCGAGCATGTCGGCGATGCCGCCGAGGCCGGCGCGGATTTCCGCGGGTTTGAGGTAATGCAGCACGTCGCTGCAGACGACGAGATCGAAACGCTCGTCGAAGCGCAGCTCGGCGAGCTGGCCGAACGTCGCTAGCCCGATGTTACGGCTCTGGCCGTAGCGCGAGACGGCGTATTCGCTGGAATCGAGGCCGCGATACGTCGCGGACGGCCGCAGCGCGAGCAGCGGCGTGCGCCACGCACCTTCGCCGCAGCCGACGTCGAGAACATTCCGGATCGGTCGTCCGAGATAGTATTCGGCAAGTGCGACGGCCATCGCGACCTTGCGCTTCAACTCCGCGCGCGAGCCGACGGCGTGGCGCGGATGCCGATACCACTTCTCGAAATAGGCGCTGTCATAGATCTTCGTCATGGCGTCGCGCCTTGCGCGCGCCACGTCGCCTTCAGCGGATGCGCTTCGGTGTTGAACGTCACGGCGTCGAAATCGATGGCCTGCGGCGCGAACAGAAGGTAGTAGTACTTGAAGGTCTCGGCGAAGACGAAACTTTCCATGCGGTCCTTTTTCTTTTTGGCGATGACATCCGAGAGCGCCGCGTAGCCGGCGTCGGTGCGGCAATATTTCACGAAGTCGCGGAACATCGTTCGGCCCATCGCAAGATACTTCGCATCGCCGGTGAAGTGATGGAGGTAATACGTCGATTCGACGATTTCCGGCCGCAGCGCGTAGCCGGGATACGGAATCTTCTGCGTGCGGTAGTCGAGCACTTCGGGCTCGATGCCGTGCATCTGCCACATGCGGAACGACGAATCCTGCAAGCGCGCCGCGCGCGGAATATCGCCCGAGAGTGCCAGCAGCGCCGGAAAGAACGCATCGAGCGCGCCGTAATACGTGTGCGTGCGCTTACCGGTCCGCATGTCGGCGTAGCCGTACCAAAGCGCGCCGTCGACCTCGTCGGCGAGATGCGCGTTCGCGGCGACAATCGACGGCTTCCACATCGCCGCGCATTCCTCGTCGCCGAACAGTCGCCAGCATTTCCATAGGTATTCGTAGTACGAATCGATGCCGCCGGAGATATGCGATTCCGTATCGAGCCAGCGGCCGGTCTCGACGTCGATGCTCGATCCGACGAGATCGATCGGCGAGCGACGCTTGAAAGTTTCGACGAGTGCGCGCTTGGCCTTCGCATAGAACTCGGGCCGATTCGTGAGCTTGGACAACGCGCCGAATTCGAGCAGCAAGGTGCCGGTCTCGGCGGGATTGGTTTCCTTGCCACGCGTCTTGCCGGTATGAAGATTCACTTCGACGTACGGAAGCCCCGTCGGCGAATCGAACACCGGAAGCAGACGCTGCCCCAGATCCTCGGCCTTGCGCAAAAGACGCTCGTCGCCGGTCATCTGATAGGCGGACAGAAGGCCGCCGAGGAGACGTATCGTGATCTCGAAATTCTTGACGTAAATGTCCTGGTCGAGATCGAGCTTGGTCGCGATGAGCTCGCGTGCGGCGTCGGCTTCGTCCTTGAGGCCCATGACCAGCAGCGTGTCGAGCGCATCGACCGGAGTCATCAGGAGCGGCTTGGCGTACCAGTCGTGGGGCTTCTGGCTGAGCGGTGCGAGATCGTCGTGGCCCCACGCGTATTTCCTATAGCCGTTCCATGCGTGCAGGAATTCCGCCTTGACCTCGCCGGCGAGCCGCGCCGACTCCTGCGTATCGACAGTCGCATCGCCCGCCGTCGCATCGGCTGCGGCGAGCAGGATCAGCATGACCAGAACAAAACGAAACAAGGACGGCATTGCTGAATTCCCGATCGACCGCGACGGCGAAGCGTACACATTCCCGCGCCTGTGCCAAACTTTTCGTCCGCGATTCACGAGGCCGCCGTCATGAATGTTCCTGCCGACCAGCGCCGCCCGCCGTTTCCGCCGTTCACGCGCGAGACCGCGATCGAAAAAGTCCGCAAGGCCGAAGATGCGTGGAACACGCGCGATCCCGAGCGCGTGTCGCTCGCCTATACGGTCGACAGCCGCTGGCGCAATCGCGCCGAATTCCTCACCGGGCGCGCTGACATCGTCGCATTCCTGACGCGCAAATGGGGTCGCGAGCTCGACTATCGCCTGATCAAGGAGCTGTGGGCCTTCACCGACGATCGCATCGCGGTGCGCTTCGCCTACGAATGGCACGACGATTCGGGCCACTGGTATCGCTCCTACGGCAACGAGAACTGGGCGTTCGACGAGAATGGATTGATGCGTCATCGCCACGCCAGCATCAACGATCTTCCGATCGCCGAATCGGCGCGGCTGTATCGCTGGCCGTCGGGTCCGCGTCCGGCGGATCATCCGGGCCTTTCGGAGCTCGGCTTGTAGGCTCTGGGCATGACGCGGCGCAAGCGCGCTAGCCCTTCGACGATGCCGCGCTCGTCGATCGTGCCGTAGCCGAACGCGATTCCGGATCGCGCCACCGTGCCGTGATAGTAGTCGCGCAGCGAGGACACCCCGACATCGTGACGCCGCGCCGCCGCGACGATCTCGTCCGCATCGACCGCACGCGGCAGCAGCGCGCAAAGATGCAGGCCGGCGATGCTCGGCACCGGCGTCAGTCGCTCACCGAACTCGGCAAGCCCTGCGAGCAATACATCGCGCCGTCCCGCGTATACGCGACGCATGCGCCGCACGTGTCTCGCGAGATGACCTTCGCCGATGAACGCGGCCAGCGTGTCCTGCGCGACGAGGCCGCAGTGCCAGTCCGCGATCTGCTTTGCGGCAGCCAGCGCACCTTGCGCCCACGGCGGCGCGACGACATAGCCGATCCGAAGCGTCGGAAAGAGACTCTTCGAGAACGTGCCGACGTAGAACACCGATTCGGCGCGATCGAGCGTCTGCAGCGCATCGAGCGGACGGCCGCCGAAGCGGAACTCGCCGTCGTAGTCGTCTTCGATGACGACAGCCTCGCGTGCGCGCGCGAATTCGAGCAAGGCGGCACGGCGCTGCGCTGACATCGCGCTGCCGAGCGGAAACTGATGCGACGGCGTGACGCACACGACGCGCGCATCGCGCGGCAGACGTTCGACATCGAGCCCTTCGGCGTCGACGCGGACCGGCACGAGCTTCGCTCCCGCAGCGGCGAACGCGGCACGCAGCGGCGGATAGCCCGGATTCTCGATCGCGACGACCGTGCGTCCGGGCGTGACGAGTATGCGCGCGAGTAGATCGAGCGCCTGCTGCGCGCCGGAGGTCACGACGATATCGTCCGGACGGCACGCAACGGCGCGCGCGAACGACACATGCTGCGCTATGGCTTCACGCAGCGCGCGGCGTCCGCGCGGATCGGAATAGCCGGCTTGCGATTTCGACGATGTACGCATCGCGCGCGCGGAAAGGCGCCGCCAGATCGCGAACGGAAACAGTACGGTGTCGGGAACACCGAGACGGAAATCGTGCAGCGTCGCGGAGCCCGGAGGGGCCATCATCGGCGGTGGCGTGCGGCGCCAGAGCGGATTGAGGCGACGGTCGTCGGAGCGAAGGCTGCCCGATGTCTTGCGCTCGACGCGGCGCGGCAGTACATCGGCGACGAAGACGCCGGAGCCGCGCCGCGATACCAGATAGCCTTCGCTCGACAAGAGATCGTATGCGGCGACCGCAGTGTTGCGAGAGACGCGATACGCGCGCGCAAGCTTGCGCGTCGACGGCAGGCGCAGTCCCGGCTTCAGGCGTCCGTCGAGCAGGGCCGCACGCAGCTGCGCGTGCAGCGCGCGCAGAAGGCCGCGCGAATCCCGCGCCGGCAGCACGATCGGAAATTCGAAAACTGGATCCATGAATTTCGCCGATACTGGAGCTGATCGAGGACCAGTCTTCGGCTTAAGGTAGCGCCGTGTCAAATCGGATGCGAAAGAGGCAAAGATGATCGACTTCTATTTTTCGCCGACGCCGAACGGCCTCAAGGTCAAGCTGTTCCTCGAGGAAGCGGAGCTGCCGTACCGCGTCGTGCCGGTCGCGTTGAGCAAGGGCGAGCAGTTCCGACCCGAATTTCTCGCGATCTCGCCGAACGGCAAGATTCCGGCGATCGTCGACTACGCCCCGCCCGGCGGCGGCGAGCCGCTGCCGCTGTTCGAGTCCGGCGCGATCTTGATGTATCTCGCCGAGAAGATCGGACGTTTCCTGCCACGCGACCTGCGCGGCCGCATCGACGTGATGCAGTGGGTGTTCTGGCAGATGTCGGGTTTGGGTCCAATGGCGGGCCAGATCGGGCACTTCAACGTGTATGCGCCCGAGCGCGTGCCGTATGCGATCGAGCGCTACACGCGCGAGCTGCGTCGTCTTTACGGCGTGCTCGACACGCGCCTTGCGGATCGCGAGTTCATCGCAGGCGATTACTCGATTGCAGACATGGCTTCGTATCCGTGGATCGTTCCGCATCGCCCGCACGGGCAGACGCTGGAGGATTTTCCGAATCTCGCGCGCTGGTTCGCGGAAATCCGGGATCGTCCCGGAACGCGTGCGACGTATGACGGCGTTGTCGATGTCTACACGAAATCCAAGCCGTTGTCGGATGACGAACGCCTCGTGCTGTTCGGTCGCACGGCCGTCGCGAGCGATGCCTGAAACATTCGGGAGCACGTCATGAATGCCGTTCCGCTTCGCAAATCCGCTATCGATCCGGCCGCTTTTCTGCCGACGCGTGCGATCTCCGGCGATGTGCTGCCGTGGGTTCCGTTGTCTGGAGGCAAATCGTTCAAGCCGCTGCGCTTCTTCCGCGACGATCGCGGTTTCGTCGAGCTGCTGCGTCTCGAACCCGGCGAAGCGATCCCGCAGCATCGCCACACCGGCGAGACGCATGCGTTCAACCTCGAAGGATCGCGCGAGCTTTGCACCGGCGAAATCATCGGACCCGGCGACTATGTCTACGAGCCTGCCGGCAACATCGATTCGTGGAAAGTCGTCGGCGACGCGCCGCTGGTCGTGCTGGTCGTCGTCATGGGCGCGGTCGAATACCTCGGGCCGGACGGCGAGATGACGCATCGCTACACGGCGCGCACGCTGATGGATATCTACGAGCGGTATTGCGAAGCGAACGGCATCGCGCCGGCCGATCTGGTCGACTGAGGCAGGCGTGCGATAGCGCTCGCAAGCGCGAGCGGCTAGTCTCGGTGGCATGCCTGCTCTCGACATACGGCTTCGTCTTCCCGCCTGGCTCGAAGGCGAAATCGATCCCGCGCGCCGCCATGCCGACGCCGAAGCGCGCGTCGGTTTTGCGATCGCACTGGCTCGACGCAACATCGAGGAGCGCACCGGCGGTCCGTTCGGTGCCGCCGTGTTCGACGCTGAAGGCCGCGTCGTCGCCGCCGGCGTCAATATCGTGCTGCCGCAGAACTGCTCGTCCGCGCATGCCGAAATCATGGCGTTTGCGGCGGCGCAGGCGACGCTCGGACGCGCGCGGCTCAACGAGGACGGCGCGCGCTACACCCTCGCGACCAGCGCGCAGCCGTGCGCGATGTGCTACGGCGCAAGCTTCTGGGCGGGCATCGACGAGATCTTGATCGGCGCGCGCGCCGAGGACGTGATGGAGCTCAGCGAGTTCGACGAAGGTCCACTGCCGAGCGATTGGATCGGCGAGCTGGCGGCGCGCGGCATCGCGGTCAGGCGCGACATCCTGCGCGATGAAGCGCGCGATGTGTTCGTGCGCTATGCGCGGGCGGGTGGCGTCAAGTACTGACCTGTTGCTTCCTCGTCATTCCGGCGACTGCGAGCGCAGCGAGCGAACAGCAAAGCTGGCCCGAAGGGCGAGCGCGTAGCGCGAGTAAAGCCGGAATCCATTTTGATTTCCCAGCACGTTGAAAAGGAAAATGGATCCCGGCTTCCGCCGGGATGACGGTTTGTGGCGCTCCGTCACTCGAACCCGTCCGCGAAAATCGAATCGCCGCCCTCGATCACCAACAGGTTCGCCGAAATCGCCGGCAGTGCGGATAACGTCAGCGCCGCTCCGGCGATCGATCCGCTCGTGATCTGGTGGACGTTGTTGCCGGCATCGAATCCGAACAGGCGCCAAGAACCTGCATGCGCGCTGTCGAATGTGAGCGCGACGTCGTGCGTAACCGTGTCCTTGTTGGTCAGCAGCACCATCGTGCGCCCGGCCGAGGTGAACGCGTACGCGCCGATCTGATCGACGTTCGCGCTGGTCGCGGACACGCTGTCGCCGGACACTTTCGATCCCGCGCCGTCGTAATTGAGGAACAGCGTGTAGGCGCGCTCGGCGCGCGTGTCGGGCTCCGGTGCGACCCAGCGCGTGGCGAGATCGACGCCTTCGCGCGCGAAGATGCCGAAAAGCTCGGCCTGCGCGACGGCGCCGCTGGACGTGCCGTCGTTGCCCCAGTTGTATTCGGTGATCGCGAGCTTGAGACCGGGACAATACTGGTCGATCCAAGCGCGCACGCGCGGAATCAGGTTCGGTTTGTCGTAGTGATTCGAATCGTTGTCGCCGAGATCGGCGATCCACGATTCGGAAACCCAATTCGGGTCATACAGCTCCTTCAGCGAGCGCAGGCGACGCGCGGACGTCGTTGGCGAGTCGTCGTCGTTGAGCGCGACGTTGCCTTGCGGGTAGTAGTGCAAGTCGACGTAATCGACCGCGTGCGCGCCGCCCGGCAGCACGTTGGCGCAGATCTGCTGTGCGTACCACGCGACGAACGGAATTCCGCCATGACCCGCGCGATCGCTGCCATCGAGGCAATTGCCTGAGGCCGCGTCCGACGCTGAAGTGAAGAGATCGCAATAGCCCCAGGTCACGGGCCCGGTGACTTTCGCATCCGGGTCCTGCTGCTTGATCGCCTGGCCGTAGCTCAGGCCCTTGCTCCAGATTTCGTCATACGTCGCGGGCTGCGGGTGCACATCGCGATGCGTCGAGTTCCACAGCATGACTTCGTTGTCGAGCGAGTAGAGACCGACGCCGCCCGTCGCCGCGCCGCCGAATGTCGACTGGAAATGCGCGATCCAGCCTTGCTGGAACGCCGGACCGACTTCGCTCGACGTGTCGTGCGGATCGTTGCCGGTGATCGGCGTGCCGTTGGTGTGATAGCCGTTGCCGGCGTCGGTATCCCAGGGATCGACGGATTGCTGCGCGCCATAGCGCGCGACCGAAAAACCGGCGAAATACGGATGATCGAGCGGACTGTCCGCGCGAGGCGTCCAGCCGATCGTCGGAATCGTCATCAGCGGCTGACTGCCGGTCGACAGCGCATCGCCGACGAATGCGTCCGCATCGTTGCCGATCGGCGGCACCTGCGTGCGATCGCCCGCGCCCGGAATGTTCTCGTAGAAATAATCCGATGCGGTGTTGTGCACGTCGACTTGCCAGTTGTAGCGCGTCACCGAGTTGCCACCCCAGCGGCGAACCGTGTAGCCCATCTGCGCGTTGCGCGCGGCGTCGCCGAATGCGACGCCGAAGATCAGCGGGCTGAACGCATGCACGTTCGCGCTCGCATCGACGCTGACCGCGACCGTGCCTCCGCCCGGCGGCGGCGAATCGCGCTCATCGAAGACGATGTCGTCGATGTAGAGCGCGTGCTGCAGCGTGCCGGTGCCGTCCATGATGTTGAGGCCGTTGAACGTGCCGGTCGTGAGTTGTGCCGCGTCGAAGTCGAGCGTCGCGAGTTGCCAGGCGTCCGGCTGGATCGTGCCGCCCGGGACCAGCGTCGCGACGTCGATCGTCGCGCTGACCGCATCGTAGTTGTCGGTGACGATGACCCAGATCGTCTGTCCGCCGGCGCCCGCGCCGCTGCCGCCGTGGACCCAGAAGCTGAGGCTCTGGTAGTCGATGAAGTTGAATTCCGATCCGCCGGCGACGAATTGGAGACCGCCCCAGGTGTTCGGTGTGAAGCGGATCGAATCCGCGCCGGTGTGTACCGGCGAGGTGTTGGCGAGATCGTAGTCGCCGGCATTCGCCCAGCTTTGGTCGGCAAAGCCGTTCTGCAGCGCATCGGTGTAGAGGCCGAGCGATGTCGCATCGGCAGACGACGCGGCAAAGAGGAACACGAGAAGAAAGGTGCGCACTATCCGTCTCCCACAACGGTTCTCGAGGGGACGCTAGCCGTGCCGCCCCACTGCGTCCGGCGAAACCATCACAATACGCCGCATGAAACGCACCGAACCCTCACCGGCGACGCCGAGCGCAGCCACGAGCTCAACCGGCGTCCTCGCCTACTGCCGTCCGGGCTTCGAGGGCGAATGCGCGCGCGAGCTGACGGAGCACGCGGCCGCGCACGGCGGCGGCGGATACGCGCGCACCGAGCGCGGACACGGCTTTGTCGAATTCGTGATGCCCGATGCAACGAGCGATCCTTTTGCAGGCGCCGGGACGTGGCGAGATCTCGTGTTCACGCGCCAACTGCTGCATGTGATCGGCGATGCGCGCGGGATGTCGCGCACCGATCGCCTCGCTGCGCTGTTGCCGATCATCGAACGCGATGCGCGACGCTGGCGCGATGCCTGGGTCGAGTCGCCGGACAGCGATGCGGGACGCGAGCTCGCGACGTTGTGCCGCGCGCTGAATGCGGCGCTGATCGCAGCGCTGAAGCGAAAGCGCCTGATCGACGCCGAGTCGCGCCTGCGCCTGCATGTATGCCTGACCGCGAACGATGCGGCGATCGTCGCGTGCGCCGACATCGACGCGAGCGCGCCGTGGCCGGGCGGCATTCCGCGCCTCAAGTTTCCGCGCGGTGCGCCAAGCCGATCGACGCTGAAGCTCGAAGAAGCGTTCCTCGTGCTGCTCGACGACGACGAACGCGCGCGCTGGCTGAAGCCCGGCATGACCGCCGTCGATCTCGGCGCCGCGCCAGGCGGCTGGACGTGGCAGCTCGTGCGGCGCTCGATCCGTACCTCCGCGATCGACAACGGGCCGATGGACGCGGCACTGATGGAATCGGGGATCGTCGAGCATCGCCGCGTCGACGGTTTTCGTTTCCAGCCGCAGAGGCCGGTCGACTGGCTGGTCTGCGACATGGTCGAGCAACCGCGGCGAATCGCCGAGCTCATCGCGCGCTGGCTCGCGCAAGGCTGGTGCCGGCGCGCGATCTTCAATCTCAAGCTGCCGATGAAGAAGCGCTACGACGAGGTCGAGTTGTGCTTTTCGATTTTGCGCGATGCGAGCGCGAAGCCGATCGATCTTCGCGCGAAGCAGCTGTATCACGATCGCGAAGAGATCACGGTGTTTGCTGCGGTTTCCTGATCGTCACCTCGCTGCGACGTCTCGCATTATCTGCGTCATCCCGGCGAAAGCCGGGATCCATTTGCATCTCCATCAAAAATCAAAATGGATCCCGGCTTTCGCCGGGATGACAGTCGGGTTGCGTTGCTGAACGTGGCCGCGAACCGATTACACGAAACCGTAAATCCAACCTGCTACCGTCCTCCGGCTTACTGCAGACAATGTGGAGATTGGACGGATGCAAATGAATACACTCCCGCGTGCCGGCCTTCTGGCTGCCGCGATCGCAATCGCGGGCATCGGCAGCGCACACGCCGCCGGTGTCGTCATCAGCCAGGTTTACGGCGGCGGCGGCAATTCCGGCGCTCCGCTGCACAACGATTTCATCGAGCTCTTCAATGCGGGCACATCCCCGCAAAACCTGAACGGCTGGTCGGTGCAATACGCTTCGTCCGCCGGCGGCACCTGGAACAATGCGACGCCGCTGCCCGACGTCACGCTGCAGCCGGGCGAATATTTCCTGATCCAGGAAGCGGCCGGCAGCGGCGGTGGCGATGCGCTGCCGACGCCCGACGTTATCGGCGCGATCAACATGTCCGGCACGGCGGGCAAGGTCGCGCTGGTCGATACGATGACCTCGCTCTCGGGCACCTGTCCCACCGACACCAGCATCGTCGATTTCATCGGCTACGGCAACGCGGCGAGCTGCGCGGAAGGCACGCACACCGGCGATCTCAGCAATACGACGGCGGCATTGCGCAACGACGACGGTTGCGCGGACAGCGACGACAACAGCGTCGATTTCACGATCGGCGCGCCCGCGCCGCGCAACTCGGCGAGCGCACTCAATCCGTGCGGCGGCACCGGCGGCATCACGCTGTCGATCGCCGATGTCGATGTCGACGAAGGCAATTCCGGCACGAGCGATGCGACGTTCACGATCACGCTGAGCGAAGCCGTCGCCGGCGACGTCACGTTCGATATCGCGACCGCCGACGACACCGCGACGGCCGGCAACGACTACGTCGCCAACAGCGCGACGGGCGTGACAATCACCGCAGGCGAGACCAGCACGACGTTCACGGTACAAATCAACGGCGACACGACGCCGGAACCCGACGAGACTTTCGATGTGCTCGTCACCAACATTTCCGGCGAAGGCGTGACCACGACGGCGACGCAGGCGGCCGGCACGATCGTCAACGACGATGCGGTGCACATCTACGACATCCAGGGCGATGGCGCGCATTCGCCGTTCGTCAATTCGATCGCGACGACGACCGGCCAGGTGACCGCGGTCGGCGACGGCGGCTTCTTCATGCAGGACGCGAAGGGCGACGGCAATCCGAACACGTCGGACGCGATCTTCGTCTTCACCAACAATCAGAATCCGCAGGGACTCTCGGCGGGCTCCGTCGCGACGGTCACCGGCAAGATCGTCGAATTCTTCGGCATGACCGAATTCACGAACTCGCCGCCGCTCGCCATCACGTTCAAGAAAGGCAAGCCGACGATCAAGCCGATCGTGCTCGATGCGTCGACGCCTTCGCAGGATCCGGCGCATCCGCATTGCGTCGGCAGCTTCACGCAAGGCGACAGCGTCGCGGTGCAGAATTGGCGTTGTCTGCAGAGCATGCTGGTCACGCTGCCTGACGGCGTCGTCAGCGCGCCGAACTTCGATGCGAGCTCGCAGCCGCTGAGCGAGTTCTACGCGTACGTAGCAGGTTTGCCGCGTCCGTATCGCGGTCCGGGACTTCCGTTCGGCACAGTGATCGACAATCCGCCGGCGGGCTACGATCCGCCGATCTGGAATGCGGTGCCGTACGTGTTCGGCGTCGATACCTCCAAGCTCCTCACTGCGACGGCGATGAGCGGCGGCATGCACTTCAACGCGACCGGCGTCATGGGCTTCGATTTCGGCATCGGCATCTTGTGGCCGTCGAGCTTCACGATCACGGATCCCGGTCCGAGCTATCCGGTCGCCGTCGCTCCGTCGCCAGCCTCGCAGCTCACGATCGGCTCGCAGAACATGCTGCGCTTCTTCGACGATGTCGCCAATTCGCCGGGCATCGACGATTGCGAGAACACGAATCCGGGCTCGTCCGACGTCTGCCCGACGCCCGAAGAGTTCGCGATCCGTCTCGCCAAGCTTTCCAAGCAAGTCCGCGAAGTGCTGCGCGCGCCGGCGGTGCTCGGCGTCGAAGAGATCGAGAATCTGCCGGCGCTGACTCGCCTCGCCGATCAGATCCATACCGACGACGCGACGCTGACATACACGCCGTATTTGGTCGAAGGCAACGACATCGGCGGCATCGACGCAGGTTTCCTCGTGCGCAGCGACGTCACGGTCAACGCGGTCACGCAGCTCGGCAAGAACACTCAGACGGTCGACGGCTGCGGTACGAATCCGCCGTGCCTTCTCAACGATCGCCCGCCTCTGCTGCTCGATGCGAGCTTCGGCGGACATCGTTTCGCGACGCTGGTGATCCACAACCGCTCGCTGAGCGGCATCGACGATCCGGCCGACGGCCCGCGTATCCGCAAGAAGCGGCTCGAGCAGGCGCAGTACGTCGCGGCGATCGTGCAGAGCTGGCAGACCGCCGGATCGTTCCCGCTGCCGGACGGCGATTCGATCCCGAATCCCGGCGGCGCGACGGTTCCGCTCGTCGTCGTCGGCGACTACAACGCGTTCCAGTACACCGACGGCTACGTCGACGTGTTCGGCCAGATCAGGGGCGATGCGGTCGAGACGGAGAATCTCGAATGGGATCCGCCGATCACTTCGCCGAAGATGACCGACGTGTGCCGTCCGACTACGATCGGCAATCCGCCGCTGGCCTACTCGTTCGCGTTCGACGGCTACGTGCAGGAACTCGACCACGCGCTGTTCACGCCGACCGCGGCGCGTGCGTGCCTCGCGGTCAAGCGCGCGCACGGCAACGCGGACGTGCCCGAAGGCGGTCCGGCGACGACGGATCCGAGCACGGCAGCGCGGAGCGCAGACCATGACGGATTCGTGGTCAGCCTGCAGCTTCACTGAGAGGCTTCATCGAAAATAGGGCTTCACCGAAGCCCGACGCGCGGCCGCTGCTGACGGCGGCCGCGCGCTCCCGGTATCCTGATGGGGCGGGAATCGGGAATAGAGAATCGGGAATCGCAACGCGCCCGATGCATCGGCTCGCTCCTCGCGACACCCGATGTCGTGTTTCCGTTTCCCCGTCCGATTCCCTATCCCTGTCCCGCATGAAACGCCTGCGTTCCTTCCTGCCGCTCATCGTCCTGATTTCGATCGGGATCGCGCTGCTCCTGTCAGGCGCGCTCGATCGTTTCCGGCCGGAGACGTTGGGCGCGGAGCAAGTTCACCTCCGTGCGCAGATTGCCGAGCATCCCGTGATCGCCGCGCTGATCCAAATCGCGATCGTGACGCTGGCGATCTCGACCGGAATTCCGGGCGCGCTGGTGCTGATCATGGCCGGCGGCATGCTGTTCGGGACCTTCCTCGGAACGTTTCTTTCCGGCATCGGCACGACGCTCGGAGCGACGATCCTGTTCCTCGCCAGCCGCTCCGCCTTCGCGCACGGCACCGGTGGTGGCGTGCCGCCGATGGTCGAGAAGCTCCGCGCGGGATATCACGCGTTCCCGTTCAGCTATTCGATGTTCCTGCGGCTGGTGCCGCTGTTCCCGTTCGGCGGCGTCACCGTCGCGCTGGCCTGGCTGCGCTGCCCGTTGTGGCTGTTCCTGACCGCGACCGGCGTCGCCGGCACGGTCGTCATCGCGTTCGAGACCGCGCTCGGCGCCGGCCTTGCCGAAACGATCGCCCGCGAAGGCACGGTGTCGCTCGACATCTTCGCGCACCCCAAGGTGCTGCTGCCGCTCCTCGGCGTCGCCGTCTTGGCGCTGGTGCCGATCGTGCTGACCCAGTTGCGCGGACTCTCGAAGAAGCCTGGCGCGCTCCCTCCGAAAGATGGCGATGCGCCGTAGCCGCTAGCGCCTATCTCAGGCTTTACCGCCAATCGGCTATGCTGCGCGGCGTTTTTCGAAGCCGCCCGCCGAGATCCGTTTGACAGCCCGTCCCACGCCCGCCCCACCTCGCAAATCGTTCTGGCGAGCCCTGCTCCTGACGCTGCTCGTCGCGGCGCTCAACGTCGGGCTGTGGGCGTACCTGAACCGGCCGGTGCGCATCGCCGACTGGAACGGCGAGGTCGGCGGCCTCACGTACAACCCGTCGCAGCGCTACCAGGATCCGACGCGCGGCCTGTTCCCGAATGAGTCGGAGCTGGCGAGCGACATCCGCCTCCTCTCGCAATACACCAAGCGGCTGCGCCTCTATCAGTCGACGGAGACGCCTCAGGTGGCGCGCCTCGCGCGCTTCTACGGCATGACGGTGATGGGCGGCGCGTGGCTGGACAAGCGCATCGAGCACAACGATCGCGAGCTCGACGGGCTGATCGCTCTCTCGCGCAAGTACGACAACATCGATCGCGCCGTCGTCGGCAACGAAACGGTGCTGCTCGGCAATCTCGACACGCAGCAGCTGATCGGCTATCTCGATCGCGCGCGCGCGCAGCTCAAGATTCCGGTGTCGACGGCCGAGCCGCTGGATACCTGGCAGCGCCATCCCGAACTGATCCGTCACGTCGACTTCGTGACCGTGCACATCCTGCCGTACTGGGAATTCATTCCGCGCAAGGATGCGATCGGCTGGGTGCTCGGTCAGTACAAGGCGGTCAAGGAGCTGGTCGCCAAGCAGGGGTTTCCAGATAAACCCGTCGTGATCGGCGAAGTCGGCTGGCCCTCGAACGGCGATCGCAAGAAATTCGCGCAACCCTCGCTCGCCGACGAAGCGCATTTCCTGCGCGACTGGTTCAACGTGGCCGAGCGCGACAAGCTCGACTACTACGTCGTGGAAGCAATCGACCAGCCGTGGAAGGAAGCGAACGAAGGCCGCGCCGGCGCGTACTGGGGCGTGTTCAACGCCAACCGCCAACTCAAGTTCGCGTTCAATGGCACCGTGATCGAGGATCCGAACTGGCCGTGGAAGGCCGGGCTCGCATCGCTGATCGCGCTGGTGCCGATGTTCTGGTTCGCGCGGCATTTCATCCGCTTCCGCGCGCTTGGCCTCGCATTCTTCCTCGCGCTCGTGCAGGTATCGGCGGCGATCCTGGTCTGGATGGCGACGCTGCCCTACGACTTCTATCTCGATCCGCTCGACTGGGGCATGCTCGTTTTGCTGTTCCCGGCGCAGCTCGCGATCATCTTGATCCTCCTCATCAACGGCTTCGAGTTCACCGAAGTGCTGTGGCGCCCGCGCTGGCTGCGCGAGTTCAAGCTACTGCCGGCCGAGCCCGCCGAAAAGCAGCCGTTCGTGTCGATCCATCTCGCCTGCTACAACGAGCCGCCGGAGATGGTGATCCTGACGCTCGATTCGCTGGCTGCGCTCGATTACGAGAACTACGAAGTGCTCGTCATCGACAACAACACGAAGAACGAGGACGTGTGGAAACCGGTCGAGGCGCATTGCGCGAAACTCGGCGCGAAGTTCCGCTTTTTCCATCTCGATCCCTGGCCCGGTTTCAAGGCCGGCGCGCTCAACTACGGGCTCGAGCAGACCGATCCGCGCGCCGACATCGTCGCCGTCGTCGATGCCGACTACGAAGTGCGCCGCGATTGGCTGTCCGGCCTCACCGGCTATTTCCACGATCCGAAAGTCGCCGTCGTGCAGTGCCCGCAGGCGCATCGCGACTACGAGCACAACGCATTCCGCCGCATGACCAACTGGGAATACGACGGCTTCTTCCGCATCGGCATGCACCATCGCAACGAGCGCAACGCGATCATCCAGCACGGCACGATGACCATGGTGCGAAGGACTGCGCTCGCCAGCACCGGCGCGTGGTCGGAATGGACGATCTGCGAGGACGCCGAGCTCGGCCTTCGCCTGATGCGCGAAGGCTACGAGCTCGTCTATGTCGACGAAGTCATGGGCCGCGGCCTGACTCCGGCCGATTTCACCGCGTACAAATCGCAGCGCTACCGCTGGGCCTTCGGCGCGATGCAGATCATGAAGGCGCGCTGGAACTGGATGACGTCGAAAGCGTCCACGCTGACGCGCGGCCAGCGCTTCCACTTCCTCACCGGCTGGTTCTCGTGGTTCGGCGATGCGTTGCATCTGGTGTTCACGCTGATGGCGATGCTGTGGACGCTCGGCATGGTGCTCGCGCCGAAATACTTCACGCTGCCGATGTATCTCTTCCTAGTGCCGCTGATCGGATTCTTCGTCTGCAAAGCTGCGTTCGGCATCATCCTGTACCGCGAGCGCGTGCCGTGCTCGTGGAAAGATACGATCGCCGCTTCCGTCGCCAGCATGGGTTTGTCGCATGCGATCGCGCGCGGCATCTTTCTTGGCCTTTGGAAGAAGAAGGGCGAATTCGTGCGCACCGCGAAGAGCCGTCGCATCGGCAAGAAGCCGAGCGCGTTCGTGTCGGTCAGCGAGGAGCTTCTGTTGTTCCTCGCGCTGATGGCCGGCATTTTCGGCATGATCAACTCGATCGGCATCAACTATGCCGAAGGCAAGCTGTGGATCGCGATTTTGGCGGCGCAGGCGATTCCGTATGCGTCGGCGCTGGTCGGGGCGATGATTGCGCATCGGTCGGGGGATGCGGTCGGGTGATCCGCGGTGGGCTATGGCGGAGGCGCGACGGAAATTCCGTACATAGAGGCAAATACGCTCCCTTTGAGAGCGTTGGGGAAAGCCTCCGTGGAAAACCACAATTCGGGTTACGGCGTCGCGTCCTTTGTCGCCAGCATCGTCGGCAGCGTTGCCACTGCAATGCTCATCGGCATCGTCGACTTGAAGTCCTTCACGTTGACGGCAGGATTGCTGTGGATCGCGTTTCTTCTGCTCAATGTTCTCGCGCTGGGACTCGGCATCACGGGCTTGCTCGAGGTGCGACGTCGCAAGCGCCTGGCTTCGGTCGGGTGTGCGGTCTCTTCTCTGACACTGGTCGCGGCGTGCCTTGCGTTAACGCTCGACACCGCGGCGGCATGATCACGCGCGTGCGCTAACTCGTGCACGCTCTTCGCGGTATCATTTGCCCGAATCTGTAACCGATCCGCGAATCTTCGGTGGTGCTATGCCGAACTCCACCTCCCCCAAGCAAATCGCCGCCTCTCTGACCGAGCTCTGGTCGCCGCGCGTCGTAGCCGAAGTCGACGATTCGTACATCAAGGTCGCCAAGGTGAAGGGCACGTTCGGCTGGCACAGCCACGAGAACGAGGACGAGCTGTTCATGATCTTGAAGGGTCGCCTGCGCATCGACATGGATGCGGGTGCCGTCGAGCTCGACGAGGGCGATGTGTATGTCGTTCCGAAAGGCACGCGGCACAATCCGAGCGCGGACGAGGAGTGCCACGTGATGTTGATCGAGCGCAAGACGACGCAGCACACGGGCGACATGGTGACGGAGAAGACGCGCTCGATCGCCGATCAGCTGCGTCCTGTTTGATTGCGCGCCGCCCGAAGCGGCGATCCGTCGCGGCGATGTCATCGAGTCGAGGAGAACCGTCATGATCACCGGTGCGCATGCGATCATCTACAGCCGCCAACCTGATGCCGATCGCGCGTTGCTGCGCGATGTGCTCGGCTTCTCGCACGTCGACGTCGGCGGCGGATGGCTGATCTTCGGTCTGCCGCCCTCCGAAGTCGCGGTGCATCCCTCGGACAGCAACGACGTGCACGAGCTCTACTTCATGTGCGACGACATCGAGGCGTTCGCGCGCGAGATGAGTGCGCGCAACGTCGCGTGCGGCCCGGTGCTGAATCGCGGCTGGGGTCTTCTTGTCGAAATGGGTCTTCCGGGCGGCGGCAAGATCGGCGTGTATCAGCCGCGTCATGCGCGTCCGCCGTCGTTCGGCGCGGGCACGCCGAAGAAGAAAACCGCGAAGCGCAAGACCGTTGCCAAGGCCGCGAAAAAAGCGGTGAAGAAAGCAGCCGCGAAGAAATCGGCGGTGAAGAAAGGCGCAGTCAAGAAGAAGCCGGCCGCGAGGAAAGCGCGCAGGCGCTAGCGGATCGCCGCTTACCTTCCAGATTCAAAGACCGCAATCAGGATTTGCGAAACGGATTGCGCAGGCGCTTCAGAAGGCTCGGCGGCGGCTCGGGCGCGACTTCGCCGCCGCGCGGCGGACGGCGTTGGCATTCGAGCAATCCGATCGCGTCGTAGGCGTTGACGACGTCGAACACGTCCGCCATCGAAGCGCCGCTGGCCGCGGCGATCTCGTGCAGCCGCGCCGGCTGAAGCATCGTCGAGGCGATGCGGAAATACGAGCTGAAATCGCGCTCGATCTCGATCCAGCGCGTCAGCCGATACGTGCCGCCGGGATCGAGGTTGCGCGCGAGCTGCCCTTCGGAATGCACGAGCACGTAGAGCCAGAGGAGGCGCATGTACGGTTGCGGCGGCTCGGCGACGCGCAGCTCGTTGAGCTCCGCCGTCGTCAGCGTCTGCCAATCGCACAGGCGCAGCGCCGTTCGGCAATAGGGCTCCAGCGTGGCGAGGCGACCCGACGAGTGAAACAGCTTCTGCTTGGGATCGAGCACCAGCGCCGGCGCGTCCGGCAGCGTGATGCGCGCGGGTCCGCCGAGGAGATCGCCGTCGAGATAGACGCGCAAGCTGTGCCGCGCCGTGTCGGCAAGACCGCGGCGCGATCCGGCCGAATCCGCCGCTGCGGGCGTCGACGAACGCGAGAAGACCTCGGGCACGTTCGCGCCACGCGCTTCGCTGCGCGCCGTCGGTCCGGATGTGCCGAGCACCACCGTGTCCTCGCCGAGCTTGATCTCGACGCGCGCATCGGTCTTGATGTCGATCGGCTCGATGCGAAGAAGATCTTCGAGACCCGGCGCCGCATCGGCCGCCGGAGCGGAGCGCGGTTCGATATCCTCCAATAAAGTCATATCGTGCAACGCATCGGCGTCGCCGACATCTCGAACATAGAAATCGTGTTTGTCCGGTTCGATATCCGTCGGCCGGGCCGTCGCACCGGCGGCCTTGTTGAGCACGGTTACGACATTGACCAGCCGCAGCGGGCGGCGCAGAACGAGCTCGGTACCGGGCATGGCTTCGTCGCTGAACACCGCGCAGCGCACGCCGGCGGCCTGGACGCGCGTTCGCGCCATTTGGCCTGCAAACGAAGACGGATCGACGATGACCAGATCTGCACCGGTCTCGCTGCCCCAGCGCCAGCGATGATCGAGCTCGTCGGCGGCCTTGCGCATCAGGAGGCGGAGGTGCGCCGTCTCCTCGTCGGAGACCCCGATGACGGCGATTTGCTTGTCGACCTTCACTACGCCGGCTCCCCCTCGCGAATCCCCCGATCGTAGCGCGACGCGAGCGGCGCGACCGGCGATTCGGGCATGGTTCGCGCTCGCGCCGGCCCTGGCGCGGATTCCGGCACGAAATCGCGCTGCCCTCGCGGCGCAGCGTGACTCCGCCCGGGCACGTCCGTCAACAAAGATTCAAAGTGGACTGCCCGCAGCGGCAGCCGCTCAGCGGGCGGCGGCCTTGGCCTTGCTCGGCTTGCGCTTGGGCTTGAGCATCGTGCCGATGCAGCGCGGCTGTCCGCAGCGGCAGGCCCAGACCTGCTTCAGGCGCGGGGTCAGCCGCTCGCCGAGGACGATGCCGTAGTCGTAGGTCAGCTCCTCGCCGGCGCGCAAGGTACGGATCGTCTCGATCAGCACGCGATCTTTGCGCCGGTCCTTGCCTTCGCTTTCCTCGATCACGGCCTGGCAATTCGGCTTGCAGCTGTGGTTGATCCAGCGCGCGACGTTGCCTTCGAAGTTCGCATCGATCACGTAGCGATCGTTGAGCGTGAAGAGGAACGTGTGCCCGTTGTCGGTCGTGTCCGCGTAGATGCGGTCGATCTGCGCATGGGTCATGCGGCGGCCGCGGTATTCGACGAGCTCGGTACCTTTGGGAATGTCGACGAGGGCGAAGACGCCGTTGCCGTGGATCGGCGAGCGGCGCAAAGCGATGCGTTTTGGCATGGACGAACGATGTGGGATGCGAACGGGCCTTCGATCATAACCCGAGGAGGCGCCTCGCTGGCGCTTGAGCCCGGCGTGATTGAGCGCGGACGCAAGTGCAGGTAGCGTCAGCGCTCCGGTTTCGAGCGGGAGCTTTCGCGATGCGTCTTCGTCTGGCGGTATTTCTCATCGGTGCGTTTCTCGCCGTCGGCGCGAGCCACGCGCGCAAGAGCGGCACCAGCAGCGGCAGCCATTCGCATCACAGCTCGCACGGGCCGGCCGCAAAAGGCACCGCAGGCGAATTCGACTACTACGTGATGGCGCTGTCGTGGTCGCCGACGTACTGCGAAACGCACCCCGACGAAAACGAGCAATGCGCGCACAAAGGCTACGGCTTCGTCCTGCATGGGCTCTGGCCGCAATACGACCGCGGCGGCGGTCCCGAGAACTGCCCGACCCAGGACGAGCCCGATCGCAAGACGATCGCGCGAACGCTCGCGTTCATGCCGAGCAAGCCGCTCATCAACCACGAATGGCGCACGCACGGTGCCTGCACCGGCATGGATCCGACCGCTTACTTCGGGCTCGCCGATCGCGCCTTCGCGGCCGTGCACGCGCCGCAGGAGCTTTCCGCGCCGAACGAAACCGTGCACATGACCAGCGAGGACATCCTCGCCGCGTTCAAGCGCGCCAATGCCAAGCTCGCCGATTCGATGATGAGCTTGCATTGCAGCCGCGGCGAGCTCGTCGAGGTGCGCGTGTGCTTGGACAAGAATCTTGATCCGCGCGAATGCGGCAAGCGCATGCAGTCGCGTTGTCCAGCGAGCGCGGCATTCGACATTCCGGCGTCGCGCTGATGCAAATCGTTTTGCCGATGCGTTGACAATCGATCATTGTCCGTAAAGTGACGCGCTCCTAGCGTCGGCGCGACGGAGCCGCACGCTCACGCACGCACGCGAACCTGCGCTCCGCCGGTCGGCCGCACACGCGGCCGCGCCATCATGTCGGAGGTTGTCATGAAGCGCATATCCCTGATCACGGTTCTGGCGTTTTCTTGTCTTGCAAGCCTGCCGATCGCCGCGCAATCGCTCGACGCGACGGACGCGGATTTCTCGCACGGCAGAATCATCCTGACGTTCCACACGATGTACGGCGTCGACGGTCCTTTCGTCGGCGAAGCAAATCCGATCCGCGACGTCGTCGGCGACGAGCTGCCGTGGACGATCAACGGCTTCGTCCACGGCGAGCTCACCACCACCGGGCGCCTGCGCATCCTCGTGCATGGCCTGGTATTCGCCGACGATCCGTCGGTGCCGCCCGAGCTCGTCGGCATCAACGACGAAGCGGAATTCCGCGGCCTAGTCAGCTGCCTCACCGAAACCGAGGACGACGCCGTCACCACGCAGAACGTGACGACGGAAGGTTTTCCGGCCAGCAAGCGCGGCGATTCGTTCATCAATGCGCACATCGAGCTTCCGAACCCGTGCATCGCACCCATCGTGATGATCCTCGCCGGTTCCGAGGACAAATGGTTCGCGGTCAACGGATTCGAAGCCGAGGAAGACGGCGACGACGCGGCGCAGCCGTAGCGATCGACGAGACATCTTGCGGAGCGCGCATGACGGCGCGCTCCGCAGATTTATTAACGGCCGCCTAAATTTTTATGAACGAGCGGCGACCGCTTGGCTTCGCGCTTGCGCCGCGTGCGCGGCGCGCAGGCAGAATCGTCGGGCGCGGATTTTCGCGCGCATGCTTTCCGATCAGGAGAACTTGCGATGCGTACGATCCTCATCGTGCTGTGCTCGTTGATGATGCTGTCGTTGCCGCTCGGCGCACGCGCCGACGGATTCACGCTCGAGAGCGCCAGCTTCGGCTCGAACGCGACGTTGAGCACCAAGCACGTCTACAACAAGAACGAATGCAACGGCGGCAACACCAGCCCCGAGCTGCATTGGACGGGCGCGCCGGAAAACACCAAGAGCTTCGCCGTGACGATGTTCGATCCCGACGCCGGCGGCGGCGCGGGCTGGTGGCACTGGCTCGTGTTCGATCTCAATGCGAAGACGACATCGCTGGAGGCCGGAGCCGGCGATCCCATATCGAGCCTCGCGCCGCCCGGCAGCCAAAGCGCGAAGAATAGCTTCGGCGATCTGGGCTACAGCGGCCCCTGCCCTCCCGACGGCGACAAGCCGCACCGGTATGTATTCACGGTCTACGCGCTCGGCACCGAACACCTCGGCCTCAAGACCGGCGCCGACGTCAACGCAGTGAAGGCGGCGCTCGAGGCGAACACGCTGATCAGCACATCGCTGCAGGGACAGTATTCGCGTTGAGGCCGTCGTCCCGGCGAAAGCCGGGACCCATTTTCGTTTTGTACGCAGAGCAAAATGGATCCCGGCTTTCGCCGGGATGACGTCAAGAAGACCGCAGTCGCTCTCAGTGCGCGAATTCGTAGCGCAGCGTCAGCCAGTACGAGCGCGCCGGCAGGCGGTAATACTGCGCGTCGCCGAGCTCGCTTTCGGCCACCGCGTCGCGGCGATCCGACAGGTTGTAGCCGTCCGCGCGGATTTCCCAGCGATCCCACGCGTAGCCGACGCCCGCGTCGATCGTCGTATAGTCCGACGCCAGCGATGTATTGCGCTTGTTGAGCCAACGCTTGCCGACGTAATCGCCGACGACGTAGGCGCGAAATCCTTGCGGCTGCGCATACATCAGCCCGATGCTCGCGATGTGCTGCGGCGACATCTCGAGCAGGTTGCCGCGAAGCTGCGTCGGTACACCGTCGAAATCCTGCACGTAATCGCCGAAGCGCGCGTCGTGATACGCGTACGTTCCGACGACGCTGAAGCCTTCGGCGAAATTCCACTTCGCTTCGGCTTCGGCGCCCTTGAAGCGCTCCTTGCCGGCGTTGGCCAAGCCGGGCAGACCTTCGACATCCTGGCTGACGACCAGATTGTTGAAGTTCATGCGGAACACCGAGAGATCCCACTCGAACACGCCGTCGAGATGACGTCCCTTGATGCCGACCTCGCCGCTCTCGGCGTCTTCGGATTTGAGAATCTCGAATTCCGCTTCGGGTCCGAAGTCGACGACCGCCGGCTTGAACGTGTTGCGATAGCTCGCGTACACCGTGAGGTAATCGCGGCCGTCTTGCCAGAACCGGTAGCTCGTTCCGAGCGAGCCGGCCCAGCGGCTCTCGGTGCGGCTGTCCGATCCGCCGTCGGTGACTTCGGGCTCCTCGCCGGTGAGATCGGTTTCCAGACCGCGCGTCGTCTCACGCGTGTGGTTGAAGCGGATGCCCGCTTCGACGCGCCACGCGTCCGTCAACGCATACTCGAGATCGGCATACACGCCAGTGAAATTGCGCTTGTCGTCGAGGCTCGTCGTCTCGTCGATATGCAGCGAGCGCCAGTCCGGCGCGTTGGAGCCGTCGGGCAGCACGGCGTATTCGAAGTTCTTGCTGTGCTGCTCGCCCTTGCCGTAAAGATGATCGAGGCCCCAGACCAACGTCGCGCGATCGTTGAGCGGCGTCGCGATATGCGAATCGAAATACACTTCGGTGCGATCGACGTCCTGCGCGAAACCGTCGGCGTTGTGCGTGACGCCGTCGTCGGCGAAATCCTCGCGCAGGAATCCGCGCACGTTGTCCGCGCTGCTGCGCGCATACGCAAGACGCGTGCTCCAGTCGCCGATCGATGTCGGCAGCACGTAGCCGAGCGCAAGCTGGCCGCGATCCTCGTCCTGCTTGGCGCCGCGCGGATTGTCGTTCGCATCAAGCGGAACGCGCGGCGTCAGACGGCCGCCTTCGCGCGGATGCGGACTGTAAGGATCCTGATCGAGCTGGGTCAGATCGGCATCGACGCTCAACTGTCCCGCGCCGACGTCGCCGGCGCCGCGATAGAGAACGTGCGCGCGATCCCAGCCGGAGCGATCGGGTTTGAGCTCCTGCTTGTCCGCATCGAGCAGCAGCGACTGGCGCCACGGCGCGTTCGCGTCCGACAACGGAATCGCAGCGGCGATACGCGCGCTGCCGCGGCTGCCGAAACCGACTTCGACGCGCGCCGGGCCTTGACCCGCGCCGTAGTGGATCACGTGGATGACGCCGACGAAGCTGGTCGCGCCGTAGCTGACGGGCGCTGCGCCCTTGACGACTTCGATGCGCTCGACGTTGGCGAGATTGAGCGTCGCCAGCGCCGGCGTGAACGCGCCGCCGGACGGAATGCCGTCGACGACGAGCAGGAATGCATCGAACTCGCGAAGGCCCCACAACGCGGGCACCGACGAGGCGGGACCACCATCGCCGCCGGGCGCGATGTCGACGCCGGAGACCAGCGACAACGCGGTGCGAAGATCGGTCGCTCCGCGCGCTCGGAGCTCGTCCCCCGTGACGACGGCGACGTTCGCGGCGACATCGCTCAACGCGACCGGAATCTTGGATGTCGTGACTTCGACGGGCTCAAGCGTCGTCGGCTCTTCGGCGAGAGCCAGCGAACAAGCAACAGATAAAGCAACAGCGACGGCGGTGCGCCGCGAATAGATGTTTCGGGACATGACGGCCCCTCCCAGGGCTTTAACGAATTTCTAATTCATAGCCTAGGGCGCCGACGATGGATGCATAACCGTCCAGCGATGCGGGTTGCATCCGTCGTAGGGATGATTTCGCGATGCCCGGCGCCCGTGCCGCGCGCAGGTATGCTTGGCGCTTCGCTTTCCGCATCGGGTCGCCGATGACCGTACTCCGCCCGCAGCTGCGCGGCCTTGTGTTCAAGCTGGCGCTGTTCTATGTGCTGCTGTCGCTGCCGACCCTGGTCGTCGTCGAGTCGGCGATCCTGATCTACGAGTTCGGCCAGTTCATGAGCGGCATCGCATCGGGCAGCCTCGATCGTGCCGCCGAGCGCGGTGCGAAGGATCTCGCGACGCAGTGGACTCACCTTCGCGGCGCCAGCGGCAACGATGAGACCGCGCTCAAGATGTGGCTCGATGCGTGGCTGTTGCGCCTGCAACAACCGCGCGGCGGCCTCACGCCGGACGAAAGCTACGTGCTGATGGAGCTTGCCGACGCGCCGCTCGCGGGCTCGATCCTTACCACCGACGGCACCGAGATCGCGCGTTCGCAGGGCGAAGGCCGTTGGCCGGTGCAATGGCCGACGCCGGCGGAAGTGGCGAATCTCTCGGCCGGTGCAGGCGCGAGCCCGCTCGCCGGCGTCGAGAAGTCATATCGCATTCGCCGTGTCGTCGCGCCGGTGCGCGATGCGTCCGGCGAGCTGCATGGCCTTCTCTTCCTCGAGCTGCGCCTGCCGCTGCCATGGCGTCGCCTGCTGCTCGAATCGAGCTTCGAATCGCCGACCGTGCTTGCGTTCCTGGTCGTGTTCGGACTCGCCTCTTCGATCTTCCTCGCCGGCTGGGTCACGCGACGGTTGAATCGGGTCGCCAAGGCGGCGACCGCGTGGAGCCGCGGCGATTTCTCCGATCGCATCGGCGATTCCTCGCGCGACGAGCTCGGCGGATTGTCTTCGCTGCTCGATCGCATGGCGCTCGATCTCAAAGGCCTGATGCGTTCGCGCGCGCAGCTCGCGACGCTGGCCGAACGCCAGCGCCTCGCGCGCGACCTGCACGACACGGTCAAGCAGAAAGCGTTCGCGTTGAATCTTCAGCTCGCCACCGCGCGACGCCTTCTCGCCGACGCGCCCGGCGTCGAGCGGCTCGATACGGCGCAGCGCCTGACGCAGCAGATCCAGCAGGAGCTCGCGCAGATCCTCGACGAGCTGCGCGCTTCGGACACCGATCTCCCGTTCGCCGAGCGCCTGCGCGCGCGCGCGATCGAGTGGTCGCATACCAGCGGCCTGATTCCCCATTTCGTGCTCGACGACATGCCGCCGCTGGCCGGCGGACAGGAAGAATCGCTGCTGCGCATCGTCGACGAAGCGCTCGCCAACGTGCTGCGCCACGCCGGCGCCACGAAGGTCGATATCTCGCTCCGCCGCGAGGCGGATCGGGTCCGCCTCTCGATCGCCGATAATGGCCGCGGCATCGTCGTCGATCGCACCTCCGGCATGGGGCTCAGCAACATGCAGGCGCGCGCCGAAGCGCTGCCCGGCGGGCGTTTCGAGCTCGATGCGCCGCCCGGTCGCGGCACCAAAGTCGCCGTCAGCTTCAAAGTCGCGGAGAATACGAACGCATGAGTCCTGCTCCCGTCATCCGCGTCGTCATCGCCGACGATCATGTGCTGGTCCGCCAGGGCATTCGCGCGTTTCTCGAAACGCATTCGGATCTCGCCATCGTCGGCGAGGCCGAGGACGCCGACACCGCGGTCGCGCTCTGCACCAAGCATCGACCGGACGTAGCGCTGGTCGATCTGGTCATGCCCGGCGGCGGCATCGAAGCGACGCGCAGCATCCGCGCGTCGAGCCCGTCCACGCAGGTCGTGCTGCTGACCTCGTTCGAGGACGCGCAGCAGATCGTCGCCGCCGTGCAGGCAGGCGCGCTGTCGTGCCTGCTCAAGGACGTCGATGCCGACGCGCTCGCCGAAGCGCTGCGCAAGGCCGCGAGCGGCGAAGCCGTGTTGCATCCGCGCGTCGCCGCACGATTGATGGATGCGCTGCGCCGCGGTCCGGCGCCCGGCAGCGAAGTGCTGGAATCCTTGAGCCAGCGCGAACGCGAAGTGCTCGCACTGATCGCCGAAGGGCTCAGCAACCAGCAGATCGCCGAGCGCTTGGGCATCGGCGAGAAGACGGTCAAGACGCACGTCAGCAACGTGCTCGGCAAGCTCAACGTCAGCGACCGCACGCAGGCCGCCGTCTACGCCTGGAAAAGCGGCCTGAAACAGCGCACGCAGAACTGAGCGGCTTTACACGTCGCTGCTGCGACGGCGTTAGGATGCCGCCACGCGGGTAGTGGATCGGGGGGAGCCATGAAGCGTTTTCTCAAGCGCGCGTTGATCGCGCTCGTCGTCGTTTTCGTCTTGCTCGCAGGTTTCGTTTTCGTGCGCAGCGAGCTCGCGCTGCGATCGACGTGGACGATCGCCGAAGCGCCGCTCGCCGTTCCCTCCGATGCCGACGCGGTGGCGCGCGGCGAGCATCTTTCGATCACGCGTGGCTGTTCGAATTGTCACAGGAAAGATCTTGGCGGCGGAACCGTGATGGACGCGCCCGCGATCGGACGCATGGCCGCGCCGAACCTGACGCGCGGACGCGGCAGCGTCACCGCCGATTTCAAGCCGGAAGACTGGGAACGTGCCGTGCGCCACGGCGTGAAACCGGACGGGCACGCGATGCTGTTCATGCCGATCCGCGACTACGCGGGGCTCGCCGATGCCGACATGGCGGACCTCATCGCCTACGCGCGCCAAATGCCCGCGGTCGATCGAGAATCCGTGCCGAGCTACGTCGGCCCGGTCGGACGCGCGCTGTTCTCGTTCGGCATCATGACGATGCTGGAAGCGCGCGCGATCGATCAGCACGCAGCGCATCCCGCACGCATGGAAGTCGCCGCAACGGCGGAGTTCGGCCGCTATCTCGCGCAGTCGTGCACGGGTTGCCATGGCGAACATCTTTCCGGCGGACCGATCCCCGGCGTGCCGCCTGATTTTCCGACGCCTTTGAACGTGACGCCCGATGCGAAGAGCGGCATCGGCGGCTGGACCAAGGCCGATTTCTATCGCGTGTTCCGCGAAGGCAAGAAACCGGACGGATCGAAACTCGATCCGTTCATGCCGTGGCAATCGCTGGGTCTCTTCAGCGATACCGAGCTCGACGCGCTGTGGATGTATCTGCGCACCGTGCCCGCGCGACCGGCGGGTCAACGCTGACGGGTGCGGCTACGGAATCGGCTTCGCGAGAACGACCTGCGTCTTGACGCGCCGATAGCCGGTGCGCTCGTAGAAGCGATGCGCGCGCTCGCGCTCGGCACGGCTGCGCACGCGAAGATGCGTGCAGCCTTCCGCATGCGCCCACGCTTCCGCGGCGCGCACGAGCGATTCGCCGATGCCCGCGCCGCGCGAGGATTCTTCGACGACGAGCCCGAGGATTTCCGCGCACGCATCCTCAGTCAATTGCGTGCGCGCGGCGATGTGCAGCCAGCCGATCACGCGGCCGTCGCCGTTTTCGGCGACGAGGACGCGAGCGCAAGCTTCCGATTCGATGCCGGCGAGCCGGCTCGCGATCTGCTGGCGCGTCGCGGGATAACCCAATTGCGCGCCGAGCTCGGCGATCGCAGGTGCGTCGTACGTGCGTGCGGTGCGAATGGTCGTCATGAGGCCCTCCGATGCGCGCAAGCTAGCTCGCACATCGGCGCGAACGCGGGCATCGGCATGGCATCGGGCGGGCGCTTGCTGCTCAGCAGCAGCCGTCTTCGCCCTTGACCGTGTGCGCCGCGGTCGCCGCGACACCGCGGGTCAGGCCTTCTGTCGCCGCGCGGTAATGATCGGCCACGACTCTTGCCACGCACATCGACATGCGTTTGCCGGTCGGAATGTGCAGGAATTCGTTCGGGCCATGCGCGTTCGAATGCGGGCCGAGCACGCCGGTGATCAGGAACTGCGCGCCCGGGAATTTTTCGCCGAGCATGCCCATGAACGGAATCGAGCCGCCCTCGCCGTTGTACGCGACCGGCGCACCGAAGAATTCCTTCGAGGCCTGATCGACCGACTGCTCGAGCCACGGCGCGAGCTCCGGCGCGTTCCAACCGCTGCCGGCTTTCTCGAGCTCGAAGCTGACTTTCGCGCCGTACGGCGGATCGTTTTCGAGCAGGCGCTTGACGAACTCGCCGCCCTTGACCGCATCGAGCGTCGGCGGCACGCGCAGCGAAACCTTGACCGCGGTGTACGGACGCAGCACGTTGCCGGCCGAATCGAGCGCAGGCAAGCCGCCGACGCCGGTGATCGAAAGCGCCGGACGCCACGTGCGATTGAGCACGAGCTCGGCAAGATCGCTCGCCATCGGTCGCATGCCTTCGACCATCGGGAATTTCGAATAGACCGCATCGCCGAGCACTTCGGCCGTGCGCCGTGCCTGCGTCGCGCGCTGCGCGGGAATCTCGACGTGCAGTTCCTTCGGCTTGATCGCGCCCGTCGTCTCGTCTTCGAGGCGCGACAACACTTGCCTCAGAATCCGAAAGCTCGATGCGACGATGCCGGACGCATCGCCCGAGTGCACGCCTTCTTCGAGCACCTTGACGACGAGATTGCCGCCGGTCATGCCGCGCAGCGAAGTCGTCAGCCAGAGCTGCTCGTAATTGCCGCAACCGGAATCCAGACAGACGATCAGCGACGGCTTGCCGATGCGCGCGGCGAGATGATCGACGTAATACGGCAAGTCGTAGCTGCCCGATTCCTCGCAGGCTTCGATCATCACGACGCAGCGCGCATGCGGAATGCCTTGATCCTGCAGCGCCATGATCGCGGCGAGCGAGCCGAAGATCGCGTAGCCGTCGTCGGCGCCGCCGCGCCCGTACAGCTTGTCGCCTTCGATGACCGGCTTCCAAGGACCCAGGTGCGACGACCAGCCGGTCATCTCCGGCTGCTTATCCAGATGTCCGTACAGAAGAACCGTTTCTTCGCCTTGTCCCGGGATCTCGATGAAGATCAGCGGCGTGCGGCCCGGCAGACGCACGACTTCGAGCTGCATGCCCGGAATGTTCTGCGAGCGAGCCCAGCTTTCCATCAACGCGACCGCGCGATCCATGTGGCCGTGCTCGGCCCATTGCGCATCGAACATCGGCGACTTGTTCGGGATGCGGATGTATTCGGTCAGCTGCGGAACGATCTCATCGTCCCAGAGTCCGCCGACGAAACCGCTGAGCGTTGTCGAATCCATGAGCGCAGACCACCAATTGCACGCGAAAGGATGGAGAGTCTACCTCCGCAGCCGTCTGCGTGACCCCTGTAGGAAGTTTCCTACGCACGGGATCGAAAACGACCGACTCCGCCGCACGCGATGCCTCCATGCTGCGCCGGCGCCGGGCTGCGTACTCTGTCGTCATTCGCGCATCCGCGCATTTCCCCGATTCGGCATTCGATCCATGAAAGTGATCCGCATACTCCTGTTCATTCTCGCGTTCGGCCTTGGGGCGCCCTCGTTCGGCGCCAACCAGGTCGACGTCAACAGCGCCGACGCCAAGACGCTCGCGCAGGCGCTCGGCGGCATCGGCCTCGTCAAGGCCGAGGCGATCGTCGCCTACCGCACCACGCACGGCCCGTTCCAGAACATCGAGGATCTCGCCAAGGTCAAGGGCATCGGCCGGCGCATCGTCGAGGAAAACCGCGACATCATCGTGTTCGGAAAACCCATTCCGGGCGGCTCGGCGCGAAGCGGCACAAGCCAGTCGCACATGCTTTCGACCTGGTAGGTCGGCCGATCCGGGCCCGCGGCCGAACGGTCCATCGTTCAGCGCCGAGCGCCGGAACGCAACGAAGGGGAGGCGCTCTCCGCGCGGGTCCGCTTTTCGCTGGCGGACCCGCGCGGATGAGCTTCCGTCGATGCGCAGATTGCGCCAAAGCACGCGCCTCGCGTTCTGCTAGACTGCGCGCCCGCCGAACGGCGGCGTGCACTCATGATCCTCCCCCGATATCACATTGGCCCGTCGCGAATCGCGGGCGCAGGGCAAGGCTTGTTCCTGGACGAGCCCGTTGCGCGCGGACGCGTGATCGTCGCGCCCGACGCGATCCCGCGCGTGCACACGTTCGATCAGATATCGAAAATGCCCGACGCGGCGACTTTGCTGCCTGCGACCGTGCGCTGGTTCGAGGACGCCTACACCGTCACGCCCGAGTGGCCTGACGAGTGCTACGTCAATCATGCGTTCGAGCCGACGGGCCTGTGGCATCTCGGCTTCATCTTCGCCGCGACCGATCTCCCGGCGGACGTTGAGATCACGGTCGACTACCGTCACCTGCTTGCGCCGGGACAGGAAGAGGATTTCCGCGATTCCGCGAGCGGCAAGCTCATCGTCGGCTTCAGTTGGGAAGACAGCCTGCGCGTCTCGACGCGCGCGCTTGCCGATTTGGTCGCTTGATTCGCACCATGCTCGATATCCCGGTCCTCGAATCCGAACGGCTGCGCATGGTCGCGTTCGCCGATCGCCATTTCGAGGCGTACGCCTCGATGCTCGCCGATCCGACCAGCACACGCTTCGTCGGCGACGGCGAGCCGCTTGATCGCATGAATGCGTGGCGCTCGATGGCGATGCTGCTCGGCCACTGGGCGCTGCGCGGTTACGGCATGTGGGCGGTCGAATTGAAGGACACCGGCGAATTCGTCGGCCGCGTCGGCTTGCACCGTCCGGAAGGCTGGCCCGATCTCGAGCTCGGCTGGATGCTGATGCCGCGCCAGCGCGGCCACGGCTACGCGACCGAAGCCGGGCGCATCGCGCTCGACTACGCATTCACCACCTTGAACGCGCAGCGCCTGGTCAGCCTGATCCGCACCGAGAACACCGCTTCCGAAAGAGTCGCGCGCCGTCTCGGTGCACGCCAGGCGACGACGATCGACTTCCTCGGCGGTGCGACGCTCGTCTACGTCTATCATCCGCCCGAGACGGACGGCTGACGCCCGTTCCGCGAATCTTCGAGGCCGGGTTCGCATGAGCCGAATGTCGCTGCTACGCGTATCCGACTATCAGCGCGTGCGCTGGAAGAACGACGGCGGCTGGACCACCGAAATCGCACGCGATCCGGCACAAAGCGCAACCGATTTCCGCTGGCGCGTCAGCATCGCCGACATTGAGCGCGACGGACCGTTCTCGATGTTTCCCGGCGTCACGCGCGATCTCCTGTTGCTGGCCGGAGCCGGCATCGAGCTCGACATCGACGCTAATCCGCCATTGCGTCTCACCGAGCGCTTCCAGCGCGCGCACTTCGAAGGCGAATCGCGCGTCGACTGCCGACTTCTCGCCGGGCCGACGCGCGACTTCAACGTCATGACGCATCGCGATTCCGTTCGCGCAGAAGTGATGGCGCGGCCGCTGGTCGGCTCGATGGTGATTTTTCCGGAAGTCGGCGTCGAGTGGTTGATTCATGTGTTTTCGGGGCATGTGTCGGCGCGCGGCGATGCGGAGCTATCCGCCGTCGGAGGCGAATCGCTGTACCTCGATTTTCGCGAGGGTGATGGGACGCGCGTCGTGCTCGAGGGTGGTGGCGAGTTGGTGCTCGTCAAGTTTTTGCCGGTCGTGGATGTTTGAATCGCCACGCCGTCATCCCGGCGAAAGCCGGGATCCATTGGCTGTTGTCTTCTGCGCATTCGCGATAACCGACTCACGTCCCTGTGTTTTCCACTCGCCATCCTGGCGAGCGGGTCACTTTCTCTTGCTTGCCCAAGAGAAAGTAACCAAAGAGAAGGGCAGCCCGGGTGGGACGCCGGCTGCGCCGGTTCGCT